>Ga0065711_1037783_pt1 | contig 19476 bp, 16 predicted proteins | sample Hoacrofraction12_FD_59098 | JGI IMG/M metagenome (GOLD analysis project Ga0065711, IMG submission 59098) | Hoatzin crop microbial communities from Cojedes, Venezuela - Epithelial fraction 12 v2 (version 2) | ecosystem: Host-associated > Birds > Digestive system > Esophagus > Crop | place...
CCCCCCCCCCCCCGAAAAACCAAACCTAAATTAAACAGAGACCTCTCAGACCTTGGAGGCTTCGTGAGTACTCAGCAGCAGGACACTCTGGCCAAAGCAGAGCAACACACAAGTCATAACGTGGTGCTTGAAAATGGCACACATGGGGCAAATAATTCCTAGTGAGCTCAGCCCAACCAGCCACACATGCCACAGAGTGGATTCATTTTGGGGTGCTCCGTCAGGCTGCTCCATCACACTGAGCTGCCTGGGACCTTCCAAGGAGATATTCGGACTGTGCCCAGCACAGGCTGCCCGTGCTGTGGGTTGCTGCTTCCCTTGCAGCAACCAGGATGGGACTGCACAGGGGTACATTTGCAAAAGCCCAGCTGCCCTTCACCCTCGGAGCCCAGGGATCCTCCAGCCACCCTCGGCTGCCACCAGGAGCCAAGACCGGCCTTTGACAGCCCCCAAATCATGGAGATCCTTTGTTCCTATGATAGACCCTGTGTGAGGGGACAGAGTGTAACCCTCCTGCTTCTACACCCAAGGGAGCGACTGAGGAAGATGCTGGAGATCCAGACGTCACCCAGCGCTGGGACAGAAACCCCCCACAAGCACACCAAAGTGCATGTCCCAGAAGAGACGAGGGCCTCCAGGGCTTCTCTGTTTCTCCCCCAAAGCTACTTATCACCCAGTTTTGCCTCAACAAATGCCGAGATGGGCATTTTTAGAGAACTCATTTTCAGAATGATTCACTCCCAAAAAGAGAGAATGAAACAGACTCCAGCAAAGTATTTTTCATTTTGATCTTTTTAGGGAAGGCTGTGCTCTTGGGCACAGAAAACAGAGGGCAAGTGCTGAGACCACAGACAAGAACAATCCTACATTGCACCGATATCCACTCTCAAGTATCAGTCATCATTAGTCAAATAATACAAATGGTCTCCCAGCAATTTTCTTGCCAGAAGGAGGAGAAAAGCGAGTGCCGACGGTGCTGCGGTAGCTGGTGCCAGCCTTTGATATGACGGCTCTGCAAGTCTCTGACAGAGGCAGAGACAGAAAGAGCTTCGTGCCCAACAAGCTATAGCATGCCCAGAGGCCCAAATTTATCTTCTCTAACCCTGTTCAACCCTTTTAACAAACGCTTCCTCAAGTAAAATGCATTAAAGAGGTACCACAAAAATGAAAGGGTTTCTCGCTCCTACTTACTCCCTTAATGCATTAAAGTGCTGTTTCCAGACACAGAAGATACCAGAGCTGGCTAGGGATTACGGATCTGGGAAATCCTGAACAAGGGAAGGCAGGAGGGCAAGGACTGGAGTATTGGGGAGGCAGGGAGCCCAAGCCCGGCAGCTAAAAATTCTACATTAAAGCATTCTACAAAAAGCTGGCCACTAACAATGGGCAAGACCTAAGCTTTTGTGCCCGCCCAACTGCAGGCAGCTGCCTAGGGGGGTGATGCTACCCCATGGCACCCCGCAACAAGCCGGTGACGCACAGCATCTCCAGCCGGTGCCGGCACAAGGCAGGAGGGGACGTGCAGCCAGGCACGGGGAGCCGGCACCGGCCCTTGGCAGACACCCAGCGCGAGGTCGGTCAAAGCCGCTCGTGAAGCCACATGCCTAGAGCTTCATCTCCGGACCGGAGCTAATAGCTCCCCGCTGGTTCTTCCCCTCCGTAGCGCAGGATATTGAGCTACGCGGAATGAAAAGCGCAACGTGTTGTTATACAGCGCTAGTTCAGTCCAGGCAGCATCCCAACCACGCTGGGCAGCAAACCTGTTGTCTCTGCAGCATTAACAAATCTGGTACTGCCAATACACTACACAGTACTTACTGCACTTCCCCCACAACTTGATGAAGTTCTGGGTACCAGGCTGGCACTGCTGGGCTCCAGTGGTGCTATACAAACCCCCAGCTCCCTCCTGAGCTCTGCCCTAGGCCTCCCCGTCGAGAGGAAAAATGTGAATAAATGACATATGAATAAAACTAATCAAAGCTTCCCGCAGAGATAAGGAAGTTTTACACCCTGGCTGAACAGCTCAGCAACCTGAGGAATGATAAAAAGCCAGCGCCTAGAGTCACTCATACATCCATATGCTTTGCTGGATCAGAGCCGTGCATCACAAGCCTTCAGCACAGCCACGAGCAGAGTCTTCCTCGCCTACTCCCAAGCCCTGCACTTCAGGCAGGAGGTTGTCTTCTCCCCGCCATTCTCCACACGCCTGGCACAGCCAGCGGGACAGGGACACATCCTGCTCGCTAGCATGGACAAGGTGGAGGACGTGCAGACCCCCTGTGCTCCTCAGCACTGACGCTCATCTTCGCTCCAACCAGCCCAGGAGCGCACCCCTGGTAAAACTGCTGAGCAGAGAGCTGCGAGGCACAGCGGCGTGGTGCACACCCGAGGAGGTACACTGTCCTTTTTGTGAGCCAAGACTGCCTCAAATACGTTTCTCTGTAAACATAACAACCAACTGGGAATTTTAAGGTGCCCTTGAGGATGCTCCTGTAGGTCTTCTTCCAGCATACTGCACTAGTCCAGGTTCCCACGTGGGAGCTGAAGGGTTAAGAGTAATTTTGCAGGGCTGCCTGGTAGCAGGTATCATGAGGTTAGATCTGGTATAAGGATGAAAGGGACATACTGATACCAAAGCTCAAGATTCACACTCACCCCACACATTTATGTTCCTTCAGGTCTCAGCAGCATTCACCTTGGGCAACAAGATGGCAGGGAAAGCAAAACATTCAGCAGCTGACAGGGATGAAAAAATGAACATAGACTAGATTTGAAGACGTTTAGGCTAGAAAATAGGAACAGGAGGTATGAGATTCAGGAACAGCCTTGCAATACAAACAGTAGGGACAAAAATTTCAGAAGGCAGGCAGCATCAAGTGGGAGTGCTCACTATGGCACAAGACCGCCTTCACCAACCCCAAAGGTCGCTTCTGATCTCATACGTCCTTTAATACTGGTGCATTTTGCATATACATACACATAGATACACACACCCCATCACCATGTCACACACAGCATCAATGGAACATTAATCTAAGGGGATGGTCATACTCACTGTGCTTGTTTCGGATATTACAGCATTGCTCTCTCCTGATAGTAAATCTGGTATAACTAGGTAAGGCACAATTAAAAGTAGATTCCACCCAAATTAATTTGCAAACATAAAGATTCAGGAGCAAATTCAGTTCTGGTTTAATTCTACTGAAGTCACTGAAATGACCTCAGGGATGAATTTGGCCAACCTGAATACCCATCTCTCATTACTACCAGATGAGCTGTGCGCTACACAGGGGTAATGGCTCTCTTGGACAAACGCGATCACATGCAAGGATGGGCACGTCCAGGATGGAGGCAATGGATAAAAGTGCCTCTCGGCTTAGGATACTCTAGCACTGCAACTGCTGGTTTCACTGACGTTTTTGGTTAGGTAAAAAATTTAGTTTCAGCTTTTCAACAAACTAACACAAGTAACACACTTTGCTTCAGGTCACTGCCACCGTATAGCAAGCGCAGGGTGGCCCTTGGGAATGTGAGCTTTCAGACAGATTAATACAGCTTGACTGAAGAAGGGAAGATGACAGATACTACTTAACAGACTCCAAGTTGGGCTCAGCCTTGAGCTGAATTTTGTTCACAATCTCACGATCCCAAAATCAGAAACGTCAGTCCCCATATAATGAAGTGCAAATACTTTTGCTCTTGGTAATTACTTTTAATTTAGACAGTGGAAAAGGGCTAAAGATTCACTCTGGGCTTTTTTTTGCTTTTACTGGCATTGCCTTCATTTTTCAAGAGAATCTCATATATTCAGATATCAGAACCGCAAGTTCAGTGACAATAACATAAAAAAACATGGTAACAAAATATTTTACAAATGTTCTCACGTTTCCATGTAACAACTGGCAGCTTGTTAAGGTACTATATGCTTACCCAGTGGATCTTCAATCACCAGAAGAGCCATAGGGTTTTCACTACACAAAGCCCTTGGAAAGTTTATCACAAAGAGTTTACCACAGTTACTGGGTCATCCTTGACTTTTTAAAACCTTTTGTGAAATATAATTAATGATACTAAAACGCTGCACACATATTATACTTGTCTGTGGTTTTGCCCATGAAGGACACCACCAAGGGCACGAAAGCACAGATGTAAGCCAGAAAACGCAACTCTCCGTCCTCTTCCCGCTTGGCCCCCAAACAGCCGGTCAGTATAGTCGATATATAGTCAATATACATCGCACAGGAGCACAGACGGGTTTGTGCCATTCAGCCCACCGGCGTGCCGGGTGCCGCGGCGGCAGCAGAGCCAGCGGTGCGGGGCAAGGCAGCTGCCCGGCTGCTCTCTGCCCGCAGAGCGGCTCTCCCGGGCTGCCGGCAGCCCTGCCCGCGGCACTGCCGCCGCAGGGACCCGGCAGCCTCACGGCAAGGCACGTGCCGCCGTCGGCATGCGGGGACCCACAGCCCGACGCTCTAATTTTAGCGCTAACAGCCTTGCTGGCATCTGGGGAAGACGCCTGCCAGGCAGACGCAGGCAGCCGGCAGCCAGCGGCATAGCCCCAGCGACAGCAAACCCCTGGTGACATCCGCAGAAGGCAACAGCACGAGGACACGGCTGGGAGCTGCATGGCAGCTGGCGGGCACGTGGAGAGCAATGCCAAGAGGAAAGCAATGCCGGCCCAGAAGCGCAGGCCTGCTCGCAGCCCGCGCCCAGGACATCCTCGTGTGCCACCCCAGGCGCACGCAGAGCCCAACCCTTGCCTCCCTTTCCGCTGGACAACAGGGAACTGCTCAAAACCCTGGCCAAAAACGATGTACTCCCAAAACCTTGTCTGATTCACCCCCTGCCTCTCCCCACAAGAGCAGAGCTCCAGCCACCCCCAGCTGCCACGGATAACACAGCTGAGAAAGGGATGCTATACTGTGCACCAAGCTATCAGAGAAAATCCCACTTTTATCTTAGCAAAACAACTTTCTCTTTCTACCACTGGCACAAAAAAGGCCGTCCCCACCTATCTGCATTGTATAACCCAGCTGCAGCATCTAAAGCAATGTTTACCTAGGAAAAAGATACCGGGAAATGCTTCGTGCCTGGTTCCCAGACTGCAATGGGATGCAGCACTTGGAAACCAAGAAAACAACAGCAGGGTATCGGCCAGAGTTGGGGATCACAGTGTGGAGCAGCAGCCACCTAGGAAGACTACACACATCGGAGGGCCAGTTCAAGCTGCGTGCCAGGGAGATAGGCTGGACGAGCCAGTTGGGCTCATCCACCACTGGTAGGTGGGATCCCACAGCAAGGTTTCTCCTGTGCCGCTGCATCCCCTGAGAGACACCAAACCTGTCCTCGCAGCACCCAGTGCACATCAGCACCGTGCCCTGCACCTCCCAGCCCCGCCGCCCTCCGCTCGCCCCCGGGGCAGCTCCTCACACCCTCCTGCGTGGTCACCCAGGCTTTCATCTGCTCGGCATCACAAAGTCAGCTCAAAAACTTCGATAGGAAAATGCTGGGAGCGCCAAGCCCCAACAGGATAAATCCACCCGTCCTTGCCCAGGCAACACGCCCATGCGGCAATGGAAAAGTTCATGCTTTATGTTCCTAAGAGGAGGAATCCTAGCTAATACTGATGCTCATCAAAAAAAACACCAAATCCAAAAAAAACAAAAAAAAAACCCCACTTTGCAAGGCCAGGATTAAAAAAAAAGTCCTGCTGTCTTGGGAAATGTCTTTCCCACTGGCTTCTCCTTAAGGATTTGGTTTAGGCTTGTGGGAACTCAACACATTAGAAACTCGCCCATAATTTGCATGCCCCAAACAGCAGGGAGATATCATGAGATCTGGTATTACTGAGATTTCTTTCCTTCGGCAAAACCCATTCCAGAAGATTTACTTGGAGAAAAGCACACACATCGTTACAACTACACCGTATGTGCCTAGTCAGTGAAGAAAGGGCACATTACCCTGTGGTTTTATTATACTGACTTTGCTTCCTTACCTCATTTGCAAAAATTAAGGTTGGTCATAATCCTTCCATCAGTCTTTCCTCAAAATTAGGAAGGGACTGAACCAGATCTTCCAATTAAAAAAATCTTCCCACAGTTTCAGAGATATGAAAATGGATGTGCCAAGTATTTCATCTGAAAGAGCTTTCTGCAGTACCACCTTGGCATCTGAATGCTGAAATGTTTCTTTGCAAGTGATCTGGGAGATGCCCCGGTGAATATTCCCCAGGAACATGTACGTCCCGAGTGATTCCCTCACACTTCGCCCGTTCCTCTGCGGGAGAACGCGGGCCAGAGGGTAGACAAAGTTAAAAATCTTTAAAATACATGCTTTAACAACTGCAATATTTGAGAATGCCTCTTATTTTCCTGCAAATGCTCAGCAGCGATAAATAGGTGCAAGACGGAGCAAGCACACAGAAACCTGCAAACCCCTCGGAGATGGGGACCATGCTGCAGGCACCTCCAGTGCCTCCTACCAGCCCCTTTTCCCCCTGAGCTCAGCAAACTCAGCCCAAAGAGGTCCTCCAAGCGAGGTGCTGAAACCTCTCCAGGCAAGTCTGAGCTATCCGTTGCCACGCAGGACCCTAAATGGGATAAGCAGGTGGAAGAGGCTCTGCAAACCCAAAATGCAAACAGCAAAGCTGCAGAGAGATAAGTGAGCAGGGTCTCCTACAGCAGGACCAGCATGGTGGGAAGGAGAGATGTCCCCCATACCATGCCAAGTCCAAGGGACCAGACGCTCGTCACCTCAGCCCAACCAAACTCACCGGCGGGTGGCAAACTTTAGGAAATGTGTCCTCACAGCTCCTAAGGCAATCTTCCGTATTTTTAAAGCAGTGGTCTACCCGACCACGTTGGCCTTGGAGATGCGGGTGACACCAGCACCCAGAGAACCCACAGCAGAGTCTGAAGCCCTACTTTGCAATGCCCAGGAAAGCCACCACTGTCCAAAGAGACACAATGAATGGAAGAAACTTTGCTATTCCCATTTCACAGATCAGAACCGAGATACAGAGAAGCTAAGCGACTTGCCTAAGGTCACCCAAGAAGTCTGTGGCCAATCCCAGTCCCACGAGGCCCAATACAGTGCCTTAACCACACACTGGCTCCTCTCTTTCATGTGGTGACCAGTCTGAAGCTTAAGAGCTGCTGACGTTTCTCACGGCAAAGCCACATCCTCGAGCCCTTCCTTGGCAAGTGCCCCGCAGCAGCCAGCAACTTCGAGAGCAGCGATGAAGTCTCACGCAGTGACCGGAGCTCATGGCCCATAACTCACCCCCCTAGAAAAACCAGCCCCTCGGCCCCAGCCCTTGCCCTGGCCAACGCTGAGCTCTCCACCACCTCCTCTCCCATACCTGCAGGCTGCAAACTCAGAGCCAGCTGTTGCCATAACAGAGTGTGTTGCCGAGGAAATACAACAATATGTTTATCAATAAAGTGTTGAGTGTGCACAGACTAACCAGTTAAATTTGCTGGGGCTGGAGCCACTCCCGTTCTCCAGCTCTCCTAACCCACCTGCGACCTTCTCCTCTGCGGCTTTAGACGTTAACGGCATGCACAAGCAGAGACACCGGCAGATTTATTGGCCTGTGGAGCTTCCTCATTCCTGCAGGCCAGCATTGCAACAGGCTGCCCAGAGAGGTTGTGCGGTCTCCAGCCTTCGAGGTTTTCCAGACCAACAGAATAACGCTCTGAGGAACCTCCTCTGATCTCTTGGCAAACCTGCTTTGAGCAGCGCATTGGACTAGAGATCTGCTGAGGTCTCTTCCAGACTGAATCACCCTCTGACCCCTCTTGGTTGTTGCTTTGCCTCCCATTGCTCCCTCACTGCCATGAAATGCTTGCCCCCAGAAGGCAGCAGCACTGGTGGGACTTGAGCATCTCATTCCCCATTTGACCACCCTCACGGGGAGCACCCGTTTCCCTCACTGCAGCTCCACGCACGTGTTTACAGCCCTTGACTCTGCAAGAAACAGTAAAACCCAGTGTAGAAAGGTATGAGCCAGATTTGGTAAACCCTTGTCAAGAGAAATAAGCCTGAGTCAATCATAGACATGGACCTGGGTGCAACTGGCCTAGAGTTAGGGCCTGAAGGCCAGAACCCCAGTCTTTGCACTGGAGTTGACCAAACCACGCTCTCTGAAATCCACCATCCTACAATTCCCAAAGAGCAAATAAGGATGATTACCAAATCCACAGCTAATAGGAAATCCTAATATTGAGTTGAGAAATGGAATTCAAATGTTTGAAGAAGAGATTTTTAAAAGATCTAAACACATGATATAATCAGTAAAAATTCTGAGGGCAGTGTTGAAACTGAAAGAAAAAAATTAAAATAATCTATCTGTAAAGCTCCTTCCCCGCTCTAGGACACCCTCCAACACACTCCTATGCATTTGTCTAGAGTGGCGGGCAAGAGAGACTCCAACCAGCAGTGCCTCCCATACGCTGACTTCCCTCACCTACCGCTCTCTTTTCTTTTAATGCTTGGGTGTTTTTAGAGACTTTACAGAAGATTTAGGGTTTTCCCCCATATTTTTGTTAAACAAAATTTTAAAACCTGAGTGCCTGCATTCTTCCAGGCAAGTTCACACGCACCTCCAGAATCAGGAAATAACCTAACCTGTGAAACAGGCTGAGATTTACTTTAATTATTAAAAACGACAGTGTTAATTTCAGGGCCTTCAATAATTCAGCTTAATTACCCAAGAGACAAAACTGTCAGACCGAACCCTGTAAAATACATATAAACAAAACAAAGCGCATCAGCAGCAGGCAGAATGGCTGAATCTATTACCCTGACCCCAAGTAATCGCCGCGCTGCCAAGCGCTGGCACGGCTGCAGGTAATAAAAGTGACGCTGAACGTTTTGGGAGGGAACAATGCTCCCGCGTGCGGTTGGAAGCGGCTGACAGCAGCCTTTCTTCCATACAGCTGGGGGTTTTTAAAGCCCCTCAGCCCCTCCAAATCCCTTTGTTCGGCAGACAAGGCGCCCTGCGCAGATGGCACCGATTTGCGAGACCAACCGCTCCGATAATTGTCCGCCCTGGCCGTGAGCAGCGGGAGACCGTGCAGCCGCACATCACCCTGCGACGGGCATCCACGCCTTCCCCTGCCTCGCAGGTCTGCGTACAGAGTGTGCAGGGGCCAGGGAAGCCTCGGGAAAAAAGAAGCGCGTCCTACAGGAAAAAAAAGGGTTCTGAACCAAAAAGACCTGAATTAGTCGTGACAGCAACGCACTCGGCATCTTTGCTCTGCATTGCACGGGAAACCTCTCCAGCACAAAGGAGCGCATCCCGCCATTTACACAAACCACCACCTCCCTCCACGCCAATCACAGTCCCGCGCTCACCCGCGTTTCCCAGCGTGCTGCTCGTGTTGCCAGTGAAAACCGACCCCTCCATTTCATCTATTTAATTTATTTCTTCTCCCAAGCACATTCAGGGGGGAGGGGAAAGAGGTGGGAGTGCCCAGGGACAGGACCCCAAAGAAATCTGCGTCAGCTTCTTGCCACCAGACTGTTCCCCAGAAAAACAAATGCCAAGTTAAATTCCACAAGCCACTGTAACCACCATAAACAAAGATTCCTGGGAAAAGAAACACCGTCACAAAAAGGTCACACTGGTAGCAGGGGTGACCCGGTGCTGGGAGCCAGGCAGAGCCCTGCCCTCCTGCTTTGCTGCTCCTGCTCCCGCATCCGGAGAAGGTGGACATCTGATGCTGCATCTCCATTTAGAAAGAAACTGGGAAACTTATCCCTTTTATTGACGGTGCTGTTGTGGAATTTGGTAAATGGATAACATGCTCAGTATCTACTAGCATGACTATAAACACAAAAAAGGAAAGGAAAAGCCTGCGGCAAGACTAATATTAATACCCAGCCATGTCACTCTCAATTAAGTTCATATCTAATGAGCACATTTTCTCCTTGCACTGTCCACTGATGCTGTAAGCAATGTCCAATGAAAAGCATAAAATGCTGCTTCTGGAAAGCAATGATCTGTACTGGTGAATTTTGAACCGACCAATTATGAACATTATTTTTAATGGAACAAGCAGCGTTTCTACTGACTATAGTCCTCAAAGCCAGAAAATGTCTGCATCCACTAAATGTCCAGATATGCTTCTCACAGACTGCAACCACTACTGTCACTACTTGATTTTCTAGCACTATTACCACTGTAAATCTATAGTTGTAAGGTAAATAAATCTCCTGTGCACCCTAACCAACAGCCACCCTCACTCAGTATTGCATTTGCACTGGGATGGCCTGTTTTCCATGAACATGAACTGTTTCTCCAGATTGCACAAGATCTGAAACAAAGAGGTCGAATCTATCCGAGCAGCACTCTCTGTTATTAGGTAGGATGTAATTTCGCTTTGTTGCCCTAAAATCAGCACTGTAACATTCGAATATGGAAAAACTTACATCACTCCCCCAAAAGTGCTTATCTGCTCCCTGCAGAAGGTGTGGCAGGGAGAACCAAGAGCAATGCCGGGCAGATCTCAAGCAAGTAGGGCAGGATAGCGCTGCGGCCAAGCGAACAAGTCCTGACGCACAACTTTCCCCGGAGGAGGTTACGCTATGCCCGGATCCACCACTACAGCCTTCATTCCCACAGGCATCCGTCCATCTGTGGGTTCCACTCCATGTCAAGGTACAGGCACACCCTCCAAATCATTTTAATGAAAACTAGTCGTAGGGAGAAAGTTGACCCGCCTCCCCAGTCCAGCTCACTTTATAAAATTAAGATTTGAATTGACTACGTTAATGTAATTCATGTTAGTCTGCATGGCTGGAGACTCCTGGAGGCAATGTGGACCTCTGAAGCACGGCAAAGGAGAGCTGCTTTGCTCCCAAGGGGAAGAGTCACCTCTCCATGAGGCCCTGATACATTCTTCTCCCTTTTTCCTTATTTCCCAGGAAGAGATCACTTAATCCCGAGGATGTTACAGCACATGGCTGGCTCTCATCCCCTCCCAGGGAGCTCTGGAACATACAACCATGTCCAAGAAGCCTTCTACAACTCTTCCGCATTGAGGAGGCGCAGGAATAAACAGGACCAGCTTCCCGACATCATACAGACTTGGTGCTGAGTCTGAAGGACTACCCTTCTCAGCCAGGGAGAGCATGCTGATAATGGGTGGTTAAACCCAAAATACATATCAAAAGCCACCCTAGCCAGTGACAGACCTACTCAGAAAGGTGCAGCAACAACCTGAATGCAAGTTTTGAAGCCACGTACAGGCCTGTCCCTTCCAGATGCACAATGGTTGTGCCTGCACTGTTGGCCGGGCTTGCTCCACAGTTTTGATCCACCTCCATCCAGCACTGCATCAACAACATCCCGTCTTCTGTCCAAAACCAACAAACAAACAATCACAGGACAAAGCATTCAACCCAGTGGGGTGCTGGAAAGAGTGGACAGATCATGTTGATCTTCCATCCTCCTCTCCTTCTACTGCCAGCAGTCTCTTACTGCCTTTTCCCTGCTTTAGATACCAGGTGTTTCAAGGTGGGACAGTGACGGAGCAGAGAAAGAAAGATGCTACTAAGGTACAATCCATTTCTCAAAGATTTTAATACACAGGCTGAATTCCCCATAAGGACTCCCCCCAAAAACATTTAATAAGAAAAAACAATTTTTTTTTTTTTTCCCCTCAGGCTGGACCTGTACTTGCAACAACTTAAAATCTATCCCTTGGGGTGGGAAAAAGGGGAGAAGAAATGTTCTGCCTCAGTTCAACCTCAAATAAATAATGCTGTTGTTTTAGTACTACCCATCCTTCTGAAGTCAGCCAGCCAGAAGTGATCCCTTCCAAACCTATCTGCTTTGTTTTTCCTCACTGCTTTAGCAAAGTTTTAAAGGAGAGGGAAGACAGAAAAGTCAGTATTTTCTGGAGGTATCTGAGCCCCACCTGACAGCCCCCCATCTACACACTGCTATCTGTTACAATCATTTTATTACAGCTTCAGCTCTGCTAAATCAAATTTATCCACCAGGCTATAAATCTTGCTGTGTACTGGAGCGAAGCCCTGGTTTGAAGCTCCAAGAGATGCTTCACCCAAGCAATGAATGTCCCGACTCGGTTCTTGTTTAACCCACGGCACAGCAGGGTGAAGGGAGCGTTGCAAACGGCAGAGTTTGCTCATTGGCACGTGCAGCTTGAAACTGCAAGTCAGCAGATGATCGAGACCCCAATGTTTAGCAGCTACTGAGGAAGTAAAAAAACCGTTTGTATTCAACAGCTCCACCGAGTCTGTACAAACACTCCAAGGTCAAATCCACACGTGGCTGTTGAGTGATCGGTCATGTGTTATGAAATTCTCCCTCCAAAACCCTCAAGTTTTAAGACTATCCAGCAGAGACAAAAGACCTGGTAGGAAATCAAATCTGTTTCACAGGGTAATTATCTTCCGTACTTTAAAACTGCTGCCAGCACTGAAGAAATGGGAAATTCGGATTATCGCCTCGAAACGCTGCAAGAACAGCCCTGTGTCCTCTTGCAACATCCCCGCGCCTGGCAGCCTCGCAAGGCTGATGAGCGCTTGCACAACTCCCAGGGCTGGCACGTGGCCCACGTGTTCGGGGTGGGGGTGGGGGGGAAGCACGGAAGAGGCACCCTTCCTTCAACGAGCAGAGAGAAAAATGCACGGGGGTGTGATCCTGAGCTCTGGGAAAAAGCCTGGAGGGCTCCTTTAGTCATTCCTTCGCCACAGGTAATGCCAGTCGGGACACGGGCTTGATGCCTGGCTTTGGGCAAGCGGCTTGGCTGCCGGTACCTGTTGGCCATGTTTTGGGAGCTTGCTTTGCTGAAGCGCCTTTGCCGTACGTGTGACTGCAGGAGGCGGCTTGACTTTGATGCTGGAATTACTGGTCATTGCAGAGGAGGACAAGGTAACTTACGGCAGATTGGAAGTGAGGAAGGAGAGGCTGGTGAGCAAGCAGTTTTGCCACTGAATAAAACATGCTGGGTAGCCGGCCCTTCCCATGCAACCACTTTCTGTGAGGTCTGTTTTGAGTCCAAGCACAAACTGCAATTTCAAGGCAGAGAAGGTACCCCAACCTCTGTCACACTAAGACGATAAGGATGGTCCCTTGGTTTGGTTTCACTGCACAAGGTCCCCTCACACACCACACTCCAGTAGTTTCTTATGAAATCAGCTGAAACACTAGGAGTAAAGAAAAAAAAATTAATCCCTAACGCAATGCCAACCTGCCACGTTTTTAAAGAGGCAAAGCTTGAGACGCTTTCTTGGAAACTCAGGTAACTCGCTGCACGAGCCAAGGGGAGAAATGAAGTACTCCACTCCCTTCCCTCAGCCTCCTCTTTCTCATGTATTTCTGCTTGATAAAAAAGATAGTAACAATAAAAATGGAAGTCAGGACCACAAAAGCAAGGACTTGCTCGCAGATACTTCAGGGACCCTGCAGCTCTGCCAAAAAACCCAGCCCAGGCTGCAAACTCCACTGGAGCTCCAGCAACCCGCTTGGACATCAGGGAACCTCAGAAGCACCAGCCTATGCACCGAGAAGGTTTCTCCATCTCTGAGGCCAGGCCATGAAGCACGTGCACGGGTTACGATGCCTTGCTCAAGAAGCTTGTTACTCCCCATAGAGGCTGACACACTGAGCTTCTGGTGACCAGCAGACGGCCTGTACCAACTCCTCCCTCTTTGCTCAGCATTGCGCTCACACAGCTGGTTTGGGGCATAATGCTTCAAAAAAAAGGAGCAGATTGATTTGACAGTCCACTGGGGAGCAAGACTTCTCTGCAGCCTAGAAAACATGACCTACAAAGAATGACTGAAGGAACTAGGTTGTTTAGTCTAGCGAAGACTGAGGATAGACACGATAACTATCTCTAAAATACATGACAAGTAGCTGGAAAGAAGTGAATAACCTGTTCTGCTTTCCCACGGCAGATTGGACAAGGCAAAACCAGACCTAAATTGCAATGATGAAGATTTAGGTTAGAGGTTAGGAAAAGCCTTCCAGTGGGGAATGACAGTGCCACACACTGGATGTCATTGCCTGGTGAGGTTACAGAATTGCCATCCGCAGTGATTTTCAAGACCAGGTTATAGAAACATCTATTTAGATATCAGCTGGTCTTGCCTTAGGGCAGAGAGCTGGGCTAGATGACCCCTGAAAGAGTCGTTCATGTCCTATTGCCACTTACTCAATTAGTAACAGTGGTTCACAAGTCAATATCACAATCTCCCAATGAATCGGTTGTTCTGAGGCCCGTTGCTGACATTCACAGTTTCATGCTAAACCCAGTCCTCCCAGGACTACTGCCCTGTAGGAGGCAGGTCCCAAATTCCTACCAACAAAACAGGAGACCACAAGAGCATATCTGCTTTGCATGTTGGCTTCCATGCAGTGGAGAAGGTCCAGAGCAGCTGGTCTTGCTCACAAGGACAAGATTTCCAAATGATGGCAGAGACGGCAGAGAATCACGCAAAATTCTGGCGTGCAGCCGTTGCTCTCCTGAACTGGTGTCCCTTGGTCAGCCTGTCACCAACACAGCCACAACTTTATACACGCAAACGGAGGGAAAATCTCCATGAACGCTTTTGTTGCCAGCCACCAAAGTCTGCAAGCTGACTGCTGTAATCACAAGGGGTGTATTCTGTCTCCTTGTACACGCATACACTGCACAGATATCTAAGACACAAAACATGACAGTTAACCATTGGGGGGAAAAAACCAGCATCTAAGCAGACATGAAGAACATATCAACCTTTTGAACCCAATTCTCCTGCAACATGCATCTGCCATAGATTCACCTCAGAGCAGACAGTTTCCAGTTGATGCATGAGAGGAGACTCAAGCCTCTCCCACCTCCCCATGCCAAAGACCAGAAACAAACACAGAATCACAGAATGGTAGGGGTTGGAAGGGACCTCTGTAGGTCATCTAGTCCAACCCTCCTGCTAAAGCAGGGTCACCTACAGCAGGGTGCACAGGACCTTGTCCAGGCGGGTCTTGAATATCTCCAGAGAAGGAGACTCCACAACCTCCCTGGGCACCCTGTTCCAGGGCTCTGTCACCCTCAGAGGGAAGAATTTCTTCCTCATCTTCAGACGGAACTTCCTCTGCTTCAGTTTGTGCCCATTGCCCCTTGTCCTGTCGCTGGGCACCACTGAAAAGAGCTTGGCCCCGTCCTCCTGACACCCACCCTTCAGATATTTGTAAGTAAGAAGGTCCAGCCAGGCTCCCCATCAAATCAACAGAGGTGGGCCAGGCTTCACGTCCCACCACAGCGCAGGCGAGCCCCTGGTCAGCATTTCAGCTGAAACGTTGGCTTCCCTTCCAGCTCCGTCTCCCTGAGGGCATCACCTTCTTCCTTCCAAGGCATGGCAACGGCCAGCTCATATTGGAGAACACACCTCTCTGGAGCTAAGGTGCCAGTTCAGACCACCAAGCTGAACGACCACCTCCTGAAAGCTCCCATTCAGAACCTGCGTCACAGCCCCAAACACACAGCCATCCCAGCGGCAAAGAAACTAGCGTAAACAAGCCACTGGCTAAATTACACCGTCAGAAATCAGGTACAGTGTAAAATAATAAAGGTCTGGCTTTAACAAGGGGGCACAAGGAGACATATTTAGCATCTTATTTTAATTCTTCTAAATTGTAAGCCGTTTTTCAGCTATATTAATTCTTTGAAGCGAGTGGTTCTCCCCTAATCATCCTGGTTTATATTTACATGATGAGGTGTAATGATGCATCTCAGCAATGTTATCGTATTAGTTAAATTAACTAAGACAGCTCTGGCTGCAAACTGATGAATTTTAATGTGTCAACATCAGATATGAAAATGTAGTTGTGTGGGTCTCCGGATTCATGTGACCATATGGTTCAGAATTCTAATTAATGCCTTTGGATTTCATTTCACATAACTTACAGCTACATTAATTCAATATTTTTTCAGAATTTTGGAAAAATGTATCTTTTGCCAAGCTGGGGGTTTTCAGAGTAAGTGGAAGAAAAACCTTCTATTTCCCCTTTTCTCCTGACAACTTCATCTTACCTCCGTGTGGACTGGCAGTCTTCCCAAACCAGAGGTCAGGTGGAGCTGTTCCTCTGGCCCAACCAGCCCAGAGAGACCCACCTTGCAAGAGCCATAAAGGTTTGTTACTAAAAACAAACTCGTTTTCAAATCGTTATGTGCTGTGAGCAATCAGACAAACTCCCCAGGAGGAAATGCAGTCCAGCCTTCTGAAACACAGTGGTTGTGACATGTAGGGATAGCACGGACCCTGAAGCCAGGCACTGCTATCGGCACTGCAGACCATCGCAATCGTATGAGCATTGACAGAAAATTTCCAGCTCCACGGGGCATTGCACAATGCATGGGTTTGCAAGTTCCAGTTTGGGGACAGTAGTATTTTCTCTTCTTCATCTGACCCCATTTCTTAATGATCCACATTCAAGATCTCCCTCTAGGCAACAAACAACATTTACTTGTGCTTCTCATTAGTTAAAGCAAACCCAAATAAAATGAAAGCACAATCTCTATTCACTCCAGAACTCACAGCAGATCTGGTCAGACATACATGCCATCTACTGTTATATTAGAAAAAACATTTCAGCACGGAAACTAATAATTCTTGAGATCTACGTGGTGTGAACGGAGCAACTACAGCATCACTCTGCGGCCTTCTGAAACATGTGCAATGCTTTCAAAAGCCAGGTAAATTAACAGCAGCCCACAGTAGCCTTGAAAGACCCCCACGAGCGACCCTGGCAGGCACTGCTTCATGCCCTGTACGAGAGGGCTTCTTATCTGTAAACACATCTTAGCATGGCTACATTCATGTAGGATTTCTTCTGATATTACAGACTTACACACTTCTCACAGCATGGCAGGGAAAGGATGGCCTTGAGAGGTTTAAAGATTTAAGATGTTTCTCTTATTTTCCTTCACAAGAGCTACATGTAACTACAGGCACTATCAGTTTAAGAGCTCAGCTCTGCAAGAACTAAACATGCTCAGCTTCCCATCCACAGTGCCCTGCAGGAGGAAGGCTTTAAAGCATCAGACCGTGTTTGCGCCATTTTTGAAAGGGTCAAGAGGATCCAGGATTGGGACTGCCAGATCTGCAGTTTCCTGCATCCCTTCCTTCAGGGAACCGCTAGGGAAAAAACGATTGCAAAAAAAAAAAAATGCAAGTGCAGAATTACTGGTTGCACTCCCTAAAGTGGTATTACAGAAACACTGGTAAGGGCCAGGAGATATATGTAGTGACGATGTGTCCCAGCAGGTGCCAGTTGTCTCCAGTCTCTAAATGGAAACACTCTGGAGCAGGCACAATGTTTTTGCCGCCACAATGGTCAGTCCCTGCTTTATGTCTGAGACTCTGGACATTACTCGATTAATATAGCAAATAATTCATGAAAATTCACCACAGCAATGGCCCTCATTCTCGAAGAGCATTTAGGTACCCAATTCAATTTTCCTTCAATGGGTATGAGGCACTTAGTCATCACTGAGAATTGGCTATGGACCTAGTCTCCAAAAAACAGCTTATTTCCACGTTTGCACAAGAAGCGGTAAGAAACCACCACACAGCAGCAGGGCAAAGGGCCACTGCGGCTACATCAGGGACACAACCGTAGTCCTGCAACGGTTGCTTTTCCGCTTCTGCTCAAAAAGACTAAAACTGCATCGACATGAGTCACCAGCCTCCCCACTCCTCTCCCCAAGCAGGAAACACACACCTCTGCCTGGCCTGGACAAAACCATTAGCATCAGCTCCCCTTGGGCACCCTCTTTGGCAGAAGAAGCGGACGTGAGGGACAAACCTCATCCCACAGGGACCCACCGCCTGTGGCGGGAGGATGTGGCCGGGAGCTGGGAACATCACCTGGTTCTCAGGCTCCTTCCTGGCTCCCTCCCCAAACCCAGCTCCAGATCTGGCACCTTGCTTCTAGAGGGGGGCAAGCAGCCAGACTTCAGCAAAATAAATGCATAGATCTGTTGAATTTAAAAGGTTCACTCTCCCTCTTTCCACCCTAAAGTGTAGGAAATTACCTGAATGGTCATAAGCAAGGGCCAGCTTTTGGCCTGTTTTAAAGCTCCAAATCACATTAAATGCCTGTCTTACAGACAGAACAATGGTGGGAAACAAAACCCCCAGAAGTACTGAACATAGAATCATAGAATGGTTTGGGTTGGAAGGGACCTTAAAGATCCTCTAGTTCCAACCCCCCTGCCATGAGCAGGGTACACCTTCCACTAGACCAGGTTGCTCAGAGCTCCACCCAACCTGGCCAGGAACACTGCCAGGGAGGGGGCATCCACAGCTTCTCTGGGCAACCTGTTCCAGTGTTTCACTACCCTCATGGTGAAGAATTTCTTCCTAATATCTAATCTAAATCTGCCCCCTTTTAGTTTACAGCCATTCCCCCTTGTCCTATCACTACACACCCTTGTGAAAAGCCCATCTCCATCCTTCCTGTAGGCCCCCTTCAGGCACTGGAAGGCTGCTGTAAGGTCACCCCAGAGCCTTCTCTGGGGTCAGAACAGGGCCTTTCTGAAGTGAAACAGCTGCACAGCTTCATCTCACAAACGTCTATAAAAATATACTACTAATGCACAAGAATCTCTCTCCATAAATGCTGCGTGACAAGCCGTCAGGTAGAGCTGATGAGCACTTGCTTTACAACAAAAACCCAGGAAATATTTAAAATAAAAAAAAGACTGCAATCCTAATCCTGCTACCAATCTTTTGCTAAAATGTTATTACGTATTTGTTATTTGCATTACAAGCCTAGTTACAGACGACAAGCCTTGTCTGAGCTGCTGTTGAGACACAAAAATAAAGACAAGTGACTGGAGACATCACAGCTAAAGCAGGGACACACCAGGAACTGCGGGAGCCTTGCAAGGGCTGCCTCCCCATTTCTGCACCGAGACTAATTGCACCAAGGGCATGACACCCACCGTGGCAGGGCATCCCCACCTCAGGCTGTGATTAACCATCCCACCTTCCCCATGTACACACCAGCGGATCTGCCTGTGTTCTCCTCGATTTGCGCATAACACCCAATTGTTATTTCTCCCCTGGAAGTGCCTAAGGACTCCTAAAGGGTTTACAGCCCCATTACGCCAGGGACTGTAAAAGCAGCCAGCCCAGGGTCAGTTCCCACCCACAGAGACAGGTGGGATTGCATATATTAACCATGGTGGTCTCCAAAAACCCAGGTGGTCCCAGCAAATCTTTAACTCAGCCTGAGCACAGTGGCTGACAACTCACCCCGCACAACTGAAGAAGAGAGATCGGCTTCTGCTGAAGCAAAAATAAAATCATTTCTTAAAAAAAAAGGAGGAGAAAGAAAAGAGAAAAGAGAAAAGAAAAGAGAGAAAAGAGAAAAGAAAAGAGAGGGAAAGGGAAGGGAAGGGAAGGGAAGGGAAGGGAAGGGAAGGGAAGGGAAGGGAAGGGAAGGGAAGGGAAGGAAAG
>Ga0065711_1008495_pt1 | contig 19475 bp, 10 predicted proteins | sample Hoacrofraction12_FD_59098 | JGI IMG/M metagenome (GOLD analysis project Ga0065711, IMG submission 59098) | Hoatzin crop microbial communities from Cojedes, Venezuela - Epithelial fraction 12 v2 (version 2) | ecosystem: Host-associated > Birds > Digestive system > Esophagus > Crop | place...
ACAAGTTGCAGTACTACAGACTACTAAAAACTAGAAAATATTAAGGCTTTTTTGTTATAGTTTCACATTTCTTACAATCCCCTCTATCAGCAGGTCCTGCTTGACCAACCTGACCTCCTTCTATGACCAGGTGACTTGCCTAGTGGATGAGAGAAAGGCTGTGGGCGTTGTCTACCTTGGCTTTAGTAAGGCCTTTGACACTGTTCCCCACAGCATCCTCCTGGAGAAACTGGCTGCCCATGGTTTGGATGGGTGTACTCTTCGCTGGATAAAGAACTGGCTGAATGGCCGAGCACAGAGAGTGGTGGTGAATGGAGTTAAATCCAGCTGGCGGCCGGTCACAAGTGGTGTTCCCCAGTGCTCAGCTTTGGGTCCAGTCTTGCTTAACATCTTTCTCAGTGATATGGATGAGGGGTTGAGTGGTCCCTCAGTAAGTTTGCAGATGACACCAAGCTGGGTGGGAGTGTCGACCTGCTCTAGGGTAGGAAGGATCTGCAGAGGGATCTGCACAGGCTGCATTGATGGGCCGAGGCCATCTGTAGGAGTTTCAACATGGCCAAGTGCCAGGTCCTGCACTTCAGTCACAACCACCCCATGCAATGCTACAGGCTTGGGAAGGAGTAGCTGGAAAGCTGCCTGGCGGAAAAGGACCTGGGGGTGCTGGCTGACAGCCAGCTGAACATGAGCCAGCAGTGTGCCCAGGTGGCCAAGAAGGCCAACGGCATCCTGGCTTGGATCAGGAATGGTGTGGCCAGCAGGAGCAGGGAGGTGATCGTACCCCCGTAGTCGGCACTGGTAAGGCCACACCTCAAGTACTGTGTTCAGTCTTGGGCCCCTCACTACAAGAAGGACATTGAGGTGCTGAAGCGTGTCCAGAGAAGCACAACAAAGCTGGTGAGGGGTCTAGAGAACAAGTCTCAGAAGGAGGGGCTGAGGGAGCTGGGGCTGTTTAGTCTGGGGAAAAGGAGGCTGACGGGGGAACCTTCTTGCTCTCTATAACTACCTGAAAGGAGGTTGTAGTGAGACAGGTGTTGGTCTCTTCTCCCAGGTAACTAGTGATAGGACGAGAGGCAATGGCCTCAAGTTGCGTCAGGGGAGATTTAGATTGGATATTAGGAAAAATTTCTTTACTGAAAAAGTGGTCAGACATTGGAATAAGCTGCCCAGGGAGGTGGTGGAGTCACCATCCCTGAAGGCGTTCAAAAAAACATGTAGATGTGGCACTTAGGGATATGGTTTAGTAGGCATGGTGGTGTTGGGTGGATGGTTGCACTTCATGATCTTAGAGGCCTTTTCCAACCTTTAATTCTATGGTTAGCCTTCAGGGACTGACTGTGCAGCATGCGTGCACAAAATCTGAGGCTCTGGACTCACCCCTGCAGCCTTTAGGGTCTACTCACATGTGTCACGGCCAGACTGTAGGGTATTTGCAGTACACGCTCTGGCTAACTGTACAGCTTAGTACCCCTATTTCTGCTGGACCTTCCTGTGATGAAACATGGGAGATGTGCCAAACTGAAACTCTGGTTCTAGATTTAGGACATTCTGCACAACAATCTCTTCACTGATTTTAGCAGGACTTGTGATGCACTTCTGATGGTAATTACTAGAGAACACAAAACTCCTACATAATAAAGGAAACGTACATCACTTTGCAGTTAGTGAATACTAATTTACAATGATTGTCATGCTAAGGTTTTGATTTGTCATTATCAATGTAACAAATAATACCACTTCAGTGTAGCATACAGGAGTTGTATCCAATCTATCAATCTAATCTGCGCTCTGGCTATAATGACACAGAACTATGAAAAACACCTTACTCTTCTTTACATGGAAGAGAACAATTTAGGAAAAGCAAGATAGTAAATGCGCAGACAAAGCTTGTGTACTGCGGCTAAATTAAAACAACTGCACTGCTTGAGGCCACTCTGTGCCCACAGACATCTTTCGCTCTCTCAGAGGTTGGTTCCATTAGTGTTGGCAAGACTGTGGAATACATGACATAACAGTAAATAGCTTTTGATCTACTGAATGTCAATGTCATGAAACAAGTACTACGGCTCACAGACAACAGTGAAGTGCACTTTTGAAATACAGCCACTACCCAACCAATGTCTACGACATAAAAAACACCCCAAACTGAATGCCAACTGGACAGCAAAGTCCCTATTTGTACCAGTATCTCCACTGGATAACAAACTACAGCTCCACGGAAAATAATGCTCTCAAATTAATTTTCACATTTATCTCCCTTTTTGACTGAAAATGAGTTTTTCGTCTTACAGCCATCATAAATCCGAATCAGCATCCTAATTCTGCCACTACGCATCATATTTTGAGGCCACATTTTAAGAACAAGTCCACTTTTTATTACACTCAATAAATTCTAGAATAAAATATAATCCAGTAATGGAACAACTGTATAATCATAAATATAAAATTAATTAATTATTTTCAAGTAAATAATAATTTTGTAGAGAAGGACAAAAACCTATCTGCACTATATTCTTCTAAAGGTTAGAGGAAGTGCCAGTATTACTTAATCCCATTTCCCTTCCCTCCATTTCTGGATATACTTGGATCTAACTGATCTTTAATAATATAGCATATAATTAGCAGTGAAAACTCCCTAACAGGTAGAGGATACAGGCACTGCTATCTGCTGTTCACAACTGAAACATTAACTTTACAGTAAGCAGTAAATGTCCCAAACAAAGTGTTTTTCAGGCTGTGTTCTCTGAACTTCTTGAGGTTTAAGGATTATTTTAAGAAGCTCACTAACTAGAAGAGTCTATTGTCCATAACCTTAAATTTGTGTTATGGAACTCTGTACTTCTGGGTTTTCTTAAAATTTGTTGGTCCACAAACAAACCAACCCTACTGTTCTTTAAGAACATCTTTCTTTCAGCTGCCAGTCCAAACCTGCAGGGAGCCCTACACAAGGTTCTGAAGCTGTCTAACAAAGGGTATACCATTCAAATCAGTACTATCCTCCAGGCTTACAAAACATATTCAGTCTTAAATCTGAAACTGTTCCTCCCACTACTTCTGCCTTTTTTTCTTTCTTAACCTTCTTCTTGATTACATTTTAATAAAGCAAATATGCCAATTTAATCTGGCCACCGAATACAAGAGGGAAAAGATGCCTGTGAAGGAGGTAATACTTACCAAGGAAGGCATAGCCATACAGCTGGGAGCTAAATCCCACAGTGTTTGTTTGCTTTAGTCCCGTAAGCACTAGTGATGCTCCAAGATTCCTCTCCTCTTCCCACTGCAAGTAATGTAAACTAAGTAAGTGTTCCTTGACAAACGGCAATATAAAATGGCAGCAGCCAAAGACAACACACGTGGCTTTCATCAGATGTCTTATTAATAAAGAATCATTAAACATGTCTAGTGTTCAGAGTTACAGTATACATATCCTGAGGAATAGTACACATTATACTGAGGAATACCTCTGTTTCCAGAAGACAGCAAAATGTGAGTGGTTGAGATTTTGCACAGAAGTCAACTGTAGCATTTCCTTCAGGACAGAGGGTTACACTGATTTACACTGGCCAAATTCTGTCTCTGTCCTGTATGTCCTACCACTTGTTTCAGGCTAACACTGCTGAAGAAGAAAAATACATGGCTTCTGTGCTAGAGCAGCCTTTTCTTTTAAGTATATGGTAAGATACACGCTCCACTATCCCTCAGAAGAACAGGAAAATGCTGAGAGAAGAATATGCTGCTAATGGCTGCTCTGAGTCCAAAATCTGCACTGTGAAAAGAACATATGCAACTCACCAAGATCACTGTATGCCCCAAGATTAAAAGTACAGCTGTCTCTCCAGCCAGAGAGCAGTACCAACTGTCCGAGCCAGACCACCAGTGGTGGCCAAAGAAGGGCACCCAATCAGTGAAGTACACTAAAACCACAACAGCACTGTGAATTTTGTTTTGCTACGGGACAGTACTGTACATTTTTCAAGACTAAAGAAGCACAAACGTCAAAGATAAATGTCTCTTTATAGCAAGTGAAAGGAGCTGAACAACTCCCACTGCTAAGAAAATGAGGAAAAGCAAGCTATAAAAGGCAACAGACTTGAGGAAGTCTGACTCCACAACACACGGTTTTTGTGGCAGGGTACTTCAGAGTGTTGTCTGTTACCTTATGACCTGACTCAAAGATCCTTGGTGAAAGGACGAAGTTTTCTGAAAAATTCCCTAAGGTATACTGAGTCTTAAAAAGCACAAAGGTTCAACCTTCTGGTTTAATGCATTATTCAGAGATGTCTTTTCAAGGTATGGCATTTTTTCATGTCTCCAGCCGGGCACTACAAGAATTTGCATGTTATCATCTGACACAAAATACCATCACCTGACAGCCAGGCAAGGTATTTGCCTGACCCAGAAAAGGGATACAAAGACATGGGGCTGTTTCATGCTGAATTCAGCACTCCAGCTGAATGTTATAGGAAACGCAGATGCAACTGGAAAAACAGGTCTTTTAGTGGTATAGGCTCTTTTGGGAGCTAGCCTATTTGGCTCCAAGAGCTGGAGGAACTGCAAGAACTGAATGTTAATACCTTTGCAGTGGAAGGTAGCAATCCTACTGATTGCTTGCAGCAAAGAGGAAATTTCTGGGGAGAGCCACAACTAGTCAGGCTTTCAGTGGTGTCTACAACAGCAGAAAAATGGAAGCTCTCTATCAGCACTGCTATACACGCTAAGGACTAATATAGTCAGATTGCCAAAGATTCAGCTCTCAAAGTTAAAAATTTCATCAGGCTGCTGGACCCCAAGCTACAGCCAATGGCCCGTGTGCAACAGGACACTGGCTGACCTGTCTCACACCCTAAGAAAAAGGAATGGAATTTTCAGGAGTAGCTGAGCAGATCCTCTAACTTTGTCTACCTCCACTTCTTAAATCAAACACAGAAAATTGGTACTGAGCATCATAAGGTGTTGAATGGCACTCTGTATGGTGTATACATATAAAAATATGGCTTATTGCTGTCTTTCAACGGGGTTATTTAAAAACACACATTAAATAAATCACAGCTATAGAAATATGCTTGCCTTAAGTGTGTCCTGTGCCCACACCACCCTTGTTTGCATATTTAGCTTTCACGAAATGCTACACACATTGACAAGCGCTTGTGTTTCAGTGAGGGTACACAAACATGGAAAAAAACAATGGGAAAATGAGATATACAAATCTCACATACAAGTGATGAAGCATACTTGACTTCTGGGGAATGAAGGAGAATACAGAACAGGGCAAATACAGGTCTGTTCTATAGTGAAAACTGAAATTACAACCCAACTGAGTAAAAACTTAAGGCATCTGTAATACGCATTTTGGAAGATGCTTCATGTAAGACAAATGGAGGCTTCAAGCATTTTGCTTATGTAAGACAACATGCTACTGAAAGCTTGCACCAAAATACAAAAAGTAGCTATCTGAAGTGATGGATATGGCAGAGCCCTTTGCTGTTATCTAGCTGAGCCCCTTCTGCAAAGGTAGAATAGTGCCAGTCCGAAGGGCCTGAACTGTCATGTTGGCCTTCACCAAGTGAGATTAGACTAAGAAACACCTAGACCTTGGAGACAGGAGAGATGTAACAAATTTAGGTTTAAAACAAATACATACTAGAAAGAACACACCCAAAGCCAAATGCGATAGTAAAAATCCCAGTGAAATGCTTTATAAATCTGCAGTATCACCATTACCAAGCTCTAATGGTGAGCAATATTCACCGTAACAGGATCCTATACAATAGGTGACACATTTTTTTGTGTTAACTGATCAAGCCCTCTTTGAATTGAATTGAAACATCATTTCATAACCTTCCAATGGGCGTACATTACATCTGAAAATCCTAACACACCTTTCCTTTCACAGAAAGGAGCAAAAGGAGTGACAAGTTATTTGACAGCTTTTGTATTTTGTTGTTTCTTTTCCTTCTTCTTCTACAGTTGTAAAAATAATGGAAAAAAAAATTAGGTATTTATTATTTTCAGGTAAACTTGGGGAAAATAAAATATATTCAAGATTGAATGTCCAACTGACTGCACCACAACACTTCAAAACAGCGGCTTTATCTATCATTTTGAGCGTGGTCAGCTTACCATATGTTCAGACTTCGTTGCCAGATACTGGTATAAAACATACAGAGAAAGAAGCTGTGTTGAGAATTCATCAAAACTTTCCTGCAGCATGATCTCTGTTACTACGGACATAGCATCTATGGAGGAAAACAATACATGATCAGCAAGTGCAAATTTACACAGCTCCCTTTTGCACCCACTCATGTTCACTGATGCTTTACTGCCGTAGTATGCTTTGAAGTAGTTAGGGAGAAAGTTAAAGATTTCTTATGACTAGTAGTATAGAATTAGTCTGATTTTCTTGCGTTACTCAAACACACCGCAAGAAGGAAGAATGGGTTGAACAGCATAAGACCACAGCAAAGGAGCTTTCCAAACTCATCTTAGCTCTATGCTTATCAACTGGCTCTTCTTTGCTCAGCCCTTCAATCAGTAACATTTTTCCAAAAATCTCTAAAAATTACTTTTGTTCTTGATTATAAACATGAGAAGACTGGCTTAAATTCACCGCCCTTAAGGTGACAGGAGAGTACAATGGAGCAGAAACATTGTCACAGATCACCCACAGCACTCACTGTATTCAGCAAATAGTGCTCTGGAGGAGCTCCACAGGGAGTTTCAGTGACGCTCCCTGTCAGGAAGGACAGTTTGTTAAACAAAAGGCTTTGAGTCTGTCACAGAAAAAAAATATGGGTGGAATCAGGGCGAATTCACAGACAGGGGGGTGTCTCACAACAAAACAAATATATATATATATTAATTTGCCATTTAAAAAAACCCTAATGATAAAAGCTACAGACAAGTCCTGCAATTATATTCTCCCTTTCAGCTATTTAATAAGAGGCTTATGCAAAGAAAAGCTCACTGCAAGTCTACAGTACCAGAAAAACTGCAGTGAAATGAAAATCTTAAATATTTGTCACCAAACATGAGAGGATTACCCATTTCAATACTTAAAACAGTCAATAGTGAAAGTCAGGCACCTCAACATGGCAATTCAGCATAGCTGGCTCTCTCCAGCGACAGACAGAAAGTCTAGACACACAGTTTAGATATCTGGCTTTTTGAATATTTAAATGTAGGTAAGAAACTCTACCAATATGCATTTCAATTCTTATAACACTCTATTTGTCACTAATAATTCCTACGATGTTGTTAGCACGTAAGTCAGACCTGTAAAAACTGGAGAAGTTGGTTTACATTTGGAACAGGATTAATCACAGTAGAAATTGTGAATTGTATGTGTTTCAAAATGATGTAATGAATAAAAACCCAACACAAATGACATATAAAGATGCAGAAAAGTAGTTTATAGGAAGAAGGCATGTTTTTAAGGTGACTTCAGAGAAAATATGGCTAAAAGTTTTTAATTCAAAGAAAGGGTCTGCAGATATAAGAGCGCACAACTAAGGATGCAGAACTGGTACATTATTTTCTTACCTTCATATTTCTTCTGCTTTATAAAACAATCCAACAAAATATTGAATGTAAAATTATCTGGAAAAATTCCATACTGAACCTAAGGAGAAGAAGAAAAAAAAAAAATCAGTGTGAAAATCTGCTGTTCAAATCCTCCCAAGCATAGCGCTGCAGGTATCAGATCAGAGCCACGCCATTGTCCACTGCTACAACATGACAGTTAGTCAAGCAACACAAGGAGATTAGCATGGCTCCTGTGATGCAGGCGTTCCAACTTTTGATGTAGTATATTCATTTTGGCATTTTATCTGAGCCTTTGGGACCATGAGGGACATTGCCTATCAGGTTTTTGCGTCTCTCCTGCATCTAGCATGATTTGGACACCAACTCTGCTTAAAAAAAAAACCTTCCTGGGAATGAAGAGGAAATCAAAGATGTAAAGAGCTTTAGATAAAATTCAAGTGCAACATCAATTTTGGTTTTGACAAAGAAATATCCAAACTTAAAACCACAGTCTACAGGATCTGGCTGCAACAGGAATTCCAGGTAGGCCACACCTGTCTCAAAGATGTAATCAAATATATTCACAGCTTTTCCTTGTAAAAACTTACCTTGTTTTTTAATGTGTATAAGGCTTTGTCTTGTGCACCATATTTTAAGCACTGTCTGATCCAGCTGTGGATGGTCCAGTCTCTAAAGTACCAGCAATTTGGACTATGCCGAAACCTAAAGGATGATAAACAGTCCAGGTGACAACAGGACTCCTTGTTATCACAGAAACAAATTCTGTAATCAACAAACTATGAGTTTCAGAACCCCTGGCTTTCATGATCTCAAATATAAATCTGTCTGTATGTGACTGTGCAGTCAATCATTGCTCTCCAAAGAGTCCAGCTAGCCCTTTCAAGTAAGAGAGCACAACTTTGATACACTTTTAATAGTGTGTACAAAGGGGAAATCTAACCTTTTCACAAATGCATAATATGTTGCATGCTTCATTTCCCTTAGAAATGCTTTATCAGAGAGGCATGCCTCACACAAGGGGAAACTCTGCTGGAGAGCCCTCCCGTGCCCCACTGCACTGGCTGCCTTGTTCCCGAGGGGTGTTTCTTTAACCTGTTCGAGACACCTCACGCCATAGCTTCAGCAGTGTTCCCAGGCAACCTGCTCCACGGCTCAACCAATTTATAAAATTAAATACTTTTATGTTCAGCCTCTCTTATTTCATCCTTATTCAGACATATACACTTTGCTCTGTATTTGGAGAAGTGGTAACGAAAAGCATAAGGAGTTTTACCTTTGGCAAAGATTCAAAAAACAATTAAAAGTCCAGTGGTAGGAGCTGCTGCCTTGATCCTTGGCTGAAATTCACACCCCAGTGCAAAGAGATGCATGCAACCCTTCTCAATTCAGATTGCATACATGAAAAACAGGCTCAGTCCCCAGAACAGAAGTGACTGCCACTTGCTGCAGAAAACGCCGACGACGGAGCTGGGCTCATGTGCAGATGCTTGCAGCCTCAAGCCAAGCTGCAGCACCATTTAGAGGCAGGGCTGGCTCTTCCATCTGAGTGAGCATGCTTTCCAGAACATTTATCAGATTAACGTGGCCACCAACCCTCTTTCCCCTCCAGTGAATCTCTGTGTATTGCGTCCCATGGCTGAGGGCTACACAGACGACCAAACCTGGAAAAGTACTGCAGCCCAGAGAGCCTTCAGCATGCATACGACCTCCGTGCCAAAAGGGGAGCTAAACAACTACACAAAGCCTAAATACAACAGTTTTGAAAGTGGCACATGAAATCTCCCCATTAAATAAGAATTCAACAGAAAAAGAAAAGCATGTTTTGAATATTCAATCACATACATCCATTTTGTTGCTCTAATTGCTTTCCATTTTCTTCCCTCTGAAGTTCAAAGATTGGGAAGAGCAAGAACATATGTTTGCTTTCCTTAAAGTCCTGTTTCAACAATGCTTACAGGCAGCACCAGTTACAGGCATTTGGATTTAATTGTATTTTGATGAAACAATTATCTAATTGCTACCGACTGTTTCACCAGCCATTTAAGACAGGTCAGAGTGAAACACCAGCACCCAACAATAAAGCTGCCAGTATGTTTTACAGTTGCTTCATTAAAGGGTTAATATTGTTTCCCAAGTGGAAAACAACAGATTTGTCTTATAAAAAACATGACACTGATGATCTCAAAGACTTAGGCCTTTCTTTAGACACAATCTTTGTCATCATTCCTACTAACTACTTACACAGGAGGGAAGCCTACATTTAAAAAAAACCAAAAAACAACAAACCAAAGTTTTTAATGGGTTTGAATATCCTCATTTCTGCAGAGGTGTATTTATTCTCTTGAATACATCACAGTGCAAGAGAGTGCTCCAAGACCTCCTGCACCTTGGGAATGCTACACCCTAATGCAATGGTGAAATGCTTCTAGGTTTCAAAGCCTTCACATGAACTTTGTAGGGCTGGGACTGATTTGAGTGTGTGTGTGTATGGACAACCACAAGATCTAACAGATATAATTACTGTACCTTACTATTAAGATTTTTATGCTTGGACAAGGTCTCCACTGTGCTAGGTACTACACAAATAAAAAGCAAACGGCTTCTCAGCCAAAGGATCTCCTAGTTAATTCTAATAATTAATTACAAAACAGTTGCCTGTGAATGAAGAGAGGGGACTGGTGCCAAAATTTATCTGTCTCCATGTCAACAAGAATGCAATACACATGCATGAACACAACCCCTCATCACTACACACTTCCATTAATCCACAATGTGGCAGAAAGAGACTGGAAGTGAAAATCAAACAGGTACACTGCAATCTTTAATTGTTACTGATCTCTATAATGCTGGGATGAGTTCTGTCTCTATTCTACTAGCTGAGAAGCCAAAAGAGTACCTGTTTTTACAGCTAACCTAGACCAACAAACCAACTATTGTGGCACACATTTTTATTTGAAAGGGAAAAGAGGAGATTGCTGGTCATTTTGACAAGCATTAACATCTTCCTCCTTCTCTTTCTCCATGAAACACAAAACAGGATATAATTAAGCAAGGCAATATGCTCAGGGACAGATGCAAAGACAGAAGGAAGCTAAAAGTACAGAAAGCAGAGGATTCAGAGTGAATTAAATAAAGCCAGCCTTTGGCAATTGCTGTATGTTTAATGGAAAGACCAGAAGGTTATCTTGCAGATGTCTGCTGCTGAAACTAATTTTTCTGAGAACTAATAAAATCCTGAGAAGCACAAGATTCTTCTAATGCATTCAGAAAAGACAAGGGGAAGCATCCATAACAGTATTACGGGAGCTCCCTGTTGGTACACTTCAATGTTAATGGCTAAAGAATCAATATGGTCATCCTTCCAGTCATTGAACTGAGAACATCTGTTCCCACAGGGAACAAGAAGAGGAATATCTGTAAGACAAGGCGTTACTGAAATATCAAGGTCATTGTGAATCTAACAGCACACAGTGCAACGGTACTAGAATTCCCCTTATTCTGGAAGATTGTCCAGAAATTTGATTTTCATTACATCATTTCTTTGTACTTGCAAAATGATTATACCTTGGAAGAGATATAGTGAGTGTACGAACTCAGTACATGGCAACAGGAACATTTTTAGCCAAGCAAGTGCACAATCTTTTGCTCACAAGCTGGCCAGCACATTGGGCTAAGAAGACATTTTTAATTTACTAACTTCCTGCACAAGGTGCTATTGCTCATTATTTACAACAGTGCTGTAAGTACCCCATGCTGTGTTAAAGAAACTGAACAATGGAAAAGTTCATCAGATGCTGAGAGTGCTTTACAGAGTGCTCTACTAACACAGCAAGTATGACTTGCTTCTGTTGCTGCCCTCCCACACTGCAGAAAAGCTGAGCTGCTTCCCTTCTTTACTTATTTAAAACGGTCTTTCAAATTTGTTTGGTGCCATCAAGTGGTGATGCAGTCTAGCGCTGCTTTCACATACCACGTATTCTCAAGGGAAGTAACACAGCAACCCTGAGAGCAAACAGAAGCACAAAGATGCTGGACTGTGTTCTTTTTCCTAGGTTTCTGTGCTGGTTTTGGCTGGGGTACAGTTAATTTTCTTCACAGGAGCAGATATGGGGCTACGTTTTGGATTTGTGCTGAAAACAGTGTTGGTAACACAGGGACGTTTTAGTTGTTGCTGAGCAGTGCTTACACAGAGTCCAGGCCGCTTCTGCTCCTCAGACCACCCCACCAGCGAGCAGGCTGGGGGTGCACAAGAAGCTGGGAGGGGACACAGCCGGGACAGCTGGCCCCCCCCGACCCCAGGGATATCCCATGCCATATGACATCACGCTCAGCACATTAAGCAGGGGGAAGAAGGAAGGGGAGGACATTCAGAATGATGGCGTTTGTCTTCCCAAGTCACCGTCACACGTGACGCAGCCCTGCTGTCCTGGGGATGGCTGAGCACCTGCCTGCCGGTGGGACGGAGTAAATGAATTCCTTGCTTTGCTTGTGTGTGCGGCTTTTGCTTTACCTATTACGCTGTCTTCATCTCAACCCATGAGTTTTCTCACTTTCACCCTTCTGACTCTCTCCCCCACCCCACCAGTGGGGAGTGAGCGAGTGGCTGTGCAGGACTGCGCTGCCAGCTGGCCAGTTTGTTACAGGGGAGTTCACTGCTGTGGTGACAGTCACAGATGAGGAAGAACGTGAAGGAAAACTTGCTGGATAGCAGAAGAACAAGGGCTGCAGAAGTAATATACTACTAGGCATAGATCTGATGTATGGAGGGAATATCAGCTCAGCAGATCTGTTCTAATTCTTTTTCAAGCTGATCAGAAGCTCCCATTTTGTACTCTGTGGCTTTCTTAAGGGTCGATCCAATTCCTGGTAATGCAAAAGACTATCCTTGTGCAATACACTATTTTTTCATTTTCTCCCATCTGTGAAACAGGAAGAGTCCCCTCTCTCCTCCAACTTTGTCTGACCTAATGAGAAAGTATTTTGTAATGATCTACATGTCCTGTGTAGCAAACTGTATGATCTCCTAGGCCTCTTCAAGACTTTCTAAATTTCACCTGCATTTTTCTTTCCTAATTTTGCATTACCATACATAAAACCAACTCCTTAAACAAAACCTCTTGTTCTGTAATATATGTGCTTATGCTTTAGAGATTCCTGTACCATCTTCTGCCACATTGCAAGGAAGTGGAGAAATTAACAACAGAAGAACACTGAGTAATCTCCATTCTGTCATTATTTTTAATACACTTCAATCAGACACTACTGTGCTTTCCTCAGAGCTAAAACCAGAAAGATCTCAATGTCGCTAGTCCCCTTGTAGGATCTAGGCCAGGAAAGGAAAGAACCTACCTAGAGGCAGTCATTGTAACAAATTTCTTCCACCTGTACTTCAGATGTCTCTTACCTTTCTCAGAACTAGAGAAAAATACCAGTTTGCATGTTCATTTGCTTTAGTCAGGAGGGGAGAGTGCCAGATTTCTTCCCACTCAAAGTTCTAAAAAGTCCTGAAGCAAATTGTAAGGAGACTTAAAATGAATAAATAGCACAAAAAAATGTCTCTGCGAGCCAGCAAGAAAAGCTCTCTCAGTGGAATGAAACCAAAGCCACTCCACGTTTTACACAAATCATACAGGGCTGTGAAGCTCCTTGGCAATGCCTTGTTTTTTTCTTCCCAGGCACATTTTTTAAGCTACAGTGCATTATGATCAAATGGCTTCCAGGCAGGCTTAGCTTGGAAACAGGAAGGCTAAGGAAACGTCACCCAAAACTCTCCCTTTGTTTGTCATTTCAAGCCACAGGCCTTGGGAAAAATCGTCTGCATTTTAAATGGACCCAGAGGCATCGCTGAAGTGTCAGCGTCAAAGGCAACAGCCCTGAAAAAAATCTTTGTTGACTGAAATTGCCTTTTAAACGTGAACAAAACTTTCTTTTTCCATCTCTTCTTTGCCTGCATCTTAGCCTACACCTTTCTTTGTATTTAACCTTTTAAAAATTTCACATATAAACGTATCAGCCCTATAGGAAATACTTCATGCATTAACTGCCTACACTCAAGCAAAAGCAGAGGGAACACTTTCCTTTTGTGTTGAAATAAACACCTCCACTAACACACGTAACACAAGAAATCAATTACCAAAAGCAGTAACAGAACAGGTTTAAAAAATTAGATGAGTAAGCTATAACGGAGGATAGTCTAATGCTGAGGCAGAATTGTGCTCTTGCACAAGCAGAGAAGCAGATTGCAGACTCCATGAAGAAAGCCCACATTCAGCCCTTATTCTATTTTAATTTTTATTGACTTTCCTTGATCTTTGATCTTAAACTGATTTAGCTCTTGATAGCTTTGGCCATAAAACTAATTCTTCTAAGTTAGGCTCGCTCCACCTCCACATGAATGCATTATTTCTTGCACAGCATCTTTTATTCAGGAATTGCACAGAGCTCTAACACCACTGATGAATGTGGCATCGAAACAGGCCTAAACAATCAGTTTTTAGATATGGAGAAACTACAGTACAGAAGCACAGTCAAACATTAAGGCTGAACAGGAGGCTTAAAGAATATTTTTAGTATTGTGTCTTGATTTCCAGTTACACCACCCTGACGTTACCCTTATGCTTGGTAAAAGGACTAGATCTGGGAGAAGAGATATTTTTGGTAGAAGTACTTACTATGCAGTCATTTCAGAAGTCTCAGGATATTACCCTGCTAACCATCCTCTCCTAACAACTGAAGGGACAGAATTCACCATTCAATAGTCTCAGAGTAGCTATCGCATTGCTCAAAACCACACTCCTGCACAGAAAGCTCAACTTTGCAAAGTCTCTTTCTAACAGTGACTATCACATAGAGCAATCAACCACACAGCGGCTAGGATCTAGTTTATCCTTTACTGACCTAGCTACTTTTACAGGCAGTTATTAGAGTTGATTAACAAACGACAAGCTGAATTTTTTAATACAACAAGCATTTCTGCCCATTGTTGTCAATCTCTTGTATCACTAAATGTTATTCTCCCTTTTGATGGATTTAAGGCACCTTTATGAGTAAAACACAAGGAACAACCTTATGTTAAAAAAAGAAAAAACGGTATCATCAAATAACTGCAAAATCCTAGATAAATGTTACAAATTTCAGAACTATGTATGAATGTGGAAAAACAGTTTACAGCAGCACAATAGAAATGCTTTGCTTATACATAAATAAACATAAGAACCACCACAAAAGAAACAGTAACAGCAGCAAATCCAGAGCCTACAGCAAAGTTTGAAGCAGTTTATTGGGATTCCTGGCTCTGCAAAGTACCCAAATTATTTATTTGTCTTTCCATCCACAGGCAGTGAAAGTAACAGAATGGGAGTGGAGCAGCTCTTCCAACCTTCTGTCATCAGGTTACAGCAGGCAGCCTTGAACCCCTCTAGAGTCATTTGCAAAGCACAGAGAGAAGGAATTCTTCAGACAACTCAATAAACTTAAGTATCCCACAGGCTCTCCTTGAATGTCTCAAACCTTTATACTACTTAGTTCATAACCAGACTGAAAAAGAAAAGCCAGGTTCAAACAATATACTGCTTCTCAGTACACTCTTTGTCCCAGGTAAAAAACTCTCCCAGACTGTAAAATGTGTTTCCTAAGAAGCTCCCCATGTCACACAGATTCATAACACTCCAGAACTATGCACTCCCAGGGAGAACATCAGTGGAAGTTCTCTTCTCAAAAGAGCATGAGTCTGGATTTCTTCAACAGCTTGGTTGAAGGTGCTCTGTATGCCTCAACCTGACATAACAGGACATTAGTCACTGACCTTTTCTAGCTATAAGCTAAAGGTATTAACATTTAAAAATCCAGTGTTAACATGGTTCCTTGTTCTAAGCATAATATTTAAACAAGACAGGTTAAAGGGAAGGTTGCCAGCTATCTCAGTAAAGCTAAAACTGGCCATTTAGGGATCCCCAGTGTGACTGATAAAGAAAAGAACATCATAATGGTACAAATACTGCTATCGAGAAAAGGTGGTGGTGCCTGGTTTAGTTTCATGCAGAAAATAAAACCAGGTCATTTTATTGACATTCAGAAGTTTTACTTCAAATATGAACTATGAAACGAGCAATACTCCTTTTTTGCTTTACTCCTTTACGGTCAAGACAGAACTACGAGGTGAACTGCATGGGGGATTTGCTTCAGTTCTTGTTGCTTAGAGATACATCCCAAATGAAAGAAACCAAATAAACAGACACTTTAATACAGTATTCCTATTTTTCTCCTCCTCCTAGCATAATAGAGTGTCTTGTTACCCAACACCGTCCACCTCTCCCACTCCTTTTGGAAAAGACAGGCAGAAAAATCAGATTTTCTTCTCACACACATGAAGAATCCATGCTACTTTCACCATAAAGCTGAAATTCACCCAAAGAGCAACAGTTAACAAAAAAGGAAAAGTCTTGTCATAACAGCAACAGCAGTAATAAAAAGCCCAACTTTTCCCCAAACTACTGAGTGTAAAGGACACAGCTCCTCTAATTTCTCTGTTAAATATGCTTCTGGATTTACAGTTACAATGACTGGTTTTAAATATAAATGCCTTTATTAATCCAGTGATTGAAAAGAGAGCATCATAGGCTGAGGAAATCAAGGGGAAAGATGGGGTGAGCTGTTGCTATAGTGATGCTGACAAGACACTCTCTAGTGCTTTTCCTTGCCCCCACGCAACCACCATAAAGTCTAATTTAAACTCTTCCATTAATGGTATATTTTCCTGGTATCCTGGCATACAAAAACATACAGAGAGAAAGTAAGAACTGTGCAACACACTACAGTTCTTGCTTTGGGGAGATTTTTGAACCTTAGCAATTTCTAAGTGTGTCAGGCTAAAATTTCCTGTGTTAAAGCTCCACAAAGAGTCAGTTCCACTGGAATCTTTACTCATGTCTCTGAAAACCATGTAACACAAAGGGTGTAAAAATTGGCATATATAAGTACTGATTTGATTATTACCATTTTACTAGCCCAGTTATGCATGTCATTGCTTCAATTAACTGTCCACACGTCTGAAAGTTGGTACACAAGTTATCAACTAGATTAATCTTTCAAAATGAAACAGAAATGTGTGTGAAAGTCCGTTTGTCTGTAAGATTATGTGATTTTATGGAATAAATTGCTTCAAAGCTAGATAGATGTTTCCTTTAAAAGAAATAAATAAATTACTTCAGCAGCTTTCAAAAACCTCCATCTCTTAGCCATCAACTATTGCAGAGATGCCACAGGGAAGCCTGTGTTCCAATAACCCTTAACCACTTCACTCAGCATCAGAGGGAACTGAATCAGAGTTAGGACCAATGTTCAGTTTCTGCCTTCAAGCGCTAAGCTTAAACTATGACAGTACACTTCTTTCACATTATATTAAAAAGGAACACTTGATGGGCAGGCATAAAAACTGCTGTCAACAAAAGCCAATAACGACATTTTATGAGCAGGAAAAAAACTCAGCTTGTAACTAGACATTGCTATTACAGTATTTGCATACAGCAACTTTTTAACTGTGCCTAATACACAGCCTAAATTTAACCCAAGACAAAACAAACATAGTTTTGTCAGAGAACTAATTTACTGAGAGCTAGAGCCCACATTGTTATGATGTTGTATTTTCCATTTATTCTAAAACTCCTTATGCTTCACAAAATATCTCCTAGAAATACATCACATACTAACTTCAAACTACTGTAACACCACACCCACTGACACAACCCTTGACACTTTTCAGTTTGATCACAGTTGAATTTGCACAGATTACAAGCGATGTATTCCTCTGGTGTGATTATCAAAGGCAGCAATACAGAAGCATATAAGCCAAACTGTTTCTTCTGCAACTTTCACATCACATACAACCTAAGCAAAAAGAAGGTGCTCGCAAGAGAGTGCTTCAAGAATACAAATATTGAATGGATCTTATTAGCCAGCTTTAGCAAGGGAAGAGTGAAACCTTATGTTTGCTGTTAAACACTTCAAAAACTGGATTTGCATCGTTCAGGTTTCAGCTTTTCAGATTTGCTCCGCTGAACCATAGTTCACGATAACCTGATTTAGACTACTACCTGTTCCCTTTTCATTCTTTTCTGCTAGAATCTGGTTTCCTTGTGCATTTCTGTCCTTCTGCACTGCATGAGCAAAGCAGAGGCAAAGCTACATGATACACTGTCAAGGTAAACAAATAAGCTTTTCCTGTTAAGCACAAACACCTGCAACAGAGGGGATAAAACACCTGATGCTCATCTCTAGTTTGAGCCACAGACACTGTCAAAAAGGCAACCATTTCCAGAAAGTAAACCATAGGTGCACAGCCAGGTCTTGGCTACCAGGCAGCTCACCATGAATCCATCTACATTTCATGTCATGTCTCAATGAGCAACAGCTTAAGGATATTTTTTTGTTCTTCTAACCATGCCTTTTCATGAGAAAAATATTTTCAGCAATGAAAACAAAAATCCTGGAGTTCTTCACGATGCATTTTCAACTGTTCCCTAACCACAGTAAGCTACCCAATCACAGTACTTCAGAGGCTAACTTCTAGCTAACACACCTCTTAGTGTATGTAACTTCTTCCAATCCCAGCCAGGACAGAAATGACCTTTATTCCACTGCATATGATGTCAAGCACATGGACCAGTAAGCAAATCAAGGACAGACATGGCAAAACTGACTCAAGTGTTTTGTCAGGCAGTTTGAAATTTGTGGACTCTCACCAGCTGACTGATTTATTCTTTTCAGAAAAATACTGTACCATCAGATCAGTTATTTAAAGAGAGAGACAGTAGGTACCTCACTAAGTATTGCATGTACTGTAGGACAAATGTTCTCTTGCGTAGGCAGGTATGAGCTGCGCAGTAAAATGAGGTTGTGCTACTCAAAACAGGCAGAGGATTTCAAAATGCAAAGGGATGTTTTGTAGTTCCTACACTTTTGAAATAGGAATACAGCCAAGACTGTTGGTTACAAATACAATCCACTACTGGATTTGCTCCTGCTGATGAGCATCAGCACATGATGTAAGGCCAGGACGCCCTGTGCCACTTCACCTTGTTGCAGTGGCCTAGTCGGACCTTGTATTCAGGCTCCGAACTGACATTTACAAGCATCCAGTTCTCCACGGCACTCAGTACAGGAAACTTATACATGTCGTGGCACCCTCTGCACAGGAGAACAAAGCAGACAGAAGGTAGGGGCAAGCACTACAACTATGTGCAATTATGTACCCGATGTGTTTCAGTCTGGCTTTTCTATTTTATTCCTCCAAAGAATCATGACTTTCAAAACTACAAAATAGTATCTTACATAAGATGAACTTGCTGCTTTATGATTTAACCTGCACAAGGGTAACTCTGTGAAAAGGGGTGATCGCTGCAGGACAGTAACTTCAATGGAAGACAAAAAAAAGAAAACCCTTTGCAGAGAAAGCTGAGTCCACCGCTGCTGCAAATGCTCCTGTTGTGCTCTCACAGTAGCTGCTACACTTTGTCCACCCCCAGTTACAAGCACCAGCAGCCAGTCTGGTTTGTCAGAGCTTTGGCACAGGCAGGGTAAGCAAAGGGGGAGGGTGGGTTACTCCCAGGGGCCATCTATTTCGCTTGTGGCTGGATTTAGCTTTGCTCTGCTCACTCCCTAATGGAACTAAGTAGAAAGTGACTGATTAGACTGAAGAAAGGAGTATTTTCCCCCTTTGTTAAATGAAAACAGTAGTGAAAGAGGAGAGTTCAGAATTAAATAAATGGCAATTTAAAGAGGATGATCATAAAGTTAACTTTAGAGATTAAAGCCAGCTTTATATCCACACCAATTCTTGGGAAAAGATATTACTCATAAATGGGCAAATCTGCTTGCAAAGCCAGTTGCCAAAATCCGTGCACTTTCAGCTTGACAAGTTCTACAGCGAAAGGGGGGGG
>Ga0065711_1007426_pt1 | contig 19474 bp, 12 predicted proteins | sample Hoacrofraction12_FD_59098 | JGI IMG/M metagenome (GOLD analysis project Ga0065711, IMG submission 59098) | Hoatzin crop microbial communities from Cojedes, Venezuela - Epithelial fraction 12 v2 (version 2) | ecosystem: Host-associated > Birds > Digestive system > Esophagus > Crop | place...
GCCGCTGCTCCCTCGCTGCCGGGGCTGGCTCAGGCTCTCGAGGCCGTGGAGCGCTGGCCCCAGGCAGAAAAGCGATGAGGGCAGCAGGGTCTCCTGCTGACACCACAGGGGAAGACAAGGGGCACGATTTGCCCCATCTTCCTGGCAAGGCCGTAACGACGCCGTGAACAGCAGACTCTTCACCCGCGTTCGTTAAACAAACTCTGTTTTATTCACACAAGGCAATGCACGTGCGCTGCAGACAGGAGGCCCAATGGCCATTCCAGTAAAACAGACCCCTCCTTGTAACACCGCAAGCTCTCGAAGGTGATTTTCTGTAAGGGCCGAGACGCGTCTCCGAGCTGGCGCGCCACCGCCTCGGAGCCCCGACGAACCGGAGGCAGAGCCCGGCGCGAGCGCGGCGTTGCGGCGTGCCAGCCGTCCGAGGCCAGGCCACTCGCTGTCCCGGGGCCGTGAAGGGAGCGGAGCCGAGCGCTCCAAGCCACCCCAGCTGCGTTCCCTTCCTCTCACCGATTCCAAACAGCTGGAGTCGGCTTCACGCAAAGCTGAGGCGGCAAGAGCCATAAATTCTCCAGAGTTACTCATTGGATCAGATACATCACAGTGCTCGACGTAAGCAGGAGTAGTGCCTATTATTTCTTAGAAAAGATGCATAGATGAAAATAAGGAAAACCCCCCTTCCTATCGGAAAATAACTCCTGTAAGAGATTGCAGCTGCAGCCACGTCCCGCTCAGTGCTCCCTTCTCAGGGAAAGCTTTCCAGAGAATCACGCTGTCCCACAAGCCCGGGGACAGCCACGAACAAAGCCGAACGCAAAACGAACACAAAACATTATTTTTAAGGTTTACTTGTTACGGAAACCATCCGACTTTTTAACATTGGAATTTCTGTACCAAACAAAACAGACAATGCATTCCTCACGTCACGGCTGGATGACAGACCACAACTGCCCGAAACACGGCGCTATCACGGACGCGCCCGACGGCTGCTCTCGGCTGACCGTAACGTAGACATCAGAGGGTGCCAACTCATACCAGAAGAAAATTTATCTAGCATTGATATTTTCAACACCCGTGAAACAAATATATTACAACAAAATTCTCATTATAAAGTTGCACAAGTTTCTATGTTAACTATTACGAGTTTATATGAAAAAGCAGAAGTTATCTACCGTTGATTCCTGATACAAAACAGCAGGTAGAAACCTAACGTAGAAATCCCAAGTTAGATAAATCCTTTGGCAGCATGTTCAGTTACAATCAGGCCTTAAAAATAAATATGATCATGTATAGAAGAATGAAGAGAAAAAACAGATCCTATTAACACCAAACCCCTCTAAATACACTATTTTAATAATAATTAAGTTATTTTACACTATCTACAAGTTGCATATCACAGAACTAGGAATATAAGAGATGAGAGAATGACAAGTCCTGCTCTTACAAAATTTCAGGCTCTAACAAGTATGCATGTGTGCAGCTGTGTAGAAAATCTCAGAGAAATGAGTATATACATTATTTATATTCCATAACTAACTGAACGTAGTCAAATCACATCTGTCTAGCCATCTCAATTTAAGATACTCAATATTTCTGCTGGACCAAAGTTTTGAATCCGGTAAAAATGCCTGCTTTAATCTCCATTTAGTAACAAACACTGAGAATCTATGTCAATGACAGCACGGTTTCGTTTGGCTACACACTGCCTTGGAACAAAGTAAACTCTTACCAAAAAAAAATAAATCTCCAAACACTAAGGATTCTGAACAGCAGCACTGAAATTAATTATTCTTCTTAAAGAATGCAAGGAACAAGTTATCAAAATACTCCAGGTATTGCAGCTCGTGTTACTTATACTAAGCTACTTCATGGGGAAGGATAAAGACAAACAGAAGTCAAGTCAGAAGGAAAGACAAAAGCTTCCTTTCAATTGCACAAATTTAAATTAAAACAAAAAAGTCATTTGAAGAGCAGGTACTGAATACCTTATTGCATTAGCACGGGCTGCAAATGAAGAAGGTCACGATACTAAATAATTAAATAAAATGTAAAAGGAACGGAGGTGGCGCTGAGTGAAGGGTGGTTTTTATTACTCAACAGCAGTCTACAATCTGATAGTTCTCATTTGGTAGAAGATTTATACACCACACATACCTCTTTAGACACTTGGGAGTTTCACGCATTTAATCAAGATGCTTTTATCAGTCATTTGCTTTCATTATTTTCCCAATTTAAAGAGTATTACTCATCATAAAATTATTAAAATAGGTATAAATATGACTATAGCATAGTGAGTAGGTAAATAGTGATTTTTTTTTTTTCCCCAGAGGCTGAAACAAATAAAAGAAAGAAATCCCACATTCCTGAAAGATAATTCAGCTCATCTGCTCCTCCTGTACAAACCTCACCGTTAAAAAAGTGCATCCGGGACGGAACTCTTGGATTTCTTTTCTTAGCCACCAAATGCTGCGCTTCCAGAGTTCCAAGGCAATTCCTTTTCTAAGGACGTGTCTGTCACTTGCGACAGGCAGCCACTCCACGTATTAAACGAGGAGCGCGAGCCCACTCACAAAGCGCGTGTACCCTGCCTACGCAGACAGCGCGCTGAATGCACCTTTTCCAAATGGTTTAAGGGTTTCTCTGACTGTAATGGGCATTTATTTGGAGACGGAAACGGTGGCTGAGAAAGGAAATCCAAGCGAGGCAAGAACCCCCTGGTCCCATCAAGACGATTCCTGTTCCACTCGGCTCCCCGCTGGAAAGGGAACAAGGCAGATTCTCACAGTCTTAAGAAGCTTCAAACATTCTCCAGCCCCCTGCTTTACCACAAGGAACTACAATACTCCTTCACCCCTAAACACACCCAGAAAGGCGAAGCAAAGCGATTCGGTACAGGTTTCTGGCTCAGCACCTCGTATCCGCAGAGTGCCCACGCAGTCAGCTGGGCGCATCCCTTGCCTGCTCTTGCAAAGGAGACTCGTGCTCGCAGTACCACCGCTGCCAAACACACACCAGCGAGTTCTAGCAAAAGCCCACCTGTTTTCTTCCAGAGAAACGCATCAGCAGTTCTCGGCAGTTCCCAAAACTCTAACAGGCAGCGCTGTAAAGATCTCACTTCTCAGATTTCAGTAGGTACGTGGTCCTCACTGTCACCATATCAAATCACTTCCCTTCCAGCTCTCGTCTGCTGAACTCGTGCCGTTGTTCATCGTATCGCAAAGCTCACTACAGCAGCGCAGAGGTGAGCGTGTCCAAGCCAGCAAGCGATTCTCTACAGCCACTTGGACAGAAGGCTTGTAGTAGGATACCAGAGGAGGCAACGCACAACGAGAGCAACACATAACAACAGTTAGGCATCCTCAAGTTTTCAGAAACACATTTAAGAGAAAATTATTTTTGGACAATCCTTTAACTTAAGAAAAGTGACGTTCCCTGAAAGCTCTGAAGTAAGGGCTCCAAGTAATCGGAAATTATTTTAAACCATCAGGCAATCTAGCTCAAGCTATCTTTATGCAAACTCTTACCAATCAGATCTGATGCGTATTTTTACTCTGCATCACCCTAACGCAGTAAGTTGGGTTATTTAAAAGCAAAATTGTGTCTTGATATCTGTGACAGGTATTCATAAGAATCATTAGGTCAGGCAACCTTTGTTCATTAATTCAGGAATACGAGCTGGTTTGCTTTTAAAGGAGAGGCTGCTGATGGTAATTTGTTTGTTGCTGTAGAGCGGAATGAGCAGGAACTGCCACGGGATAAGCTGGTCCTTGAGGCAAACTGGATGCATTACTCTGGTAAGCCGACATATCCACCGACATTCCCATCTGCTGCTGGGTGTAAGCAGCTGCGCTGGCGGCCGACGAAAGGCCAGCGTTCTGGTTCACGTACGTCTGGTTTAACACAGAATCCGGTCCTGGGCTGCAGAAAACAAAACAAATCCGATTCTCACAAGTTCATGTCTATTCACCCACTAAGCAGATTTGCAAGCAGGAATACTGCTTCGTCCAAAAGCGATCTGTGTGTTTTCAAAATGACCAAACACTATCACTGTCATCGTAAACATCCCAAGAACACACAATCTCCAGACACAGCAGCAAAATTACCATCAGGAAGAAGGGATTTAACAGTTTGTTGAAGCGATACCTTAAATACGCAGCTTGAGCTGGCGGAGTTGCTCCAGAAGAATTTATACTTGGAGGCAGAGACCTCAGCTGCCCGATCTGCTCAGGTCCCAGGCTGTAAGCGGGGGAAATGGTGACTTGGTGAACACCCGGCATCATGTAGGTTCCACTAGGTGGCTGTACAGGATATGACTGCAAATAATAAAAAAAAACACCTATTGCATACCTTTTATTTTCAATTAACTAGCAGCAGATGTGGCACAGAATACCACTACAATGAACAAATACGTTAGGGCTCAAAAGCTGAACGAACATCAATCACTTTTTCCAACAAGGTTCTAAATCCCAAAACTTCTCAGAACAGGTTTCAAACAGGCATCTTTCATTTCACCAGAAGGCACCTTTCCGAGAAAGGCACTGCTAACAAGGTCAGTGCTTCGTATCTGTCAGAAGAACCTTTTGTACCACGTACAGGACCTCTACCCGCCTCCCAGAAACCTTAATTCTTTCTCCCTAATTTTTGTTTAAAATGTTCAATCCTCGCNTATTTTGATGCNCAGTGTTGAGTAGGAAGATGGGCACCATATGAGATTTGTTATTTAACACATTTTGGAATTTAAAACATAAGAATATTCGAAGGCTGTAACACAAAAGGAGAGCAGAAACTTTAGTTTCCTGCATTTTGGCTTAAGATCACGCAAGTCTACTCAAAATTCAGACAAAACAGCTGATATAACATTAGTCTACAGAAGTCCACGCTGCTCACTGGTTTTGGACTTTGGATAGGACACAGACACTGAAGGAACAGACAGTTTTGTACCACGCAACTGAGCTAAGCTCAGCAGGGCTAGCATTATCTTGTATTTTTCACGGCTGGAAGCATGCTTCTTGGAAGAAACAGTAAACTCCAGCTGCCTTTTGGCTTCAATTACTTTTTAACCTCCAAATATAATGAGTTTTCCATCGCTACCAGGAGTTAAGGACATGGAATTTCTTTTAACTGACATATTTTAAGATCTAGCAGTTGCTATGGCAACTATTCTTTTCCCACTGAACAATTAACATTAAACTCACTTAAAGTAAAACCACTCATTCTACGCTTTCTTCGAAAAGGATCTTTGAATTCTCTCTTTCTCCTCCATTTTTGTTTTCTTCAAACATCAATATGGCACATCAGGGACACTGTGAAACCGTTTTGAGCAACTACACCCCCTAATACAACATGTTCACTTCTTCAGGGAAAAAAAGAGCTAAAAGCAGACTAGTATTTCTATGTTTAGAAAAAGTACACTGCACTCATGATTAATGCACTAATATTAAAGTTCACTCACGTCCCCGCTATTAGATAAGAAGGTAACACTTCACTTGAAGACTGAGGACATGACTCACAGCAAGAATATCCACCACGCTGCTGAAACACACAATTCTAACTGTAAAAAATTAATCATGGAAGGAATCCTTCAGTATTTTCAATACAGCATCTTTCTGTTAAGTAGAGCAAAATTAACAGCTCAGCCTTACTGTACAAGCAGGTTAACAGCAAATCGAAGTACTCTGTGCTACTGCATAAATGACACTTTATTCTAAAGGCTATAAAAAGCCAGCAGGCAATGTCAGATTGTTCACAGGCTAGCAAGAAAGCGTACAGTTCATTTTTGCTGTCATCGTTTTAAATAGAAATCTATATTAGGAAAGTCTCTATTTCCAGAAACGGATACTGACCTGCACCGAGACACCAGAAGACGTAGGTGGGTATTGTGCAGGATGGTGGAGCTTTGAGTAGGCTGAATACATCGGTGTTTCATTCATCAGTTTGTTATAGAGGTCCAGAGCTTCTAGAACTTTCACGTTCAACTCTGATAACTCTGAATGTTTTCTGTTTCAAAACAAATATAGGCAAATGCTAAGTTTCTCCAACATCCAGGGTTAGATAGTACAAAAAGAAGAGTGGCTCATTAAATGGTTTTGAATATGCAAGGAAAACACCCCTGAAAAGGCAGATGGTCAATTCCTCACACGTCTGTATTGTAAAATTGCCATTCTGTTCCTTACATCAATGGGACCGGCTGGAGAGTCCGAGCAGTGGCCAACTATTCTCCCCTAGCTGCAGTAAGGCCAGCAACTCCACAGGCATCAGTTACCTTTCCCTGTCACCCTCAAATATCCCAGGAGTCGGAGGGAGAAGAGGTGAAGATAGCGCTGAACAGATATTTCCTGTCATGGAGGACAGCCGGCAGCAGATTGAAAATACCAAGCTCTAGACTCATCGCAGAAGGTTACAGTCAAAAAGGGCTAATGGAAAACGCACCCAGGAACTGATGCAGTAAATTTTGGAGAGCAGCAATCAAATCTAAGTACGCACACTGGGACCTCGGTAGCTAAGCGTCAAAAGGTAAGGCTAGCATTGTCAAAATTTCTTTTCTGGAGGATTTTCTAGCTTGGGAGATGAAGGAGAAAGTACCCCAAAAAATTAATACCACTGCACAATTTAAAGTAAATCATAGTAAATAACGCAGAAGCGACGTTATGGCTCACCTATCTATCTCTTCTAGTTTTTCATCTATCATTGGACCCATCTGTTGACAAATATCTGTGAAGACAAAAGTGTCAGTGTAGTTAGTGTCTTGCACAATTAAAAATTTAAATGCAGCCAAAAAATACTTTATCCAAGTACACTAAAATGGCATACGAAATTGGAGAGTGCACCTAGTTATCCCGTGTCCCACTCCTCCAGCCCAAACAGACAGGAAAAACACTTTGGTTGTTCTGCTTTGTCCTCCTCTCTCCTCCTTCCCTCCACCCGCTCAAACCAAAGACTACTGATGAAACACATGGAAAATCCCGCGCTTCCGCTTGCGCTGTGCAAGATCTACGACCTTCACCTCCCGCTGGAATATCCGATCCGGACTGCCTAGAAATCTACCCAGCTCTGCTGTACTGCGGAGCGTCCTTTACCTTCACTTTTTCCATTCTAGGAACACTCCTTTATTAACGTACGCTCAATCGTTATCACACACCTTCAACCAATCGACTGCAGTGAACTGAACTTCCTCTCCGCTCCCAGCCAGCAGTATTTTGGAGAAATTTTGACCAAAAATCAATTGCTTATTTCAAGCGGAGTTTTGATAGGTGGATGGATCTTGCAAAGATCAGGCATTGTACACTAGCTGGAAGTTATGCAAATTACTCTGCTTAACATGGAGTTGGCTTGGCAACTACCAGAAAATTTAGAGTTATACTTATAGCCCCACACTCCCACTGTGAAATAAGCTATTCTACAGCACACTGTTAGTACAGACCACAGTTTCTCTAAGCTTAAAATAAATGCAAAAGAATTACCAACTCAATCCACTACAGGTAATTGTGAGAAGAAATACAAAAACTAGCTAACTTGGTGCTCAAAGTACCTTCTGAGTCTAGAAGATCTGGAGAATCAAGCTTCAAATCCGTAGGGTCTATACTCTGAAGTACTTGCAGTGTTTTATCCATCTTATCCTGAAAGGTGAAGAGAAGATTATGAACAGTTATTTCTGAAGCACGGCAGAGACTGGTTTCATTTTCAAATTTAAAAAAAAAAAAAAAAAAGTTCTTTACATAAGAATTACTTGCTAACATTCAGTAAAAAAATAATGTTTCAGCCAATGCAAAATCTCAGTATTTTTTTTTATATTGAAAGTGACTGCATACCTCATCTATATAAACTGGCTCAGGTTCTGCTTTCTTAATTTCTTCTGTAGTATCCTCGGGAACAGAATTTTTATCCACAGTTGCTGAAAGAACAAATATTAGTTTCTTTTCTGCAGCTGTGTCACTACACTAACTTAAAACACACATTTCCTCCTTGCTTGCCACCAGTTCTTTAAGTGAGAGAGAAATTTGATTAAGTACTTTAAGCAGTGATGCACCTATCTGCCGGAGAAGGGAAAATGGGTTTGCCTAGAAAACGTTCTGACAAGCTGCTTCCTTTGGGCTGTTAGCCCAATTACAAACCTAGGCCCAGCAAGGGAAAGACTCTTGAGTCATATTAGCATCTAAAACCACTTCCAACACATGTACAGTTACTTTCAGCCAAGTCATAAGTGTTAAGATTTATTTTGGTATCATGAGCATGAATAAAGCTAACAATGTGATTCTTACAAACCACTGACATGGGTAGGAATGTTCTTCTATACTAGGTCTGATGTCTGAAAAGAGGCTTTGACATTTTAAATGGCAAGTTACTGGATTCATATGCAATATGTTCCTGACAAAGAATTATGGCAAACTGAACTGAATTTCTGCAACAGGAAAAGGGTAACAACTTAGAAGAGAATCAGAACACAGGAATCATTAAAGTGAGCTGCAGCAGGGGTATAATGCTTGCTTGCTTGAAACAAGGGCAGGATTTCTCTCTCATTTCTTTCCTTGGGCTGATTTCATGAGATTATTTTGCTGATGGGCTTAGTAGTAGTTCTACCATAAGCCCACCTTTCTAAAAGAATCTGTCAGCTTTTAGTAGCTAACTTACCTGTCTCGGGTTCCACAGTTAAATCAGAAGTCACAAAATTAGATGGAAACAGTCCTACTCCTCTATGATTTTCACCTTTCCACCAATTGGCATCACTGGGGAAATAAAGATGCATTACAAAACTCCAAACATTAACGCTTAGCGTCAGCGACGTACTTTGGGCTTTTGGCAGAAAACCTGTGATATCTAATACACCGTCTCCCTGTGTATTTGACAGCAAAGGCAAAGGAGCACATTTGTAGAGATTCACAGCCTAGTAGCAAAGCCAAAGAGAGGAGCTGGGGCAGGGCAGTGGGGAGAAGAGGAGGGATCAGGGGAAGTAACATCATTCGGTAGAAATCACTCAAAATTTAACACAACTCTTCAATTTTTAGACTGATTAGATGACAGCCCATTATAGCTCCATCTAAAAGTTTACAAGTAGGACACAATTGGGGACTAACATTAGAAATGTAACTGATCTGTCACAGCCTATTAAATTAGAACAGCACTAGCAAGGAAGAAGTTCTGCTTCTTCGCTATCATTGGGGCAACGGTGATAACAATAATAATCTTCAGTATTTTCTTCTTCAGTTTTATTCTTAGCAAATGTGATGCTTGATAGCCAGAGACTTAACAATTTCTGGATGTCACTGGAATTTAGCACTGTCCTGTATATGCATATTCTTATGACACATGTTGCAACCAACTAACATTTATCTTAAAAATGACAAAGTGGACCTACACCACAGCATGAAATACCCAACGTAATGCGGCGAGGTTCTCCCTGCACCAGAAATGACATGAGGTCAAAAACTCAGGGTATGGAAAGAACAGTGGAAGATACAGGCATCTGAGGGAGGCCAGAGTGACAAATATACATTTCCGTGGGGGGAAAAAAAGCATCAGAGGAAAAATTTGCTATCCTAAGAAAACAACAGCTCAGGAATAAAGAAACCTTCACTGGAGTATATTGTACCTGTCATCCAAAACAAAAATAATTTCTCCACTTTTAAAGGTGAGCTCATTGTCCTCGACAGCTTCAAAGTCATACAGAGCTCGCACCTTCCTCGCGTTCTGATTGTTTTGCTGAACTTCTGCGGGTGGGTACAAGGATTTAGTTTCCATTTGTTGCTGTTTCTGCTCTTGCAAAGACAATTCAATAGCTACAATTGGGGGAGGGGAGGGGGAAGAAAAAAAGTAGTTTGTAAACTTTATCCCTGTATACAAAGACAGTTTGCTTTCCTAGTAAAAATAAACAGAAAATTATTTATTGTTATATTATAAACATGGTCAGTATCTGCTCCTCTAATATTTTCAGTCTAAAATCTTAGCTCCAAACTACTATCCATATCTCACATTTCAACAGCAACAGGATTAAAAGACAGGACCTAATCATGTACAAGTTATGAAACATTTAAAAAAACCTTCTGGTTTTCATGGTACAGCCCACCACCTGAAGCAGCGTGCATACTGCTAATGTCAGTAGCATCATTAGCACGGTCAGAAAAACTGATAAAATTCTTCACTATGACATCTGAATAACAGCTACCATATTCAAGAAAGAGGAAGAATAAAACATTTCAATCTTCTGATTTTTCTTAAAACATCCAGATGAAGGCTAGAATAAAACACGTGGGTGCAGAAGCGAAGAGGCCAGGAGAGACAGCAGTCACCAAACAATGCTATCGGCTACGTGATGGGGAAGAAAGTATCTTACGCCAAATCCTCATCTGCGAGGAAAACGCCTTCGTACCATTTTGAATGATACAGTACATTAGCTCCCAACCTGCTGTGCCCTTGTTTTCAGTTCTAGGCAGCAAAGAGAGTACAGTTTCCTATTTCTGTGCATTTTAACAAAATTTCTAGAGCACAAGTCTAACCCACGGCTGTGAGTAGCAATTTACCTTTAGCTATATCTTCATCTTCTTTGTTTTTACTTAATGATGAACCATTCTTAGCAGCATTTGTGGTAGCCTGCCAATGCGTAAACAATAGAGTAAGATCACGTTACAAACAAAAAAGAAAGCTCTACAATTACATACTTAAAATCAGCAATAAGGTGTTCCTGGTTAGCTGCCTTACTGGAGTATTTCATAACTGAATCAAGATAACCTTCTAGAAGAAAACATTACCACTCTTCCAAAGCTCACTCAGGTTTTATTTCATTTTCAGCAAGGAAAAAGGCAAAATAAATAATCAGATCTAATTTAAATAACTGATCTCATTTCAATAATTATTTCAGTCTCATTCACTGAAGTGAGACGCTCATTCAAATGACTACTCTTTCCACATTTGTCCTCCACACCTCCCTCCACAAGGGAAGAAAAGGTCTTTGGAGTCCTACACCTGCGAAGACCCAAGTTATTTACCAGCAGCTGGACCTGCTGAAACAGGAGACCTCTCTCCGTATCAGAGCAAAAAGCCACCTTCTATCTCTGCTGGTGGGACAACGGGAAGGAAAAACAAATGTACATCGAGCTGGGAGCTGCTGACTTCAATAATACGCTTCTCCACAACAGCAGAGAGAAATCATTCTTCAGAGTTTTCATTCTGACAAGGAAGTCTTCCAGCACAAACCTAGTTTCAGGCACTAGCCGTGTCTAGGACTTATCAATGGTCCCAGAAAACAATTCTGTGCAAGTGCACCAAATGCTAATAAACCTCCGCTCTGCTTGTTCAAAGTGAAGCGTATGAGGTAAAAACATCAAGATGTCATTTTATATGTATTTGTAGGAAAGGAAGCATAATTGGTTGCCAGTACTCTAGATCTTCCACGTTGCTGCCATATGTTTTAACACATATCCTAGATTTAGAAGTGAAAACATCTTTGTGGAGGAAGGAAAGATTGTAAAAGCAAAAAATCCCTCTGTGTTAATACAGAGAAAAGTAAACTTCATGTAAGGAATACGTAATAGAGGCTGTAGTTCTAATTTTCAGGACTGATCTTCACCCGACTCCTAATTAATATGAAAGTATTTAGAATTGTTAATAATAAAGCATAGAAAGAAACCACCTGTCATTGTATCTGCCAGCTACAAGATTAGGCTTAATACACCACCAGGAGTAAAATACAAAGGGTGAGGTTAGGGATTGGAGCACCCCACCTACTGCAGAGCCAGGACAATTCCTGACATGGACAGGTAAATGCATGAACCAGAAATGGGGACTCAGGAAAGGAAAGCATAGCACAGATCATCTTCAAAAATGTCTCCATTCCAGATACTGCCCTTTGTTTTGTGAGGCTCTGTGAAGAAAAATAAAGGTATGTGCTCCAAGTCAGCAATTAGCACCATGAAACACCAAGTACAAAGTGTGGGTGTAAAACTGCTTCGATTTAAGGTGGTGACAGCTCAATGAAGCTTCAAAAATGATCAGAAGAAAGGAAGGATCTAAAATGAAACAACTCAAAACCGCCTCACGAAATAGCCTTTAGTCTGTTCTTATTTTTCTTAGGAAGGCCAGGACATAAAAAAGCAGAATGAGTAGAAGTGAGCCTCAGCACAAGGAGGCAAGCAAACTAGCACAAGGATCTACTCTCCTCTGAGCAGAAGCACAAAAGGCCTCATTTGAACAGCTTTTCACTTTGTCCGCTGCCAGGAACAGGGAGCCTCATAGTACCGCGTATCCCACATCAGCTTTTACCTGCGATCCAGCTGCAGGAAAAGTCACACCTTCTTCTTTTAAAGATTTAATAGTTGCAGATATTAAGCTACACTGAGGATCTTTCTGAAACTCTTCTGACCACTCCACCATTAGAGTTTTTAGCTTGTCACATACTTTTGGATGAGCCTAGAAGACAAAATTGCATAGAAACGAGATGATTGCACCTCAAAGCGAACAGAAACAGTTGTTCCTTCTCAGTAAGACTTTGTTACCAAAACCATTTTACTACAAATATTGGTAATAATTAATAATTGTCTTGATTTAGAAAATTTGGAAAACAGAGCCTAGGATATATGGTCTTTTATACACTGATTGTGATATTGCAGAGAAGATGCTTAGCTTCTGGAGCACCATCCTTCCACTGGAAAGCTGGCATAGCCGTTTCCAGCACCACATATCCCAACGCAGCAAGAGCCTGCAGCTAGTTCAGACTTCCCGGATTCTACCAAGCAACTGGTTATTTTAAGTCAGGGCTCCTTCAACCCTTCCAGCAATCCTCTGAGGCAAATTCTCTTCACACAGCCAAAGCTCAGAACTTGCAGGCAGCTCGCCTACCTATAGTGCTATTATTTTAGTGGAGTCCGTTTTAGGTGGTTCAGGAACAGTTAAGGAAAAAGAATGACAAACTTTTTTACTTTTCAAATGTTAGCCATGTTTCCACCTCCACAGTTTTTGGAAAGGTTCAGGCTATTTTCCACACTTACTCCAACTTTTCTGCACCTCTAGTTACCCTCCATTTTACCTCAGTTTTCTCTTCATTTCTATTTGGTGTTATTCTTCCCCTCCCAACCACGTAAGTAGGTCTAATATAAGATACTGTCTCTCCCTACCAGACAACAGCCCTTCCCTACCTTTTATGATCCCTCGAGTCTTCTCCCCAGATGCCAGAAGACATTCCTCTCTGTTGACTCCTCAGGTGACAGGATCTCACAAAAACCTGATCTTTGTACCACCTCAGTGTACACATACATATACATGTCTCCTTGATACAGATCCTCTCACAAAAAGGAATTACGCATTATGCATTATACACAGTGCCACCCAACTCATAGGACAGTTTATTAGGTCCTGAATTAGGAACCAAGGTGCAGTGACACAGTGTGGTAAAGGAAGATACTTGCTTGCGGTGGGGACAAACCAAGATCATGTTCACGCTCTGCCTAGAGTTCCTCTGGCTCCCACATTGTTCTCTAGCCTCTGGCACCAAAGAGCCTCTATAGCTCCCCTTCCTCCACACCCACCCACAGGATTTACGGCCGCTCTAAATCCACATAGGACTGCTGATGTCATTCAACACTGCAAATTTTATGTGTCAACAACCTCACCCAAAGTGACAATCCACCTTCAGAAAAGCAGGTCAGAGTCAGGTATTTCGCTACTGTATGGCTAAAGAATACCCTTCAGAGTACACCTCAGTAACATTAAACATCAGCTGCTGTTAATCCTGTAGTCACATAATAGCCTTAAAAAAATTACTGGAGCAAAACCAGCAACTCTTCAATAGAGCAGCTAATGTATGTGAAGGTCATGCCAACACCACGAGGGCAGAACATGGACCAAAGCACTTCAGACTCCACACGCTTTCTCGTTCACCGTTGATGGAAAGACTATAGTTTGAACCCAAAGGACCCAAACTAACCTCAGGATATTTGCTGGTGAATAAGGGTTCTGGGGCTGCTGGGCTCACCTACATCTGCTTCACTTGCCTGGAGAAAAGCCTAGGACTGCACAAACGCAGTGCATGGCCAAGATTCCTCACGGGAGTGTTGTTCAGATCACACTGTAAGTCGGTGCCTCACGTGCAAACCTACGCTCAACAGTAAGAACGCTGACAAGTCTGGGCTCAAGCATGCATTTAATTGAACAAAAAGATGTCGCTTGATAGGCTCAGTATCAGCACAAAGACGTTACACTTGTCTGAGCTGACTTTCTGTCGGAGAAAAGGGAGAAAGTACAATTTCATCTGCCCTCTGAAGATTAGTCCTCCAAGTGGGCCAGGCATGGGGGTAAAACATAAGTATTCCCCAACAACAAAATCAATTACGCTCCAGTAGACCATTCTCCAGTGGGATTAAAGGTTTGTTTTTATGTCCACAAGTGCTGTCGGACCATGAAGGTCAACGTTCTATTTCAGAATGGACCACGGCTAATGAGAACAAAGGGGAGGACTTTAAGACCTATTTTTCCACACAAAGCGAGAAACAGAAGAGCTGTGATCTCATTTTGCTTCCCAGCAATTTTATTAGTTTCCTTAATTGCTTTGCTCCACCTCTGATGATTCCAGGCCTCCCATATATTTGAAGACTAACTTCCTTTTAACCCATTAGCCATTTTTGTCTTCAACTGGAGCAGTGATTGGGGAAAGCTGTTTCTGCTTATCCATTTGATTACATCCAGATTTAGATCCCATCAGCTGCCTGACCCTAACCATCTAGGTCTTCCTTTCTTGGTTACCTCCTCATTCAGCATTCTGAGAACCTCTGGAAACTAAGTTGCCTGAAGACTTTATCCTTTTCCTTGTAAAAGCGTAGCTGAACTTTCTCACAGTTTCCCCTTTGCATTTCAGCCCATGAATTTCATTCAAGCCAAATAAAACCTTTCTTCAAGAAAAGCTATTATCAAATTAATTGAGCTGAGGAAGAGTTACAGATTTTAATGACGTTGCTCATGTAATTTTGTAAAAATCTGAAGCAGGTATTACCAGCCTGTCACTTCTTTAATACGTTACATTTTCATTGGAAAAATTAAAGTATAGGAATTTTGGTGATAAGACAAACAGCCAGCAGTATCTGCAATTGCACCAAAACTAGAAAATGCGTATTAACTACAACACCAGTTTTGCCAATTCTTTGCTATGCTGAGACAAAGCACAGAAGTTAACAAAATAATTCTCCCCCTAGTACTTAAGGTCATAAAAAATTACCTTATTTATTATACCTCGAGCTTCAGTCGCAAAATCACGAGAACACACTTCTAAGTGAAATATTTTTCCACAGTTTGATACACAGGCTCCTAAAAGCTGACAACAGAAATACAATCGTGAAAACGTATGACAATGAAAATAATCCAAAATAAAAGCATACATGAAGAGAGTTACACTCAATCCTCTGTTCAGCATGCACACTCTCACTGACTTCTACTGAAATTACATAAAGGTATTAACTGATCAGTAAACATTTAATAGCTGCATTACATAAAAGAGCACAAAGTTTTTTGAAAATAGTGATAGTCTACTCACTGTAAGTGCTTGCAAAGCCACATGGGGAACTTTATGATTTACTCTCTTCATGATGGCTTTAAGGCAGTCCTTTGCTCTGGAGAAGGAACAAAGAAACTATTAGTGACAAATGTGACACAATCTGCGGAATGAACGATACCAGATACTCAAGTTGGGTAAGCAAACAAAACCGGGTCTATTGAAAAAACTGTCACCGAACCTAAACTTCTCCCAGAGCTAGTCTGGAAAAAATATTTAACAATTTGTTTGTTATGTGTACTGGATTGGAACAGACTCCACTTTTATACTGGCATTTTCTATCAATTTCCATAAAACTGTTGACAGGTCATAAAGGGAGCAATTGCCATTACATTGAGGAAATGGATCTGAAATAGACAAAGAAAGAAATATCTACCTAAAAAAAAAGGAACGAGGAGCAGTGCTGATTAAATAAATGGTTATTTTACTGGCTACTGTAGAAGGGTCTCTACAGGTTTAAAAATCATGTTCACAGGCTGTCAGCTCTTGGATTCCTTTTTCAAGACCATTATAGGATCACCGAACTACCACTTCTGTTTCAGTATTACCAGTTCGGCTAAATTGATTCAAACTTATCTGTGTTTCGATTGATATTTTTTCCCCTTTTCTCCTCCACCAGTCCCATTTTCCCTAGTGAATGAACACAGCCAAATTTCTCACCATAAATAGCTAACTGTCATAGCTAAACAATTTTCTGCAAAAAAACTAGTTCACTTTTTCCTACTGGCACGGTTGCTTCTCGAAATTTATGCAAGATCATTAAATATGAATAACATGGCCTACTGTACAAAACCCCATAAAAATTGGAATGCACTCAGCATATACAAATTGCTCTACTAGAAATCCTGCTGGAACATTTCTTTCAAAGAATTTTAAAGCCAACAACATGTATTTGTAGAGCTTGCAGAAGTGTCAGATTGGTGGCACTTTTTGCATAGCTGACTACAATGAGCATTTTGAGACGCGGTCTCTCCGAAACAGTGTTCTTCTTCACATGGACATGAAATTACACGTTGCAATGCTGAGATGCAGCTTACCCATTAGGAGTGCTTCCAACTTTGTCACATATATCCATAATAAGACCCCAGTCCTCACTGGTGTTATATTCATTTGTAGCTTTTTCTGTAAAGAAAACCAAGATTGATTGAGTGTAATATCCTATTAAGTTCAGATTCCAGTCAACAAACACTTTCTCAGCCAAAACAAGGAGACACCACATAAGAAATATTGAGAGGTGGTGTCTTCTACAGATTAGCACTAATTTTTGCTATCTTGTAAAGTGTTACCATACATTTTTCAGCACCGGACTAACAGATGCGACAAGTATTTAAAAGTCCCAGAAACAGAAACAACTCTTGAAGTGTAATGTTGTAAATGATGAAAAAGAAACTGCTGCTGTCCAGCCTGCTTAGTCACTCCAGGTTTAAGTCATAGCCCTAGTTTAGAGTTTGCTCAAGGTCTTCTAACGTTTGCATGCCATTAAATACTTCACGTGGACCTCACAGGAAAAAAAAACGTAATCTCAGTAGGACTCTACAGGAAAGCCATCTCCTCATTCAACACACTTCTTGAAATATTTTTTTCTACTAGATTTTTCAGGAAGTCAAAACGTCACAGCAAATGTTAAGAAAAATAAATCGCATGGAAGGATCAATAAAAAACATGCAAGGAGGCAACAAAAATCAGACTGCTCTATCAAAAGAATGTATTCCTAATTAATACTTGCAGCATATCATTCTATACATTCACTGATAAGGCCTAATGTTGTTTAATTGTGCTTTCCTTTCAAGTTTTTACTAGAGCCATGTTATTTTAATCACATGTGAATATTACAGTGCTATTAAAATCGGTTATAAACAGCAAACTAAATACTTTATACATGGCATTTGCTGCCTTAGGATTTAATTTTAACCTGGCACTTTAATATTTTAAGTACATTCAAAGATAGGTGCTCTTAGATTTTTATGTTATGCATTAAACCCAGCAGAATGCACTTCATAATCATGGCAATATCATAACCAGTACTTCCACAGAATTTTACTTTGGTAAAAGAAGCCACTAAATCCCTTTGGGATCGAGTATTTTAGAGACTATTTGGAAGACTAAAGCAGAACATAACGGTCACTCACTATTGATGTGACGGTGTTCCCCGACAGCAGCTGTTCCAAAATTACAAGGTTTGCTGACAGCAAGACTACCACAGGACCAACCCAATCTCATGTATGCAATTAAGCATATTCTCTGATTATCAGCTTCACTACTCAGTTTTGCAGTTAAAAGTTGCAACACGGCTCAGGCTGGCTCAGCAGAACGGCTTCCACACAGCAAATGCCAGCCTAGCAGCCAGCAGCGCCCCTAAAAATCCTTTTGTTACAGATGTAAAAGCAGACCAAAGAGGAGGAATGGAAAACTGCAATTTTGGCCACAGATTATCTTCACAAACTAGACTAACTACTTAGAGGCAGCAAATACACCATGTTCCTACAGCACAAACCTTCTTAAAAAAGCTTGCCCAGAAAGGACGTAATAGTTAAATTTTCTTCTAAGTGCATCAGTATTTTTATGACACTAACACAAAATTGCTGGTTCTTGAAAATAAATGAGTGCCCGCAAGTTTAAACAGTTTAACACTCAATTTAAAAAAAAAAAAAAAAATCAACCAAAACAACGGCTATATGCACATTTCCAGGACATGTGAACCATAAGTCCTGAACGATCGCCAAAGAATCGCACAGCGCAGCGTTCGGTGCGCACAGCTGCAGCCTGGTGTTTCCTACAAAGTTCTGCCAGCAAAAACTTCTTCCTACAAGCATCGCCTTGTACATCTCCATCCCCAGCGGTGTGAATCCTCCCATCAAAACTTGTCAGTCAAGTTAATCCATCTCATCAAGTGACAGCAGCCATCAGTTGTGCGTGTAAACCCAGCCCCTCCAATGACAAACAGCACCAATGCCTACAAAGCAGACTGGGCACGTTATTTAACAGCGCTGCCTGGTGTCACCCCCACCTGAAACCTGTCTCCCCTCTAAAATATTGCAGGAATTTCAGAGATGCCCCTTTCTGCAAGTCCCCCACGAGCTAACAGTGAACAGCAAGAAGTGGCGGTAGGTCAACAACAAGGCATGGAAGCCAAGAAAAACTGCGGTTGTGTTTCACACCTCAGTCTGCAGAACCATAAAAGGCCCCAAAGCGCAGTGACCAACGCTGCAGGTGGGCTCTTCCCGCTCTCAGCAATGCCCACGGACTCGAGAGGATGCAAGCTGGGCTGAGACACTGGAGTGCTTTGATACGGGTGGGCACAACTAGCGAAGCAAGCCTCAAGACAGGTACTGTCATACATGTAAGCTTTGTTTAACATTTCATACGCATCAAAACCCCAAACCCAGACCTCCAAACTTACCTCTTCCTACACTCCCTTCCTCCCTCCCTCCACTACTCTCCTTTTAAAATGAGAAACAAGTCAAATTAAGTAATTTACTTTTGGAGAAGTTGTTTAAAAAAACATAATTGCATCCACAAAATACATGCAAGGTGCTTTGAGAGGACACACCTATTTGATTCACTAGTAAAAACCACTCTCTTCTAAAATATCTCAGCAAGGGAACAAACAGATATAGATACCTGGACGCAAAAGTACGTAGGAAACTTAAAATCACTAATTGTTTAGAAGCCAGCCAACTGCTAGCTTGTAAACTGACCCTACAGCGTAAACGCTGCAAAACCAAGCACCTCACTTTGCACATGCTCTCACGCAGAGCCAAGAAAAAGATTCCCCGTGACAAGCAGTGGTGCCCAGTGACAGGACAAGGGGCAATGGGCACAAACGGAAGCAGAGGAAGCTCCAGCTGAACCCGAGGAAGAACTTCTTCCCTCTGAGGGTGCCGGAGCCCTGGCCCAGGCTGCCCAGGGAGGCTGTGGAGTCTCCTTCTCTGGAGATATTCCAGC
>Ga0065711_1009887_pt1 | contig 19474 bp, 9 predicted proteins | sample Hoacrofraction12_FD_59098 | JGI IMG/M metagenome (GOLD analysis project Ga0065711, IMG submission 59098) | Hoatzin crop microbial communities from Cojedes, Venezuela - Epithelial fraction 12 v2 (version 2) | ecosystem: Host-associated > Birds > Digestive system > Esophagus > Crop | place...
CCCTCTCCCTCTCCCTCTCCCTCTCCCTCTCCCTCTCCCTCTCCCTCTCTCTCTCTCTTCCCTTCCCTCTCCTCACTTCTCTTATTTTTTTTTTTGTGTACAACCTCTTGGTTTTAAAACACTGACTATTTTTAATTTAGTATTTGTTATTTTCTGTAATACAGTGAAGAATTGTCCAAATGTTAATAATTTACAGGTATGTTTGTCGTATTGTACTGTGAGATGTATTCAAAATAGTGATGAGCTGCTGTACTGTGATGTCTTTGACCCTTTGTCTTTTTCAATACATTTTCTCTGCTTAAATAAACACAACCCTTTTAATCTCATTAGTATTTTGATCACCAAGTGGATGTCTGACCCAGGCTTCACTTAATTCATCACTTTCAAGGCAAAATTGATCGCTGTTAACATTTAGTCTGACTGCCTCCACTTAAACGCTTTGTTTCACATTCTAGCAGTAGCTTATGCCCCTGCTTTTACTTCTTCCTCATCCTTCCTGAGAACCATCTGATTTTCTTCTTTCTTAACAAGCCTGCAAGGATTTCAGTAGCCTCCAGCCTCTACATATTACTTAGAAGACCTGTTCATTTTACCATAATGTAAACCAAGTCTCAGTGCTACTGTTGCACCAGTCCACCTGTGTGTTATGAAACCTTTAACACTTGTGTATGATTCTGCACATGTATCTACTGGTATTTACTTTTTTTTTCTTAATTTTTGAAGCAAAACAGATCACATTCATAATATCCTTTGCCATTCTTCTCATTATCACCCAGACTCTGCTTCACATACAGTCTCTGTTGGGAAAGTTGTGGATGGCAACCCTTTTGCACTAGAAATTCAGCTAGAATCCCTTTCAATCTTAGAATCATAGAATCATTAAGGTTGGAAGAGACCTCTAAGATCATCAAGTCCAACCGTCAACCCAACACCACCATGCCTACTAAACTGTGTCCCAAGGTGCCACATCTACACACTTTTTGAACACCTCCAGGGAAGAAGACTCCACCACTTCCCTGGGCAGCCTGTTCCAACGTCTGACCACTCTTTCAGTAAAGATATTTTTCCTAATATCTAATCTAAACCTTCCCTGACGCAACTTAAGAACATTTCCTCTCCTCCTATCACTAGTTGCTTGGGAGAAGAGACCAACACCTGCCTCACTACAACCTCCTTTCAGGTAATTATGGAGACTAGTGAGGTCTCCCCTCAGCCTCCTTTTCTCCAGACTAAATCCCAGTTCCCTCAGCCACTCCTCGTAAGACTTCTCGTAAGACTCGTAAGGTTCTCTGGACCCTTCCCCAGCCTTGCTTCCCTAGTCTGGGCACGCTCCAGCACTTCAATGTCCTTCTTGTAGTGAGGGGCCCAAAAATGAACACAGTATTCGACGTGCAGACTCACCAGTGCCAAGTACAGCTGCATGATCATCTCCCTCCTCCTGCTGGCCACACTATTTCTGATACAAGCCAAGATGCCATTGGCCTGCTTGGCCACCTGGGCACACTGCTGGCTAATGTTAAGCCGGCTGTCGACCAACACCCCAAGATCATTGTATAATTTGGTTGGATTTTTTAAAATCTATCATTCCTTGATTCATATGATGATTTGATTGTTAAAATTCAGAATTAAAGTAAAACCCTCAGCATTCAAAGTATCCTTTCTGTTGTACAGAAGGAAATGTCAAACTTTTTCCCCCAAAATTATCCATTTTAGGTTAGCTTTCACTCTGCTGGCAGTCCTTCTGCTGATTGTCATGATGTTTTGCATAATAACCACTATAAGCACCTGCAAGAACCCACAGTTGTTTTCAACAGCAGCAAAGGTCTCACGTTTTCCTGCCTACCATTAAGCTGTCACTCATGATCAGCTTTTAGAGTCGCTTTATGTACCTAGCTGCCATTGCTGACGGAACTAAGGCTTTAACAAGTCACATTTCTGTGGTTGCAACTGAATCAAGGTATAAAGGTGCTCTTGCTGCCCCATGAAACTTGCTTTTCACCCCTTTTTTCAAAAGGTTATCCTCACATACACTATTTAAAATCTTCTAGTGTGTACCTATTATATACCTGATTCGGTCAAAAATTCTGCTATTGAAAATGTTCCATTTAACCCAGATCATCTTGGAAATGCAAAATTTGAGGTATGCAGTTAACACAGCAGATCTCCGAAGACAGTAATTAGTAACTGGGTGCAAGCAGAGGTTAATACTATTTTATGCTGGCACAGCAGAAGTCAGGGCAATATAACTGAAGTCCAGAAGTAAGCTAAGAAAGAGATCCAGATTGCTTTTTTACTTGTTGTTTGTTTTTTTCATTTTTTTTCCACAACTGAGAAACACAAAAGGGAGGCTAAGCAACAGGAGTCTGAACATCTCAAAGCTTGCTTTATAAAACATCTGCATATCCATGTAAAACCACAGAAACAATACCACTGAACTCATGAGAAAGTCTTGTACAGCACTAAGTTCAAAATTGAATCGAAAGAAAGAAAGAAAGAAAAGGTGTATGTATATATTAGTAAAGAACTCTTCCTAAAAACATTTGCAATTTCTTTTAGTCACCTATCAGCCAATTACCTAGATTCTGTTTCTGTGTTAATTGAGACCTCTTCAGAGAGATCTCATCAATTTATCAACTTTCCAGTGCAGTGTTAGTATGTTGACTGGACCTATATACAGCAGGACCCTATACGGCAGTCTAGAACTACTGTGTACTAGATGCTTAATTATTTGGAGTTTAAGTTGTGTGCATTGTTCTTATCACTTTTCATCCTTCCAGAGTTTGGTATTGAAACTGATCAAGAAGACCAAAACACAGGTAGCACTAATGGATGTGGACAGCCTTTTACTTTTTTATAGGTGGCACAGAGTCAGCTTACATTCCCCTAGATGTCTGCAGAATCAAATGGCCTCTGAACACCAGGAGAAACTCCTGTCTCCTTTCAAAAGCGCATGTGAGATTGTAAGAAAGTGAACTTCTTTCAGAATCTTCATAATGAGCAGGCAAGTATAAAGTCTCCTTTACGTAAAAATAAATTATTCATACAAACTTTTCATCTTTTTCCTGCCATCTCTAGCAGCACAGTTTCTTTGGGAGACCTGACAAAAACAATGTCATCTGTACAGAATTAGGGATAAAAATCATATTCACAACAATGCCTATTTAAGACAAAAAGACTTGCATTGAAAAATCCCTGTCTTTGAGTTGATCACAGAAAAAATGCATTAATACACTGTGTGTTTTTAGTAGCCATTATATTCCATATGTTAAAAAATAAATATTTCAGATGCAATGTATGTGTGCTATATTGTGTTTTCAAATTTTATTACTAGTTATTTGCATTCAGAAATTAACATAATGATGGAAAACTCTCCAGTCTATTTCTGCTTGAGGCTGATAAGTATATTCTCTCTTTCTCTTCCTTTAAACTTGGCAGCAAGCAGTTGCATTTGCCCATAGTTCAGAAATAATGGCAAAAAGCCAAGTAATTTGTCTTCTTTATCTTTCTTATGTTTATTCTCAATGCAGTATTGTAAACAAATTGAGAGTTCCCTCACATGAGCCATTTGTTTCCCATGAAAATAAAGCTTACAACGATGGAAGCTTGGTGATAAATCCTAACTGTAAAAATCAAAGTGTCCATCCCTTTGGACTACTAGTAAGAAGAAAATACTAAATGGTTACAGTTTTGTAAGAAAAAAAATCAAGTAGAAATATAATAGGAAAAAGTATTTATTTTAGAGCACAGCATACAGGCATGAATTTATACAGGTCTCTTCTTGTTTCCAAAAGAAACCAACAAACAAATCAACAAACAACCCAAACAACTGGATATATGGAAAACAGCCTCTGTTCAAAGCTCACTTCATTTTCACGCTTTATGTAAAGTAGGAACCAGTTTTCTGACTATCCCAGGAGAAACAGCTTGGTGTTTAACTTGATGAAAACATGACTGACACATGATTAAGGCATCAGACTGGCTTTAGATATGGGGTTTACCTTGGGTCCACCATGTCTCATATACTGTAGCCAAGATGTGGAAAAGTATTGGTGGAGCTCATACTGCATCTGCACTCATACATGTATTTACATGGAGACATTGAACAGACTTCATCAGAACGTGTTCTTTCCTAGTAACTCAGAGGAGAGGTGTGTTGGTTTTTTTGTTTTTTTTTTTCTTTTGTTTTTTGAATTATACAGTTTCATTTCTTTCTTGAAGAAAAAATATTCCAGATACTTTTGTTTTTCATTTAAAATGATGAAAAACACTGACAAAACTGATGGTTTAGGTGCCTTAGATACGGAAACTTGTTTTGAGATAAGAAAGTACTAGATCTCTTTTAATGAAATAGTTTTTAATCTAAAATAAAAATTTATCAAATTGAAAGGTTTTTAAGTAGCTAATATTAGAAATGTCTTCATGTACAATATGAACAATATTTGTATTTAAAAAGAGAGGAAAGAGTATCCTAAACCTTTGGAATAGATTTCATAGGATTAAAAAAAGTCAACTTCAAATACACATTTGCTTGGCTGAGATCAAGGGGAATGAAGTAAATGTTTCCTTTTTCCCAGACAGATTCCTTGACCTGCCTGATGGCTGTTTTTTCAAATAAAACCTTGAAAGTTGTGACATCCATTTTGATGCGCAACAAGGAATTGTTGCAGTGTGAAAAAACATTGTAGGGTTCAATTCTACTTGTGCCTTTTTGAGACAACAGGTTTATTTCAGGGTATAAAAACAAAGAACTTTTTAAAGTCAGATTTCTTAACAATATCTTGGTCTGATCATCCAAAAGCAGTAGCCAAGACCAAAAAAAACAGGTTTGGAAATATGAAAATGTTATGACATTTCCAAATGTTGACAGGAGTTTAATTAAGGAATGGACAAAGGCTAGGTTAGCTCTTGATTTAACCAAGTTGATTCACTCATTTTTAGTTGCAATGACCATAATATCTGAAAATGCTATGTTGTCTCACATCAACATAAAAAAGAAGAATGAAAAAAATTGTCTGAACTTTTAGTATTATTTGAAATTCTTGGAGACCTATTTCTTAATTTATCATAAATTCAATACAGCAAAATCTTTAACAAACACACATTCTGTTTCTTCTAGACAATAAAAGAATGAGTACATCTTTCTTTATGTACAAGGTTGGTAATATCACGCTATAGCATACAGTAAATAATACCCATAATAGCTTTCTACCTCATTATAATCTCCTCCTCCAAGTTTTATAGATCCCTGGTGAAAACCATGTGATGTTAACATTGGATCTAGCTACTAATCTTTAACAGCACACTTCTTAGTATATGTCATTCTTAAAAAATAGTCTAAACAATAAACACTGATAAAATATAGCTTATCTCTGTCTCTGTTAAGGAAATTTGAATTATGTTGCACTTCTTAAGGTACTACCGAGTGACGGACCTTTAAATCAATGTTTTTATTATTATTATTAAGTTTAGTGTTTTCCTTACAGTACCAAACAAAGGCTTAAATCATTGATGCTCCATTGTGCTAGGTACTGTGTTACAAGCCAATGGAGACACAGAAAATGCAGTAATAACAGAATAAGATTTTTTAATATTTTTTTTTCCTTACTGGTCTACCTACTCAATTATTTGTAATACATACAAAAAAGCACCTTTTTTTGTGTTATTTTCCATAGATGAAATTGAGAATTTCCGAGAATTTTTTTTTCTGAGACGTATATTCCGAGGATCCTTGAAGTCAAGATACAACTCATAGCTGAAGCTTGGGGTCATTTCAGATAGAAATATAAAGGGAAAGCAGATCAGATTTTCTTTTCCCCCTCACTACGAACAGAATGCTTATCAATGTAAGCAAATCTTGTTATAGAGACTGTAGGGGAATCATTGTGCCATCCAGCAATCTTCCCACATGGGGAAATCCAGATAAGGAAACTGTTTAATTCTGTGTAACATATTCACCATGATCCAACTAAGGGGGAGTTAGCTCCTTTAAAAAATCTGATCATTAAGAAATACAAATATAGGTATACTTCAATTGTAGAGGAAAATATATCTTGCCAGATCAAACAAGTCAAGAGACATGAGGCTGCCACATCTCCATGTCCCCAAGTCCAACCAGCAGGGAAGACGAATATGTATTCCCAGCAGCCACAGGCACACAGAACATACATGTACACCACACAGGTACACATTATACAATATACACATACATACATCACCAGCCACACAGACCACAGACAGACACTCAGAGCACTCACATAAACACAGACAACACCAACGACCTCATCTTGCTTCCTTCTCTTGCTGAGTGGGATGGAGGTCCAATAGTGAGAAAATATATATATATATGTACATATGTACACGTGGGTCCCTCAAGCAGCTGGGCTCTAACACCGTTTGCCCGGTAGGCACACTCTGAATCCGAGTCTCCCCAGTTGCTGGAACCCAGACATGCAAGTCCTAGAGACCACAACCCCACAGCACTTGCTGGTACAGTCCTTCACTCATGCATGCAGACACATGCAGAGCTGGCCAGGACTCCCTTGGTAGCATAGCTGCCCTCCTATGCTCTCACTCATACGCACATGTAGGTGCTCTTACACCCTTGGAGACCCACTGCCCTCCTTGCTCCCAGGTTTCTTAGTCCACTCACCAGCTAGTCCATCTTGATCTTTGCTAATAATCACATGCTTGCATACGTTCCATTTGTTGATGCCACAAACACATGGGCTCCTGTGACTCTGACTGACATTCTGTTATTCAGTCTATTCAAATTTACCTACGGAAATCCAAAATCAATGGGAAAAAATCTTTATTAATACAGTCAGTAAATGTTATGGAATGAATATAATAAAACAAGCTGAAAGCTTTGATATTAAAGAGTATTCTCCTTATCACCATTTTATTCAAATGAGATGCAGTCTAACTTCTTTAAAGTGTCAGGTATTTTTATAAGATTGCATGTAAGACTGCATTCCTTACAGTATTTGTTTTGGGGGTTCTTTTTGTATTAGTTGGGGTCTTTTTTTATATTTGGAAATGGATTGAACATAGAAAAAATTGAATGAATACTTCCTCTAAGCTGGGAATTTTCTCTGTGAATATAATTATACGATCCTCTGCCACAGATTTCAGAAAAGCAAAATTTGAAAACCAAGACTATGAACATAAGCTATCTTTTACACCGAAGAATGAATAACCCTTGTAAGGATCAATGGATCCAGACCTCTTTGTATTTGGGAGGAAGGAACATTAAGAGAACTACTATGCTGTCAGTGCTAGTCAGGACTGATTTTGCTTAGTAGTCATCTTTACGTAATAATTTTGGACATGACATTATAATAATAAAATGACTCATACTTATTAATTTGTGCAAAAACTGAGCTGATAACTTTACCTCATTAGTTAAGGGATACAGTATAATTTGTCTTTTGTTAACAGTAATCTCAAAATATAAGTCAACAAATGTTACTCATGTAAGAAAAACACACAAAAAGAACTCAGCGTAAGAAAGAACAACCTTGCTTTAAAGTCAGTGACAAAAATACTTGAAATACAAATCTTAACTCAGTATTTTAATTGCCTGGCTCTAATAATTCTTGATTCCTGAAACTAGAGAAGGGTAGACAGAATTTTCATCCTCAGTAAGAATGAAAACATTTGTACTTTTAGGAGTAGATTATCAGCCTTTCCCTTTCATAATATCAGAGTTAACATACATTTTATTCTAGAGACCTGCAACAGTTTACACCAGCTGTCTCCTAGGATTTCTGTCTTTCACAATTCTCATCACTAGATTTTTTCCCCATTAAATATCTTTTCAACTGCTGCATTAAACAAGCAGAGGGATTGAGCTCTCAAAAGTAATCTCTGATTTGGTCCTCATCCACTGTTAGTAGTCCTTCTGAAGCTCTCCTGTTAATTTCAAAGGCCTGGAGACCCTCTTGGTGAAGAATAAGATAAAGAAGGTGTTGAGTACCTGTGGTGGATTGATCATGGCTAGCTGCCAGGTGCCCACCAAGCCACTCTATCATTCCCCCTCCTTAGCAGGATAGGGGGAAGAAAATAAGATGAAAAACTCATGGGTCGAGACAAAGGCTGTTCAATAAAGTAAAGGCCAAGTGCAGGAACAAAGGAAACAAGCAAGCAAAAAAAGTATCTACTTCCCATCAGCAGGTGATTTCTTTCTACTTCCTGGGAAGTGGGGCCTCATTAAGCGTAGCAGTTGCTCTGGAAGACAGAAGCCTTAATAATTAATGCCCCTCTCCCCTTCCTTTTTCTTAGCTTGTACTGCTGAGCATGACTTCATGTGATATGGGCTATCTCTTCGGGCAGCTTAGGTCAGCTGTTTTGGCTATTTCCCCTCCCAAACCCCTTCCCACCCCCAGCCTACTGGCCTTTGAGGGAAGTGGCTGGTATGAGGTGGAGAGAGCCTTGATGCTGGGTGAACTCTACTTAGCAGCAGCCAAAATGTTAGCAACACCGCTATAGCTACAAATATAAAGCACTGCACTATGTGGGACACTGCGAGGAAAACTAACTCTATTTCAGCCAGACCCAATACAGTACCTCAGCCTTATCTGTGTCCACGGTCACAAAATCACCACTCCCACTCGGTAATATTCCCACATTTTCGTTTTTCAGAATTCACTGCTGTTGCAACCATAGCTCTTCCTATTGCCCACAAAGTCTCTTGCTGAGCTTTGCCTTTCCTGGCATTATCTCCAGCTGCCATTTTCTATGTTCTTCCTCTGTATTGTGCTTCAGCTGTCTTTTTGCATTGAAGTTCTGCTAAAAATTCCCTGTTCAGTCAGGGCAGTCTCCTGATACATCTGCTTGTTTTTTTGGGTACTGGAACAGATTGTGTTTGCACGTGGATGATTCTGCGCTTAAAGACCTGACAGCTTTCCTGGGCTCCTTTTTTCTGTAAAGCTGCCTCCCCTGGGATCCCACTTACAAGTTTCCTGAGGAAGTCCTCTCTCCTGATATTCAAGTCTGTACTTGCCTTCCTCCTTATTTTATGATCTTGAACTCTAGCATTTTGTGGTTGTTACTGACAAGGCCGTTGCTGACCAGTTCTTCCTTGTCACTGTNTAGCAGATCCAGNTATGTGTCACCTTTGGCTGGACAATCTGTGTCAAAAAGTTATCCCTGATAACTTTTTACCAGAATGAAAAGGAATCTTTACCTTTGGAGATATTCAAAAGCAATCTGAACATAGTCCTGGGCAACCTGCTTGAGGTGACTCTGCTTAAGCAAGGTAGAGTGGACCAGAAGATCCGGAGAGGTCCCGTCCAGCCTCAGCCTTTGTGTGATTCTGTGATTCTGATACCCTCCAGAAATCCTTGTGACTGCTTGCATTCACTGTTTTTGCTCTTCCAGCAGATTGATCAGAGAGGGAAAATTTCCCCATCTGAGCTACGGTCAGTGATACAGAAACTTCTTGAAACTGTTTAAAGTAAGCTTCATCCACTTCTTCAATCTGGTCAGGTAGTATGCAACAAATTACCACCAGAATTTCACTCCTACTAGTCTCTTCTGTGATCCTGACACCTGCAGGAGCCATAACAATTACCTTCTACTTTTGCTTCTTCCTGTCATGTATGGATGATACTTCTAGAGGTGGTGTTTCTAAAAAGATACGTCGCTGTCATGACTTCACCCACTGTTGTACCTAGAAGATACACATAGATTTTATGTCTCTATGCTCTGTGGAGCATAGTCTTTTCCTCTAAGCCTTTGGAGGAAAATCATAAACTGACATTTACACATCCATGAGACTAATACAATTTATACACCAGCTGCTTGCACTTCTTGAACAACACCCACCTCCAGTCCTCCTCCAAAGTAACTTGCTTGGAAACTTCCCAACTAACAGCTAAAATAAAGTCTTGCAAACGAGTGAAACAGCAGGACACAGAAGTAAACTTCTGTTATAAAAGGGGCCATTGACAAAATATGCAGATGGGAGAATAAGCCTTTCTCAGATGTCTCACAGTTGTCTGAGGTAGGTCACTATTTGTTCTGTTGTTTTCCTAAAATACATTAGTGGGACAATCATTTGGTAGAGTAAATATTTGATACTGCCTCTGATACTCCAAGATACATTAAGGTTTTATGTGTGCCATTTGTAAATTTTCATCCATTTAAATATTTGATGTGCTTTTCCAGAAACTCATCAGCATCAATATATTCACTAAGAAATTAGGTTATTCAGTAAGTGTTTAAGGGAAATAAACAAATAAACAAACCCACAAATCCATGCATGCATTAAGTCCAGTTTCTTTTCATATTCCCAGTTAGGTTTTCAAGAGATTTGACAATGGCCACCACCTGCTACCTTCATGAATTGTACAAATTTTTGTAGAATAAACAGCAGTTTGATGACAAAATTTGCATAGCAGTTAACATTATTTATATTGCCAAACCCAGGAAGCAGGGTGCCATTTCTGCCAGCATTCTTGCAGTTTTCATCTGCTGAGTTGGCTCCATCTCAGTTAATCCTTTTGTTTTAGTCAGGTTCTATGGGAGTGAATTTTGGAAAACAAAGAAGTAAACAGAGACGAACAAGCTTTTCTGGCTAAAGAAGTCTTTCCACTGATCCAATTTAGGAAACTAAGTGTGAAATTATAGACAACTTCAAAAAGCGGTAGAACACAGAATGGAGACCACAGCTGAGTTGCTTATATCAATGACACTACTACTATGAGTCAAGGCAATACTGCATCTTATATCCCAAATCAAATGCGTGGCACATAGTATTTTTCTCAGCTGATTTTGAGTAGCTTATCCATTTTCTTTTTAATAATTGACACGTTTTTTCTTCTGAATCTGGCAAGGAAAGGTTAGATAATATACTAATATATATATTTATTTAGGTGCCTTACACAACATTTTTGTCTTGTCTTTTTGAGCTATAACCAAAAAAGTCTGGTTATCTGACACTTAGCTGTCTTAGTGTGACTTTTTGAAAAGACAATTTAGTAATACAGTTTTCTGTATTGCTCTACATCTTCAAGTTATTTGTTATCTCTGAGACAGTTTCAATCCCATTTGGGAAGGAGCTAGAAGTCTTAAATGTAATTGAGTTCCCAGATGTTCTTTGAAAAATGGCACAATGGTATATAGAGAAAGCACAGTCTGTGCATTCACAGAAGGAAAAGGAAGATGAAATTATTTTTTATACAAAACTTATAGCTACATCAGACTGGCCTGTTGGCATGCACATAGCGCTTACTAGCATCGTGGGTGGCCTAAATATCTCTCTTGCCCAGGAATGTCAAAGGAAATACGGTTAAAGTCAGAGTTACTTCTGTAGAAGATTTGGGGACCAAAAGTTATGTGTTCATAAATTGCTGGATTTCATTATTATGTTGTTTGTGTAGTGATACTTTTGACACTAAAATTCTCTGATCGTTCGCTGTCTTGTACCTAGCTTCACGCTTAAGGCTTACTGGCACCTGAAAACAAATTGTGCTTTAATTTTAGTTATTTAAATTTATTAGGGTCCTGAGGAGATTGGCTGATGTAGTCACTAAGCCACTCTCCATCATATTTGAAAAGTCACGGTAGTTAGAAAAAGCCCTGAATGATTGAAGAGAAGGGAATTTCACAACTGTTTATGAAAAGGAGGACTGTGGGGACTACCAACCAGTCAGTCTCAGCTCCGTACCTGTTAAGATCATGGAACAGATTCTCCTGGAATACATGTCAAAACATACAGAAGACAGGTAAGTTGAGACAGCCAACACAGCTTCACCAAGGGCAAATCATACCTGACTAATCTAGTGGCCTTCTATAACTGAGTCACTGCATCAGTGGACAGGGGAAGAGCTACTGATTACATCTACCTGGAATTCTGAAGGGCCTTTGTTATTGTCCCCCACAACAATCTTGCCACTAAATTGGAGAAATATGGGCTTGATGAATGGAATGTTAGATGGATAAGGAATTGGCTGGATGCCTGCATCAAAGAGTTACAGTTAATGGCACAATGTCCAAGTGGAAACTAGTAACAAGTGGTGTCGCTCGGGGGTCGATAGTAGCACCAACACTTCATCAATGACGTAGACGGTGGAATCAAGTGCACGCTTAACAAGTACATTTCTCATGTGAGAGGAACTGCATTCCCCAGCTTGAATTTGTTGAATTTTAAGTAAAAAAAAATAAAAATAATTTTTATTGGAGAGAGAGACGCTTTACCAGAAGAAGAAAATTTTGGTTTTATTTGACTTGATTTTGTTTCATTTCACTTAGTTTTGTTTCTGTGTTTAAGTAATGATTAAGTAATACAGAATGAAAAAAGAGTTCAGGGATCAGAGACTGAATTCAACCCTGTCTTTACCACCTGCCCCCGCCTTTAGGACTTTCACAATCTTAGGTGCACAGTAACCCAGAAACAGTAGAAGTGGTGAAGGAACACTACACGCATTTGATCTGGAGCTTAGGACATTTCCATGAGACTTGTGAATTCAAATCCACTGATAGGGAAAAGCAAATTCAAGTCTTTCACTTGCTGGATCTATATTTTGATCAGCAAGTAGTTTGCCAAATTCTTGAAGAACTGTATAATTACGGATGGGATCCTCTCCAAATTTGGGTTTCCCTTTACCGGTTAGAAATCAACAGTGAATACTTTTTTTGCAGTTAAGATTCAAGCATCTAATCCCACATGATTTGCCAGGTAAAGATCTTCTAAACAAACATTTGCTAGCTTCTTAGAACTCTCATTGTTTTTCTCAGAGTGCTCCAAAGCCAAGGAAAAAAGTTCTTCTTGACTGGTATTTCACCCCACAAATCTTTTAATCTGACTCTCATAACACAAGTGATAAATAGCCAATGCTAATGAAATGCAACAAATTGCATGTCTACATACCAACTTAATTTGAAAAAATATTTAAAAATTTACATTACATCTGAAATGGTGCATAAGAACAAGGACAGCCATGTTTTAAAAGATGGCATTAGGACAAATTTAAAGGCATTCAGGATGGTGTACTTAGCACAATCTCTGCTCTTGACAAGTTGCCAAACTCTTATGTTTTTAAATAGTGTTCAAACTAGTTCTAAAACCATGGTTTTTTAACCGTCATTTAAATCACAGATCACATATAGTACTAGTGATTCAATTTTTTGTGTCTGGATTCTTAGAAGATATTCTAAGATCTGTGTGTGCTTTCATAAATATTCTTTCTAACTAAATATCACAGTGCAAGATGTAAAATATTACATGAGAATGAGAAGAAATCTCCTCAAGTTTCACCAGGGGAGGTTTCAGATTGGATATTAGAAAAAATTTCTTTACTGAAAAAGTTTGTAAAACATTGGAACAGGCTGCCCAGGGAAGTGGCTGAGTCACCATCCCTGGAGGTATTCAGAAGACATGTAGACTTGTCACTTATGGATATGGTTTAGTGGTGGACTTGGTAGTGTTAGAATTACAGTAGGACTCAATGATCTTAAAGGTCTTTTCCAACCTAAATGATCATATGATTCCATGATTTTAGTGTTTAGAGATACCTAAAATCAAAAAAATCTCTAATAACTATGCTGTAGTACTATTCACAGAATATAACCAGGAGTTTATTCACTCAGAAAAGCATCAAGGAAGTTTTTTATTTGCTCAAAAATTTTCTGTGAACCTCTGATTTTATTTAAATCAGAAATATCCTGGGTGTTTAATAGATATTTTTATGACTAATTTCTCTAAGGGACAACAAAATTAGCATGAAGAGCTAACACAGATATATAAATGAGATATATTTTCCTCCAAAGAGAGTGAAAGACAGACTATGTTGCTGTTACATGATATTTAGAGGAGAGATTGTTGATTTTCTGTATTCAGACAAAGAGCATTTGGAAGAAAGTGCATGTTTTGAACAGAGACTTTTTCAAATAACTTTGTTTCCTTAATTTCTTCAGGGATTACAACAACTAACATTCCATCAAAACATCCAGAGAGTAACTTGATTAACTGCAGTTGTGTGAAGCAGATTTGTCTAAGTATCAATTTTCTGTCAACCTGTCTGGAGTCTCCATAAATTATGTAAGAAATTGTGCAAGAGCAAACAGTGTTTATGTTGATTTTCCAGGATGTGTTCTATCATTTCATTTGATTATGATAAAAAGGCTTTTTCCATAACTAATAACTTGCATAAATTGGCAGAGCTGGGCATTTCAGAACATTTTGTTCTGTAATTATACATTTTTATGTATTCATAGCTGTTCAGCTACACAATCAGTAACTGAAGGACACACACCTTCTGCACCTTAAATGCTTTACTAATCCACAATAAAAAGCATTATTCTGAAAATGATATTGGTAAGAAAATTATGAAGACTAACTGTATAGTTTTATTTATAGAATTATGCTATAAGAGGCTTCAGATGGCATGCACTTATGTGCTGCACTTACATATCCTTCATAAGGAAAAAATATAATGTGAAGAATTTCACAGTAAGGTATTTATTTTTGATTGTTTTCTTGTGAGTGTAGGTGGTTCGGAGTAAAAGGTACCTCATCCATTGACTGTTAGTATTTGGATTCCTTCTGAGGATTCCATAAACATCTGGAGGATATAAGACAAACTCTTTCACCTAAATTAAGTTGATCTGCATTGTAATAATAACTAATGTGATCTCCGTACATTCCTGGACTTCAGAAGATACTAGAGGTTCTTATAGTAGCTCATGAAGTTGGAGGATATGAAGAAAAAGCAATCACATTATGTGTATATAAAACATCTATGTGAATGTGAGAGGAGGCTACTTCTCTGTTTCTCATGCCTTCTACTGATGGTGCATGATAAAGTGAGACCATATGATGTATCTCACTCCTTTTTTATAGCCTGTATTAGATCTTGGTGCTGTATTTATTGGATATGGTGCCATATACAGAACACAGTTCTGAAAACATCTACTAACACTTGTAGCTGCAGATCTTACATTTCAGTTGCAGCCTCTCACCCCTTAGTCAGTATTCTTTAACTCTGAAAATGCCAACAATGAAGTTTAGCTCTGTGTTTGTTCCTAAATTGAGTATTTTCTTTCTTGCAAGATGGGCACATGACTAAGATTTTATGTGAAGGATATTAAGAAGACCAGGACCATAGTACTCTGCACCATTCTGACACTTCTTGTCAATTTAGGTCTTTAGTGAAGTATTTCTGTCCTATATTTTGGGTCTCAGACTCACATCAGGCAGTAGATGCAAGCTTCTATCCACGTCTTTGTTTTCCTTCTGATAATTTTTGTCTTTCATTGAAATTAAATGCTAACTACTTTTGTCCAACAGGCTGAGGTAGAGATAGTTACACATCTGTCACTTTCAATTCTCTGACCAGTTATATGAAAGAGCTTCCTGGGAAAGTCATATCTGCCAGATTGAAATTAAAGCAGATGCAAGACATTTTTTTCTCTTGCTGAAAGAGAAAGAAGCACTCTACACAGAAATACATCTGTATCAAGGAGTTTGTGAGCTGGAAGAAGTAAGATGGTTCATAAATTTTGAAAATACCTTTGAAAAAGCAACTTCACAGAACTTCTCTTTAAACATTGTATTTATATCCTATCTCATTAACCTTATATGTCTATTTCCTGGTAGGATGTATGTTTATACAACTGTCAAAAGCCATCTACACTGACACTGCTTGTCCTTCTTTTGGCTGGGATAGAGTTAATTTTCCTCCTAGTAGCTGCTGTATTTTGGATTTAGTACAAGAAGAATGTTGACAATACTGATGTTTTCAGTTGTTGTGAAGAAATCAAGGACTTTTCTCAGTTTCCCATATTCAGCTAACGAGCAGGTGTGCGGGAGTTGGGAGAGAACATAGCCAGACAGACAGCCCAGCTGGCCAATGGAAATATTCCATACCATAAATGTCATGTTCAGTTTATAACTGGGGGTTGGCCAGAGGGAGTTCAACTCTCCTTTTCCGTGACTTTGAACTTTTCAGAGGTTTGGTCTTATTTCCATGAGTTGGGCAAGTTCTGCAAACTTCACAAGTTCAGTGAAATCCATGAAATTTGTGAGCTCCAGGATACCCATGGATTCCATCATCTCTGCTTGGGGACTGGCTACACAACTCGTTGTTAGGAGATGAGAAAAAATCATATTGTGTATAGCTTGTTTTGCATATTATTATTATTAGTATTGTTACCTTATTAAACTGTCTTTATCTCAACATATGAGTTTTTCCATTCTCCTCCCCATCCCACTAAGGGGAAGGGGAGGGCTGACTGTCTGGTGCTTAGTTGCTGACTGACGGCCTAAACCACAACACGGCTTTACTCTATTATGGAACTATCATTACATCAATAATGATATTTTGCCTCTTCAAACCACATGTTGCACATTTCTTATCACTAAATCCTCTGTCAAATCTAACCTGTAAATTAGTCTATGTACATTCCATTGAAATTATCTTATCTGAACAGCTTATTCTTTAGTTAATACAAGGTCACCCTCTTGTTTCTAGTCATCACGAATCTACATTAGTCTTTCTGTATAAAAGCAGACTACTATCTTTATCATCTTAGCCATACTGTATTTTTTTACATCAAATGTTATACCTGCTGTTTTATTAGACTTCTCTGAGACCTCTTTCTCTTCTGTTTACATAGCTGTTTTACCAAGACCTTAAAATATTCAGCAGATTAAGCCAGGATATAATATATACTAATATGCAGAATGCTATTAGTCTTATCCGGCTGTAGAGGTTTACAGATCTGCACCTGGTTCTAAGCTAGTCACTGAAAATTCTCTTTATGGTCAATGGAAAAAATAGACGCTTCAAGGAAACATTATGCCTGTAATTTTTTATATCTTATTTAGGATAAGATAAATTCTGTTCTACAAATTTATATTCTTAATCAAGAATTAAAAAACAACAATATAGGTGTAGAAATCTACATATGGTTATATTAATTTCACTTACAAATTTTGTATGTCAAAAACCACAAATCTGACAGGCCTTGGATACACAGGTTAGTCAAGAAGTACATTCCTGTTGAAGGTACTGAGCATGGAATCCAAGAAGGAGTCTGCAGTTTTGTTTTTCAGAACATATCACTAAGATTTTGATCCTTTTGTGCTCTGTCATTTGATAGAGACCTCAGCAATTCATCACACAAAATCAGAAAATACATTACTCTGAGTTTTTCTAGATTTAGAATGTTTCTTCCTGTCTTCAGGCATTTTATTTTTGGTAACTGAAAACAAGATATATAGATGACTTAGAAGCAGAATTCTAAGAAAGAGAAAAAAACTGTGAAAAATCTCAGTTTGGGACCAGTTTCCTGAGATTTTACAAAGAATGAAATATAAAACTGTTACCTCCTTCTCATCACTTCTCACGCACCAACTTCTAAAAGAAATGCCAATACTAAAAAAAAAAAAGGAAAAATCTGCAGTAGAATTGTCATAGCTGTGTTAGAGTAATGCAGATGTAAAGAAAGTAAGAAAGTTTTGTTTATTAGTATATAGTCTTCTAATGTTTCCATGCTTGAAAAAAAATATTTGCAAACAGAATTTTAAAGATTACATACATCTGTCTTAAAAATGCATTTTTGTAGAAAAATAGATACATCGATGAAAAGCCCTAAGCGTGAGCAAACAGGAATTTTCAATCTTTCATTGACAGTCTGAGAACTAACTCTCACTAAAATAGATCCAAAAAACTTAAACAAAGATTATAATTATGAAGTTTTGACATGAATACTGATTGAATATTTGTCTTTTCTGATGTATTATGCAAGCCTGAAATTACCATTGCTTGTTATTTTTGAAAGTGTACAATTACCTGTTCCTTGTCAGCAAAAAAATCAGCATCCTACGCTTTGTTACTTGGTCTATTTCAAGCAAATTGTTAACCTATGTCCTCTTCAATCTGCAAAATCAAAATGTTTGAAACTAGGACTTTTTTCTGGTTTTCAAACCTAGCATTAAAGATTTTAGTGCCGTGGTTTAAATTCCAAAACTTATGAAGCCTCTAAATACCCCTGCTGTCTGTCTTACTGCATCCATGAATGTTACCGTGCATCTAACAATGGAGTCCTTGAGTATTTGAGCAGTAAAAACTCCATGGTCCGGTGAGAATCCTAGGCAGACTCCAACAACTAAACAAAAAGCTCATCAGTTAAGACCAGAGGGAGAGGTTTAGACTTACAGTCACAGAAATCTCAAGTAAAAATGTAAAGAAAAGTATTTCTGAGCTCTGTGTTCACAGTGTCCATGCCATTTTTATGAATGTTTTGCTGGGGTCCAAGAAATGGAAATAATTATCAAAGGCAATTTCTTACCGAGTGCTTTACACAGAGAAAAGACAAATGTGTATATCCAGAGATAATGTTCCCATGGAAACCATAATTCACTGAATTTTGAAAGTATATTAAAGAATGTGTTTATGCAAGGGAGATGAGGTATTGTTTCTTTGGGAACCATAAATTTCACTATACTGACTTTTGTGTGCGCTAAATGTCAACCATTATTTTGCATTAGTATGTCTTGTACTTTCTTTACTGCCTTTTATTTACTGAACAGCAGACTGAATGCTTCTATAATGAAAAGATGTTTAGCAATATTTTCATGTAGGAGAAAAAACATAAAGTGGCAACAATCGCCTAAAGTTCAAGTTTCCACTCTTACAAGGTTATTCTTTCAGTTGACAAGATTAGAGTCAAAATCTCATTTCTACTTATAGAAAGTATAAGTACATTCTACGTATAGAAAGTATAATTACTTATAGATCTGCAAAACTGCAGAGCCATGATCACATTGTTTTAGGCAATTTAACTAGTAAAAACACTATACAACAAAATCTATCTTGAAGCATTGCATGGTTAGTTTTCATCTTCAGTATAAATAGAACAAGTTAGAGATGCAGAAGGCTGGAAAGGAGCTTGTCCAATATTCTTAAACTGAGAGTTTAGCTTTCTTTGTCAAAAATTAATAACTTCAAATTTACACAAAGCTCATGTTATTTCACAGCAGCTAAACAAGATCTACAAGGCTGATACGGGAGAGCCGTGGATGTTGTCTACCTTGACTTCAGCTAGGCTTTCGACACAGTCTCCCATAATATCCTCCTAGGGAAGCTCAGGAAGTATGGGCTGGATGAGTGGTCAGTGGGGTGGATTGAGAACTGGCTGAATGGCAGAACTCAGAGGGTTGTCATCAGCGGCGCTGAGTCTAGTTGGAGGCTGGAAACTAGTGGTGTCCCTCAGGGCTCAGTACTGGGCCCAGCCTTGTTTAACTTCTTCATCAACAACGTGGATGAAGAGTTAGAATGTACCCTCAGCAAGTTTGCTGATGACACCAAACTGGGAGGTGTGGTAGACACACCAGAAGGCTGTGCTGACAGTCAGCGTGACCTGGACAGGCTGGAAAGTTGGGCAGAGAGGAACCTGATGAGGTTCAACAAAGGCAAATGCAGGGTCCTGCACCTGGGGAGGAACAACCCCATGCACCAGTACAGGCTTG
>Ga0065711_1037784_pt1 | contig 19470 bp, 14 predicted proteins | sample Hoacrofraction12_FD_59098 | JGI IMG/M metagenome (GOLD analysis project Ga0065711, IMG submission 59098) | Hoatzin crop microbial communities from Cojedes, Venezuela - Epithelial fraction 12 v2 (version 2) | ecosystem: Host-associated > Birds > Digestive system > Esophagus > Crop | place...
GCTCCGTCACCCTCAGAGGGAAGAAGTTCTTCCTCGTGTTCAGCTGGAACTTCCTCTGCTTCAGTTTGTGCCCATTGCCCCTTGTCCTGTCACTGGGCACCACTGAAAAGTCTGGCCCCATCCTCCTGACACCCACCCTTAAGATATTTACAGGCATTTCTAAGGTCCCCTCTCAGCCTTCTCTTCTCCAGGCTAAACAAGCCCAGCTCCCTCAGCCTCTCCTCGTAGGAGAGATGCTCCAGTCCCCTCATCATCTTTGCAACCCTCAGTTAGACTCTCTCCGGTAGCTCTTCATCTTTCTTGAGCTGGGGAGCCCAGAATTGGACACAGTACTGCAGATGGGGCCTCTCTAGGGCACAGCAGAGGAGGAGGAGAACCTCCCTCGACCTGCTGGCCACACTCCTCTTAATGCACCCCAGGATCCCATTGGCCTTCTTGGCAACCAGGGCACACTGCTGGCTCATGGTCAACTTGTCATCTACCAGGACACGGAAGTCCCTCTCCACAGAGCTGCTCTCCAGCAAGTCAGCCCTAAGCCTGTACTGGTGCATTCTTTAATATTCTTTTAATGTCCTAATAGTTCTCCAGAGAAGCTACGACCTTGATCCCACAAAGTTTTACATTTGACTGGGGTATGAATTTGTCATAGCATTAGTATTTTTCATTTGAAAAAAAAGTTTGGCTTCTTCCACGTGCAGTCCCTTGAGGTCCTGAATTCACTTTCTATCTCTAGTATTTTGTGTATTCTCATCGTAGTTATTTTTTTTTTTTTACACTTTCTGGCAATAGGTATAATATATTTATCATGTTCAGATATTTAATAGCACATAGATCTGTAAGTGCGGTGTTTCATGAGGGATCCTCGTCTCTGCAAAAGGCTGAAATACCCTAGAGTAACATGTGAAATCCAAAATGTTTGGGACCACCTGATGGAGCAGGGGCTCTGGATGCTAACCTCCAGGCAAGCATTCTGTCAGAATTCTGATCCCCTTTTGTCTTTGCAAAATCAGAGATCTTGCAAAGATAGAAGGAGACCAGCCTGTAAAATATGCAGACCCTGTGCATCCACAGGGAGAGTGGATTGGGAGGACTTCCCATTTTGTTCTCAAATATTAATGAAACTGCCATTTTCCCTGGCTCCTGTGACTGAGTAGAGCCTATTTGCAGGGAAGCTTATGCCATTAGTCGTGTCATTGATCAATGGTGGGAATTAGGGTTACGTGTTTTGCTCTCCTGGACCGGACTGTCTGGGTGTCTCATCACTGGCAATGGCCAGGGGCAGCAGCCCCATTTCCTGGCACTGCACCCGCTTTGCACAGGTGTAAATTATCACAGGTACAACTTTCTACTGGTATTAGGCACAGGGATCCACTGACTTTAACAGCTAAACTTAACTTACAACAGCTGAGACTTTCGTTCAAAATTAAGAATTGGGCCAGTAATAATTGATACATCTTATATTTCAGATTTTTTTCAACAAATGAATGAACACCCATAATCCAAGGCCATGTTTTACTGAGTAATGGTTGTCAAGGACTAATCTTATTTGTAGTACATGGTAAGTACCTATAAATCAAAAGTATATCATCAGAATCTATAAATCAAACAATAGCTCCAAACACAGTACTAAGTTATGCACCATCTCGTAATTTATTATAGTACAAACAAGTTTGTCAAACACAATATATTGTCTACTTATGAAAATATCAATATTCACAATTTAAATATGTGATAGGTCCCATAATTTTATATACTAGCAACTCATCTAAAAAGTATTTTGTTCCTAGCTGTGGTCTTCAAGGACATACACCTATAAGTAATTGTAAAACTGTCCATTCACAGCTTATTGTTTCTAACTGTAGATATTTGAAATATAGAGTACAAAAGACCATCTCCACAACAAAGATGGTTTTGTCTCCAGGATACTTTTTCCCTAAATAATGACACTATATGTGCTTGGTTAAGTTTTTACTATTGGAAAATTAGGAGGTACAAATAATACAGCAAGACATTGGCTAGTTAGCAACAGTCATTGCAAGATGCTTCACACAACCAAAAATAAGGCAAGTATTATCAACAGCAGCTTCCATACGGCAGACTAATAAGTCAAGGCTTTATTATCCAAACTGGACTCTAAGAAGGCTTCACATGTCTGTTAACAAGATACGGCTTGATCCAAAGCCCTCCTAAATCAATGGGGATTGGAAAAACCAACAAGAAATCCCACAAGCAACCTTCCCTGTGACTTCAAGGAGCTTTGGAAGTAAGCTCGTAAAGCCCTAAATTATCAGAAATGAAATGATCCATTCACTGTACATGAAAATTGCACCTTGTCATTTCTAAAATGATATGGAAAAGGGTTGTGAGGTTTTTTCAGATGAAGTTACAACAAATTAGTGGGCTATTTTTAGTGGGAAATAAAAAATTCACACAAAGATTTTGTTTTTAAATATGGTAATTTACAAAAATACATCATCAGGACAGGAAAAATCATATGACACTGCTAGTTTGTGGGATAAACATGTTACAAAATCTAATAAAACACACCATGTGAATGGCAGCATACGCCATGCACTTAATTGAAATTTTTTAATAAATAAAAGCCCTAAACATTCACTATTTTCTGTAAGGTTACTATTATATTAAATAAATAGTGAATTTCTTGTATAAATAATTTTTTCAATAGATACATTCTCAAAAATGAACCACTTATGTATATAGATATTGCACTTCAGACTCATTCACATGTAACTCAGACAAGCATTCCTCATAACAAATTTAGAATAAAAATAAGTTATAAATACAGTATTTTCCCAAAATGAAACATACAGTACCTTTTTCATAAGGTAACTTTGGTTACTATCAACTGACAAAGACCAGAGAGAGGTTTCTGAGAGGAGGGTAGAAAGCATGGCCACAAAACTGAATTTCTGTAAAACACTGGTAAAGGGAGCAATAATTTTAACCTCGCCATGACAGACAGCAAGGCTGAGCATCCCTTTTACTCTTTATTATTGCAAGTAAGTGTGAATTTTTGTCGATATCACAGGGACAAAGAGCCTGCAGGATGAGGGGTCTCCTCGCTGCCCTTTGACTCTGGGGAGACTCAGGCAGGTAGCATCCCTTCGGTGGGTGAAGCTGGGAAGGGTCCAGATTTTGTGCTCAGCTCCCCCTTTCCCCAGACGTGTCCTCTCCTTGCCCTAACCAGCATGGTCTCTGGGGTGCTCCAGCACCTCGCAGAGGAGTGCTGAGCAGCTCTCCCCGCTGCTCTGCCAGTGGGAGGACCGGGTGGTGCATGCTCCCCAAGGTGCTGGGTATCCAGACTCCATGCTCCGGACCGACCTGAGTAGCCGCGCGCTTTCCTGAGAAAGCCCCTCCATGCACGAGCCAGTCTTCGCCTGGGGTCTCGGTCTTCATGGTTTCTGCTGCTGCTCCCTCCTGGGAAAGGCATGCTCAGGTTTGGCGTGGGCTTTGCTCTTGCAGGGTGCCAGTACATGTCGGTGTGCAAATGCAGCCTTTGTGGCAGAAGGAAACCAGGCTGTTGTCCTCAGCAGGACTTTCGCAGGCTTGGCGTTTCTGAGGGGAAATGCACCAAAACTGAGCCATCCGTGGGTCTGAGAGATACTTTCAGCCCTCGGATCCCACCAAAGCGGGATTGCCGAGATCCCTTGTTGAGGACCTTGATATCTTAGGTCACCACGAGCTCCCCGCTGGCAATGGAGATGGGCACAGGCACAAACGCAGTGCTAGCACCGGGCTGCTTTTTATTTGCAGTTACTGAGAAGCTGCTGTGTCCACTGACCTCATTGTGCTTGTCTTCACCATGCAAGGAAGTCTGCTCTCACATTCCGTAAGGCTGCATTAAGTGCCCAATATAGAAGTAAAAACATTGTGGTACGTGGCTCCGAGAGACCACGTGCCAAAATCTGAGAAGGAGACAAATTAAAAGACATGCATTTGCAGCCTTCCTGTAAATCTCTTCTCATTTTCTACACTTAGCATTGCTGGGATGCTGGTTTTGAGTGTGAAGGAAGAGAAGTTAAGCTACTTTAAATAAGGTAAATATTTAAAAGCCTCAGTCCAAGCTGATGTACGTTTTTGACTGCTGTTGGGAATTTAATGGATTTAATGGATTTCTTTCACAAATAGGGGGTTTTTTTAACAATTAAATGGCAAATCTGCAATAGGATGGCATAATCTGTCAGGAGAACGTCTTAGGTTGAGGTTTTAGATGTTCATCCCTAAAGGCCTGAACATGGGGGATAACTGAGAATCTTTATTGATTAAGGAGGAATCTGAAGGCTGTAATCACTCCACACCTCATGGGAGCAGCTTCAGTGGGAGCTCTGCATCAGGCAGAGCTTGGCCTCGCACGACAGTCTTTAGACACCAAAGCTGAAATAGCTGGGAAAAGATGCTGCTTTTGTTCTTGGCTCTAGAAACCTCCCTCCCTCCAGCTCCCCTGTCTCGGTCACATTCTTAAATAACAACTTAAAACATACAAATATTGGCAGCTTGCAGGATTGCTTTCCATGCCAAGGCTGCAACAGGTACTATAGCGGTCCTTGAGCCTTGTTCAGAAGAGCCAAAAAGGGCTTGTCACCGTTCGTGTCTCACAGGCTGCCTCCGGCAGTGAGGCCTTGACAGCAGAAACCTGTGTGGCAGTATCTCATGTCCGAAACAACACGTTATTTTTGGCAAGTGCACACACCAGAAATGGCACTGTCCACAGTACGTAAAAGCATCCGTTTGCTCTGTCGATAGCGAACTATCAGTAAGGTTTTGTTGTTTTTTTAAAAGGTTGTAATGAAACACTGTCATGGCTTTCCCCCTCCAATGACTTTGGAAAGCACTGCTGCTAGGATGCAAAATGTTTGAGTGTGACTGAACACTAAGACTTGAACTCTGAAGCATATTCAAAATGCTATGTAAGAGACGGAGGTGTTTGCCTTCTCACTTTTGCTCCTAAAATCGAGTGCTCCTGTTCCCCCCTAAGTCCGATCTGCCCTCGGTCTCCCAGGGAAATGAAATCAAACGACCACTCTTCAAAACAGCCATTTCAGCAAATTACATCCTGAAGATGTAACCACTTGAAAAGAACTTGCACCCAGAAACACTAACTATTGCCCTTTTCATGGTGATATCTTTATAGGCTTTCCATTCTTATCATACTGGTAAACCAGCATTTTGATGCAGTGAGAGTTGGCCGGGGAAATCCAAGGGCTGCTTGTTATGGAAAAGTTATGGTTTGTATAGAATTGCACAGGTTGCTTCTGACACTTAAAGAAGGCTTTCAGCATGGCAGCTGCCATTGTACGAAATCTTTTGCTAATAAAACAGTAGAGGAAGAAATTAATGGCAGTGTTCAGCAGTGCTAGCATATTGGCGATGTCCGACACAATATGTACCACCCAGCTGTTGTTTATAGGCGACACGTAGAGGTGATACAGTATCATGATTATTCTTGGTGCCCAAAGAATGGCAAAAATAGAAGTTATAGTAAACAAAATGGCTGTTGTTTTCCCTGTGGAGTATCCTCGCAGTCGGAAATTGCTCTTTCGTCGCAGCTTGTACACAATGATGGAATTCAGGATGAAGAAGATGGAGCAGGGCACTAAGTAAACGGTAAAGCAGTGGATCCAGATGAGGACGTGATGCATTGATGTGCTTATGTAGTCTTCGATCCAAATGTTGGGCCACCAGTAGTAGGGGATGCTGGTCAAAAAGCAGGTGATATAGACACTTACAATGACTTTTCGAGTACGAGCAGGGTAGGAGACTGTGTGATACTTCAGCGGATGACACACAGCTATATACCTATCGATTGTTAGTGGAACCGTAATCCAAATGGAGGTGTGGATGGAAGAAAATTCCAAGACTTCAATTACTTTGTCCAGTACCTGAGGCATCTGCTTATTTAAGATGAAGTCTTCCATGAGGAAGTCAACAAAGACGATGAAGAAGAGAACCAGGATGTCGGCAGCAGCTAGTGCTAGAAGATAGTTATAGGAGGACTTCTGCCTGCGAGCCACGAGCTGCGAAAGGATGATGACTGTCAAGATGTTTGCTGTGGAGACAGAAACACAGAGTTAGGCTATTAAGATGTAATACTAGCTTTTCTGAGCACTTGCTTGGAGCACTAGCTCTGTTCAAGCACTTGGCAATATGACCACCTTTAATAAAGTCCAGAAACCAAAAGGAAAACGCTACAGCTGAGTCCCTCAGAGCAGCTGTTGGAATGAGAGAAGCATGTGGCCCTGCTCCCAGCTATGGGATACCCTGACACTGAGCATCCTGGCAGACCACGATGAGGGACAGAGAGCAAGTTGGGACCTTTACTCCAGACACAGAGTGAGGTGGTGTCCAGCAGCCCTTTGCAATCTCATCGGAGCAGACGTAGAGTTATGGCCCTGGCTCTGCTGCTGTGTGCACCACAGCAGCATCCTGAGCCGGGGGTGCCTGCGCACAGGGAGGCAGGCGTAGCAGGAGGAAAAATTAGGGTGGGCTGGGCTTTGGAGAGAGACATTTTGTTTCTCATCGCAGCTCACAGTGCCTGCCCATTTTAGTTCTGAACTCTGTCTAAAAAGAACTGAAATCAAAGGCACCTGGTAATTTTCTCTTGACTGAGTGGGGTCCCAACTGAGAGAAGGACTTCAGGGAAACTTGTGTACTCAGCTCCTCCCAAGAGCTGGAGGTGCTTTGCAACACTGCCCAGGATGAGTCTCCTGCAACGCAGTCCTGCCTGTCTGACCCACTCTCCTACAGATGGGCTCTGGGGAAGTGTCCCTTCCCACTGCTGGAATGATCTGCTCCACAAGGACTTGCTTGCTTATCCAGAGCTGCTCTTTAGAAGTCCTTCAGCTGGAAGGTATTTTTCCCCTGGAGTGATACAGTTGAGCCTTTAAGGAAACCCTGCTGGTCACATCAGACGCTACAGATGTTCTGACTGAGCCCAAGTGTCAATATCCCTGAGTTTCCTGAAAAAGCATCTGCTTGCAGCTCCTTGGCCACAATACAGACCCATCACCTAAGCCACGCCTAGATGTACCGCATGACACTTAAATACATTGTGGTGAAGCGCTGAATTGTCTTGTGTCTGCTGTTTCACTGTCTGGTTTGCTTCAGCCTGCTGAAGCTGTGATTCAAAGACACACTTTAGTGTACTGGCCAGGCAGAGCTCTCCACTGTAGGTATGAACAGCCCTTACAGTCCTTGAGAGCTTTCCTGGAGCACTGAGGTGTAGCCAAACTTTTAACTACTTGCTTGTGTTTACTAGAACTTACTGTGTAGTCTTGAATTAGGAAAAAAAATATAATCCTATTGTTCCTGCTAGCAGGGTGGCTAGAAGGAGACAGGCAAGGTTCTTCTATCAGAAGTTTATATTGCTTGGCGAGAATACCTGAAGTAGTGCTTAAAAATCAGAGATCTGGTTTACTGTTACAAGAGACTGCCAAATGTTTGTATTTGACATTTTTGTAAGTGTTCTATAAATCACCTTTTCTGTGCGCTCAGTGCTTCAAATGTTTCTGCCAGCTTTGATGGATTTTCCAAAACAAATCAACAGTAATTGCAAGGATTCCTTTAAATCGGAGAGAAAGGAAGTTGCTGACATTAAGGTAATGATGACCTAGGAGCTATGTCCTACAACTGACAATGCTCATCTTTTTTTAACTGTTTCATTTGGCGCTGGAAAAAGCTTCCCCCTTCATAAATGCCTTCAAAGCCTGCTGTCTGGGAGCAGACTCCTGCCACCAGGGAAATGAACTGCAGCAGAGTGAACGATCTTGAGTAATAGCCCTCATAACTGTCACCTATTTTTGTATTAATGTAATATATTAATTTTGTATCTTAGAGCAAAACTAAACCAAATATGACAATCAAATGACTCCTTCCCTAAATAATAATAATAAAAAAAAAATCAAAATCTTTCCAACAGTACAGTCTCAAATCACCTTTAGGGGAATTTTCCCATTTCGGCCCTTCATTAACCCAAATGCAACTGCATTGATTTCAGCTCAGAGCAGGTGTGCAGGATGAGGGGTGATATAGTCAGAACTGCTGTGTCATTTTTCACTTGCTTCCTTATGAAATGCCTCTGTTGTGCCCGCTGATGAGCCCTAGAGGTACCGTGAGTGATGTTCTGTCAAGGAAACCCTTGAGCTGGAGTATTTGTCATGATTCTGCAGCCACTGTTGGCCAGTCAGGTTGAGTGGCTTGGCTTCATAGATACCGGATGTGATCCATGGGGTTCATCTTCTCTTTAAATCCTCTGGATTTGCCTCACTCCAGCGGCAGCAGCTGGAGCCAGCGTGCAGCAAGGGGGATGCTTCAGGACACTGATCCCTGCTGGTAACTCTGGCCGGACTTTCAGAGGAGCTCCTGAATGGATGCTGAAGCCAGGCCATGTCCAGGCACAGCAGCCCTGCTCCCTACCCCTTCTGCCCCTTGTGGGGGTCCTGCTGTTTGGTTCTAATCCCGCTCCCATGTTCCTACAGGAGCAGATTTATAAGCAGTCCTTTCCTCTGTACCTTCTCCCCCCACCTTTCTCAGGGTTCCCAGCAATAGCAGTAACAACACGTACTGAAATGCAAGTTATTCGTCTTAACACCAGCAAGCTTTGCTTGGTGAGCTGGATTAGAAAATTGATCTGACAAAGTACATGCAAGCGCTCTATCCAATTTTTCTGCAAGGGTTACAGTATCTTGTACTGGAAATGCTTTCCCTAGGATCACATTAGGGCTTTTTCTGTCTGGATGATATAAAATATAGTAATATCATTTACTTTGTGAAAACAGGTATGTACTAGGTGCAGCAGAAAGTTGCCAGTATATGACAGTGTCTTAGCACAGGGCTTGGGAGTACTTTTCCTGCTGCACAGGGAATGCAAAGATGAGGTACGGATAAGTCTCAGTCCTTCACCCATTTTCTAGCCAGTGTCAAGCTGGCTCTTGACATGTTCTCCAGCACTATTTAAGCTCAGTAAAATAGGAAATGGGTGAACAACTATGTCCTCGTGCCAGCATTTCAGTGACTCCTGGGTGCCTGCTCAGTGCCCCGCAAGCTCTCCTGTGGGCAAAAATTACCTACTGTGGATGAAAGGTGATGGAAGAGCATTTGTGACCGCATTTTGACCTTGTTTACCCTAATTCTTGTGCTAATATTGTAGTCAGTGATGAGGCCTATGGCAGAGATAATGATGGAGATACAAAAATATCTGTGTCTAATGTACGTGGAGGTACAGCTGCTGGATAGGTCAGTGCCCCTAAATTGTCCTGGATGGTATACTGCCCATTTCTTGCAGTGATTTTTCTAGATACTAAGTAGTTAAGATCATCTGAATTTGAAAGAGGTTGATCGCTGTGCTGGGACTTGATTAGGGGATGACAGATGGGAATTTATGCCGGCGTCGCCTGCTGCACTGCAGTATTCTGAATTGATAAATGTTGAGAACAAGGGCTTGATTAGGGACTAGCTGGCTGAAGCCTTGAGATGCCACTAGCAGATGGTGAGAAGCAACTGTAAGAAATGGCAGTCTCAACTCTTTTCCTTCAGTCATGAGGGTGCCTTTGAGACATAGCATCTGAAGTTCTCTGACACCCAAACACCATAGGTCCACGCTGCTCAAAATATGGCAACCTTCTAACTCAGCCAGGCTTCATCGTGGGACACTTACCTCTCTCCTTTGACATCTCCTCGGACTTTATCAGCTTCTGAGTACAAATTGTAGCACTGAAATTCATGCCACTGGAGGTCCTCTGTATCTGAGAGGGATCATCCTTTAGGAGTAACCTTGGTTCTCACGTGGAGTTAGGTTTGCTCTCTGTACCAAAGCCATGCTGCCTTGCCCGCAGAGCCTGGGCAGTCTTCTGTGCCTCCTCAGAACAGTGCCTGTGACCTAAAGGCACAGTTTTTTCCCCAGCTTCCTGTTTCACAGAGCACAGTCTTTTCCCCAGCTCCTTGTTTCATGGATTACAGTCGTAGCTCAATAGTGTCTAACTACGGCCTTTGCGGGGCATTCGCGGAGCTCCTTCCACTGACTATTACCACCACGTGTGAGCTTAAGCAGGAGCAATTGTATCTGTCTAAAGAAGAAACAGGCATGTTTTGGGGCTTTGGTTTTTGTTTTTTTTATTGAGAGCATTTTGCATGTACACAGCAGCCTGTGCAGCGAAATAGCCTTTACAACACAAGTGGTAGCACTGCTGCGCTGGGAATAAGGCCCGCTGTGCGGTTCAGTAGTTCAGCATCATAAACTACCTAAATGAAGTAGCCATGAGTGTCGCTTACCGAGTGTGATAAACATTAGGTCACTTAATATAATGGACACTTTTTACCGAATACAGTTGTTGCTAGGATCCCTACAAATTATTGTGCAATGTATGAAACTACTCTGCAGGCCTTGCATTAATCACCTGACTGGCACAGAGAGAGACGGTTTACGAATGGGAAATTTTAGATTGCTTTAAAAAATGTTAGTAACACCTCCTGCTTAGATTTAGAAACTCCGAGGCTGTCAGTACAATATGCTAAAAAGACATGGTGAAAAAAGTGGTGTTTTGGCTTACTGGGAATAGATGGTTTGAAAGTGTAAACAGGTACTGTGTCCAGCAGCCGCACCTGACTGCGACTACTAACAGTCATTTGCCAATAGTTACCAGATTAGCGATGCGGATGGCGTTCAGCCCTTCATGTGGGAGCTCACTGGAGAAGATGATGACAATGAGTGATTTCTGAGGGAGGCTACGTAACAGGAATTATTAAAAAAAGAAAAAAAAGTCCTGTGGCAAAGTAAACATGTTCATTACTGATGTTGGCTATAGCTGGTAATGTGGTCTTTTAAAATGACCCCTGGATGCTGTTTGCCCTTAAAGAAGATAGGGCAGTTCCATGTTTTCCTCTTACAGCCAGTATGGGTCAAACTCAACACTACAGCAGATGGGGACAGCCTCCAAGAATGGTGCCTGCTCATGGCTAATTTGTTCTTCTCTTGTATTATCATATTCTGAGATCCTTCCTTAAACTGTTGTGAAGCATAGATACTTTACAGAATATAATTAGTGCAATACAGGTTTCTTCTTCACTGAGAGTTCCTGTGAGGATTGATTTTTAAAGTAAATTGATTTATTTGTTGTTCAGTTGTCTGAGCAGCGCCAAACAGCATGCACCCACTCACCCTCGGGGGGGGAGAGCCGTCAGCCCCTTCTGCCAGTGCGTGCGTCATCTCCCAGGGGCCGGAGAGAGATCTAAGCAAAAAAATGAGCATCACAAAAGCTACAGCAGGCATGGATGCAGGACTGCCACTGGAGGAGGTTTCACACCTTGTAGGAAGGCTCTCGTGTGGTTTGTGCTTAGAAATCCCATGTGCAGGGACAGACCATGGCAACTCTGAAGGCAAAAGTGAACCTGGAGGTAGAGGATGATCAAACTCCTGCCCAATGCAACGCAAACTCCCCTCCATACATGGAAGACTGGGTTAGTGACTGCCAGAGAAAACACGCCATGGCCTCGTGCTTACAAGTCACAGGTGAAATAATGAGTTGGTGTCAGAGGCCAGATTCTGATGGTGAAATCTGGCCTCTGGGGCCATTTTTCTCACTGACAGCATTTACTATCTGAGGCAGCTCTGGAGAAGGACACTGTGAATGGGGTACTCTGCTCTGCAGCTGGCACTAGCCATCAGTGAGGCATGGAGGCCAGAGAAGGATTTTTATCCAGCCAAAAGCACTTCCTCACCATTGAAGGGCACAGACACGGAAATGGCATGGAGACACCAATGGCTGGTACTCGCTTTGAGCCCTGCCAACCACTCAAGCTTAAGTGCAGTAACTTATCTGGCAGACGTGTAATTTCATTGCATTGCTTTTGGCTTTCCTAGAATGTTGGAGTAGGCTTTTTTCCCTATTCTTTATAAAACAGGGCTATTTCTGCAACATGAGAACGGCCCAGAAGGAACTCTAGGCTGAGATGCGGGAAGGCCCAGTACACGCTTACTGGTGACACAGGTGTGTAAATGCAACAGGGATCTGGTTCTCCTCTTGCCATCTTCACCCTCATTGTCCACCTTTCCTGAGCTGTGCCTACAGTGAAGAAAGCCTCTAATGAGTCTCAGGCATTCCCCCTGAAGCCCTTCTTCGAGGCACCCACACAAGGATAAAAATGCCTAAAACTCGCATCTCGAAACCTAGCCTTGCATCCTGCTACCAAAGCAGTAAAGCTTTCTAATGGAAATCGGTGCTGGGAGGAGAAAAAGCAATCTGCAAAATAATGCAGAAATCATAAAAGGAATTTGGTTATTCATGCAACGTATCTGGACAGAGAAAGATTTTCAAGGCAATTCGGGTGTCTCATTTGGCAGGTGTCTGTGGCTTCTAAATGTGGGTTGTCAGCGAAGTTTAAGTGGTCTCAAGCTGAGTAACTTGGGCTCAGAGATGACAAAACTATTCTACCCTGTTGATATCAAATGCCAAAGCACTGAGGCAGGTGCCAAAGGTATTTGATGGGTTGACTAGGATGGAGGGAGGACGTGATTTCAAAAGGGTACTGGCATGAATTCTTTACTGAACATAAATAATTAAGAAGATTTTACCTTTGATTGTGGTTTCACTCAAAAACCCAAGTCTTTATGTCTTCCTAAAGCATTAGCTAATGCAATAGGAGCTCATGCTTGCAAACCCCATGGCTAAGCTTTCTCAGAGACTACGCTAGTTTTACACAATATGCAGGAAATTACAGACTATGTAAAACCATCACAGTTTGGCTTTATTTCCCCCACAGAGAATATGCTGCATCCACTCTAGATGTATCACTCTTTGCTATGCTAGTCTGGACATTGAATAAAACACACCTGGACCGAACAAATGTTTGTGAAATATCCTAGTCTGATGTAACTGACTGACAGGCAATTTGTCTTGCAGCCAAAAGCAACCTCTAGTGCACCTATCCGTGCAGTCAATGCACCATATGATTGAAAAGATGGAGAAATTCAATGACTGTACATTTCAGTGACTGTCTATTTCAGGTGGTAGAAGAGGCCAATTTTGGTGGAAAAAATGTGTTCAGTGTTTCAATAGGCAGGCTTCTCTCCCGTGGATAAAGGGATAAAACTCCTTTTGGTCATCTTCTGTACCACTAATTCTGGTCCTACTTGGTTGCCTCTACTTCGCTCCCTCTCCACAACTATACTGGTGTCCTGGGGGACAATCCAACACCATCTTCTCCCATCAGGTCACCCCCCAAATGGCACCAACAGCACTCCAGACATTGAGGTTTAGGATCCTTACATACATATGTATCTTTATTCTGCAGAATGAAAACGGAATTGTGTGCAAAGTCTCCTGTGCTCAAGGGGTTAATTTTGGCTTTGTTTCTATTTCTGGTGTCTCAAAGTTAATGGGAAAAGAGATTAAAGACTCGAAAGACCACCTGAAACAGAAGGAGAAAGCATTTGTGGCCAAGGATTGTTTTGCACTTGGCGTGTGAAAGCAGAGAGCACACCACGTCAAGACATCTCCATGTTGTCTGCCTGCCTACAGCAAATTGTTTTGACATATGCGGATGAAGGCCTTCTCCTGCTGGCTCGTGTCTGCTGATTCACCCTCATTTTACGGAGGGGAGCAGAAAGAAGAGCAGGAGGAGAGAACTAAGTAAGGGGGTGAATGAAGAACAGCAGGATACTAGACTGCCTAGTGCTTCTGAATGGCTTGAGTTCTTAACAACTGGGGGCTCTGCATTACCCACCTACCGTGAAAACTGGCTGTGCTCTCTCTTTTGTGTCGTTGTCATTTCAAGGAAAAAATCTCCTTTGGAGTTTTTCCTTCCCATTTCAGCAGCTACTATGCAAGGTTGTGCACTTCATAGTCTGCTGAGCCTCCCAAATATTGCACCTCGTTATCATTACAGCCCTGACAGTGTTGTTTCCTACTGATGTGGCAGAAGAAAACCAAAGCTAGCAGTTGTACTCAGGCATTCAGAGATGTGCAATCAAGTCCTTTTCTGCATTAGCATGGATTCAGCCACATGCTGCCTTTGAGGCTGCAAGGCTTTTGTGGCCACAGTCTCCAGACATACTGACCAAACAAAATCACTCCCATCTGCACGCCTTGCTGTCACCGTTTCTGTGCAGGAACACTGTAATAAATCTATTCTTTTTCATACTGGTTCTTCTTTCCTTAAAGAAAAAGCATTCATTTTACAATAGGAAGTGACTCATTTTAAGCATGTTAGCAGCAGTTTTGTTCCCCTCTGTCCACTAGTGCTACTGTAATATGCTGCATTGCCCTTCCGTTGCTCTGATAGCTGAGCTAAAGTTCTGCCAATTTATTTGTCCTTCTTTAAGCAGGATGCAATGCACTGGCTTGCTGTCCAATTCAGATTTTAAGTCAGAGAAAGTATGGTCTTTCAATAAAAGGGGAGTTGAATCAGCCCTCAGGAGGGTTCAGTTCTTATTCATTGTATGGACTCTATCTAATGAGTGACAGCTGAAGAGGGCTGTTTTTTCAAGGTCATAACTCTGCATGTAACAATTCTCCCACTCGTATTTTCAGCTCTTCCTTTAGCACTTCTATTGTTCAGGTATGCTGTTATGAGAGAGGCTATTTATTCAGGTGTTAGAAATGCTCTCTTTAATCAGAAGCCTGTACCGTGATTGCAGAAGAATATACTAGGCAGTAGATGGCAGGAATCCAAAACAGGTCAGATACGTGTGTACTGCTGTGTGCTGTATGTACACCTACCTTCTGCCTGCTTTAGTATTTACTGGCTATTACTTGCCATGTGAGTCATCAGCAAATACCGTTGACCTGGCCCCCCTCCTACTCGTGGTGCTAACCAGGTTGTGGCTGTAAGCACAGAGATGGCAACGCTCTTCAGATCTCGTTCCCCCTGCCCCGCCGGGGAGCGGAGGGACCGCAGCCGGGCTGTTGCATGGTGATGGTCTCTTGGGTCAGAGATGCTCAGCCCTCAGCCCACCAGCTGTGGATACCTGCGTGCTGCAGTACCTGCCTTGCCAGGATGATGACCCTGGCTCACACACCTCCTGAATAGCCTCCTTATTCCAAGATGCATATGGGGAGAAGGCTCCAGAAGGACCACTACTCCACCACTTCAGTTTGCCTGTGACTGTACTGCAGTTCGCACAGGTGCAGTGCAAACATTACGCACCTGTGTGTCAATCCAACACCCTAGGAAGAAGCTGACTTGCTCAGGACAGCCAGTCTGTCATCTGTTAGGGGAAGGTCCATAATGTGTAGTCCTCCCTTGACAGTGTGTTAAAAAGGTTAGGCACCCCTGCTGAGCTTACATCTTCCTCTAAGTCACAACTACAGCTTCTCGCCCTCTGCCTGGAGCCCACCAAGTGCTCTGTGTTCACGGCTGGGCTTTGAATGACCTAGGTTGTCCCCATCTCTGCGACATCTTGTTCAGCAGCAGGTCTGACACAAAAGCTACCTGTTTGCACCCTCCAGCTGGGAGCACTCAAGTGTGTCCAGGCTGTTTTCCCAAGCTTGCAAAGTCCTGAATCTGTGTTTAAATCAATGTAATGGGTTCTAAGTAGAAGTCTAAAGCATGAATAAAAGAAACGTTTGTAGACCAGGCTCTCAAAGTTTAGTGTGGCACTTCTCTGAAGCATTGGTATGAGTCTATTACGTGCTGGGGATGCTATAAGGGTGCTGGGTAAGTGCCTGTACTTTTTCTCACTGTGATGTGATGGCCCCTGAAGCCGAGTCACTCCCCAGGTAGGCAACTGACCAGGGAGCAAACTGGAACCAGTGATCACGCAGTAAGAAAGCCAGATTTTACTCTGCCTCTCTGCACTGTCAGGAGGAGGAGACCCCTGGAAGCATGGCCCCAGTCTAGGAAATGCTGCTGCTCTGTCCTTTCAGCAGCTATATGCTATAACCCTGATGGGGAAGGTAATCGATTGCATGCAAGGCAACTCAGTTGCTGCTGCACCTTCTAATGAAGTAGGAATCAAGGTCAAAGCCGGGTATCTGCAGTGAATTGCTGCTTCTCTGCCTAACCCTCCTGGCCACGTTCAGTGGCACTGGCGTAGCAGGAGTTCTTTGGTGTAGCTGCTTCGTGCAGCTCTCACCGGCAAAGGGAAGGACTGAGAGTTGGTACCTGATCTCTTTGCTTCCTCATCGTACCAGGCTGCTCCTGGACTGGATCAGGGCAATTTCATCTCTCCCTCACATCTGACAACCCCTCTTCTCTGGCGTTTTCTCTCACTAAAGCAAGAAATGCTTCTATTAAGCTTTCTTGCAGCCTGTCTCTTGCCTCCTGGCTAACTGGAGGTGCTTCAGAGGTCCTCTCTGACTGACAGACAAGGAGAGTGCAGGGATGGCAAAGCAGGGGCTGCAGAATGGCTCCATAAATGATACCCCACCCCTAACTGGAAGTATGACACCACTTCCAGCTCTGCTGCCCCGCTCTGCTCCCCACCCTTGCACCAGCAGTTTCTCCCTGTCCCACGCAGCCTGCTCCCAGCAGCGGGGCTGCACACTTGTGGGACGCCTTTGCACATCTGCACTCAGAACAAGTTTTGGAAAACAGTCTCTGTCTTGCCAGCCCCTTCTTAGACGGAGAATAAGAAACCTCCCATCCCAGCTGACTGGAAGGTGCAATCACCTCTGGAAGAGGCGAAGCCACCCCAGTGCGTGGCACCTGCTGCGGCAGGGTCGGCGTGCCATGGTGCCTCTGCCATTGCACCCCTTTGCAGGGCACAGCCTGGCACCGGCCTCTGTGTGCCACTGCCAGAGCAGGGGTGAAATGAGTCCACTTTGCTCTCTCTCCCCTCTGCCTTTTCAGACTTTTTGGTGCCTGGTTGAACAGGGAGGGAGAAAGAGCCACTGCCGAGAACAGGATCTGCCGAGGTGCCTGGCTTATACCAGGGAGGGGAGAGGATGCTTCCTCTGCATGCACAATCAGGCCTGGCATCGCTTGGCCTCAAAGTGGAGTTGTTGAGTTAGTGAAATTTCCTTCAGACACTAGAGCAGGGAAGGCAGAAACAGTTAACTGGTTTCCCCTCTCATCAGTCTTTCACCAAGATTCCTGGCAAGGGGTTAACTGTTTCCCTTTCAGCAAAACACTGCACTAGTGCTGTATTCAAGGACAGATCCAAGACAATGTTTCTCTTAAATTCTTCACGCAGCAAAAAGCTAATTATTCAGATCCCACAGACTTCAGAGTTCTTTTTCTAACAGGTAGTAAGTGTTACTTTACAATTTTCTAATGTTAGAAAACTGAAGAGCAGCTCCAAATTAAAACATGAAAAGCTCTTTTTAGCACTGCTCTTGCCGCACACTACATCCTCAATGAAGCTTGGCCATGGCCATGTGAGTCCTCCCTTAAACATATCCAGCTTGTTCTCATCTCTGTGCAGTCTCAGGGTGAGAATCATAAATTTCTCACGCACTCAGCATCCTGTGCATGTGCAGTGTTTTCAGGTGTTAGTGCCAATGTTACCCTCAGATAAGCAGCGCAGCGCTGAACAAGCTGACACATTCATACCTGATTTAAGTCCACTGAGCTTGGCAGTGTTGCACCACCAAATGCTTTGGCTAGTTCTGTTAAGCACTGTCACTGCTGCCACTGCTCTAATCAGCCGATATCTGATCCCTTGAGAAACGCGTGCCACCATTGCTACTTTGGATCATGCACTGATTTTAACCATGTTCTTAGAATGACAGTGTTAGGTCTGTAATTACAATGCAGTACCCTTAGGGAGCTGCTGCAAGTATGTGCAGAACACTCCTTAAGTGGTTTTTCTTGTCTGTGCACGTAAGACTTTCCCCCGTTTCAGAGACATACAAAGGCAAGCTTAGCCACAGACTGCTTCAGAACAACTTCACCTGATAATCTTGAGACGGCTTTGGCCAGTTCCTAAGGGACAGGTGTTGAAATCAGAGCTTGTCATTACTGTGGAGGTCTAAGCAGCCCCTAAGGGATTAATGAAGAGGAAACTACCTGCTCATCCCGGCTGGCTGGTCTCCTCAGGTCAGGGCTGAGACTCATCAATGCTGTGGAGCAAAGACACTTGCCTATGCCCTGCATCCTCTGTGGGTAAATACTGGACTTAACTTTCCAGTTCTCTCAACTATTAGCCAATCTTCAAATTTTAATTATAGGCCAGGGAGAAAAAAAAGAGGAAAAACCAGCCAACCCAAAGAACATCAATTCATATGCAGAGTGGTAATTGCACGTGTGCTGTTCAGAGGCAGGCTTCTATTCATGTCATAGAAAAAAATTTTCTATGAATTAATTGCTTGAAGAAGGAATTAAGGTGTGGGGCAGCGCAATTTAGAAATTGTAGACTATTAACTATCATTGCTGCTTGCCATTTTACATGGCACTTTGAGTGTGTAGCTGTACACGGACACAGCCAAACTCTTCTGTATTGCACCCATAAAATACCGAGTCACCTTGGTGCATCAGAGTGCTCTAACTTTTCCCCGACTCATTCTGCCTGTCCTTGGCATTGCTGTGACTCTGAGGCCGGAGGTGTTCAGCCAGGGAGCGAGCCGTGACGTTCGCCCACCCAGGCTGCGCTGGATGGCAGCTTCACCCAGTCTGTACCTGCAGAAGCGGTGCCGCACAAGCAGCTCCCTGCGGTCCTGCGTGCCAAGGCGTCTCGCTGACAGCCTCGGAAGCCTCCTACGAGAGGAGAAACCTGCTCGGTCCTCTGTCTCGGCTGAGACAGTAATGCCGATGAGATGCTCATGTGGCATCTGCGTGTTTTGAGCTGTGGATACCTGCGTGCTGGCAACGGTGCCTCAGAGGTGTTGACACCCAAGCCTGAAACATACTTTCCTTCCCCATTTGGGGTCCCTCTTGCTTTTCTCATCCCCAGTGTCTCTATATTGTCTTTGTCCTCTTTTTAAGTATGGAATTTCCCAGGTGGTTATACAGTCTGGGGACTGGTGCCTGTGAACTGGGACTTCCTTCCGGGCGCTGTACCTGCGCTCAGGGATCTCAGTGTCAGCACTGCCTTTGCAGGGCGCTGACCCCAAGACTGGACTTCCTCGGCGCTGCCCTGCTCACAGCTGCGGCGACAGGCTCCCGAGCAAGACAACCACCCGCTAACGTTCCGACAGCATGCTCCTTCCCCAGCCCCGTTCCTTGCTGGTGGCACCTCATTCCTAAAGCCAGCCCTGCCCCAGGGAGCCAGGTGGGGATTCACACCAGAAAAACGCAACAGCTACACTGTTGATTACCGCTGGCCCGGCACGCGATCGACAGGGTAGCGACCCGGCTGCGCTCGGTACTGCTTGGTCTTCAGGTGGCCAAACGGGTAAGGGCAGAAACTTCGTGATGTGCTGAGACTTTGCACGTCAAGTTCAAAGCCAGAGCGCCCGAGTCCGGGTGGGACGCAACTGCAGTGGTGTGAGGGCAGGCAGGGACAGGGAGACGGGACCAGGACAGGGAGAGCGGGATGAGGGAGGGACAGCGGGACAGGGAGGCGAGGCAGGGACATGC
>Ga0065711_1037785_pt1 | contig 19470 bp, 9 predicted proteins | sample Hoacrofraction12_FD_59098 | JGI IMG/M metagenome (GOLD analysis project Ga0065711, IMG submission 59098) | Hoatzin crop microbial communities from Cojedes, Venezuela - Epithelial fraction 12 v2 (version 2) | ecosystem: Host-associated > Birds > Digestive system > Esophagus > Crop | place...
CCCGCCTGGACAAGGTCCTGTGCAGCCTGCTGTAGGTGACCCTGCTTCGGCAGGGGGTTGGGCTAGATGACCCACAGAGGGCCCTGCCAACCCCGAACATTCTGTGATTCTGTGATTCTGATTCTATGGCAAACACCAACCAGGTGAATCTCGACATGCCAAATGGTGAATATTTTGTCTTAGGCTACTGTTTCCCCTGCTACACCACCATGTGCTGGACAGAGCAAGGTTGAGTCAGGCAGATTTTATGTGTTTTGTTTGCTTGTTTTCATTGTGTTCTGTGTGTGGGAAGAACAAGCCAAAGAAGTTTTTTCACAAAACTTAAAAATGATGGAACACATTCTTTAAACTTTAAATTTTAGGTACACTGGTGTTGCAATTAAAGAATCTTTTGTTTTAACATTTTAAGCAGCTGTCTTTGAATCACCAGGAATGTATAGCTGCATCCCCAACCAAGCTCTTTTTCACAGAAGGCAAAGTACAGAAAGCAAATGTCCCCACGGACCTCCTGTCATCAAATTAGAAGTCAACCAGAATTTCCCCAGCCATCCTCCTGCTATTCCTCAGCAGCTCCTTAGGCATGTCCTGAACATTTAGGAAGACAACATATTTCTACCCTCTCCCATCCCACTTGCCAACACTACTGAGAAAAGTAAGGCTGCTTTTCATTTGACAGCAGTGTAACGTGCTGTACAAAACCCACATGAAGGAGAAGTTGAGTCTGTGACACAAGTGTTCAGGTTTCTCATAGTCACAGAGAATTATTACTGTATCCTGCTGTGTGCTGAGGCGACAGGCACAAAGCCTGGCTCTGCAGCAGCCTGCTTAAACCAGGGTTGCCTGCAAATCTAGGCTTCTAGACTCTGCATTTCAGGCGGTGTCTAGCATGCAGATCAGTCAAGATGATGTAAATCAGGTATAGCAGTTGAAGAGCCTGAGACAACAGCGGACATACATGTCATCTACTGTTCTCTGTCCTGGATTTCAGCACACTGGATATGAAACCACTCACTTCTTCCATCAAAATAAAGTTTCTGACCTGTACGTGTCTTCTTTTGAAACACCTTGGCTAGCAGTCCCAAAAGGTAGCTGAAACAGTGCAACACACCTGAAATTTGAAGGTTTGTCTCATATTTAGGTAAGTTAAACCTCCAGAATCAAAACAATTTTCCATTTCAGTTTTTGAATAGCAACAAAAGATGAGTTTGTGCAGGAGCAGTCCACAAACCTAGCTCTTTGTCTTTTTGTAATTAAGCGAAAGGCGTGATTTATAAGAAAAAGGAAAAATATATTATTTTTTCCTACAGGTTTTCGCTTTCTGTCTCAGAAACAGGCAGATCTAGTGGACATTAGTATCCATGCTTAGGGGAGGGGGCGTGCAGCTTCTCAAAAGCTAATTTTATTTTTTGGCAGATCCTTTTAACACCTGAGGTAAAAGTAGATTAGAATACGCTCTGCAGCAATGTAGAGGTTAAGAAGGTAAAAGATTCTTTTTTTTATTATTATAAAAGACATTTCCTGAGCTATCTAATTTAAACAAGTTATTTCCACTGAGGTAATATTGCGCTTAAGTAGGAGTTCAGATTTTAGATAAAAATTTGCTTCATGTCCCAAAGTCAGAATAGACTTTTCTATGACAGAAGGTAAAATATTACTAAAAAACACTCCTTTTTGAAGCATCCTAGAATGCAGATATTACAGTTTTACTCTTTATGACTAGAAAGGGTTGTATGTTTGGGGAGGATGGGGCAAAGTATGCCACAGATTCCTTCTACTAGGAAAAAATAGCATTATTAGGTTAGTTGTTTCCCTGGTAATATTCATAAATAACCACACAAATTCCTCTGTTGGTAAAGGAAACGTCAAAAGTTGGTTAATTTCAGTCTTTTTGGATCTTTTAAATTCTTCTCTCACGTTGCTTTTTGTTGTACTAAGAGTTTGCTCGTATTTTTTAGGTCTTCCTGAATGCTTTTTTTACCACCCCCACCCTAAGCTACACTAAACCAACAAACTTGTGAACTCTTTTGCCTGATATGTGCCTTTATTTCAGGTCTGTCAGCTATTAATATGTACCCCAAATAGGGATTGGAGTGAGGGAGTTTATCATGCCCCAAAACAACAGCAAGATGCTTGCAGGTCAAAAATCCCTGCAGCCTAGATTTGCTTCATACCAGTATATTAAAAACCAGATAGGCAAAAAACCAACAAACTCTCTTCATTTTGTCCTTGAAACCTCACAGAGAGCACTACCTCATGAAAGGAGCAGAAGTATTATTCCCATAACTGACAACAGGCCTGTGTCACTTGCTATAAGGATCTGATGCACTTTAATCCTTAAGGTTATTCACTGTGTTTTCACTTACTAATGCACTTACGCGATCTCTCCCTGCCTCTTGTGCTGTCATACGTATTTGTGTGCTTATAAATGCAAGTGGGCATACCTAGCTGAACTACTACTATCAAAAGATAATCCTCCATTTTAGTTTTAGTTGATGCTAAAAGTTTCTTAGAAATTGTCATAAATACACAGCACGCTGAAGTGGCCAGAGTCACCAAATTCAGAATTATAGGTCTTATCATCCAAAATATTTTTAATGTTTAGTCCTTCATTTGGTAACGTAAGAAGGTATGGTCATTTGTTATGTATTTCTCCAATTAAATCAATGTCAAATGGATATTTATTTGAAAAAATCTACTTGAAAAGTACGAGAAGCTGGCCAGTGAAAAACTTGCAAAGGTAAACTTCTGCTTGTTTATGAAATCATGATTAACAAGTGAGAGCGACAATGTGAGTATGATGGTTGGCTAAGGCGAATGATTACAAAAAGCCAGATGACAATGAAAATAAAATAGGGCTTTGAATTAAGATGACCTAATTTTATTTCCCTTCTCCCACTGACTGGCTTTAATAACTTTTAAGGACAAGGCTGTTCTGCATGACCACACTGGTATTGCATCCTCTTCTGAGATGTGAGTCCTCCTCTGCATTTTTTTGTGAAATATAGTGAAATTAAAATGACTGATTATTGAGCTTGTAAAACAGTTTGGCAGTCATGAAGGTGAGCCTAGTTTTGACACAGCCAAGAGAATTGCTGGCATTAATTTTTGTTATATTAGGGGGAGAGAAAAAAGTCAATTTCCAGCTAACATTTACTGGTTAATCTAAGGCCTGGGTGTCCTTACATTTTGTTTAACCTTTTTACAGATTTTTGATGGAATGTGGACAGATAATTGAGTGCAGGATCAAGTCTTATTCCTGGAATGGCTTTTAGGGCTACTGAAGTAAATTTTCTCAGTCCAATAACATCAAGAAAGCTTTAAGTAAATGGAACATCTTGTATTGTGGTCAAAGAGATATGAAACATAACACTGTAATACCCAAGGCAGTCTTATTATCAAGAAATATGCCAAAGGAAGCCAATAGCATTCTTGTTAAAAAAAAAGATGCAATCAGAATTTAGAAAGGGAAAATTGATTCCACTTTTTAAATCCATGAAACGGCACGCAGTAATAAACAGTGTTAAATCCAGTAGCGCCCGGTCACTATCGCCTTTTCCCTGTATATACAATGTACTCACTGTCTGCTTCAGTTCTGTTGAGGGCGATAATCACTTGCTGCCAAACCAAAAAGAAAAGCAAACCATTATTATTCTCATGGCAGTAACAGGGTTTTTTTGCAATGAAGTATTGTGTACACTCCAATTATTTGACTTCCTGTCAGAAAACTAGATGTTACTATGTTTGTGTTCTGCTTTCCATTCAATGTGCTTACAGCACTGCATTTTCTAATCTTGCTGGTGCACAGGCTGACACTGCGGCACCGCAGTATAGTCTGTTACCTTCTGTCACATCTGCTTAGAGCTAAAGTAACATGGATATACTAAGACACAACCTGATGAAACACAGCACATCGGCAACATAAAGTCATGCTCTTCCTTGGCCTTGGGGACAAGTGCAGAAACTGAAATTCCACTACAAAAGACATTGTAGCCAAGAGTGCATTTGTTTACTGGATTCATTGATTAAACGAGAATATTCCATTTTCAATAATGAAAAAAAGTTGGTAATACTTAATGAAAATGTTTGCTAGAGTGTATGATTTCAACACATGTTTTTTCTCATTGCCTATTTTGCAGATGTTAATGGGAAAGTCATAAAGGAACAGAGGGCCAATCTAAGTCATTCGTACTGCTTATTAGAAACCAATTCAATACGTGATTAAACAATGTACAACCCTTGTTTTAATCCTATTCATGAAGTGAATTTTATTCCGTAGAAATAATTTTTCTGTAGAAAGATCATATACAGAAAGCATGTCATGACAGATTTATCAACAAATTCAATTAAGCTAAGAGCTAGAATGTCTGCACTAGCAAGAGAAATTGCTTCATGAAGTTAATGATAATGCATTATGTCTACTGATGATCCAGCCTTCTGATTCCAGTTAAGATTTAAAAAAAAGAAAAAAAAATCAGAATACTTTGCTCTATCAAAACAAAAACGAATATCACCCTTTTAAATTTGACATGAACTGAAGGCTCATAAAGACCTTACTGAGAAGAAATTGTAAGGTGTTTATTGCTGTTAAAGGATAATGGATGGGTATGTTCAAGAGATTAAGTTGCTTCAGTGAGAGGGGTCTTCTCTGCAACCATGTAGCAGACCTTATATTGAGTGGTACATCCCTTGCCTTTTCCAAGGAGAAAAAATCCAAGTCCAAGCATTATAAATTCCCTTTTCTCTAGTAGAGGATCAAGCTGGGGGAGACACAAATCATGACTACTATTTTATTAAAACCTTTTATTAATAAAACTTGTATTATTAATAGAATACAGCCTTTATTTCTAATTACAGAGAAGTATACACCCACTTACTCCCCAAACAGTTCAGTCATACATATACTCACATGGGGTGAATCACTGTTATGTGGATGGAGCAAAGGGAAGGCCAACCACATGGAGAGCCGTGGTGACGCCAGCAGCTTCTACGTAGGTGTGGAAGATGCTCAAGGGTCATGATCTTGGCATCTTTGAATACAGTGGCCACCACCTCCTTGAATGTGGGCCGAGTGATTACGCCCCATTGTTGATGCTACTGTGTACTGGTGGCTTTGGACAAATCCAGCAGACTTTTTGGCATTTTGTCCATTTTTGCAGGCTCAGGCAGACCATTAATCTCCAGAGCTTATCAGACCTTGGAAGGCTTTTAAATGCTATCTCTCAACACATACTTACCCTCTCTTCAGCAGTTTTCTGGTAACTTCCTCTCCATCCACACAAATCAGTACCTCTAGACCCATTTCACACAACTTCATGCAGAAGGGTGTGACACATGACTGAACTTTCAAAAATGCATGCACAAAATGCTGTGAGAGTATTGTATTCCTGCCAGGTTACGCACAGAGGGTTGAGATGCATATCCATGTTTTGACTCTCTGAACTATAGTGACAATGCTAATTTATGATCAAGATTAATTTTCTGTGCCCTGCTGGATTAGCGTATTTTCAGCCTATTTTTTGGTAGGCATCTGAACTCAGGTAACTCAGGTATGCTGAAAAAGCCTAGTAACGAAAGAAAAATGCTGAAGAGCTTCCATTTGAATTTATTTCATCATTTTTAGGTTCAAGAGGGGGAAAACACCTCCACCTATTGTATTTAACTATTGACCATATCATCGACACTTGAGAAATAAAGGACTCTCCTTTTCTATTGAGGTGCTGCTGGATCTTGGCTTGCTCATAGTAGTCATTAGAGGAAGAATAAGAATGTTGATTTTGCTGCTGGAGCATTGGGTGCTTGTTATTTTTTCCATGTTGTGTACAGGTTACTGTCTGTTTGTTAAAAGACAAAAGAAAATCAATACTAGTGTTGAAAAGGAACCTTGTGTATTCAACTTTGCAAACAAAGTTCTGAAATAAGCACCAAGAAAAGTAGTAATAGTAAAAATATGAATGTCAGACTTAATTACCAGTGTACACATAAAGCAATATTGCTTTTTCAAGCACAGAGAACCGAGTGAAAAAAGCAAGAAAGTATTTCCAAGGAAAATAAAAATGGGCTGATAACATACATTTGCATTTCAGCTATGTTTGTATCCTTTCATTTAACACTGATTTATCTTAAATGATTTGTTGATATGGGAGAAAATTAAGAAAGAAAAAATAATGTCATCTACTTAAAATACAAAGACAAAGGCATGATTTTTATTTCAGTTGTTGGCAAGAATTATTGAATCACCTGTATAATCTTTTCTGTTCTAGCCTCTGAATATTTCAGTGCATTCATCGGGGCATTCTAAAGATGAAGAAACTTTAAATAATTTATGATCTTCTCAGGGAAAAAAATGGTGAGTCTGCAATCCTGTGTTTTCGTGGTGTTTTTTTTTTCTTTTTTTCTTTAAGCTAATGCTAGAAGAGAAGTAAATAGATGGATAGAGTCCTTGCCTGCTCCTGCATTAAGATACTAATGAAAAAATAAACAGAGGTAGCAAGCTGGATATTAAGTCACTAGATCGAGCACACTGATTTTCTCACTGATTTCTAATTATTTGTAAGAATATGTTTTATACACCTAAATTGGTATCACAATGCAGAAGGCTTAGAAAAAAATGCAGAGTCTATTCAGGCAAGAAGCAGGGCATATCATTCACCTGAGAAAAACTTATCTACTAAGAGTAGAGTTAATGAGGTCTAGTGCTAGGCTTTTCCAAGATTCCTGTCCCATTTCACGTATAATTTGTGAGTTGCTTGCCAAGACAGGGCTGCCCAGCACAATTAGACTTTCATGTACTAGTGAGAGCAGGAAGAGCTTCCAGCAAAAAAGACAAACCAATCCTAAAATACGGAATAGTTTTCTGGGAGGATGAGAAAAGGTACATCTAAGGATGAGCTGGGGAAAGAAAAAGCCAGCGATGTGGTCTTTTGTTCATTGACACCATTTCACAGGCAATATGTCACAGGGGAGAAAAGGGGGAAGGACACCAGCTATTAGATATTGATATGTGCCAGTTCTGTAGCTTTCAATCACTGCCTCTGGTGACTACACTGTAAACACTCAGACACTTAAGAGAAGCAAGAGTGCAAATTTAAGAGTAACATGAGCTACTGTGATGGACTGTAAGAAGCTTTAAGCTTCCATTATCTTTTGCTTTTCTTTGTCAGTCTCGTGGTCCTTCTCCCACTTCCCCAACCTGCTTTCTTCTAGTATTAAATGATTCGATTGTTTCTTCTAGTATTAAATGATTTGATTGTTGATACTAAATTATGAGACAAGAAGTGTGCAGAAGGAGAGAAGTGTGTTCATAGTTGCTGTGAATTTTTAAATAGGGAACACCACAATTTAGAAACTGGTTGGAGAAGTGCTTTGTAGATGAAAGCAGATGCATATAGAGAAAGGTGTTTGTGAGTGTGTGTGAGTGTTTGTTTCATGAAGAGTTTTGTTAACCTCTGTCTTTAAAATGTTGACATCAAAGACCGACAATCTAGGCTTAGAATCTGTTTACTTTTTGATATGGATTAACAAGATTCGTCTATTAATGTCACTGGACACAAATGGTATCTCAAGACATAGTTAATTCTTTAGGTCCTGTATAGGTAATAATGATAAGAAGAAAAGATATTTATTTTGATTTTGCACAACATAGTCATTACTTTGCTACTGTAAACTAAAGGGTTTTGTCAGTGTTTTTTTTTAACACTCTTTACAATGAACACAAAAATAATTTTTCCACATCCCTTTCAGCCCCAGCCAGCTTTAGAGGTATTAGAGGCACCTTGGTAACGTCACCAATATTTACTGAAAAATGCTGATCCAGAAAACCTTTTAATTCAAGCAATTGAAGAGGTACAGTTCCGAGCAAAGCAGGTTTTGTTTATATTCTAAACGTTATGCAATTTAAAAAAAAGAAATCAAAAGCTTTTTGGGACTGTACTTATTTCTTAATGAAATCAATGTCAACACCTAGTTACTAATAAGAAACTCTCAATAACACATCCTTGAAAGAAAGTTATTTCAACTACTGGCTGATAAAAGGATTATTAGACAGCAGCTTGCTCTCTGTGTGTGCACGTCTGAATGTTTAAACAACCTTGAAAAAGAATACTTTGACATCATCCACCTCAAGCCCATATAAACAAGACAGTCCCACTAAAACCAAATGAGGACATATATTGAAATGCAATGGATTCAGGAATGTGTCTTGGACTGATAATAATGGCATACACACACAAAAAATAACCTTTTGAAACTGTGATCGTGCTAAGATTTTGTGAGAAATTTTCATAGTAGCTTTTTTATACCTGCCTACTGCCATCGTATCATACTTGCTAGGATTTTCTGCGGTTGCATACTGCACGCTATGCAGTAGACTTACTATGTAAAATACCAGCAAAAAGGTTGACATAATGACTCATTACAATTTAAATCTTATTACACAAGGCTTCATTCAAGTCAATATACATAGTACAGAACCGCAGGGGTACATTTTAGCCTGGTGTGAGAGGAATGAGTCATGCAATTCTCATTATGGTTAATAGAAGAAGCACATCTATTGCCTCATGTACGCCCCTGGAAGTGTGCCTTGCAATTCATGTTCAAATCACATTGGGCAGCGGCTACTCCAGTGAACAGTCAAATAGCTACATTTCAAACTTTAAAGTTCATCTGATTCAAGATTTTTGGAAATGACATTGCATCATATTGATGACCTAGTACAAATACATCATCATCAGTGGTGATTACCCCTAATTGCCACAGGAAGAAGTGAAGCCTTTCAGAAGCTTAAAAAGGGAGGATCATAAACCACATTAATATGGATCATGTCTTTCCTCTCCTCTCATTATTTTTACTGGCAGACTGCTACCTTTTCCCTTCCTAGAATCTTAAAAACATTGTTGTCCACACAGAAATGGTTATTACAGAACCTGGCCACCCCCTTGTTAAATTTTAGGGTATATATTTTTGTTTTTTTAATAAACTATGCTAGAAGACTTATAGCTTATATACTTTAGTTGCTTGTTTTATTAATAGCTTGTTCCAGCTAATTAGAGGAAATCTCCAGGAAATCTCTTTCTTCTGATAAGTAGGTTGCACAAAGAGCTTCAAGGAGAATGCATCCTTCTAGCCATAAATCTGTACTTATAACTGCCAAGTCTGTTTGCATAGTCTAGAATGGTATGCTTGTAACCTCATTTTTATTTTATTATTGTAGATTCATGTGCAGTTAAAATGGGATATTTATTATTCATTATTGGGGATTTTTGAAAAAGCATCTGGTAAAATATTTTTAATTATGGACAATGCTACTACAGATTATAATCAGGCATAGTTTTTACTGGGAATGTCTACATCAAAAAGGATTGAATTCTCAGAAAAGTGCATCCTATCTTCAAGTTAAAAAAAGTGATTCTCTTTTCAGTGCTTCAGTGCAATTAAAGGATTTATTTTATGAAGGTGAACTGCAAGATCCAGCTCATCTTTCCAAATTTTTAATTTTTCTTACGTTTTGCAAAAGATGAATTCCTTAACTCAATTTTAATTGATAGCTAGCATTGTTTACAGAACTCTGAACTTTAAAAAAAAAAAAAAGAAAATTTCCAATTATCAGAGAGATATTTTGAAAAACAAAATTGCATGTGTTTTAAAGGTAGAGTCTAACTCAAAGAAACAGACTTTGTTAAAGATGAAAGCTATATAGAACGTGTGTTTGAATTCATTCCAAACGAATTCAAATGGCTCTTGCTAAATCCTCAAAGAGCAGAAAGGTGCAGGTTACAAGTACAGTGCTGCTTCTGCAGAATGGCAGCATCATCAGAAATTCAGCTTCGTTGCTGAGATTTAGCGTAGAAGCAGTAAAGCACCCCTTATCCAAAGGGCTTGCAAAGGCACTTTCTAAAAGATCAGGATTTCCATTGTGTCTGTGTTGTGAGCTTGGCAGAGGTATTCATCAGCCATTATTGATTTAGAAGAAGGCATGGCTGGAGTGAGGAGGATTGATCTGAATCCTCGCTTGGCTAAGTTAACTATTGAGGGATCTATTCATATCAAGATGAAGCGCTGAAGAGTGACCTACAATGATAGGAAATGGGTATCTTTTTCTTTACGGCGCGTGTGAAAAGCTCTGGCTTGTTGTTCTTGGGTTTGGGTTTTTTTTCTCCTCCATTAGCTTTTAGAAACATTATCTTTGCTGAGTTTAGTGTTTCCTGATTTTTCCGGGCAATTCTTTAGGGAACTACAGGGGACCAGTTTCCTTTGAGAAGATCTGGGAAAGGGATAAGGGGAGAAAGAGCTACTGGCTTTCTGTTCAAGCTGCAGTCTTACTTGTGGGAAACTGAAGGCAACAAGAGTCATCCAACAGGAGTCTGGCTGAGTCGTGCTTTCTTAGTGTTCCCTCCTTGATCCCAAATGTCCTAGCATCTCCCCAAGTTATTTGCTGTGGTCAGTATTGGCTTCTTTGCCTTTCCTTTTTATATATTCTCTTCCAGAGGATCTGCAACTTGTGTTTCTCAGAGACAGGATCATAAGCTAAATGGACCCAGGAGAATCGTTCTTTCATTCTTGTTGCTGAGGTCCCTTACCTGGATGCCAGTTGGGCTTGGACCTCTCAGATCTTTAATCATGTGGCCCATATTTCATCTGCACAGTTTTGTCCAGCTTTCACCTCATATCCGCAGCTTCTTTTTGCAGATTTTACAAGTACAGGTTTGCCTTACTGACAGCCATCTGAAATGCTTCTGCAAGGAGCATTTCTCTTTTCCCGTCTTTGTATCCTTTCCTTTTTTTTTCTTTTTTTTTTTTCCTCATTTCTGTCACTTCGCAGACAACCTCACTGCCTTTATGGCCTTTCCTCCAACTCGTCATTTCACATGAACTACCGATACATCAAGTGCCACCACTGATTAGCTTCTGATCTCAGCTTGTTGAGCTATTTACTGGAGTTAGGGACAAACACATTTGTTCTTTGTCTTGTGCTGTTCTTCGCACTCTAGAGGTCCTTTCTACCAAAAACTCACACAAGGCCATTTCAGGGTTTTCCCCGCAGTCTTTTTGAGGGAGAAACAAGTACCTTTTGCTTATATGCTGCTCACTGCCTCTTTATGGCTTCCACTTGGCTGAACAAACACACATAAGGAGATTTTATCTCCTTAAAAAAAACAAAAACAAAAACCCAAGCCCGAAACAGATGTATCTTTTGTTATTTTCCTGTTAGCCCACCTTAAAAAACTTAGTTACTATTCCCAAAATAAACTTAGCAAAGGTAAGACTGGTGGGGTACACAGTATATCTATGATAGGAATGAAGGTCTTTATCATCTTAAAATTCTGCACATATGAATATCCTGCTTGTATTTTCTACGCAACTTGGGATGTGATTTTCTTTCTGGTTATTGCAGTGACTAGTACAACAGATTCCCTGATCTGCAAGTAGGGCCCCTGTATGCTACAATGCAAACAAATAAGCATATTATTCTTGTTAATAAAGACATTCAAAAGCCAGACCAAGAAGTTACAGTTTAAGTTTGTTTTTTTTAAAGAAATCTAAAATTGGTATTACAATTTAGAATGTTACCTTTAAAATGAGATTATTCAGACCTGACAGTTTTGAAAAAAATAAACAGAAGATAACCTTTTCAAATGAAGAATAAGCATGGAATTCAGTGATTCTAAATAGCTCAAGATCTCAAGATCTTTACTTCATTACTTGGCTTATTTTATCTCAAGGCCTTTATTAATACAAGTACTTCAATCTTAAGAAACCTATATATATGAACTTTCTTTCCCCGCTTATTGTGCTTTGCTTCACATGGTGGAGCACCAGCTGTTAGTGAGATTTTAGTCCCAGAGACCAGATTAAAGTCAGTCTGAAGTAAAATTTCCTGAACCATGCATAATAGGGTTGTTGGTTTTGCATTTCAGGATAGGAAAAAAAAATCAGAGAGAATATCCCTCTGAAACTGTTAATCATGAGAAGGAAGGTTACATACCTTTGTATGTTGGATTCCTGTGAAGTGGGCAGTAGGAATCACAGTCACTCTTTTTATGATTAATTAAAACAGGAAGGAAATTTTAATATTCCAGTTTTTCCTGAAAGAAAACACAAGTTCAAGATGGGAGAGAGTACTGAAATTCAGAACACAGAAGGATCCAATGCATGACTGACATTTTTTCTTTCCAAAAATTTTGTGTTGTGACCCAAAACAAAGCTCTGGCTTTTGAGAGTTTTATTATATTTTGTAAACTTCTCATCTTTGCTTCTGTAACCACCAGACTGCTTACCGTGTTCAAAATAAAGTGATCGTTGTAGCGAGTTCACCTTCAAATCATCCCATATTTTCTTTAGATTGCCTTTACATTTATGAGTCATAACATATTGATTTCACCCTTACATTGCATGGAGTCTGACGTTCCCTTAATAGACAAAATGACTATTTGCTTTCTGTAAATCCTACTATGTGTATTTCTTTTCTTCTCTGAGCTGTAATCTGTGACTTACAATAGGCCACTGCTCAGTAAAATGGCGAGGTGCTAGTTCAGCCTAACTTTGTTCAAATAAAAAAAAAAAAATCTAACTGCCAGTCTATTGTTACTAGTGCTGTTCTAGTACATGCTCTTCAAATTATCTGACTTCCCAATAAGTTGAACATTATGTTCACCTGAAAACTGTTCAGGTAATTATCTCATACAATATTTGATCCCTTCACAATGTTCAGTGTTGGCTACTGTTCCCTACTCCATACTGTGCAATTCCAGTTTATCATTCAACTTCTGTAATGTTGACTATTACCCTGAATGACACATCATACTGCATTCATTCCTTCGCTGTCTTGGATACAGCACACAGGACTGGATCATCATTACAACATCCTTCATCAACTTTTTTTTTCTCCTAAAACCTTTCTTGGTTCTCTAAGGTGGTTACAGGTTTCTGATCTGTGACCTGAGAATACAACGCCAGCTCTATTTCGCGTGGTTAATGAGAGAATGTGCTCCATATCATTTCTTACAAGTGCATACATGCCATTGGAGACCCACCAACTTGTAACTCTCCCCTGAGTCCTCCTCCTTCTCATCTTACTTGTTCGCTGTCAAAAGCTTTTGTCATATTTTTACCATGAGAGTTACAACTTTGACCATATCCATTTTCTATTAAGACATCAAGTGGGATATTAGATCCCAGCTACTTTTGCCTTTTCCATTCTTGTGTAGAAATAAAAAAAGAATTTCAGGCAGGATAGATAGTACTCTCACACAATAGCCCAATGTGCTTTTAAAAATACTAATTTGAGACAGAACAAGATGTAATTAACTCATAATCTTTAAAACTGTGTCTCCGTATTCAGCTTAGTGCTTAGCCCAAACTTGAGGCTCTTTTAAACTAAAATGAAGTGCATAATGATTATCCCAAACTGAATTAGGAGGATTTGGCCCCTTTAGTATGGTGACAAAGAGGAAATAAAAACCTCTTGATAGAGTAAATTTTGTTTTTCTTCATTCTGACCATGATAGCAATTAACAGCTCCATTCAGTGAAAAAAGACCTCATTCAACTTGTTCTTTAGTGCTTAATTATCACACTGCACTGATCAAGCCGAGCATCCTGGTTTGCCTATGCTTCACTTTTCTTTGGGAGAAATGCCATTATTCACCATTTCTTGACCTCAACCTTTCTCAGCTTTGGTCTCCTTATATCTTTTACAGATTCCTTTTAGAGAAATTTCTTCACCAGAAGTGAAAACAAGATCAGCATTTGTTTTGGAGAAGTGCTTTTCCAACCCACTAAATGAAGAATGCAGAAGGAGAGAGTGTTGAACCTACGAAAAAGCTACTATTGTAGATCTCATTGGTTTTAATTGTCTTTCTCTCATTACAGTGCAACTGAACTGGTATCTATGACATTTTTTAAACTTGTTTTTAAAATTAAATTTTTTCGTGAAATGATAAATGCATCTGGAATCTGCATAAATGTAACAAAGAAAAAAGGATTATCAGCTCTCACATCAGGAAGACTTATTGGTACTTTCATAAAAGTGGAAGACCTGACCTAACTTCTTAATAATTAGAGCTATTTCTATAAGTTAATAAAAAATTGCATTTAACAATAGTAAAATTTGCATTTCCTTTGATTAAAACAGATTTTAGCAGTGTAGCCTCATGCCTCATACATCAAGCTCCAAAGAAGCAATCTGCACAATAGTTGGTGGTAAAAAACCCATTTTATTATGGGCATTTTATTATATGAAATAGTACAGGAAAATCATCTTCTATTAATTTTAATCAGGGGCTAGCATTTTACCAGGCCAATAAGCCAATAAATCAGCCAAAGAACAGATTAACTAAATGGAAGGTGCAGTGCCTGCATGTAGAATAGCTGTTCAGCTGGCCTGTTCTTAAACAGATTAAAGGTATGACTGCTGTGTATCCATCAACTAATCATTAGTCTTTATAATGCAAGCTTCCAAGTCATGTCTCTGATGGTCTCCAAACAGTAGACTGCTTATAGCTGCTTAAGACTTGAACTGCTGTTGTTTGACTACTAGAAAAGCTGTGCAGCAACATTGCATCCGTTTTGCTTCGCTGAGCGTCTTCCCTGATCCTTTTCCTCCTTACATCCATCCCAGTGTATGTGTGAGGAAGAGCCTTCACCCCATCCAGAAAGCAGTCTTTGTACTTGACGGAAGTTCTGCACCTATTATTGCACACCTATTCCATGTAACCTCAAGTGTCTACCCACTGGCTACAAGATAAATTCAATTAGCTTTTATGCATGGAGTTACAAAAACGTGAACGGTGGGGGAAGTAGTATCATCGTAAGGGAAAAAAGCCGGTCCAAGTTGAGGTACCCGTCTACCCGTCTGAAGCGAGGCAGGAGGGAAGCATGGCAGCATTGTTATACAGCACACAGATGAATGATGGCTGAACGGAGCTTTCAGGCCTTTTAATCTGTTCTTTGATCATCTCTGAAATAGATGAAGGCAAAGCCGTTCCTTTCCTCTCTTGACAAAAACTACTTACTGACTTCTCTGTATTAAACATAGCCTCCTATTCTGCAGGGTATCTGGAAAATGGGTTCAGGAATATCACCTAGTTACTCCATTTCACTCTGCTCAGTGTAAAGGGCTGACCCTGAAGAGCTCTGGACCCATTCCTGTGGTACTTCATTGAACAGCCAGAGTAACTGGGGCACGTCCTTCCTGAACTGAGGCAGATATGGTCGATAAAAGGAGCCATAAAGAATGCTGAAAGGAACAAGTGAGAAGGAACTGATTCGTTTGTATGTCAATGTAGATGGCCTTTAAAACTAAACTGATGAATTCTAACAAATGATGCAAGTCATGGAAGCTGATATTATAAGAATCAATAGATACCTAGTATGAAAAAGCAGTGACGACTGGAGTACATTTATCAAAGTCCTTGTGTTCTCAAGAACAGATAGTGCCGTAGTGTGTGTTAAAGATCAGCTAGGGCATAAAGATAAAGCAGCACAAGAAAACAGTCTATTTGGGTCAAAATCACTCTTGATAAAAATGATAAGTAGCCATTGAGACACTCTGGGGATTCTTTCTATGTAGTCCAAAGGGTTACCTTAACTCATGACTGATATCTTGATAGTATTTATTACACAGAGGGAAAAAACCCACCTGCAATTGTTTAATTTTCTCTCACTAGGGAGAAATGATACTGGCAAGAGTCAGGCCCATATGTGCTTTGCTGTGAAAGTTCACAGGGTTCCTCAGCAAAAAGCCACCAAACTCACAAAGTAGGGTGTTACTTTAGTTGCAGGTTTGGTAACCAGTGAGAATATTAAATGAGTGACAGAAAAATAATGTTGTTGTTGATGAAGGCATCCCAGGTTTGCTCAGTTTAAGTGTAATGAAGAACAGAGAAAATAAGCTCTGTGACAGACATCTCCAACTTCAAAAGGGCAACAAAAAAGGTAAGAAAATGTTCTTTTAGTTTATTGTTGGTCTCTCTCTTCCTGCATTCACAGGTTTAATTCCCAAATTTCTTGAAACAAAGCATTTGGAGAATGCAAAGTGCAATATAACCTATATAATGAGACGGAATATTTGTTATCTCAATGCTTTCTCCAGTTCTTCCCTTCTTTTTATGACAACTGACAGTTTTGAATACTCCTGTCATACATACGCACAGGTATTCAGTTCTGTATCTGAAAATTATTCCTATTGCACCAGTGACTTATGGATGCTAAATCCAAAACCTGAAATAGCTTAAAATTCATCAGGTTAACAGTGGTAACATCGGTACAGGGCATAAATCCATATTTTGACATCCTGAAGACAGCGTTAAGTTTTCTGTTATCTTATTAAATTGTATCAGTCTTGCCTTGCATAGAGTACAACCAGGCTTGATAAATGCTTGGCTTCAGCTACACTCTGCCATCTATTTTCACACTGTCAGACTTAATCCATAACTGCTGTTCAAAGGCAGCAAGCAGGAGATGAGGGTGCATCTTGACTCAGCTGGTAGCTGGCTACTGGCAGCCAAAAGCTACAATAATTTATTATTATTCAGACTGCATCTTGACATAATTTATTTTCATTTTTTAAAATCCATTCTCTAAGGATAAACAACTATAATCACACGATTTAATTAGTTTTTATTTTGTGTTAATTTGCTTAATCTCATTGATGAGAAAGCATGGATTTTCAGTGAGAAAAACCCAAATCAACCATAGCATTTGAAAAGCACATAGAGGACATAAATGCAAAACTAAGATTGCTGGAGTTAATATAAAAGTCTACGAACACATCTTTTACGCAAGCTGAACATGGTACAGATTCTGCTGCTCCATTGCAACAGATGCTTGAATTATCTTGAATACTTTAAAGTGATAGGGGTGGTCTCACACTGGATTTCACTTCAGCAGTCTTTGGCTGGTACCTTCTCCAAATAACACACACATAATAACAGTTCTCTGTGTATTTTGGTAATATTCCTGCCAAGAAAAGACACTATGTTGAATAATTAACAATATGATTGGTTTTCTGCTAGGATAAATATTGAAACTAAAAAAAAAAATCTCTAAGCATATGAGTTAAGGTTTGTAAAACCCTTCTGTTTAAGCTGTTTGTATAGAGCTGAGAGATTAAAAGATCCTTATTAGGTCCTCATTTATGGCTATTTAGCCATAGAAGCTTTATGATATATTTCTCTTTCATACGCAAACTTCTAACAGATGCTGTCCAGAGAGCCCGAGGTTAGCATCAGTGTTTAAGTAACATTGCTGCAAATGAAACCCGACCATTGTGCTTTAACACATCAGATAAGTTATAACCCATATGGAATGATAAAGGTATACAAGCCATCTCTTAGAGATCGTAATAAAACTCACCTTTATTAACTTCAGGTGTTTTCCCTAAGACAAAGAAAACACAACCAATATATAAATATACAACAGTGCTGTGAAATCATTGGGAAAGCTGTTCAGCTTCTTGTCAGAACCCACCAGCTACTTATTTTCCTGGGAACCTCCTCAATAAAAAGCAACAAGAACTATTGGGTGGCATGGCCCGCACTGCAGGTGTTAGAAGGACCCTTGGTAGAACGCTTTTGCTAGAGAGCAGCCACTAGGCTGGGCTCACCACCACCTCTCTTCTGACAGGTCTTTCCCGTGCTCTTTACATGTCAGTGCTGTTTATTTATTTGGCATACAGATTAATAAGAAGGTAGGGTGTTTCTGCACACTGGGTGCTAGCTTCTCCTTGCTTTACCCACAATTTGATCGCATGCAGCAAAAGGAAATACAGAGATTTTGTTCTCACAGGAAACACTCTGGTATGATTTCCCCATATTCTACGGTTTTTAAAAATAAAACAAAACAAACTTAGGAAAACATTAGTAGTACCAATACCAGAGTTTAAAGGTAGCGTCATAGTTCAGGGTCACTCAGACAACGTCCACCTTCCTTGGACTGCAGCTAAATCTTGGCAGCTGGGCCCATTCCTCTGCAGGGGTTTATGCACTAAGTGGCAGTCGAAAAACCTTTCTAACAAAAAAAGAGAGCTTAGCACAGTAATAGCACAGCATTTCAAAATCCCTCTCACTGGAGAGTTTGAAGATTAGATTAGACCAGTCTCTTGATAACCGAATCAAACTCGCTGGCAGTCACTGCTGGTTCTCCCAAGATGCCCTCACCCTGGGCAGCAGTCCCACGGCTGCTTGCTGAGCCATTCACAGGACACATCTAACGCCTTGGCGCCTGTCACCTACATGCTCTGGCCAGGCACTTGGGGTTGTCACTACGCTTCTGGGCTCTCATGGCACAGGAGACTGCCAGGTGCTCACTTCAAGGATGCTTGGGATGGACAAAGGTGTCAGCATGATGCAGGAGACTTATCCTGCCTCTGATGTGTGGTGTGGGTGGGCTGAAAAAGCTCTTGACTTTTCAGGACTTATTTTTGTGCTCTGTGATATTATACTGCAACACTTCTTCCTAAAGTAGAATACCTTCAACAGAGAATACACATGGGCACCCTTATGGCATTTTTCTTCAACAAGAATCCCCTTTGTAAGCACAGCTCTCAAGGAGAGAGCAGGAGAGTTATTTGAGCCAGTAATTTCCACTTTTTCATTGAACTCATACTGAATGCGACCAAATCATCCAACCAGGTGGCAGGAAGAGGAGTTTGCAAACAAGTCCTGTCTGAGAGAAAGAGGTATGTTCTGAGAATATTCAGTCAGCTCCTGAATGACTCATGGGTAGGAAAAAAAAAGAAATCAAAATAGATAGAATTTGTCAGTTTACTTCCGAATTATTTACATCAGTGGATTGCTCTACTTCTAACCCTGGTAAGACTGTCAGTGATGAATGTGGCGCAAGCGTTGTATGCAAGCTTCAGACTAAATCTTTTAAAACTTTATTCAAAACAGAAAGAGCACTGATTCATAGAGACTTACCACATGATTTGGTAGTCAAGGAAAGAAAAACAGCCCTGAGGTGTGCATTATACTCACCTGCTGTATCTCTGCAGTAAAAGACACGTGGTAGAAAAGTCTTCACATTATAGAGGACTGGGAGAGGAAGGAAAATAAAGCAGGAAAAAAAAAGATCAGCACAAATTGCATGAGGCAAGAATCAAATTTTTTATTATTATAATTGAGTGGCATAGAAACAGAATTGCACTGCAAATTGCCCTAAGTACTAAGACAGTGGCATCAGGATTTTATGCTCATACATGCCAGTCTGCAAGACAAGCAAGATGAGTGCGGAGCCAATGCACGCTGGTACCGTTGGTTTGTAGGAAGCTCCTGCGACTGCCTGTCTTTCAGCCCTGAATCCCACCATTCCAGCAGTATCACTGGAGTCTCTATAGATCATTTTGTGTGAAAACTTCTATTTCAGAAACTCCTTATTAGGACTGTAGAACTAGGTAATAAAATCTGACTCCAGGATATTACTTGGCAAGTAGACTTGATGCTTGTAAGCTTTTTTTTTTTTTTTTTAAGTGGAATTT
>Ga0065711_1037786_pt1 | contig 19468 bp, 11 predicted proteins | sample Hoacrofraction12_FD_59098 | JGI IMG/M metagenome (GOLD analysis project Ga0065711, IMG submission 59098) | Hoatzin crop microbial communities from Cojedes, Venezuela - Epithelial fraction 12 v2 (version 2) | ecosystem: Host-associated > Birds > Digestive system > Esophagus > Crop | place...
TTTTTTTTTTTTTTTTTTTTAAAGGTGTGAGAGGTATCTTTCATCCTAACAGTTTTTCATGACACTTCCTCTGACATTTAAAGAGCAATCTTATTCCCTAATTGTCATTGTATTGCAATCCTTCTGTAACCTAAGGGGGTTTTGTTGCTAATATAAATAAACTTTCCATTCCCTGAATTCCTAGCATCCTTTTCCTGTTCTTGTGCCAGATTGAATCATACTTCTTGCAAACGGTTCACCAGATTTGCAAGTAGCAGTTCTGTTGAGGTCTTGCCGGTACACAGTGCTGTGGCTTGCAGAGCTGGGTTCCTGATGAGTCCTTTCCTCTAAAGTAGTAAAACTTGCATGACCTGTGTAGTCAGTGTTTGTCTTCTCATCCCCTAGCAATTTGAACCTATTTATTTGTTTCATTCTAAGTTTGCAAAAAAGAGCAGATATCTCAGAGAATTTCTTTCTTGCCTGTTCCAAGTGCAGGACATACTGCTCCCTGTAAATCCTTGACTAAATGAAAAGCTGCAGAATGAGCTCACATAGTGTATGACAGAAAGAGTCCATATAAGAAAAAGAAGTCGTAAAGGCCTCAGTTTTACCTGGACCACACAAGTGTGTGCACACAGGCGCACAATCCATTAGAAACCATACTTAATTATCATCAGTTCATTATTTTTTTGAGTTTTAGTTTCTGTACTTCTTCAAGAAAATTCCTTATTCACTCAACAGTATGAAAGATCTGTTTGCCTCCTTTGATTGCCATACAAGTTTTCAAATATTTTGGCTGTTTTCCTGATCTGTCTTAAATAAATGTCAGGCTCTTACTATTAAAGTCCTGCACTCTTCAGTAAGGTTTCATTGGTTGTATATTGCATAGTACTGTGTGGAAGCTGTAGTCCAACAGGCCATTTACATGTGCTTGACTTTGCATCTGTGATACTTCCGTTGTCGTCCGTGGGACTACTCAGGTATTTAGAAGTGATTGAATTTGTATACTGTGTTGGATCAGAACAAAGAAGATCAGAAGATAAAAAGTATTGCATCTGTCTTAAAATTGCACAGGGATTTATGTTCTCATTTTACATGTTCTTAAACAGACAAAAGGTAATCCGTTGATCATCTCAGTGGAGTAATGAGGATAATGACATATGCTTTCTGGCGATCTTTTTGTTTGTTTTGTTTTGATTTGGTTTTATTTTTTTAATTTTTCTTTGGTACTCTTGGTGATACTTAGAATGGTCATATTACTTCTACATCTGAAAGCAAGAGAGACTTGGATGCTAAATGCATATGCTTCAAAGCAGTTTAGGGTCAGTGGAATTGTTAGTCTAAACAGATGATAATATTTACAGGTACAATCTTATCGCTGCAATAGAAACTGCATGTATTGAGTCCTTGCACATTCAGACACATTTCAAGGTGATGTGCAGAAAGTATACTAAGCATTTGCTGTATTTAAAATAAAATTGCCTTTGAGTTATATCTCTCTTGACAAATTTCAAGTTGTGTGTGACTGCATTGACTCACTAGCCCTACAGAGACTCAGTTTTCCCACCTGAAACTTCTGAATGAATGAATAATATAGGTGACTTTTTGTTTGGGTTTTTGTTTGAGTTTTTGTTTTTCATGTCCACTGTAAATATATTGGAAAAACAGTCTAATTAAAGAAGTCAAGCTATTTACTGAAGTGTGATTGAAGCTGTTTCCTTAAAGAATAGACAAAAGAAGTTATTTTTGGTCTTAGGAAAACAAGCAGTGCATGAGGCTGGCAGTTTTACAGAAGTGAAGTTTGTGAATGATAGTATTACAAGAATTCCTCTTACAAGATGAGCATTAAGACATGTTAGCTTGTATGTCTGCCATGGATATTGTAGTGCTTCTGGGATGTTTAAGCATAAATGCGGAATCAGTGTTTTAGAATTGCTCTGGCGATAGTAGTATTGCACGATCTGTGCCTTACTGTCTTACTGAAGGGAAAGTGGACTACAGGTATAGCCCAGTTTCTGAATTATTTTAGATTTAAAAATACATACGATGTCCTCTACAATTGATTTCTTATGCTTAGCATTCATTTGTATTCTTTGTTCTTAGCATTTTATGTATTTAAATATTAAAGATATTAAAAACTGGATTGTTGAGTAACATAAATTTACCTTACCTTTATGAAGCTCTTATGTTTAGAAATAAAGTCTTTCTTTAATATCCATACAAATGAAGATCACTTTTTTTCTAATATCTAACACTTAAATTGGCTTTCACTCTGTTCTTCTGCATGTTGTAGGCTCCATGATTCTCGTGAGATATTTTGTTTTATTTAAATCTGAACTGAGGCTAGAAGGCAAAACTGTAATTGAACTTTATTGTGTAATCCTACAAGAAGCTGAAGCAGACTGAGTAGATAAAGTGCTATTGCTACTTGTTCTTGAAAAAGATACCTCTTTGGTTCTGAAGAGAAAGATACAACTGGTTGCAAATCCAAAGAAATTCACCTGTGTGGAGGGAATGGTGCGAATTGTTGGTGTCTGTTATCATTTAACTTTTCCCTGGACACTTAACTGCCTTTCTAAGGATGCTTTACAAGAAGGACCGCAAGCACTGTGGTAGACAAAATGGAAATGGAGGAGAGCCAAGAACTGCTACCAAAAGCGTACTGTGCCCAAGTGGGAGATACTTGTTTCTGTTCAGCCTGAATTGCACTGGAATCCCCTTTGCAGTACTCCTGAGCAACTGAAGAGGTGCGTGGCTGATGGCAGCAGCCTTTGGCTGCCAGCCTGCTGACTAGGAAAATGTTCGAGTTCATGGGATAAAACAGGAGGGACTGTATTTCAGAAATACAATGCTGTTCCTGCCTCAGAAAGCCTGAACGTCTTCTGATTTACCATCCCTTACTCTTCCTTGCCCACTCAGCAGCTCCCGAGACTCCACTGAGTAAACTCACACACTGGGATTTTCATCTTTCTCCAAGCCACACGGTGCTGTGTGTTGCTATAATGGAGTGATAAATGAAGAATCAAATCCTTTTGCATGGAAGCTTTTTAATAAAGGTGAATTTTAGACTGACTGTTACGCAGAAATGGAGTGACCGAATATCCTGAGGATCCCAGGAGATTTGAGTGATATAGAAATGTAGACAGGACAGTAGGGATGGCCATAAATAGACAACGTTACTTACATCTCAGGAAGATGATACCATGCAAGTAGAAGTACTCTGGGAGCAGCAAAAGTTCCCCAAATTGGATGAAAGAACAAGGGAGTGAGACAAATAATCAGCAATTCCTTAATGAATTTCATTTTTATGAGAATTTTTGGTTTTTTTATCAGTGTGGCTTGTGTGACTTACAAAACGGCAGTAATCTTTGTGAGAGATGAGATTCAGTAGACATCATTATGTGGAATTTTTTTCTAGAATTCTGCCCCTTGTGCGGACCAAGTGGAATACTGCTTTCCCTAATGCCATTTTATAATGGTAATTATAAAAGTTGTCTGGAAGCTACAAAACTTACATTTGGATAAAAGTGACATTTTACAGGAATTATTCTTTCTTATAAATCTGATTTGAAAGTTCAAGGATGCTGCATCCTGCTGAGCCATTGGGTGTTTCTATTTTCAGTACTTTGTGTGCTACTTGAGTCATATTGATTTCCAAATACTATAAAACTGTACAAAACAGGAAGAGTGTAGTAGCCTTATACAGTAGCTGTGATTTTTTTTTTCCTAATTAAAGTATTTATTAAAATTGAACAGGGGTAGTTCAATATAATAAGAAGCTGCATTTTCTCTGTTTGCAACCCAAGCCACTGTTTGAAATGATGCCAGTTGTTTCTTATTATTGTTCAAGTGCAAGATTTCTCTACTGTGGAAGAAAAGTAAGAGAGAAACTTTCTTTTAATGTCTTTTCAAAAGGTAGAAACATACAATTTATGCAGGTCAGAAGAGGTGAAGTCTAACAATAACAAATTGTTGAAGAAAGAATAATTTTCCTTCTCCCTGTGTTATCGTTCTGTCTGATGTATTTATTTCTATTTCATTACAGTAATTAATATTCTGGAACACTGATTTGCTATAATCAAGCTACTTTTTGTTTCAGTTACCCTGAATGTTCTAAAATATGAAACTTGGATAGACTTGTGGTTGTGAAATAGTGCTGGCAGTTCACATTTGTGTTTTTTTTAAAGTGAGAATGCCTGCAATATTTTTACTTTCAAACTAAGTTGAGAAATGTGGCGACAGTACTTTCTGCTTCTATTACATAGAAGTACCACAACACTTCCCCTTTTCTTGTGCAGAAAACCTCAGAATACCTGTTTTGTTCCCCTCTGGAGGTTTTAAGTTCTGAGCTGGTCGCTTCCTAAGAGTGATCAACAGTCTGCCAGATTTCCTGCACAGACATTAACTAGTTGGGTGGAAATCGTCCAGCAGGATTTATTTTTGTGCTCTTAAGAGACTTTATTCGTTTCTTCCCCTCATACACGCCTATGTATGAAGGACAAGGACAAGGACAAATGCCAGGGGCTGAAGCCGGCACCATCGGTGTGCTGCTCCCTCCCGTAACCCAGAAAGCCTTCCTTCTGCTGGGTACACGATCCTCACGCTGGCAGGGAGAGCTGGGCTCGCGTGCGGTGCTCTGTGTTTTGGCAAACAGCATTTCGCCGATGGCCAGTGAGCCTCTGGTTTTCATTCACAGCTGAGTTGCGTGTGATTAGACAGTCCCTTTCAGATATGAAGGTGTGCGCCTGGAGGCATTGGCCCTTAGCAGTTTAGGTCCCACAGACATACCCTTTATTACTACTGGTGAAATTCTTGGTTTAAAGAAGGAAAATATCAGCAAGAAGATTGTATTTGTCAGTATAAAGGCTTTATTAATCTGGGTGGTGCAGGATGATTTTGACCTTGTCCAAGCCTTGATAAGGTGACTGGGTTATTTCTGTAGTTCCTTGTGAACTTTAGCAGTAGTGGCTTATATACAGGCAAATCTCAGTGTAACTTCAAGCATTGGGTGAGTGTTATGCAGTTTACCAAAGACTGCATAATAAACTTGTAAGAGCAGAATGCGAAGTCATAATTTTCCAAGGCGTAAGTCCTGCCTCTGCCCATCTTTCTCTCGTACTGCTGGTTGCTGCTCTTTAACCTTTCAAATACAGGCTTGTTCCAAACCAGTCCTCTGCTGTTGTTGCATCCTCTACTTTTCAGTTCCCCATACCTTTACTAAGGTCTGCCTTTCTGGGAAGATATCTCAGCAGTGTGAACGAGGCTGTGCTGAACAACAGAGAAATGGGAGGATGATGTAAGGGCAATGAAAGGAGTAATTAGAGTGTTCTGTATTCAGAAGTATCTCCTCAAAGAATCTAAATAAATGGATAGAAGGATTAGGCCTGTGAATTAAGGGCCTGCCAGGAAATTTGTTGCTTTGAAGGCTGAGGAAATAAATGAATAAAAGCTTCGCTAACATGGGGATAAGATTATTCAGTGGTGCTCTGTAGTTTTTGAGGATGTAGAGAATAGCTAATAGAAAGCCTCTAGAAACCAGAAAGTGCATAATTTAAAGTGTTCAGCATCCACTGCGGGATTTTAATTCTGCTTTTCTGGAATGATGCCTCTCTGTACCTTCACGTGCTCATGCACAGCCTCTGCAGGTGCCCCGACAGCTCTGGGCACAGAACACCTAGGTTCTGTAGGGCAAAGCCCTAACACATCCTTCTTTCCCTGGCAAAATTTGGATTTTTAAGTAGGTATGGCAAGTAGGGGCTTTTCCCAGCACTGAGCTTACTCTTCACAAATTACACCAGACTTGCCTGGGGTTTCATTCTGAGATGCTCCTTTCACTTACCCCTCGCTATACTTTCGGGATTCATTGTCATATATGCCAGTAGGCTATTAGTAATTCCATGACACGAAGGCATTTTTGTTCATCTCTAGGGAACCTTTGTAGCTGAATGATTCCCACACAGTCAATTCAGTTCAGCCCTGAAAGGAGGCATTCTTGATTCGTTGGGATAAATATATACTCCTTTCAAATCACAAGATGCAGCTCTTCCAGGCTGCTCTTGCTAATAACTCCACTGGTTGCCACACTGAGCGTTAACATAGTGAATGCAGCTGGAGTGTTTGCAAATATGTGCCGGAATGTAAATGTGTGAATACAGCATGAACAATAACACGTTGTTCTAGTTCATTCACATATCTATTCGTGTATCTTGTAGCAATTTTCAGGCCCCTGAGAACCATCATCTAGTCTGGCCTCTTGGCTATCCTTCCTGTATGGGTTTCTCAGACAGTAGCTTTCTTCAGGAGTTCATCTTTGAGCTCCAGAGAAATCAAAAGATGGACAACCTCTACTAATTGTAGGGGTTTTCCTATCTGTGAACCCTTGTCACTGAACGGTTTCCAGGGGCTGTTGGCAGTTCCCTGACTTCATAACCAAGGTCATGTTGCAGGGGTGGTAAGTATAGTATTTGTCATTGCCTAAGGCACAATCTATAGCATCTAAAATGCCACTGGCACACTTGAACTGCACTAACTAAGCTCTGGGACATTCAGAACATACAGAGTTAAAGAGTAGGGGGTTTTCTATATTTTTTTTCCATCTTCACTTTTCATGGGAAAGTCTGGAAGAGAGCACTAGGATTCTTTGAATAAAGCTTTTAGGTCCAGGTGTAAAATTGCTGAGATTCTCTTCTTTATTCCTGGGTCCAAGGCTCAGCAAGTCCTTACAGGCTGTAATTCAGATGGAGAAGCATCTAAGAGGAAGGAGTTAGCACAAGAGGTGCCTTCAGGGGAAACCTTAAAAGCAGCCAATTGAGGAAGAATGCTTTAGCTAAATTTGAGTTTTGAGTACTCCGTAATGCCAAAACATAGCAAGGGATGGAGTATTAACTTCTGGACTGCGTTTTTCCAGAGTCTCAGATCTGCCCTTCCTCTGTTCATTTTCTGTATGTGTTTGAGCTGTGTTTCAGGAGAGCCATAGTCTCTGAAGCTTTAATATCTTGTATTACTTTATCCATGGTACTTTGCTGGCTTATTATGAGAACGCTTGCCAATGCTCTCTATTAACTTTAATAGTTGTCCTTACAAACAGTAATTGATCTTTTGGTGAATTTAAATATCCTTCTTCAAAGGTATGCTGGGAGATTTTTTTTTCTGTGGCTGGGTGATAATGTTCTTTATTATATTTACAACTTTTAAACAAAGCTCTGGTTTCCCAGCTAATTAAATTGTGTGGGTTTTCTTTCTATTTTTTTTTCTTTTTATAGAAGTATTTTCATCTTTAATGCTTTTTCACCTCTTGAGATATTTTGAAAATTAAAAAGATAATATGAAAAAGCCACAAGAAGTATGTTACCGAGTGTTGGTTTAGACATTTGTAATGGATTCTGGAGCCTCGAGTGAGAATATATCAAGAATAGTTTAATTGACTTAACCAGAACGATGAAGGAAGTTTGTTCAGCATTATACTTCATTTTGACACAATTCTATTCACATTTTAATAGAATTAACTCATGATCTATGTACCTATAAGTAAAGATTGTATTAATTTCCACTTCTTTATTCCATTTGCTGCATGTCAAATACAACATTTTAAGAGCAGCCGTTGAGGGGTGCTACATGCTGTTGTGTTATCCCCTGAATGCTGCAATATAGGTTGAGTTAGTAGAACTTATTTTATTAGAAATAGTGTCTGAATATATTATTTTTAGTCGCATATATATGTTTCAGAACATACAATACTTATATAAGTCATTGCAATGATCTATACTGTCAAACCGAGTCAGGTCAGCAGTTTTTTTCAAACTTGTTCTGGGATCTGCAAGGAAATCCATGCTATATTTTCTTCTTGAGCAGACACATTTTTTTCCTGTCGTTATATATAAAAAAAAAACAAAACAGAAAAGCACACGAAACGCTGTTTTTCCTAGTGCAAGCCTGAGTTCTCTCTCACTAACTTCAATATTATTATACTGATCAGTTCTACATGGATTCACTAATCTGAACACTTTCTTCAACAAAATGAACCAAAGCATTTTAATTAATAGGCTTTAGGACCTTTTCAGTATTCTGTCCTCAAAGTTGGAAAGTGGAAGGGTTTTGCTGGAGTTTTTTTAATTAGGAAAATTAATTTTCTCTTGATCTCGCAACACTTTTCTCCTGTGAGGTACCATGCAATGGCATTTTGTTCTGTTGAGAAATGAAATAGTCTAGAAATTTGTTAGTTGGAGTTGTTTGGCTTTGTCAAGCTGAATAATTTGAGCATGTCAGTACGCTCTTTGTTCTCCCTGATGTTGAGTATTTTGAGGAGAGGCATGCCAACTAAGGCAGCCATGAGCTTCACAAAGCATAGTTTTTTCAGGGATTTTCCGTGTTGAGCAGGGCATCAAGGTTTTGGTTCAGGCAAGTGGAATGCTTGACTTTTAAGGGTTGAATTTTTTTTTTTTTTTTTTAATGAATTACTATAAGAGCTGGCTAAACAGTAAAAGAATAAGGAATTCCCTTTCTGGAAGTTGTATTTGAGAAATTTAAGGGGAAGATGGGAGCTTTACAAGTTGGAGCAAAGTCTGCTTTTGTTTGAACTGGGAGAAGAAGACTTTTTTGATGAGCAGCATTACTGAGGGACAGCAAAAAGTTACACCATATTAGAAGTAGGGTGCCAGAAAGTGGAGTTTTATGTATATGGGCAAAAATACATTGATAAAGACCAAACTTCCACAGAAAAGAAGGGGTGCAGTATTGAAATGTTTGAGATAGGTTGCTCTTGAGGTTAATGTGCTTGCTAAGGAGAGGAATCTCTATGGTATAAATGAAAGTGTGTTGTAATTAGAGAAGCAGGGTTGTTTGTGATGGCCCTTGACTCTACACTTTGTAGTAATAAATACACTATTCCTGATCATACAGCAGTGATATGGTACAGAAGTTTTTCACACCTGTCTTAAGGAGTGAGTTGTTTTACAACTAGCTAGAATTAATTGCTCTTCTGCAACATTTCTTCTCTCCAGTGAGGCTAGGATTGAGAACATTCAAATGTTGAACCCAAAAAGAAATCAGTCGGAATCAGGTATCTGAATTCCTTGCAGAATGAGTCTGAATATTCCTTTTCATTGTCTGAAGAGTATAGGGTGGGACAAGCAGTGAAGAGACCACTGTGCTGCTGTTGTGTTTTGTGTTGTGTTTTTTTTTTTAATTCTAGGTGGTTAGTATCTGAAGACTGTGTTATGATACAGGCTGTGCGTGGGCTGCTGAGAGTGGGAGACTGTATGGCTTGTGGGGTAAGCAAGTGTACCTGAGTCTCAGGCACTGATTGTACTTTGTAGTGTGTGTAGAAACCTACTGATGAAGAGCATGCTGTGTCAGTGTGAACATGCATGATGCTTTAATAGTTGTATTTTTCCCTTGTGTTCTCAGAGAAACAAGAAAGACCTTGTCCATTTTTACAGTCTTTATTTAGGAATATTTTTAGGAAGAATATACTGTGATCAGCTGTCGCTTAGGCAGCATAGAGGAGTGTCCTCATCCATTTTATAGATTTGGAAGAAAAGGACTGAAACTGAGCAAGATTTTGAATTTTAACACAGCAAAAATATTCAGCAGTTTTTAGCCAGTGTGCGCTTTTAAGCCGCTTTACTCAATTTGATAAATTATTCACAGATGACTGCAAATTCTAGCCAAATTGCTTATTTAAATGCATCATTACTGGACACCTCACCAGCTTCCCATCCATTTCATCACAGTGTACTTCTACTTCATTTCAAAGCTTATTTTACTTAAGAAACCACTTTACTTTTCCTGGTTTACTGACTGTGCTCAGGAAATGATGATACTCTTTTAAACCCATTTATATGTTGCTCACATTGTAACAGATACAACGTTTGACTGTAAGGCTTTTTTCTTGCTTATCTGGTCCATTTTATATGATAATGCCCAACGTAACCTGTTATTTAATGAATACTTGTTTATTCATCAATTCTCAAATTTTACCCTTCAGATATGGTTGCTGGATGTTTCATACAGAATGGCTCAGGATTTCTGGATGCAACATATCATAGTATATATATAATGCCTTTTGCTACTTAAACATTTTAACTACAGTGTAAGTAAAAGCAGGCTGGATTTTGTGTCCAAAACTGAACTTTAATTGGCAGACTGGTTCCCTTAAGGGATATCACAATTTTGGTTCAGTCCGTGACATTGGAGAATAGGAAATCAAGTCCCAATAGAAAAAAAAAAAAGATTATTACATCTTCTTTTATATTATTTTTATATACTTAGAAAACCCACCAGCGACAGAAATGAAAACCACATACTTAGCATGCTTTGTCCTTTGCAACAAAAGACAGTTGTCTTTATCAAGCAGGCTGAGAACCGTAGTAACTACAAACCCTTGTTCAGGTCTGACAGTAGATGTGGGAAAATCACATACAGGTAGAGATCTTGGTTGCTTGCCAAGGAACATAGCAGACTTGGAGATAACCTGGATGACTTTGTACACTGCCTTATATGATGAAGTAGCAGATGTTTGGGCAGCTGCCACCCAGAAGCACTGGTAGCCTTGAGAGTCTGGCTGGCCACCAGATAGCCTGTTGGCAAGATCTTGAAAGTCAAAGCTTCCAGCAGCCCCTGATGGTGCTGCTGTTGGGCCCGGAGCTTAGAACCCCAAAATCTTCATTGTTCGTCAGCTGGGGGTGGGACTGGTTTGTAAATCCCAAGCTGTTGGTGTCCTGGTACTTTCGGTGTGCAGCAGCCCCCTGGATAGGTGAAAAAGGTGAGAACCTCATTGGCCTTGGGTCCTTGACAATCTTCAGGCCCAGGGAGGCAGGCAGAGGAGCCACCAGAAAAACAGACAGGTTTCTATCTAAGTTTTCATTAGAACTAAAAATTTTCTGCAGGAAAACATCAAATTCAGAATTTTCTAGCAGAAAGTTGCTATACTGCAGCAATCTTAACCAGCTTTACTGAAAGTTTAAATTCCTTCAGCCTGAAGAACAAAAAAAATGGAGGGGTGTGTTGGAAGTTGGTGATAACCTCCTTTGCATCTGTGCATTTACGATACTGTTCTGGTGAAGTCCAGAATAGGTCAGAAAAGCAAAACAACCAGAATACCCAGAAGAAATTAAGTGTTTGGTTGTTTGGTTCCCAAGAAGGAGCTTGAAACAATGTAAAAGGTTTTGCAGTTCATTTAGGAATTTCTAGAAAATTTGAAGGAGAAGAAAGATAGGAGGTTGTGTGTGATTTCTTAACCTCTTCACATTTTAGCCCTGATTTGTCCTGTGACAGATCACAACAGCAGTTTGTAAGGTGGTATGCCACCCAAATGTTTTGCCAATATAAATTAGCTGAAATTTGAAACATTTTTCATGCTTACATTTTTATTCCTGAATATTTATTCAACTTCTAAGCTCCTGGTTTGACATTTTTTAAAAATTACAGAGTTTAATAATGGAAACTTGATCTCATTTAATTATTTGTATTTTGATTGCTAGCATACCAGAGAAGGGGAGAATGGTTTGTGCTGTTTTCGCATACTTTGTAAAGCTTGATGAGACGTACTTGCACTTGAAGCATGATCACTGCACGTGTTCCTGACTGAATTTTTTCAAGGATTACCTTGAGCACAACTGTTATCTTTGTGTAATATTAATTAAACAATATATACCAAAGCACATCAACAGTGAACAAATAAAAACCCAAGTGTATTGCTACTCTTGTCAGATTATCTCCTTTTCCTCTTCTCCCCTGTCTGCCTAGAATTGATATTTCTATTTGGAAATGCCAGATCCCAAAGTGAATGTTTTGAAAAGTGAATGCTGTAATGTGATAAATCAGATTTTTCCTTCAAAGAAGGAGAGGTAGCCGAGGAGGAGGAGGAAAAGGCAGGTGGCCAGAGAGCAGAGGCCCTCTTTCCTGTTCTGCTTCATCCTTTTTGGGCATCTCTGTGCGAGTCCAGTAACTTTTTAGTACTAAGAACATGTTGGAGTTTAATACTACATAGTTAATTGTCCTATGAGTTCAGGTGATTGTGTAAACATCCCCATCTAGTGATTAAGAATACAGTGAGTTTTGGTGTAGAATGAAGGACAATATTGAAATGGCATCTATATAAAAGTAAAAATAATATTAGTTTTAAAAAAATCTTGTAAATCTTTCACCAGCAACTGCAACTGGTATACAATACAGAATTAAACATCCTGACCATTTCAAGATGTGTTCAGTTTTTTGAAACTCTGAATTGTTCTCACATGCTGGTACTATTGCTTTCTTCTGTGCCAAATCTGTAATGTATATTTTACATATGTTGCTTCTTTTCCATCTCTTGTTCTCAATAGATAGCTCCTTGCAAGTAGCATGTAAAACTAGGCATTTCTTTCAGTGGTTCCATATGGTGTTAGCTCTTGCCCTGTGCCATGTCCCTTTTAATTTTCATCCTTTAAAATAAGTTACTCAGGCTTGATCCTAAGCTGTGGCTTCCATTAACCACTTAGCTTGAATTTATATGGTGTCTTTTATTTCATTTTTCTTCATGTTCACCCCCCCTTATGTGTGAATTTACTACTTGCTCCATATTTGTTCATACCAACATGCATCTGACAAGAAATCTGCAGCAAACTTTGTCATTGTTTCGTTTGTAGCTCCTCTTTCTTCTAAACCAAAAAACTAAAGATGCCAAAGATAGTACTACGTGTCAGTTTTTTAAAAGTTTGAGTTTTACAAATGAGAATGTGCCTCAGTCAGGTCCTCAGTTCGCAAAGTGATTTTTGAAGAATGGGAAACTTTTCTTACTATTTGAGGAAACTTTCATTAAAAACAATAAAACTTGTTTAGTTATATGCAATTACTGAAGTGTGAAAGGATCCTTCTTCTACGAGGTCTCCTAAATTCAGCAATACAGTTGAAATGTTCTTTATATATCTGTTAGTAGAATGAAGGCACAGAAGAAATTTAAAATTAGTTTCTGTTGTGAATCTGGAACAAGCATCAGAAGACTGCATTTAAGGAAAAGTTTGAATAAAGAAAGCTTCGGGGTTTTTTGGTACACGAGCAGTAGACTGTAAGAGATGAGATATTGTAGAAGCATATGAAGATTGGAGATTTTCAATTTGGGCAAGAGCTGACTGAGAATGCTTTCTTTCTGTTGTGTGGAAATCAGTCCTATGATGGCAGCAAAATTAAATACTCTGTCTGTGTTCATTTAGCTACAGATTGGCCCTTTTGGGACTCGGCTCAAATGTGGGAATAAAATTGAAAGTACATCTCGGAGTTTTGAAGACTTTTTCTTTCCTCTGTGCCCTCCTTCTTTGCTATGCAGGAGAATTAAAGGAAGAAAGTAAAACATGGATCAATGAACTCTTTTTTCAATTATTTTACAAAACAATACAGATTGCAGAGAATGAATCATCTAATGATATTTCACTTCTTCAAAATTTCATGAAAGAGATTATTCTCTGAAGTAACCTGCTGTGCCTCTTTCACAGTGACAATATACAATATTCCCTGAAGCCATTTCTGACATCACTGAGTCTAACATAGTTTAGGATGTTTGATGGAAAGTTAGATCTAGGAGAGGTGCTGCTTGGAGTACCCAGTAATCTCGGGAATACTACACTAAACTGAGAGTCAGGGCAGAGTGGATTTTTATTTTAGCAGCTGTCACAACTACTAAAGCAAAATAAACAAATGGACTGTGTGACAATCTGATACACTATTCTGTCACTTCACAATAGTGCAAAGCTGCTTCTGAGATTTTCTAGGTTTGATAAAGTTAAGGTCCTTGTTGCTGTTTGTGATGTGTTTGATATAGAACTGAAAGCTTAATGTCGTGTTGGGGCATATTATCAACAAAGCTGCAAACAATGGGCAGAGAACAAGGTACATGGGAGGCTGCTTGCTTGTGAAGTCTAGAGCTTCATGATTCTGACATTCAAGGGAGGTTTGTGGCACTAGCTGACCTTAGCTGTCAATATACAATGGATTTTTGGCTTATTTTTAATGTGGGTTAATATTTAGTGTGCTTTGAGAAAGTACTGTTCTCTAACACTTCTGAAAGTTGCTTTGTTGCAATATATCCAGTGTTATAGGGCTCAGTGACTTCTGATTTTAGGTGCATCACTCTTTGGATGAGAATTTAAGAATGTGAAACTAAAAGCGATAGTTTGTGCTACTATTTCCTTGCTTTGATTAGATTGCTATGTCATATAGCTCCTTCATACATTCTGTCATCTTCATTATAAAATTAAGTTTTTTGGCCCCATTACTTTGATGGGAAGACTCTTCCAGACTTCGCTCTCACAGTGTTCAGGAATCTTCATTTGAATTTGAGCTATTTGGCTAATTTATGTCCATTTTTTTTCATTCCAGTGTTCTTTTACCTTGATAGCTTTCTCTCTCAATAGTATTTAAACTGCTGTTGTATTTATGGTCTGTAAAAAAACTTAAGGAATCACGTAGTGTAAAAGAATTTGGAGGACTGATGTAAACCATCTTCAAGCATCTGAAGCATTGATTACTTTTGGTTTCTCCTTGCCTTTATAGGAGGCACTCTCCACTTTTGATGTGTACAGAATGCAAGTTTTAGTGGTATAGGATTATACCAGTAGTGTAGCGTTAAATACAAAGTGTTCAGTACTCCATAGGATCTGTGTTACCTATCTCTTTCTAGATGGCCTGCACAGCTTTGTGCTTGGCCATATAGAAGACGAAGTACAGTATTTCTCTTTGTATATGGGCACTAGATTTGCAAAGAACATCCACAAGGACTGGGCTTTCTAAGTATTCAAACTAGCTATAGCAATATAATTCTGAAATTATATTCAATGCAATGGTAAAATTACTTATTTTACTTTTGAGGGAGCACTAAATTTTCCAACTAAGATGACGTCCATGTCATCATCACAGATTGCTGTTTGTTCAATTCCTTTTATTTGGGTGGCTCTCAGAAAGAGATGTATTATGCATGAACTCTGCAGATGCACTATGAAATCATAAGCTGTTTCAATTTTGAGTTGTTCTGTATTTCACAAATGCCAGTAAATTTGCAGTTACCAAATACTAAACTACTTCTGTACGCAAGGACTAAGGCAATATGTGTATTCAGCAAGTTCTTTGTTTTCTTCGTTACTGCAAAGACAAAACAAAACAAAAAAAGCTGTCAGTGAAGAAAAGGTTGCTAAATGAAGAGCAAAGATTTTTCTCTACAGCCTGTGTTTGAAATTGTTGCATAGGCAGTGGAGGAGACACAGCAAGATCTTCAACTAGAACTGTGCTGCTGTTGTGTTGAATTTTACAAGCGCAACAGGCATGAGCCAGAATAAATTTTGAGAACTTTTGCACTAACATTAACAGTTACAGAAGTATAGATACTGTTTCTGAAAATGTAGTATCAGATACTCAGGGAGAAAAAATCGCTTTCTGCACCTTTAAATATTTCCTGTATGTAAAATATGTATCTTGTAGACTTTTTTCCCTCTTTTATGTCTCTCTTCTCTTCTGCTTTCCTGCAGAACATTAAGCTTAAACATTGAGTGTTACTTTATGACTCAAGATTCATCAAGTCCTTAGAGCAAATTATGTTTTTATGGTGTTCTTGTCTTTTTTTTTCATATTAGGAGAATAACAGTCTTGCCTGTTGTTTATTTCTATAAAAAAGCAGTGGACATGAGTCAAGTATATGCCTTTATTAAAATGGTTTAGTGTTAGTTGGAGTGATGTTACAATTGCAGACTACAATCACAGAATTCTGTTAAAAGCAGTAAAAGTATTTCTTCGTTCTTAATCAGTATTTTTACATTTCCTTGATACACATCACAGTGCTTGTGATGGGGAAAAAAGATGCAACCTTAGAAAGCAGATAAAACTGCATTTAAAAGGTAACATATGAATGATTTAGATATTGTTCTTGTTTACTATAAATTCCAATTGAAATCAAGAAGTAGTCTACTCGCTTATCCTTTAGATAAAATTTTAGGTGCTCATGTCCTGAAACAAACAAAGAAATACCCCAACAAAAAAAAAGCAACCTAGTAATAAGTGTCCTCAATTGCCTTAAAAACATAAGGCGATTTAGTCAGTACTAATGCTCTGTGTGCTATAAACAATATTTTGCATTAAATGCTTCTATTTTGCTTTCAGTAAGTATGAATTTACTTGCTGAATTCAGAGAAGTTGCTGCTTTATTTTTGCAAAATTTTCTCGCTGAGGTTTTGGTAAAGGAAAGAAAAACAATCTGTAGTACATTCAATTTGGGATGGCTAGGTGACAGTACTTTGTACCATGTGGTAGTGTGTCAACTTTGTAGCAATTAGAAGAAACTAAGCTGTTATGAGAATGTAACATCTGCATTCTACCAAAAAATTCTGCGTTCTTCATGGATTTGAGAAGTTTACTCACATTACCCAGTTTACTTTTTATGGATGAAACTGTCAGCTGAATTGTTCTGAACTGTGCAGCTTTAATCAGTTGTATATACGTAGAAATCAGCTGTTCTTTTAACGTAAGCTGATAAACAGCTGGCAACTATTGTAAGTCATTACCAGACTCAGCTAAATGGAAATCCTTTTTACATTAATATGCCCTCATCTAAAGACATACAAACTTTTCAAGCATTTTTAGGCAGAGTTTAGTATTTTGTAGCAGGTTGCTGGGAAGTTTTTATGTTAGAGCAACAGTCTACACTTCTATGAAATAAGAGAGTAAGCAGCTGCATTGAAGTGATAACCTTGCATGGGGTTTTAGCACAAGGAAGGAAGAATATTCTGCTATCTAGAGTTGGTAAGTAGATGCTTTGGCAGCAAAAAAAAAATCTATCACATCCTGTTTGTGATCTGACTATGATTTTAGCAGTTAGTCCTGCTGCTACTTATTATTTTTACTATAAAATTATTAATAAGTTATTAGTCTGTTAATATTTAACACATTTATTATTATCCATTATTTGATAGACAAAGAAATCATCGGGTTCTTACATTTGCAAAGTGTGAGTGTAAAAGAAATAATATGTACTCACTCTGAAGAAACTGTAATTGAATCAATTATAGTACTTTGTAAGTGTATTTAGTTAAAATAGTGTGATGTTCTGAAAGTCCTAACTATAAGGGACAACAACTTTTTTGTAAAAAAAGGGGGTTTCAGCTTTAGGAATGGGAATGCAAAATCGAAGGAATTATTCAGGTGTTGAAAACATAATTAAGAAAAGAATGGATGTTTGTGAGATGGTTGATGGTGAGTAGAATTCTGTTTCATTACCAATGTAATTTCATAATAATAATAATAAAAATTTTTTAGAATCAACATGTGATTCTTGCTTTTAATAATTGTATATTGATTACAACTAAAAAGCAGGAAGTCATGCTTTTCTAAAGTTCATTTCCATTCTAAAGTCATATTTTGCCCACTCCTGGAGTTAAGCATCTTCTGTTTTCTGAAAGGGGGTAAAAGACTCCCAGATCGTGGCAAAAAACTGAACGAATGGATAAAGTGCAGTGAGAATTAAAGCAAATCCTTTATTATTGCAGTATGTAATATGTCTTTCTAAAGCTGAGAGGATAAAATGCAGTGTAACCTTTAAGTAGCATCTTAATATATTCCCCACAATTTGACAATAGCATGACAATTAACAGATGGAGGGAAGACATGTACTGAGATTAGCAGTACAACTGCCATTGACTCATACTAACTTTATAAAGGGAGCTGATATGTCAGGTTGTGCTTTTTGAATTGAAGTTGAAGTGTTGATATGTTCACATAAGAAGTAATAGTCCTTTGGACAGCCTGGCCCAAAAATGCAGGTGCAAACATCTCACGTGGATTTAAGGGAGGACGGGACAAGCTTGTGAACAGAGCTCTGTTGAGGGTTACTAGACATATAAACCTACATGAGGCTCAAGAAATCCAGTTGGACTCTGGGGGGCTGTTTGGTGGGGATGCATATACACTGCTACTTGTAAAGTCAGCGGTTTCAGAGTATTCACAGTGAAACAGAAGAAATCTGAAAATTGGATTTTTTTTTTAATGTTTTTTTAGCTGCAAAGCTAATTATCTTTTAAGGGAAGCTGTGCCTACTCATGTCCACTGTCTTTCTTATTCCAGATCTTTGTTCCATAGTTACTGGTGTTTCATCAATTGTGTAACTTGCTTGAGAATTTGTCAGGTTTTCTGTTTTGTGATAGGATTAAACTGAAAGGCCAGTTGGGTCTATTACTTTTATGCTAAAAAAAAACCCTGTAATGACAAAGAGAATATTTACAAGTTTATTTTGTCAGTTAAGCAGACACACGTGCAAGGATTCTTTCCATGCTATAGTTAGATTTGTTAAAAATCAATTAATGGTTGTTGACTTCTGAAGGCCAGAAACCCTGTTTCAAGAGGCAGTTTCAGGGACCTTTGACAACAATCCGAAGGTGTTTGAAACACCTGGAAACAGATGGAGAAGAGAAAGTCTGAAGAGAGGTTACTGGTTGAAATTAATGAAATGTAAATGGAGTTGAAGTTATGGATAGCTGAGTGTGACAAAAGGTGCTTCTTTCTGGAGTGTTCAGGTGCCTTCAAGTTTGAAATTTAAGTTTTTAAAGGGAGTGTGACTGTGGCTTTCGGATCTCCTTGGATTAGGAGTACAGTGTAGCATTAAATGTGCCTGTATTTTCCAGATCCTTTGATTTTGTGGGGTTGCAACAGAAGATAGCTTCCTTCTCCCAGGTTCTATCTCTGACTTCCATGGCAATACTAGATACTCCTATGTCATGCTTTGAAGTCTCTCTTCTGAAGCCATTTGTAACATAGGACGAAAGTGCGTTTTGTATCTTAGATTGTTTAATCGTATTTTTTTCCCCATTGAATTTGTTTTTCTGTTCTCTGCCAATATTTCTTCTTGGGCAAAATCAAATACAGGTATGTGTTTTAAAGATAACGCTGCTTACTTGTTTTCCAGTGGCTGCATAAGATAGGAGGGTCACAACTGCCGCAGAAATAGTTTGGGACTAAAGGTTTGCATAGTGAGAAGACTCATATTGTCAGTCAGCTCTCCGTACAGGCATATGACCTACTCACGTAAAGGCTGGTGTTATGATTCCATGCTAATAGCCCCATTGTTATTAATATATGCTGCCTAGTTCTGGCCTGCTTTGTTTAGAATGCATGGTGGTTTTCAATGTGTGTAACATTTAAGGGTTATGGATTAAAAAATTAATTTTTCCAAAATAAAAAATATCTCATACATTTTTAATAGGGTTTACAAAGAGCTACTCTACATTTCCCCTCTAGCAAGATGGTGCAATATTGAATTAAGTGTCAGTACTTTTGTGGCCATGTAAGATTTAATATTCTGGTCAAAGATATTAATTGTCTACTGGAATGGACAGATGGATTTGCCTAAAACCCGCTTGTTAATTAATTGGATTTTTTGAAGAACGAGTAATTTTCAAATGAGATTTCAGACTTTTAATTCTTTGATAATAATATTTTCATATTGTGGGCATGTCTTTTTTTTTTTTTTTTTTTTTTT
>Ga0065711_1037787_pt1 | contig 19468 bp, 15 predicted proteins | sample Hoacrofraction12_FD_59098 | JGI IMG/M metagenome (GOLD analysis project Ga0065711, IMG submission 59098) | Hoatzin crop microbial communities from Cojedes, Venezuela - Epithelial fraction 12 v2 (version 2) | ecosystem: Host-associated > Birds > Digestive system > Esophagus > Crop | place...
AAGGAGACTCCACAGCCTCCCTGGGCAGCCTGTTCCAGGGCTCCGTCACCCTCAGAGGGAAGAAGTTCTTCCTCATGTTCAGCTGGAACTTCCTCTGCTTCAGTTTGTGCCCATTGCCCCTTGTCCTGTCGCTGGGCACTACTGAAAAGAGTTTGGACCCATGAAAAGAGTTTGGCCCCCTGATACCTAGCTTTGACTTCTTTTTTTTTACATCTCCCACAGGTTCTCAGCCTCTAGTTCTAGCAGAACATTTTCACTTTTACCTTACATGACCTTGTTTAGAAGAGCATTAAAATTGCTGACAAGACACACTACTTCTAGCCAGCATCCTCATTCCTATTACTACCAGTGCATTTACATTATCAGATTGCTGTTATTTTTTGTGTGTTTTAGCTTTGGTTTTGGCCACTTCTTAAGGACGCCTAGCACAAAACCCAAGGTTCAAATAGTCCAGAAAGTTATCAAAAGCACAGAAGCGCATTGATTTAATAAGATGTAACAGGTGCCACTGCATTATGAGTACAGCGATTCTGAGTGTATGCATGTCACAGTGTGTTTGCTGCATTGGCTGCAATTAAAAAACAAAAACACTAAAATAAGTCTTTTCCCTCATTCTACCACCACCAATGTCAGTCTGAAATCATTGTATTGAGTAGAGGAGTTATCAGCAATTTTAGTTTTATTCATGCACACAGAAACAAAAGAAAGGGGAACACGCAATGGAAATTACTAGAGGTAATAGCCTAGTAACAGAGAGTCAACAGCACTTTTCCTTTATGCCATCACCCACCACCTCAAATGCTAAAGGCTGTCCATTAATCCAGTCTTGAGGCCTCATAAGCTACCTCCACTCCTTGCAATTCTAGCTGCGCAAACAGAGAGTAAGCGCCGCTATCTCTCTGAAGGATCCACTCCTTCAAAACTGCTTTCAAGCCCTTAGGAGTGGTGGTCTTTCTCCATCCCTTTTTATTACTAATATTATTTTTAAGTCAGACATAGGATGGACTATTTCCTTGATCAAATTTTTAGAAGTTGAAACTTAAGTAAGAAAGCCCGAAACACCTAAATAAACCAAAACCATACAGAACTTGTATCCAGCAGAGCTCTGCTGTCCATTCCCTGACAGCTTCTATTTACCCAACAAATTACAACCAATTAAGTCTTTTGCAAGCAAAGTTCTGTTTACAGTGATGCTGAAGCAAAAAAAAAAAAGAGCTAAGAGGCATTACTCCAAATGTATTAAAAATAATTAGTCCTTCCACAAACACCACTGGAAATTGCCTTGGGTTTCTCCAAAGGACTTCAGTTTTGTTATTGTATGTAATTACAGTAATCAAGAGTTCCTAACCAGGTTCTGCAAACATTAGGTTGGTTAAAATAGAGAAGAGGAATTGTCTTCTTTCTTACAACTTCTAAGTTCTTCCTTTCCATTTCACGCTAAAATACAAAAGCTGACTTTGCAGTCATACTTTCTTAAATAAATAAAAATATCAGTACGTGAGCTGTTCATTCTGTTTCCAACCTAAAAGCCTCACATATGCCAAAGAAAAGCCAAGCTCACAACTCTACCAGCATCCTACTGCGAGTTGCAAGAATACTAAAGCCAAAGCACAGCTTCTGCATGGATGCTAAAATTCATCGCCACACATCCAGAAAGGTGAGCAAAGCTCAGAAGGTAGCAGGACTAGCAACCCTAACCAACTAATTTCAGAATTTACCATTTTGAAAGTGTAAGCCTAGTAACCAGTAAGTACTTGGAACCTTTATGATGCTTTCCCAATTCTAGTATCTCCTCCCCGTTCATCTAAAGCTTTTTGCTTTCAAATGATACAGATTATGCTCCTGAGAAAAACTTTAATTAAAAAACAGTTTAACACCTGACGATGCAAACAAGCTTTATTCTCCCTTCCAAGGAAACTCTGTTGACATTGTTGAATACAGAGGTACTTAGATTTACTCACCAGATCACAAACAAAATCCCTGGAGTCAATCACAATTTTGGCACTGACTTCACTAGAACCCAGACTGCAAGTGCTGGCTGTATCAGATCAATAGTTTTCAGAGCCTCTACGCTTTTCTTCTTATGCCATTCTTTCAAAGCACAAGTAAGATGCCCTGACATTCGCAACTTTAAGAGAAAACACAAACTGTTCATTTTAGCACAGTGAAAACCTTAATCTAATGGTCAATTCAGAAAATACTTTTTGAAGTCTCATCATGATTACCTGTGAATTACCACTGATGAAAGCAGGTCACATCCTAATTCTATCAAGGCCTTAATTCACAGTATCCCACTACCTATCAAGCGACTGCGTCTTTCTTGAAGAGATTTAAATTGAAAAGAGGCACACAGGAAAGAAGTGGAGACCTAATCATCATGACTGGCCACAGCCCCCCCAGTAGCCAGCAGCAGAACCAAGGACACCCCTTAGTGTCCTGCCTGCACCGCTTCCCTTCGTATCATGTTCATCTGCACTATGTTAATGGCATTATACATATTGATGGCTCCGTCAGAATCCAGTGCTACCTTTTACACTCTCCCAGACAGAATATAATCATCTCTTGGATGTAAATACTGCATTCTGATGCACATAACCCATGACTCATGTAATTTCCACCGCTTTTCAGATTTTCCCAAAAGCAGATTCTCAGATAACCCTAACTGAATCAGGGGCAGGGAGAAGGACAGAAAACAGCAGCAGTGCACCTTTGCAGAACCAAGAAGGGTGCTCCGGGGTAAAATTCCTTTTGCATTGCCTGCGTGTTCCCTGCACTCAGTTTAATACGGGCAGTCGTCCCTGGCCCACGTTCAAGCCAGCATTGTAATATATTAAAGAATACACTTTTAAAAAGACTTTTTAGGCCCTCCCAGAAACTTCTACAAACGTTATGTTATAGCACTTTAGCACCAGTAAACAGGCTGCGGGTCCCAAAGAAAAGCCATCTTATTTGCGCAGAAGGACTACATACGATTCCAGAGGACTCCAGACAAAGAATCCAGAGAAGTGTTCCACCACAACAACAGTATTCCCTGAAACTAAGGGACAGCTGCAGAATTAAGCATTCACTAAAATGCTTTGCTGGGTGGAACAACAGCTAAAGAATTAAATAAATTAAAAGACAACAAAACAAACTAAAACCCCACACTGTCAATCTTTTTCACTATGAGTAGCATTTGTGAGTAGACCAACAGACTCCAATCCTTGACTTGCTGCCAGATGGATTTTGCAGTATGTTTCTCTCAAAAAGTTCTCTCCAAAGGTTATAACAAGCTTGACAATAACAGTCAGATGGCATTTATCTGCACAACAAACTGAGTAATAAACTATCAATATTTATTAGCTATAAATCTCAAGCTCTCTTGAAAGTTATAACAAGTTATATAAATTTATCTTGCTCAAGATACTCAACCTCTTTCCTAACTTTAACATCATTAAAACAGCATTCAGCAAGCACCCCTTGTCATAGTCAGCAGCTGTTTGCACTTAGCTTTCTGCACCTTAATCTTGTATTTGGCTAAGCTAACAAAATTAATATTCTAGCTTCCTTTTCTTCTCACAACTGTGTCAAGTTCAAAAATGTAAATAATCATCTATTACTAACATGTAGAACTTGCACAGATCAGAGGAAAACAAAGTATTTGCAGTGTGAAACGCACCAGAGGTTTTAAAAAAATGCAACAAATTTGGAAAGGGCTTTCAATTACAACTTAAACCTCTGGATCTTCCAAAGAACAGCTGCGCAAATATTTGAGAAAAACTACAGCAAGTTGTACCTTCAGAAAGAAAGAATAGATTTTTACAGTGCTTTTTAAAACTTAAATATTGCATGATACAGTGATCTGATATTTTTACCAGCAACTAAGTCACTACACAAAAAACACAGAGCTGCAGACCACATTCCCCGACTTCCCTAAAGCCCAAAATGAGAGAGTCTGATATACTTCAAATTTTCTGCTCTGCCCCTAAAATTCTTACACCAAAGACACTCCTACACCTACCTCCTGTTAGGAGGTACAGAGGCTGCAATAAAAGCAAGCCAGCAGAACACCTGCGGGATTTCAGAGTTTAATTCAGCAGCTGATGATATTTAAGCATATGGTCAATGTAAGCACTTTTCTGAATAAGGATAAAATTAACTTGTGCTTGACTGAACTTGAGCTCAGACTTAAACTTTGACTCAAAACTGGCTAAATTAATAGTCACACTCAACAGACTTCAATATGCTCCTGCTCTTTAGTTTTCGAGTAAGCAAAACACTCTGTCCTGTCCTTTTACAGGTAACCACCAACACACACCGATTGCCCCTACTGATTTAATGTAAAAACGTTTTCAAAGAGAAGCACACATATCCTCAGAAAATCCGCTATGCAGGATATATCGCCGAGCAAATGGCTCAAAGACAACAACGCTCACTTCATTCTTCCCACCCAACACAAAGGCTGCGATCTGCGAGATGTTTCTTCCACGGGAAACAACTGCAATCAACCGACTAAATTATTCTAAGCAGTTTTAAGAGAAGTTAGCTAAGTATTACTGGTTTAATACCACAGTAAACCTTAAAGAAATCCTAAACTTTTGCCCAATGTGTCTTCTGATGACTGTATCTGGAACACCCTTAGCGCACTCCTCAAAGACTTCTGGAAATACAGTATAGACATACACACCTATATGTTCTTTTTAAAATACAGTATATGGGAGCGCAGCGTGGCTGGAGGGCAACAGCATCATTGTGCGGTGCCAGCAAGCTCAGCGAAACAATTTAGGTACCTAAGTGTTACCTTCTGCTTATCGAGAGTGATCATTCAGCAGTGTTTCTCATTCTTGAAACACCTACAGAGAAAAGCCAAGTTCCAAGAGCAATGATTACATGATGTATTTTCAAAAGAGAAACAACACAAAGGCAACTTCATCATATTCCAGCCATTCTCCTCCTTGAAGACAACCGAAGTTTTAAAAGCTCCATCTCTTTGCTTGCTACTAACTTTGTCTTTCCATCTCCGAAAGATATGAAAATCAGTTGTAATTCAAGGCTAATTCAGTCTCTAATTAGTTTGGAATCTTAATGGCCCTGATCCTATGTGTTAAAACTAATTTTTATCATGTCTGATACTTCACGGATGTGTCATGTTCTTGCTAATCTGGATCAGCACTTTTGGCAAAATTTTAGTATGAGTAGAGTAGTACGGAAGCAAGAAATTTCAAATATCAGATCATCTTGTGACAATGCACCAGAGAGCAAACAGATGGAAATCAAGCAGCTGAGTTTATTCAATGGATGGAAGCCTTCTTCCCAAAAGAGAACATGTGAAGATAACCTCAGGTCCTTTAGAATTCTGCGTATAGGTTGGCTTTTAACCTTAGAAAGGGAGAGAAATACGTATCATTACAAAACTGCTCACTCTAACAGCTTTTCTTAGACGCTGCCCTTGAGAACTACACAAAGTATAAGAGAACAGAGATCCTCTTTACTCTTACACCTGGTTTCTAATCGGTTGCAGTTTACAGAATAGCGCAAGTATTCCACAGAAGAGCGTGAAATAGATGTTCTATTGGAGCAAGTTTGGTTTTCTTGACGTGATGGGTCTATCTGTTGCGGCTATCTCACTGGTACAGAATGCACTCAACCCAACGAGATGCAAAATTTTGTATTCACGTCACATACCCTCAACTTCTGTCATCAGAAGCTACACAAAAAGCAGCTTCAAGTTTACTCTCGTCTGAGCAATTTGACTTGGATGCATTTTAAGATGTAAGGATGGAAAGAAAGATGTAAGAGGGAAGACAGCTGAACAGACCCATGTTGATCAGTCCCATCACACAACCACCACAATGACGGGCACCACGTCCAGTATTTTCAGGAAGAACGCCAGACGTATATTAATATGGATAGAAGTAACCAGATAAAGGAACACAGGCCAAGACAGAAGAGATACATGCTCTGCATCACCCCTCGCTAGACCTACCTCAAATGGATGATGCTCATCCCAGCCTTTGTACCACACACTGAGAAACTGAAACCTGGGCACAACCATTACAGCTGAGGGTTGAAAACTGGGCTCCCATTTTCTGCTCTGCCCTGGCATGCCTTGAACCCCCCAAAAACTTCTATTTTAAGCATTGTACAGGCCAGAGATTTGACTGACAGATTTCATCCCCACTGAAACTTTCATGCCATGCCGAGGCACAATTTCAGATGGTCTAGGTCTACACCCCTGCAACAGACTGCATACCATTACTTTCTGCGTATCTTCTAAACAAACCTTTTGTTTTAAAAGGATGGTTCCACAAACTCAGTCTAAGCTGACTTTGTTCTTACAAAGTGGACTCCATGCTTTCTTTTACGTAACACTCAGGCAGCTGTACGATTTTATAAGGTGCTGGAGGAATGTATTTCCTGTTATCTGAAACACATCACTTTGAGAACACATGAACGACGGTTTGTGTAGAGTTTCTACAATAAACTAAGAGGGCTGTCAGGTTTGATGGCATATTAGTTTGTCACTTGTAACAGGCAAAGCTGTGTGAGCAGATTAGACAATGCCACATAATTTAATAATTTTATCATCTATTCTACTTGACATTACCAGCTATTCCTCATCACTTCATCTGCCTCTGAGACTGTGCCAGATGCAGAGCCTTTTTACCAACATGAATATTGTCTACCCACACCTAAACATCACTGTTTAACCCATGAAAGGCAAGCTTGGCTTTCAACACCAGAAAAAACCCTTCAACTTTAATTCTTGGAAACTCACATGTACAAGTTCAGAGCAGCTCTTCTAAAGGGCTAACGTGGAATAAGATCTATTTAGGCAATTCTACTCACATTGAAATATAAAGGTCTGTAAGTACACGTTATAATCAAATTCATAGAAGCAAAGCCTTAAATGCTGACCCTCTGCAGGGGATGAAGTGTAGAGAGATACTGAAAAGTTAGAGAGAAAGAAAAATGGAAAGAAAATTTAAAATCATATCATACCAAAGCGCCTCTGACAGAGTCATTTTAAGTCAGTCAAACACATAGATGCTATCAGAAATACTATATATACACACACACTCCTATATATGTGCCCAATTATCCTCAATTAAGGAAATAGATAGCTATCAATGAGTAGAACAAGGGGAGGCACCTACATTTAAACCAGCAATGCTGTCTAAAAAACAAGCAGTAAATCAGCCACACGCATGTATTTGCAAGAGAAGTTTGGGCTTGCACTACGGTTTTCTTTCTAAACACAGCTGCCAGTCCTAGGGCTCCAAGGAAAGTGGGAACAGATGAGAGGTGAACAGATAGGTTTAGGACCACAGGAGGAGTTAAAAACACACGGAATGAAGTAGTTACAACCAGAATTAAAAGCTTCCCAGGAAACACCGTTTCCATCAGCCTTTACTCTGCATATTACTCATTTCAAACTGCAGAATGGATCAAAACCAAAATCTCCTGCTCCAATTCTTGTGCACTTGGCCTATAATCTAGGAAACAAACAACTTTAGTAGTCAAATATCACTGCTTTCATAAAGCAGCTGGAGAAAAAAAAAATAATCCTGTGGACTGGGGGGAGGGCTTTTTTTGTCCATGAACCACAATCCTTCGTTTTACAGGCATGTAAAATTGCGGGATGATCAGCACCAACATGCACTGCAAATTCCTGGCACAGGATCATCTGAGGCATCCAATCCACAGGTTATGGATGCAGCAACTCCCATCAGTGCTTCAGAACTGAATCCTCTGATTGCCCTGCCCAAAACTGCCAGCGGTCCCAAACAGTCTTCAGTATTCACAACCCAATCATACAGGAACACCACAAAGCTACAGCGGGAAGCAGTGCATCAGGAGGCATATCACCCTGCCCTCTCTGCAGGTGTTCAGGTCTAAAAGCTGCTTTTGTACCAATGCAAGCAGTCCCAAGGGGGACAAACAGCCCAAAGACTTCTGCTCAAACTTTTGCCAGCTGACCACTGCTCAAAGAAACATTGTAGCTAAGCGGGCAGCAAATCCAGGAGTGTGGGTAAGGCATTAGCCAGCTCCGAACTACTCAAAAAGAGCTGGGTTACACTGAAATAAAAAATCCCCTGATACCTGCCCACAGAGAATCAGACTACCCTTTTTTTAAAAGGCATTTCTTTTAACTGAAGTCCTGTAATCTATTTTATGCAGGATTACATTACTAATAATTTCCATGGGATTTCAGGCATGAGCAGTACCAGTTACATTCTCCCTGGAAGAATGCGTGGAGGTAGGACAAGGGAGAAATCACTATGCTTTCCAGGTTTATGTATAAAGCATCTGCACGCCCACTTTTTTCATGTCAAAAATCCAAACAAGAAAAACCTTTTTCCCCTAAAGTTTGCCGAGATCAGAAATCAACCCCCACTCTGCGCAAGGGGGCATGCCCTCCCCTGCAGCAGCGCAGCTCAACACGTGCCCACCCGTCCTAGGCTGCTTGCAAGGAGTTACAGCCGGGAAACTGTTTCAGCCAGCTTGGGCCTTCAGCCAGCCAGACCTATTGCTAACGCGACGCAAAGTCACAAACTTCGCCTTGCAGCGGGCAAGGGCTTGCTCTGTGTTTCTGGAGACCTGATTGTGTTTTGAGGGTACGAAGAGAGAAAAACTCCCGCCCCAACTTAGTGAAGCTGTAAATCGGCGCAGCCCATGACAAAAGCTTGTGTTCCTCACAACATGGAAGTGGACGGTGTTCAAATTCAAAGATTCTTATCACTATTTACTCTTAGCAAGTGAGTTTATTTTTCCTTTATGTTACAGATATTTGTGCCACCTTCCAGCTGTTTATGTAATTCTGACCTAAATCAATGTTGACAGGGATCTGCAACATATCCATCCAATTTTTTCAAGTAACTGCTCTAGGTCTAGGAAGTCTTTCAGAGGGGTTAATCTAAAGACACAGCGAAATTCTGATTTACTAAGCAGTTTAAAATACAAACATGAAAAAACAGAGTCAGAAGGACTGGAAAAGCCACTCAGCTGGTTCTCCCAATGCATCCCCAGTACAGGTTGTTAACTAGGATACTGAACAACCGCCTTGCTGTTTTATTCGTGCACGCTGCTTGATGACTAGGTTTTGCTTCCAGTTTCCATCAGTACTATCATGGCTAATAAAACATTAACTGTACAATACCTGATTACTGCATTACATTTCTGATGTGACGCTATCATATACAGAACATTGTATTTAAAGGCGAAGCTGGCTCTTCTTTTAACCTCTATCACTACACATTAAAAAGGTGCAGTTATCATTTCAGCCACCACCAGAAACTGCAAGGAAGACCACATATGTAGGGAGCACAAGAGACAGAAGTGACAGAAATTGATAAAAACTTCATCACATTGCTGACACCCCATATATCAAAGTCCTAAATCTCATTCTCTGCTTGCCTCCAATTTCCATCAAAGCCTGCCAGCTGCACATTTATTGAGAAGTTTGTGATCTGACAGCCACTGTATTACCAACATTAATGATGCATCAGTCTCTAGAATTACTGGGGAAACAGTCCAATTGATTTTATTATTATACAGAGTTCCTCACATTTCATTTCAAGCAGCTTCCTACCACAAATTTTAGCAATAACTAAAAACGCTACACAGCTGATGCACAAAACGTTAGGGTGAAATATGGTTACCGCAGCTTCATGTCACTCCGTTCTCCCTCCAGGAGGGCTCCAAATCACTCAGACACCACTGTGTAAGCCATGAGTTATTGGTCCATAACTGAAAGGGCTTACACATTGTGGTGCAATGAACAGTGCACCACTAATATTCACTAATTTGGCCAAGAAAGCTACAAAGAGACACACAATGTCTTCAGCTCCCCCCAAAAAAACAGTTTTCCCAGTCTTCTAAAGCCCTGCTTTTGACACTAGATAAAAATCACCTAGGACGGGGAGGGGGGGGAGAAGGTAACTTAAAAGCATGTTGCTATTTGGACTGAAATTGTTTCCACAGGTGCCATAAAGAACAAGTACACATTTTCTCTGCAGCAAATAGCCCGCTTTAGTCTGTCCTTTTCATCCCAGAAGTCTTTCTTCACTTAAAAAACAAGCAAACTGCTACCCCAGCTACTAAAAGGATGCAATAATGCAATACAACAAATCAAACTTGTAGGGGCTTCTTTGAATCACAACCAAGTATTTTAAATACTTGCAGTATCAGTTGGGAAAGGATCTCCTTCAAATATCCAGCATCTATTCCCAGAAGTCCCCGAAGTTACCAAGTCTTTATTTTTTTCTTTCACCAAGCCTGGCAATGACACCTAACAGAGAACTATTCCTGTCACTGTTTAGGTTAGAAAGAGAACACACAAATGCTGTCATAGTTTTAAGAAAAGGCATTTTAAGGCTCCACATCTCCCCAAAAAAGAAAGAGAAAAACAGTTTTCCTTCTCTACTTTTGATCTCGTAACTTGAACTTTTCCAAAGGCCATAAACAAAATATTTTCAAGCACTTGTATGAACAGTGGTTTGCTCACTGATTTTGATAGACAAGGTCTGCAACACAGTGACAAGAGGAATACATCAGGCGGAACAAACAGGAACTGCTGCAGAAGTGGAATGAGATCCTTTCCTATTTACCTTTTTGCTTTTTTTACTTGACAACAGCAATTTAGTAATTTTGAGTTTTGTAAGAAATGAATTTGAGTTATTAGAGGAGATAGATTTTCAAACCGATCAATAGGAATGCTGTAAAAAAACCTGCTACAGAAGTTAGTACTGTGTCTGCTTCTATAGAAACCTCTCCCTAACTCCACAGCAAGATGTTGAATTACGAGCACTACAGAAAAAAAGAGCTAATCACTAGGAAATGCACTGAAAGTAGGAAGCTGCTTCCAGATGTGCAGTGCAGCCCAGACCTTACACAAACATGCTGCTCCGTTTTTCTTGCTGTTTTTGCGGTCCATTATTTTAGAGGCATGCAACACATCCACCTTTGAGGAACGTATCTGAAGTTGGCTCAGCCCACACGCTACTCCCAGGGTCCGCTCCCCAAGCAAAGAGCGAACATATCTGGATAGAATAATCACCTGTATTAATTACGGTATCCTCTAAAATGGATACCAGTCTCAACCGCGCTCCGACTCACAAGTTTAGAGGCAGAGCCCTGCCCCAGACTGCCTGCCTGACCCGTGCGGGAGGGACGGTTCAGCTGTTATTAATCCCTCCCAGATCACAGCCTGTGAATGCCAAGGGCAAACGAAACGGGTCCTGGTTCACTTTGGTACAGCAGCTCCCGACCAGGAGCAGAAATGTCAGAGGAAGGGGCAGAGCAGACCAGCCCTTCTGAGCAGGAAACCAAACAGACGAGCCCAAAGCAGGAGGTTTAGTGTGGGCTGGGGTTTTTTCTGCTGTTGTGTTTTTTTGTTTTTAAACACTGTCTAGTTACCTACTTAAACGTGCATAAAACTTTCACCCATACTTGCATCTGGCATCAAATGTAACAGGTACCTCATTACCATTGCCTTTTGGGAATCCAAAAGAACAAGCAAACCAGGCAGGAAAACACAATTGGTTTGAGGAAGCAGAACTTTCCTAGTATCTTCCTGATAGCAGTAAACATAAACTGAAGTATCCACAGACAGTTCAGAGGACAGTCACGATCAAACCTTTTTTACTTTACTGGCACAGCTTACATTTACAACACACATTTTAAAAGAAAAAAAACCCAGAACCAAACCATCACAATCATCATTTTGCAATGCATGTAACATACTGAATGCAGGCAACTCTAACAGGGAATTTATTAACTTGGGAACAAACAGTTCCTATAATTAGTTACCAGAAAATATTCAACATGCATTTACAGGTTTACTCTTGAATCACTAAGGACAACTCTAGCCACTAAGGCTGAATAAGGGGTGAGGGAGGGGAGCAAAAAACCCTGAAGTATTTAAACTACCATCAGTTACTCCACTATTTCCTACACCAAGAACCGAGTGACACTTACACTGTTTATTTGCACATACAGCCGGTCCTATTTGTCAGAAAGCTGTTTTCCAACATGCAAATTGACTTCTTCTGCGGGTCGAACACTAGCATGAGCAAGCTGATAAAGATCACATTAAACTGGGACTTCTATCTCTCTTATACAGCTGGTATAGATGCAGGCAGTCATACCACTATTAATGTTTCAGATTATTAGAAAGACTGCTTAAGTGGAAAGTCCTTAATATTCATGAAGTCTCTTTAGCATCTGATTAGGTTCTTCCCCTTCCTCTGCCTCCTGCTTCATTTATTACATTTTCACCTGGGCCAAAAATGCAAGGATGAAACCACCTTTATTTTGCATTGAGCAGACACGAAACATTGTTAAACAGAAAGGGATTTCTGTCCTTTCGGAAGCTGGAAAGGAATGTTTATCCAGCAGGGAAACACACCCAGCTTTCAACTTAAACCAACAAATGATTTTACCATACACCGACTTATGGTAAAAGCAAGTTACTAACGTAATCTGGTCCGATAAGCCATTATTACAGATTATTATATTAATAATTAGGCTCCTGGGAACGGGCAGGAAGTACATACTAATGGAAGATGGGCCCTGGGAGACCGCACGGACCAATGGCAGCCCTGGACCCTGCGTCCTCAAAGCAAGGGTTCACGACTACCGCACGCAGATTACACGACGCCAAATAAATCATCCCTTACGCCAAATCAAGCCCCGGGGGGAAATGACGACAGGAAAAACCCATGCCTAACAATGAAAGCCATGGTTTGACCAGCGCATAGCAGCACAGTGAATTTTATTATCATCGCTCACGCAGCTTTCTGAGAGCTTACTAAGCGCGTAAATGTCCTTGAAGTGTTTTGTTTCCTGAGAAAGCTTGTTCCATTGAACCCGCTCCTTAAACTGTGCCTGCAGTAGGTCCCTGGATGAAGATGGACTTGACTGTGTGTGAGGGAAAGCCAGGGAGCTGAGCTATGTCCCCTGCCATGTCTCCCTCCCCAGGCCCTCCAAGCCTCCCCCCGCCAAGGCGCAGAGGCTTCGGCCATACCACGTTCCCGGGCCTAATTCTGACCCTGCACGCAGCGTCCGATCCTTCCCCAAGGCCTTCGTTAACGGCCTCCACGGGCCTCGCTCCAAGGGTGCCGCAGGGGGCCTCACGCCCTCACCATGCAGCCGCCATGTTGGGCCAGCAGCCATGCCGCAGCCCCTGCCAGCCCCGAGAGACGGCTCATCTTCCTCATCCCGCCACTAAACAATAAACTCCAAGCTTTTAAAAGAAAGGTTCTCAATTTTAAGAGTTAACAAACAAAATGAAAAAAGAAAAAAAAAAAGAGCTGAAGTAGCTTTAAGTTCATCTCCTCAGCGGTAATAAATAAGGCCTAAGCATGGAGGCAAAGTTAACCACAAGCCTGGGACTTGATCCAAGTCCCCCATGACAATAGGAAAACATTCAAACTACAACATTCAAAATATTATTTAACTTTTAAAGTCTTAGCGCAGTTCAAAGTCTCCTCTGTGGAACGGCGCTCTTGAAAATGTCGGTTGCCTTCCAGAGCCCATTTCCTCCTAATCAGGCCCGGCGTTATTTAAATAGCGCGGAATACCAGCAAGAATAGGAATCGCTTGGCTGAGCCAGGGAGGAGAGAAAGCCCTCAAAATGACAGCAGAATTCTTAAAAGCTGGTAAAAGGCCTAATCCTATATAATGATTTACAAAGTGACAAGGAAAATAGATTTGCTGTGACAGCCTGAAAGGAGACCAACGTAAATAAAATCGCCGTGGCCACTGCCTCCCCCTTGGCAGACGGCAGCTCTGACAACAGGAGCCCTCCACCAACCTACCTCGATTGGTTTTTTTTTTTCCACCCACCTGGGCCTCCCTCACAGCCATCACCTTGGGGGACAAAAAAAAGATGGCTGTGCAACTTTAAAAGCAAACGACTCACTCCAAAGTGAGAAATTCTTTCCAATGCACAAGCTTATCGATTACCAGCGCAGCAATTCACATGTAACACCTCTTTGTATGGTAATCCCAGATTAAAAAAAAAGGACAACTAATTCTCCCTCTCTCGCCTCACAAAAACGACAACAACAACAAAAAAATCTTATACCCAAGAGCTCTGAGCTTCGGTTTTATTCATGAAGCCCCCGACTGCAGCACCGCAGCTGTGGTACGCAGAGGCAGAGCCCGGTGCCAAGTACTTGCAGACCAAGCACGCTAGACATTTCTCTGGCCGGCGAGCGCGATGTGGGTTGGCAAGGCCTGGCACTACTTTATTTATGGCTTTTTTGATACACAGAAGACGCGCAGCCACCTTTAACTGTTTCTTCCCCAAAGGGCAGCAGAAGTAGCAGCAGGGCCGGCGTCCCCCCACACCAGGCCCCCTTCGCACGGGGCCCGAGCTTTCCCCCCTGCTGAAGCGAAGCCATTCAGCTTCCAGCTGCGTGGCAAAAAGCACCCGAGCACGCTGGCGAGGGACCAGCTGCTCTTCCCTGCCTCCACAGAGCCAGGCAGCTGCGTCGCTGCCATCGCCACGGGCCCCCCCAAAATCAGCCCACACCAAGCCCTCCCCCTTATATGAACCAAGGGAGGACCCCCCCAAAATGGAGGCACCCTCCTCCCGGATGCGAGGTGCCAGCTTGCTGCCTCCTCGCAGCCAGCGTCAAGCATCTCCTTTGGTAACGTGAAGTGACCAAATAAAACATGACGACTGCCCCCTCCCCACCAGAGCCATGCCAAAGATGGTAAGCAGGTCGTTAACTGCCAAGGTCATCTTGTTTGTGAAAAAGAACGGAAAACATTACCATTAAGACTCTAATATGGTAAAACAGCAGTGACAGCAACAAGGAAACACAGGCTTAATGTTTCCTTTAACCCTCGCTTAAAAAACACATTTGAAGTCATCCGATTCAACTGTATGACTCCGCAAATTACCATTCATTAAGCAGTTCTGGGGTAGCTTCAGTCCAATTTCCCTCTTGCACCCCACACGTACCCCAGCATTCTGTGCAGGACCCTCCTGTCAAACCTCGTCTCCAAGCAGAATGCAACAAATTCATCTGACCTTCCGAAACTGTGCCATCAGGAGAACCACCCACCCACGCTCTCCTGTCCACCAGCTTCTAGGACACACCACCGCCTCTCTGAATGGCCATGTGGGACCTGCCATGTGCAGCAGCAACACCCCTGCCTCCCCAGCACAACCCCCAGCCCCCCCTTTCCTGCCGGGAGCCAATAAATTTCATTCCATCTGAGCCATAACTACTGTTTGTCCGCAGACTCGTAAAATACGCTAAGAAATGCCTAATGAGACACCGATCTGGCATCCAAATGTTCTCCCCCATCCATCTCCCCAGCAGGCCGCTGCCTGAGCAGCACACACGTCGAGGCTGTCGTTTGTTTGCCAGCTCTCCACGGAAGGAAGGAAGAGAAGGAAAGTGGGTGAGAGCTGGAGTCGGCGCAACGGCAGCACATGGCTGGCTTGCACATGTTCTGTTGCTCACTACTAAGAAAACACATACATTTACACACACAAAATCCTCCAAAAGACCAAATGAAGACAGCAGGTTACTAGGACAACATTGCTTCCTTCACATCAGGAGCTAATAAAATAAGTAAAAACCACAGAGAAAGACCGATAAACGCTGAGCTTCATGAGACCCTACAAACATGCAATTCTTCCCATTTCCAGGTAGCCCAACACCTGTACTTCCAGGGACCTCGCATATCACTGATCTTACAGTAGCACTGCGAAACCAGCTTCTGCACAAAAACTGAGGAAGTCCAGGCAAGAGATGGAAGACTGCATAATGAACCCCATTTTATTCCTAGGACATGCAGGCAACTCCAGAGTTTCCGCAATCTGTTCAGAGTTACTCGAGAAGTCTGGAGGGGAAGAATTAGCTGAATCAGGCAACCACAGCCCTGAGTTCAGTGACCCAAAGCCAAGCCTCCTGCCCTCCAACTGAACACTTAACTCTTGCCGGAGAGAGCCCCAACACGCAGACAAAAGGCTCCCGCAGGTTGGTAAGCCATCTGGTACCTTGCCTGCTGCTGCCAGGAGTTACTCCTGCAGATGGTTTTGCATTCTCTGAACGCATCTTTCTACGGCACAGGGCCTTGCAGTACTTTTTTTTCCTTTTTAAAAACTATTTTTGAAAGTACTTTAAATATTCTAAAAACCTGAAACAGGTTGCAGACTGCAAATATTTGCACACATTCTTAACTTTATATGCAGGGAGGTGAACTAAGTTTAAATAACCATTTTTATGTCTAACCTTAACTGTGTACATAAATATTTACAGGATTGTGACTTTGATTTTTCTCCCTTGTGCTCACTGCATCACCTGGCTCTTGAGTGGCTGGGGTCAATGAAGCGAGCTGCTTTCTCAGTTTCATGCGTTATCCCTATTCTGCATTGCCTGGCTTGAAAACGGAGGAGGAGCAACGTGGAAATCCAAAGCCTAAAACCCCACGCTGCTTTTAAGTGGGTAGTGTTCCGCAAAAACATTGTCAAAGAACTAGACCAAAACTTTTATCACTGTAGGCATGTCAAAATCTAACCCAGATTAATCTGAGCAGGGTACTAAATGGATGCCGTAAATCCGTTTCACACTCTTCCTACAAAAACTTACAGAAGAGTTACTTACATAGGACTTAACAACAAGGCAGCTCCTGTGCCTCAGTGGTGATTTCCCCCGTGTACACACGGACAAACCCTTGACCTCTACAAGCAGGGGGATTTAAACAAGTTACAGGATTTAGGAAAAAAAAAAACAACACACACAAAAAAAAATCCTAGAATTCTTTAATAGTCTAAGTTTTATTCACAATGATTAAAACTTAGAAAGATACAAAAGAAGTTTTGGGAGCACAAGCAGCAGCATTCCCTTCCCAGATCCCCACGAAGCGGGGCTAAGCCTGCTCTTCACCTTCCCCACCAACTCATAGCATACAAGGGGGAATAAAAACAAAAAAAGCTTGCTGTACACAGCTCAACTTTCCAGTGTTGAAACAAGGCTCGAACAGTTTAAAGTCACACTTTCTAGCCTCTTGCTTCTTCAGCATCAGCCTAAGAAAACATTTAGAAACAGTAAGTTCATGATGTTCATATGAACATTACTTTTGTTTATGCTTTTGATAGCACTTGTGCTTAGCTACTTTAACTATTTCCTCCCATAGACCAGCTCATCTGCCAGTTTCCCCCGTTTGTGTAGAGCCTTTGATAGTGAAACAGGACAGAAAAAAATTAAATGCTTTAAAGTGTATGCATTCTAGCTCTGAAACCACAAAAGCCTTGCAGAGTGATTCACCAACAGTCAAAACCCCCCAACCAATTTTCTCTTGAAAAAGAAAATTCAGCATTTATTGTGTGCTTGAATATAAATACTGTATTTTGTGACACACAGAAGTCTCACCATTAGCTTCTGAAATCTGTACAGTTCTTGTAGCTACCAGAATACAACATCCCATCAAATTCTACCCCAAATTTCCCTAACATGACATTAATGGATGCAAACAATCTCTTGCCTTGGATAAGGCTAGAGAAGGTAAAATCAAACGTATGTATACAAACTGATTTCAATAATATGCTATGAGAGTTTAATATATTAATGAAAAGAATTTTCAACAATACCATTTCACTAAATTCAATCAGTGCTGCTCAACAGATACAGTTACAAAATATCACAATGAATATTAATGGCAGAGGCTTATGCTATGTTACTCTTAATATCTTGACACACAGAAAGATTTCAGCACAGTGATTTGCTCGGAATTTAATTAAAGTACCAACCGCGAAAGGAAAAAGCAAAAACCTCTTCAGAACTGTATTTATGTCCTTGATTTTTAAAAATGGTCTATAAACTTGAAAGACTTCAAAGCATTTGGAGATTTTTGGATGCCTCAATTCATATTATTTGAAAATGCCAAATTTTCAGATATAGCATGCACTGCACTTAATGGAATTGGTGCCCGTTTCAGGCATTTTCAAGAATCAGTTGCTTTATAAAAATTTTCATTTATCAAGAATAGAGATTTTATATTAAAAAATTTTGACAGAAAATGAAGGCAAAACATGAGGCTACTCACAATTTCTGTTTTCAACCGGAAGTCATTTTATTTTTTTGATGGGGTCTAAGAATAATTTTTACAAAATTCAAACAACTAACTGGAGCTATTAAAAGCTATTTTACAATCAAGGTTGGCAGTACAGAACATCTGCACACAAATTTATCAGCTGTGTTCCGATTTGAATGTGGTTTTCTTCATCAAAATCTTTACGCCATGCTGTACCTCAAGCAGCAATCTACCCAAAATCTGTTCACAACATCGGGATGAAGCCTAGACCCAGGTCACGTGTATGTCCAAGTACTTGTTAACTTCGTCCATGTACTTGTTAACTTCAAGTTTCATAACAGTTCACTGAGATCACTCAGTATCCAGTTAAACGCACGTGAACAGCGGCCAGTGTAAGGTTCTCACTTGCTTTTATTTGGGGAAATTTTCTCCAAAAGCTGAAGGTGACTGGTTTATGCAGTTCTGTTCAACGGGTCTGTGACACCTCATTTGCGTAAGGCATAAAGAGAGAGAACGCCCTTTAATAACTAAGATGTGCCAAATAATCCAGGAGGACATCTAATTCCCTCGGACCGTAAGGCACCCCACAGATGTAGCTCATCTACACCCACAAGCCAAGCCAGAGCCACTTCTTCCACAGTCCCAAAGGCGACACGGCCGCTCGCAGGCTGATCCATCAGCTCAAGCCCCCCACCCCTGGAGCTACAGAACAACACTGAAAACAGAGAGCAAAGAAACGCGGCACGCCATGGTCCTTAGGGAACACAAGGAAAAACACTTCAGAATCACAACTGGCATTTAGACAACACGCTTAGTTTAATCACAAAAGTTATCTGTATCGTCATGGTGCCCAGGAGATGCAGCCAGCGACCAGGGCTGCCATCACACCAGGCACCACACAATGCGTGGAAGGCACCATTTCAGCCCCGAAATGGGGCTCGAAAGCTGCAAAAATTGAGCAGGGAGCGGGAGAGGCACGGAGCCAGGGGCTGCTGCCAGCTGGTCTTGGTGGAGGCCATGGCTCCTGGAAGGAGCTGCCTGCCCCGCACGGGCACCACGAGAAGGAAGGCTGGGCACCACGAGAAGGAAGGTCGGGCACCACGAGAAGGAAGGTCGGGCACCAGCCACCGGCTCCCCACATGAAGGGTGGGAAGAGTAGATGCTTGCAGGAATACTTCAGTGCTGCAAACGGGAACCTGGCTCCAGGTTTTAGCCTTCAATCTTACCGCAGTAAGATTTATGGCCCTTTATGACCATATCTTGCAGCTTTTTCCACCACGGGTGGGTGTGCTAGAGGTATCCATCAGCCACACCAACCGTAGGGTTGGATGGGCTTCAAGCTTAGTGCTACCTCCTGCCGGCTTGTACAGTGTAAAGTTCCCATGACTCGGTTGGACAGAAAAGGAAATAATCCATTTCAGCTGAAAAGCAG
>Ga0065711_1005813_pt1 | contig 19467 bp, 16 predicted proteins | sample Hoacrofraction12_FD_59098 | JGI IMG/M metagenome (GOLD analysis project Ga0065711, IMG submission 59098) | Hoatzin crop microbial communities from Cojedes, Venezuela - Epithelial fraction 12 v2 (version 2) | ecosystem: Host-associated > Birds > Digestive system > Esophagus > Crop | place...
CACAAAAGGGCCCTACAAGGCTTCAAAACCTGGTTTAAAATAAAAACTAAACTAGGAAGCAACAGTATGAATCATAGTAGATTGCAAACAAGGACGGGATGCATTTAATTTCCAGTTTATGAAGCCAGTTTTATTTATTTATGATTATGCTTCAGTGTTTAGCTTATGTACAAAGTAATGACTCATTTCTGGAGTAGCTACAAGTCATATTTGGAATAGTACATTTCCTCCGTGAGGAAATGAGAAAAACCAGTAGTCCTTTCAGTCCTACCATCCGAGTATCAGAGGAGAAAGGTTTGACATCTGCCTCGGAAGATTTCCCTTGCCACTGTACCCCCTCACTGTGGAAACTGCCTGTCCTCCGGGGTAGGAAACTCCTGCGTTGTTACCTAACTGCGCCGGGGAGAAAACCGTGTCGGCAGTAAGGTCTGGCTTCTGAGCACGAAGGCTACAAAGCAGTCCCTTGGCACAGCACCAGCCGTGCCAGGAGTGGGGCATTATGGAGGTGTCGGGGTGGAGTGGGCTCGTTTGGCCACAACGGACCAGATGGGCAGCGTCCGCTGGGCCGGGGTCTGCCCGCGGGTCCCTCAGCGAGGGTGCAGCGGGGACGGGAACCTGCACCCCCGGCACGACACGCGTTCCAGCCCTTCGCCGCCCGGCAGCCTGGGTGCGCTCCGTGTCTACGGGGTTTTGAATTTACCCCTTTGGTTGCCACAATTAATCACACGGTTTTCCTGCCGATTAAGCTTCTGCATTATGAAAAATGATATTTGAATGAAAAAAAATTGCAGCCTGTCACAAATGTGAGTTTCCCCCTGCTCTGTGCTGCAGCCCAGGGTCCGGTGCATGCCCTGGGGCAACGCCATTCCCTGGGCTGAGCCATCCCTTCTCAGATGGTTTCCACCGCTCCTGCTGTCTCTTTTGCTGCCCGTGGAGCTCATCCTTTTCGTGGCTTTTGCCCTTTGTCAGAGCTGTGTTTTCCAGGGTCTGGCTGTATTTCTGGAGGAGCTCAGCGCCGGGGCATGGAGACACCCATGCACTAGCAGAGCTGCTGCAGCGGGACAGGCTGCGGCTGCTGGCAGGGGCCAGCCCCGGGGCTCGGAGCTCCCCGGGGAGCCTGGAGAAGCCCCCTCGCCGTGAAGGGGTGGGACGACATGGCAGAGCCCTGGAGCAGCCCCCAAAGCTGCCTCTGAAGCTGGGAGCCTGCACAGTTTCCCCTCCCAGCGCCTGCTGACTATCGGGACCTGCTTAAAGCGTAGGGTGGCCCAGGCGAAAAGGGGTGCCCAGATGGGCAGGAGGCCATCACAACGAGGACCTCACAGCGCAGACCACCAAGCCATCCCAGCGAGCATTGCTTTCCCTTTTTTTCATTTTCCAAACGCAAAGCGAGGGAGCCAGCAGCACTGTTCCCCCGTGCCAGCATCCCCAGCAGAACATCCTCACCTCGGCTGGTTCCTGGTCTCGGTGGCACCTCGCTGCTCACCCCAGGGTGGGAGGGAGCGCTGCGAAGCCCCTGGAGGAAGCGCAATCAGGCTGCTATTTCAGGGCTATTATCTCAGCTCTGCTGCGGGCTTCCTGATAATTCCCTGAATTAGCCAGGCAGCTTTGTTCTCGAGTGTTTTTGTCAGATATCTTGGACTACACCGCGGGGAAGGGGGGTGGGATGGGACGAGGCAGGGGGGAGTGACGGGCACCGCTGCTGCGTGTTTACAAGTTCCCAGGCAGGAACTACAAGGCTAATTAATTTCTCATTAAGGAAGAAGTTGAAGGATAAAGAAGCATAGAACCAGAGCTTTGGGAGATGCAGGGGGGTCCGAAGACACGTGTGCACGTCTCTTCCTTTCATCCGTGAGAAGGAGGCCCCTTTCACGCTGCAAACACCTTGTTTTCGGGTTCTCCCTTTTATCACGAACACTCTGCCTTCACAGAGACCTCCCTTTCACCACCTGCTTTAGGGGCTGGGGGGCAGGGCAAACCAGGCATCACCACAGCCCCACAGGTCAGGCAAAACCAGGGGATTTCCAGAAAAAGCTCAGTCAGAGTCCCAGGGTGACACGGTGACAGCAGCTGAGATCCCATATCCTGGAATTCCTAGGATGGATTTCCATCCCTGGAAACTTTCAAGCTCAGGTTGGACTGGACTCTGAGCAACCTGATCTAGCTGAAGATGTCCTTGCTTATTGGAGGGGGGGTTGGACTAGATGGCCTTTAAAGGTCCCTTCCAGCCCAAACTATTCCATGATTCCGTGATCCATGTCTCAGGCACTGCTGCAGCTGCACCCATCCCCTGGCCATGGCAAGGCTTCACCCAGCCCCGTCCGTCCCCACTGTAATGTGTGAAATGGATGGTGCCGTGAGAATAAAGCTGCTATTGCTGCTCCACTGCTGCAGAGTGCTGGGGGCAAGCTGGGGACCCTCCCCAGGCGGTGTCATCCCAGTCCTTGCTGCTGTGATGAAGAAGGAAGAACTTCATGAACTTTGCACGGCTTTCTCGATAGGTATCTGCTCGGGTTTGCACGCGAGTTCCCTGTGCTGTACTTGTCCCTTGGGGCTGTGCTGGCCCTGGAGTGGTTTCCTAGGGTGAGCTGGGGTGTCCTGCAAGGGTGCTGGCAAATGGGGTGGGAAACAGCTCTGAGGAGAAGCAGGTACATCCTCGTTGCTGGACGGGGAAGATTTGGGTGCCAAAACAGCACTCGGAGGTCTTGAAGTCTGGATCTCATTTTAGGTGAGATCATGTTATGGCCTCACGGGAAGATCAAAGCCCAGGGTGAGCAGACCTCAGCCCCCTCCTACCAGCCATGGGACCTGGTCAGGCCACCACAAGCTGCACCACAAGCAGCCTCCAAAACTGGTGCGAGGAGCAGGCCACCCGGCAGGCAGCAAACCCTCAACCCAGCCAGCCCCGGGAGCTGGTCCCTGCCTGAGCCAACCACCCCATCTTGTCCAGGGGAAAAATAACCCACCCCTCTTTGCCAAAGTTTTATTGTGTCTTTCTGCTGCAAATCCTCCACAAACAACCCGGGACCGCCTGGCTCCTCTGATGTGGCTGGAGGCCGCGGGCTGACACAAGCGCTTCAGCGAGGCATCTTTCTTCTGGATGGGATTTGCCTCACGCCATAGATTTTAAGTACTGTGAAAATTGGCCCATTTGGCCGTGTTCGACAGACTGTGTGTTTTATAAGATAGTGTATCTCAAGCACATTAACCAAGCAAACATTACATTTTATCAAGCAAATAAGGAATAAGGGGATAATAGAGATATTTTTCTTACCTACACTTGGAATACGAGTGGGGAGAGCGGGTGCTTCCTGGAGACGCACGGTCGCGAGGAGCTGTCGGTGGCAGAGGTGTCCCGGGGCCATGGTGGGGACGGTGGCCATGGGGGGGGCTTCTCATCCTGGGGAGCCCCTGGGTGCCCAGTGAGGTGGAGCAGCATCCATCTGCGGGGCTGGGGGGCTGCGCGGCGAGGTGGGAGGACTACGGGGACAGAAGGGAGGACTACGGGGCTGCTTCTCCCCGTCGGCCCCAGCCCCCAAGCCTCACCAGCGCATATGCAGAACTCATGAAACAATTTCTTCTTTCTCATTTACAGGAGTTTGGGTTATTTTTCCCCAGCTTGCAATTCAGTTAGCTGCAGTTTGCGTGCGCAAAGTGCCTGCGCTGGCCGGAGCTGGGAGCGGCCCAGCCCTTCCCCGCTCCCCCAGGGTGAGGGGGAATCACACAGTTCATTTGTTCTGGCTCCAGAATGCCTTTTCCTTTGCATTCTTCATCTCTCAGGTACTTAATCACCGTGTTTCCTATTCACATGTCTGGTCATTTCACTTGTGTCAGGGCTCCTTAACTAGGAAATATCAAGATGTTTTCACCCTAGAAAGCCGAGAAGCGTATAATTAGCCACCCAGGTAATAAATTACCTGTGCTGGCGACAGCCCACTGGGGGAACCTTTATTCTCCATCTCATCCTATTATGCTGAGCCAATTTAGCACATCTGTAGTTGTTTTAAAATAGTAATTTAGATGGAATCATAGCAAAAGGAAGCTTATTAACAACTTCGCTGCCAAGAGGAAGACGGAAGGGACAGAGGCTGCCATGGAGGGAGAGTTTTGTTCCTGGCTGGACGACAACACTTCAAGGGAAGACAAATCTCGCTGGTGCCTCTGGCCCCTTTGCTTGGAGCGCAGCATGGACAAAGCTCCACAGTCCCCCTCCAGCCTACCATGGAGCTCCCAGGTGAGAGCTGCCAGGGCTGGGGAACTGTGCAGGCGTTTGGCCATCGCATGACCCCTACCTTCTGCACGTGGGAGAGGACCAGGGGACGCTGGGTCCTGTGACCATCACGTTGCTGAGCCCGGGACAGCCCCGGGACCCCGCTGCACTGGGCAGTTCCACAGCCCCCCATCACCCTCGCCTGCTTACCATGAAGATGAAGGCAGGACAGCAGTGACATTTAGCTGGTGAGGTTTCCCGATGTCCCCAGCTGGCAGAGCTGGCCCCCAAGGTTGCTAGTGCATGGTCCCCAGCTGCAGGGCCTCAGGGCTCTGCTCCTTCGGAAACCTTCCAAGCCTGGCACTGCTGCGCAGGGCACCGGGCTCTGCAGGTGAGAATTGCGGTGGACAGCTGAGACCTCAGGCCACCAGCCAACTACAAAACACCAAGAGCAACTGCTGGGAAGAAAAGAGCAGCTCCAGCCTGGAGGGAGAAGAAAGAGAATTCATATCAGTGCGTGTGTAAATAAAAGCAGCCAGTTTCTGCCTCCGTGCTGCAGAGCTGTAATCCCAGTGCCACCATCTAGGTCAATGCTTGCAATGAGATCGTGTTCTCCAAGCTCTCATGTGGCAGCCTCAAATGCAGAATCGCTCAAGCACGTTCAGCAGAGCCAGTGTTTGCTCAGATGGGTGCTTTCTCACCGGCACCCTTACCTAATGCACCGTACACATCGTTTGGGCGAGACTTGCTTTGAGCGCTCCATCATGATCAACAGGAGGGTTTGCTCAGCAGTAGCTCGGGTTCTCAGCACTGGCCACTGATGCCAAATGCAAACCAAGAGTTCTGTCCCTTGGCACCATCTGCCGAGTAGATGAACCGTTCATTTCACCAAGCAAGCCTTTCCTCCTTCCTCCTTGTTCTCTTCGCTATCCATCATCCAAGCCCTGTGCTAGACACCCTCCGCTCCACTTTGAATCCCAAGCAGATGTTCATCTGGAACGTCACCACCTTCATGTGTACCTACAGCAGTGAACAAAGTAGGCTAGAGCCCTTCCTTTGGCTCTGAGGCCCCATCCACACCTCGGCCTGTCCGTGCACAGCTGAGCTTTCTTGTCCTCGTGAGCAAGGTGGCTCCATCCATCTCCTCTGAGAACGTGCTCGCCCCGGAGCTGAGCCTGAACAGAGCCTGGCTTTTCCCGACTGGAAGGGTGGGCTGGGCATGGGGACAACACCACCACGGCAGAGGTCCATGGTTCGGTACCCTGGGGCTGTCGGTGCAGCCAGAGCACCCAGGTCTCTCGGAGACTTCAGGAGTGCCTGTGCCCTCTCAAGCAGGGGGGCTGCAGCTGCATTTGCAGCCGAGACCCACGAAGCTCAGGGTCTGATCGAGGTCTGCAAGGCAGCAGGACATGGAAAAGCAGGTGTGGCAGAGGGACCCCTGCCTGCCTGCACACCAGCCCATCCAGGGACACTGGGAGCACTGGAAAACACACCGGAGACCCCGCTCCTGCCTTCCTGCCCACACATGGCTGGCTCCGGCCAGACCCCCGGGTAGGAGAGCTGTTCCCGCAGCCCTTTTCCAACAGGACAGTTAATCCTAGCCTTGCAACCAGGACCAAAACCCACATGAAAGAGACTGTTTTTCCAATTTCCTTCCTCGCCTGGCAGCCTGGAGAGCACATCTACTTTGAGTAAAGCATCCTGGCATTTCCATGGCCTAACCACCGACCGCTGCTTCAGCTCCCTCTCCGCCTCTGCTTGCTGCTCCTGGAGGCTCAGCTGTGCGGGAGGACCTGGCCTGCCCCAGCCTTACTCCTTCTACAGAAATGGGCTATCGGTCACTGCCCAGAGCAGGCAGGGCTCTGAGCTTTGTGCATCCTCCCATGGCCACATATTCTTGTTTTTTTAATTCAAAGCCAAACCTCAGCATCCTTCAGTAAAGAAGGAGTAAAAAGGATTTGGAAAATATTTCGCTGTAGCCCTCACCGGAGCACAGCTACCAGTTGGCATAGCCTGGCCACCGCTGCAGGCTGCTTTTAGAAAGGGAACCCCCATACCTCGGCAACTGGATCATCTCCAGATGGTAGCCTGAGCATGAACTGGTTCCTGGCTTGCTTGGGCTTAGGGAGAGCTTTGAGTTCGTGAGGGTGAGCAGCAGATTTGCCTAAAAAGGGCAGAGCAAAGCACGAGAGGAAGCTGCTCCCTGCAATCGTATTTTTCCTTTCTTATTTCTTATTTACACAGGTTTTTTGAGCTCTGCTCTCATATTTTTGCCCTTTGCAAATAGAAAAGAGTAACACTACTTGCCAAAGTCCTGACCCTGAATAACTATGTGCAATATCCCTCTGTATCCACTCACCAGGCCCATATCCAGTTAATCAGCTCGTGGAAAACCAGATCACACACGAACACCTAGTCTTTAGGCTCCAGATAAGATTTTTTTCATACATTTAGGAGGCCAGCAATGCCTCTCTTCCATTTAACTCGGATGCCGCGGCTGCGTGCACATCTGCGGAGCGATGCGGAGGACAAGCGGTGCCCGCAGCCTCCAGAAGCCCACCCCCCGTCCCAGAGGTGCCCGCCTTGCAGACTGGCACTCCCACTCTCTCCCCCGGCCAGATGGCTGGCTGCAGCAGACTGTTGTCAAATTACCGCTTTCTGGAACTGCTCAGTGTATCATTTGCCTTATGCTTTCACCGAACGGATCATTGACCCCACTTTTCCTCATTGTGTTTGATTATCCGAGGACGTCCCATTCCCTGCCTCATGCAGAGTTCCCAAGAGGATCCCACCCCTTCCACGCATCAAACCAAAGCAAGCCTCCTCTCGTTTTTCGGAAGTCCGGATCCATCCTCTCTGGTGAATCATTCCTCGGCATCCACATTGCACTCAAGGACAGGGAGTGGAAGAATGGTTGTGGGTTTAGTCAACTGCAGATTCATGAAAACGGGCGGGGGGGGAGGAAATTCTACTTGACTCAAACATTTGTTAGGAAATCAAATTACTCTCCACTTTACCTGTATTATTTAGGCTTAATTGTATTACTGGGGCTGTAATACAGTGAAAATACAATTATTGGCAGAGAGATTGCAAGAATGGCATCTTTCGGGGAGCAGGAAGAAAGGGTGCTTGGCTGGTATTGATGAAGCAGAGGCTGAGCGCTGCCCGGTGCCGAGACAAAGACTTGCCTCCTGCAGGGATTCCAGTTCACGTCCTAAATCAGGCTGCAGCTGATGTGAGCTGAAGGCTCTCCCCAGTCACCAGATTTTATTGGATACCACTGAGCTGCTGCACGGCCACCAGTGCTCTGGATGCTGCAGAGGACCCAAGGGCGGACGGGGTTTGTTTTACCCGTGGCAGGCTCCATCGAACCCCTCGCTTACCGTGCTGATGAACACCCTGCTCTCTTATGGCGTGCCACGGACCGGGGAACACGCCGATCACTCCTCCACGCGCGGTTATCGAACCTGCCATTGATTTTACCATCCTAAGCACCAGCACACAAACATTCCTGTCTGCACAGTCATTACCCCGAGGACAGCCTGTTACTTACCGCTGCCCAGATGCCGGCAAGCCCAGGGCTGGCTCCTGCTCCTCCTGCAGCTACCCGTGGGATCGGCACGCTCCCTGCCATCTCAATGCACAAGCCGCCCACCGCAGAGCCACGGGGGCTTGCAATGGAAATGGGTTTTGGCCCTGGGACCTGCCCAACACGGTGCTTGCGACAGCACCTGCGGGACTCTGCGAAAGTCAGAAGAGAGTTTGCTCTTCGGAATTTTAAAGACAAGTAAGACTCAGAATAATTAAAATCCCTTCTGCAACGCCATTAAATATAAATACAAATGGTGTTAATATCTCTGGTTACTACGAGAGCATTCCCAAGCACCCTCTAATTGTCTAATTAAATCACTAAGGGCTTAGGTTAGTGACAGCGTACTCCTTAATGGTGCCTTGCTTGTACATTTATATAAGGTACTGTACAAGATGCTTGTTTATCTAATTAATCCCCAAGGTCAGATTCAGAGCTGGTGTGCAAGGTAATGTAATTTAGGTCTCTTGCTTTTTGTCAGGCTTGCTCAGACCTACTTACACCCATTTGCTGCGCTGAAGGAGGCGCAGCGATGCAGCACACGTGCCATGGAGCAGGAGGGCAGCCGCGGAGCACGCTCCTGGAGGGGAGATGTCCTCTTCTCCGCCCCGCTCTCGCCCAGGCGCTCCCCTTCTCCAGGGTGGTCTGCACGGGGAAGGGGCAAGCAGCACGGGGCGCAGATCGGGGGAGACGTCCCAAGCCAAAGGAGGGGTTGTGGGGTCACAGGTCCATCTCGGGAGCCTGTCACCTACTGCCTTGCTGCACGGACAGGGCACGCCACACCACGCTGCTCTTGCGTGTGGCCATGACCGGGGATAGATGGAGGACTCTGTCCTGCAGGACCATTGAGAACAGGGCTAGATATTGTCTTCCAGAACGAGCTGGAGAGGATGAAGCCCCTCCTGCCCACATCCCCTCCCATGGTAGGACCGCAGGGTGCCTGAGCCCCAGCCCCAGAGAGTGCGGGGCCGGGAGGGAGTGCCTGAGGAGGATGAGGAGGAGGAGGGGGAAAGCCCCTCACTGCTTCCCCAGCCACGGGCAGCACACAGGCAGGGAGTAGGGCTGGGCAGAGCAGCCCCTGCAGCTGCTCCAGGGCCGAGGCGAGATTTAAAGACCAGGCAGGAGCAGAGGGCAGGGGAGCACCGGAGACCGGCGTCCTGCCCCGCTTTGAGGCACGCCAGCTCCTGCTGCTCCTGCTCCCAAGCTCCCCTCTCACCAGATGAAGGGAAGCTCTAATGCCACTCGTCACAAGTGCCAAAAAAGAGGCAACTTTTCTTTTATTTCCCTCCCTTTGAAATTATGATTTCCACCCCCCTTCTAACGCTGGATCAGACAACGCTGATCGCTTTGGATAGTAACCGCTCGGTCTGAATTCCTGGGCAGGCTGTCAAGTTGTCACAGATCGCCCATGTGCAGCGAGTGGATGGTGCTCCATTGTCCACAAATCAGGAACAGATGTGGACATCCTGACGGGCACGGGCTCCTGCTGCAGCCTGCCGCCGCCGAAATAAAAGAGCAGCCGAGCTCCCAGAGACGTGGCGATTGCTCCCCCCCCGCCTCCCCACCCCATTTCTCACAATGAAATATGCAAAATGCGAAGAACAATAGGCACATTTATGAATAAAGATGTGCAGCTGGGCAAATAATAACCCCTTCCCAATCGATGCCAGCCTTGACCCCCAAATCATCTCCAAACCGGGCTGGCAGCCCTGCTGGAAAACCCACCCCAGCAGAGAGGAAGGGGAGCTCCTTCCCCCACACCCCCCTAGGTGCAGGGCAGTATTTCCAGCTTGCCATCGTACCACCAGCCTCAACACTGTCCTGATCCTGGGAGCAGCTATGACAAATGGAACAAACAAGCCTGGCACGACGCTGCGAGCCTCGCTCATGGGAAGGAGCTGATGGTCCCGGGGGGTCTGCTGGGAGACCTTCAAGAAGACCATTTCAAACGTCTGGCCCTGTCCGGCGTGAGTCACCGACTCGGCCCGACAGAAACGTAGCTCCGCCGATGCTTTTAAGAGCTGTGGTGCCAGGGCTGCGTCTTCATTTCCATGGTCAGGGGTGTGTAATTCCCCCTCACATTCCTGGGTTTTCTGCTTTCTTTTCATTTGCACCATTGTAAATTAGTATTCGCTCCGCTGAAATCCGTGGCGATGTAAACACTCTGTTTGCAAGAAGAGGGCTGGCCTTTTTACAAACTTCAACTGGTATCTTTTACCGGGACACATAAAGCAGAGAGCAGATTTCCGTTTATATTTGTTGCATTTCAAACAGAAGCAAATGTTTATAGCCAGGCTGTAAACTACGATAATGTGGGACAGATACTTTACAGAAGCCGCTCTGGTAGACAATGAAGAAGTGGAACCCGTGGGTTAGCTTGAAAATTTGGCTTCTGTCCGCAGCGCTGCTCCCGCTCGAGACGCGTTTGCCGAGCATCAGTCATGTCCCACACATTTATAAAATTACACACGCACTGAAGGCATGCACCAACAAAAATACGCAGGCCCTGAGTCACACCGCTGTGAAATCCGATTTGTGTCCGGTCCCACATTTGTGCAGTTTCACGCACCGGTGAACGGAGACCCCGGCAGCACAGACCCCAGCGCGCAGGGGCTGGCGCAGACCCCTCCACGCCACTTGCACCTCACGCGCTGACGACATGGAGCTTCAAGTGTCACCTCTACAAAACGGGGTTCTCACTTACTCTTTTATCACCCAAATTGGCCTCGAGACCCATGGGGAGACGGCGACATCTCGCTGCCACCCCCCAATCATGGGAGACGGACACAATTCTCCACGAGGCACTAGAAAGTGCTGGCACCCCTCACGCATCCCCAAGGCTTGAGCCAGCGCATCGCTGGTTCCTGCTGTCTCCTTGAGACCCCCCCTGACAAACAGTTTGGGTGACCCAGGAATGTTATCTTAGTAAATCAAAAACGTAAACATTTAGCTTCAGGACTGTGCTGAATGGATTTGGAAATGAATTATGGTAGGAACCCGGCGAGGAGTCTGAGTTTGGCTTGGCAGTTGCCTCCTTTGCCTGGAACCTGCTTTTCAAGATTAAATACGATACTCTGCAATACATCCAAAATGTCAGTTACTCCAAGTCTCTCAGGTTTGCAATTACAGAATGCAAGTCATGTTCAGCATTTTATGAAACTGCTTTTTTTGGCATGGGCCATCTTTCTCTTATTGTAAAAAATAACTTTCAAATCAAAGCATTAAATCAAGGCACATGCGCTAGGGAGGGACTCTGGGCTGAGGCTGTGCTGTGAGCTCTTCCAGCACCGTAACTGGAAGGGAGCTGAGCGAGCCGGTTGCTGGTCCGGGAACGAAAGCACCGAGTGGCAAATCAGGGGGAAAGAATGTGGAACCGTCTCAGCTGAGGAACGCCTAATCCCACCATCATGGACTTAAATCCCACAATCGCCTTGTTATAACCCCCCGCGGGGCAGGGGGAAGCGAGCCTCCAGAAGACACCTCTCCCACCCCACTGGAATCCAGAAAGTACTGTCACGGCTTGGGGTTCAGCCTGCTACGGCAGCAGCTGCAGGCAATTTCTTTCAGGCTGTTCCAAGCTCCAGGTCTCGCCTGCCAAAGGCACCCTGACCCCTTTTTCTTCCTCCGCATCTGTTGGGTGGGGAGGTGAGCGCGATGAATTCGGCAACGCTGACCCGACCTCGTACTCGCGGCGCTGAGCCGGGGCAGCACACTTGTTTGCAAGCGGTTGCATCCTTCGAGCACTTGATGTGCCGGGAGCAAGGCACGCTTCCCTGCGAAGGTCAGGCACCGCGTCCTACGGATGCTGCCCGTGTTGTAAAGAAAGGGCAAATCCCTGGCAAAGCTGTGATTAGAAGGGAGTGTATTTGTCTCTGAATGGGCGAGTCAGCTTTGCTGGGAATCACCTTCCTTCTGGTGTGATATTACTTGCAGCTTCCCAGCCTTTCAAGTCCTGTCAGATGCTCCAAGGTCAGGGGAAACCCTCAGCGCCGGGTCTTTAAGGATGCTCTGATTTGTGTCACTCCTGAATGGAAGAGCCAGCAGACCTGGTAAGACCTGTGCTTCAGGAGGCACCTGGGCCAGACACGCCGTCAACCTCGTCCGCGTTTTAATGAGAACACGGACGCTGACACCCACCCTGCCTCCCGGCAGCCCGACCGGATTCCTGGCTGGGCAAGAGATTTCCCTCCTGCTCTGGTTTCGGTTCTGTTGATGTTCCCCTGTCTCAGCCGCTTACGCCCTGCTGCTGTGTGGGGTTAAGCCGGGGAGGCTCCACGCCGGGGCTGGGCGCAGCCATCCCAGGCTCCACGTAAGCCCTTTTTCGTCTGTGCGCACGTTAATTCCTTTCTGATGAGGAGCTTTGGCATGTGGTAGCTGGAGGGTTGCGAGATCCCAGGTCTGGTGGTTTCAGACCAGATGTGGTTGCTAAAAGCCCATCAGCAGCATCACTCTCTCCAAATGCCAGCCTTGTCCCGGGCGTTAAAAACCCTGGTGCTTCTGCACAGGGCACCGGGACGCTGTCAGCATCCCAAGCCGCCTCGATCCGTTCCAACAGCGCTGGATTCATTTACTGTAGGATAAGGGAAAGGGAGCGCACATCTGGCAGCGGCACAAGCAGGCAGGAACCAGAAGCTGAGCGAGGGCTGAAGCTGGCCAAGGAGTCTTAAAAAGCCCTGCAGTTGGACTCGCGAGCTCCATTCCTCTGGAGCCTGCCGCGGGCTTGGGCCCCTTTTGGATGCTCTTCCCGGGGATGCAGGTGCACGGTGTTAAGAGATCCTTTCCTGTTCGCACCACAGCTTCAGGGGTGGATTTACCACCAGGCTAAGTTCACCCTCCTTTGCTCTCTTGGTCTCCATTTTTATTGTTTTCTTTTTTGCTCGCCTCCTCCTCTATTCCCCCAAGCACCTAAAATCTGGGCAGGTCTGCGGCGAGACTGGAGACCGTCCTGTTTGGTGGGGAAGAACCCAGGCGGTCTCCCAGGGGGCATGGGTCTCGCCAGGGAAAGAGAGGAGCGGCTCCTCGGTAGGGCTTTGGCGATAGGGAAGGAGCTAAGGGAAGATTAGAAAATGCAAAAGGCAGAGCAAGCTAAAGGAGGGAGATACAAGCTGAAAACCAGGCAATAATTCTCTCTTGGCTGAAAAGGGCTTTAATTGCCAATCAGACAAAGGTGATCAGTAAAACCAGCCTGAAGTGGAGAGTTCATTTGAAACACATGCAGCGACTACTGCAGTTGCCAATGGAAGTGCAATTAAGCCCAGGAGCTGGGGAACGGGACCTGCTGGAGCCAATACAGATGGCCCCACATTACCAAGGCTCAGAATAAAAACCTCCCTAATTGCACAAGTTGAGGGAGAGGGAGAGATTTGCCCTCTGTGGAGCTGTGTTTTTTTTTTTCTTCCCCCTGGATCAGCCTGAATCTTTCAAAAAATAGGCCACTCTGAGAAATTTGCTTACGAAGCGAACAACTCGACTCAAAAATTAGCAGACCCTGCGCCTGCCTCTGGGCAGCCCCATTCCTGCACCTCACCGGTTCCTCGCACGTGAAAGTGTTGCTGATTCCGAAAAGGAGAGATGTGCAAAAGGAAAAAAAGATCGACCTCGGTGTCAGATGGGCAAGGTCGGCGCGGTCACACATGCGGTGCTCTCACCTTCCCTCGCTGCCCTCTGATTTGACTCCTCACTTGTGCCTTCAACTCTCCTGTTGGGAAACATTTTCGTTTCTAATTAGCCAGACCTTTGGAATGCTTAGGCCTGGTCACTCCTCTGCAATAACGTCTCCGCATTGCAAAAGCAGTGTGGTTTAATAACCAATATCTGATAGAAAAAAACAAATATTCTAATATAAGCAGATAGTATCTATCTCTCATATAACACTGCAATGTAGAATATAGGTTAAAAATATATGTTAAGAAGGGATCCCATAGAAAAGGAAGCATTTTTATAGTAAAACTCACCTGAGAGCTGTTTGTGTGTGCCAAAGGAGAAAGGGCTGACCCCAAGTTCCCATTCTTGCTGGAGACACGCGAGTGATGCGGAGTCACAGAGCATCCCCTGGGGTTTGGGAGATGATGGCCTCTGTCGGCACAGCATTGCTGTCCTGGGAAAAACAAAAAAAACAATAAAATTTTCCCACCGCCGCCCTGCTGGGATGGGGCTGAGCACCCCCAGCCCTCCTCCCTGCCTCACCGAGCAGGGCCCCGTCGGGAGCAGGACCGGACCTGCTGGCCATGAGTGCGAGGGAAAGTAACTGGCGCTCCAGTTACCTTCTGAAAATTTTATGTTCTTGTGAGCTCAGTCTCCCTTTATCAGAAAAAATTCAGGTCTGGATGGCCAAACGAGTTCTGCTCAGAGGAAACCAAAACCCACCGTAAAACACAGCGTTATCTGTCTGAAGACCAGCCTTCCAGCAGGGCACGGACCAGCAAGCCCCAGGCATTTGCAAGCATCGAGGGGTATTTCCCCCCATGCTGTCCTTTCTTTCCTCTGGACAAGTAATTAGTGCTGGTGACAGGTGACAGACCTGAAGGCCCGGTGACAGGAGCCCCAGCACATTCGTCTGCTGAGAGGGATGGTGCATCCCCCCGCAAAGCACCCCTGAGCGGGTGGGTGGGTGGCAGGTAGCCACCCCACTGGGACCACCCACCCACCCACCACCTTGCACGCACCCGGAGGGGTCACTGCCAGCCTGCCCCGAGGTCATTTCGAAAGGAGCATTTGTTCCTGGGACTCGGGGCTGTCACTGGCCCAGCCAGCCCCAAGCAGTGACGCTTCTGAGCCCTGTTTTCCCCTAAGGGAGGACTCCTGCCTGCTGTGGGTGAGCCTGGTGGCCTGCACAGCCCCTCTCCACAGACCAGCAGATGGAGAAGTCTCATCAGCAAGCTGCTGGGCTCCTGCCCACACTCAGCAAAGAACATTACTGGCACTCACCAGTCCTGGCCAGGAGCAAATAGGTGCAGCCCTCATAGATCAGCACAGACCCGTGGCAAAGGAGCAAGTGTCATTGGACACCTCATGGATGCTCATCATCTTTTCTGCTAAAATTATGAAAATAAGCTGTCTTCAAAAACAAGTCCCCCTGCCACCCAGTGCTGCAGAAACCAGAAAGCACCCATCCGTCTTATTTCAGAAAGTCTCCCCTGATGCACGGCTGGTGATAGTGCACAGCAGGAGGAAGAGCTCTCCTCAGGAGATACCTACAACTCCAAGTCTCTAATTTATAAATCTGGCTTTCTGCAGCCCAGCACACAGGACAGCCCCATGTCGGAGTGTCCTCCAAGCACAGTGCAGGGAAGCAACGGTGCCTTTTCAACCTGCAATCACAGCCCTGGCGTTACGTAGAGATGCCGGGGAGAACCTTTTTCTTTGGTAGATGTTCCTACAGTGCAATTCAACTTCTAGAACAAAAATCAGTTCCCATGCCATGCTGCCTCTCCAAAAGGGCAGCTCACACAAAGCCTCCAGCCTCAAACCAGGGCTGAGACAGCAAGGCCAGTCCGTCCTACTGCAGCACACGTCCTTCCGCCGTCATTGCCGTTAGCTGTTGAACGCGGTCCAGCAGCGCTCCGAGAGCTGCCGAGAGCCTGTCACTTGCAGCATGTGCTCTTTCTCATTCGCTCCCCAAGAGAGATAATTGTGGATGGAGTGGAAAGCTTTCCGAGCAAGGCTTTGGGTTTGTTTTCTGTATACATGTTGCTGTGTGTTTATACTGGGCTGGAGAGGGTGTATTAAAACAGGGGAATATGGCATGCTCTTTAAGCATCTAATTACTAGAACAGATATTGATATGCCAAGAAGATTTTAAGGGGAGGCTATAATGATCTAGAGGCTGGAGAAATCCGGGCAGAAATGTTTTAAGAGCAGCATCTGCCTACTTCAAGCAAGCTGCAGCTAAGGAGAGAGATGATAGCATCCTGCAAATAGCTTACGTACATAAACACTGCAGAGAAAGGAGGCTTATGCTGCAGGCTGCTAAAAGCAAGGGGATCACGTTAATAAAAGAAAACTTAAGCTGAATATCGTTAAACTTCCTGACAGTGAAGCTCTGTTGAGATACCGTCTCCTCAGGGAAAGCCTGAGCAAGAGGGGGGATGTTCTGAGGTTTGCTAACAGCATCCTGCGTCTTAGCGCGAGGGTTGGCCCCGACAAGAGACCTCGGCGGGGAGGCTGCGGGTCTGGGAGGGAGCTGGAGGGGTGCAGGGGTGCTCCTCGCCCGCAGCAGTCCTGCTGCTAGCAGGGGAGGTGGTGGCTTTGTGGCTGAAGTCAGAACTTTAGGGGATGGCATCAGGTGAGATGCTATCATCGCAAGGTATGGAGGGATGCTCCATTCCCTTGGAAACGTCACTTGTAGTCCCTCGGTGGCCTCCGCTACCAGGGCACCTCTCGCTTTCCTCCGACTTTGGCATGAGAACAAGGTTAACCCCTGAAGGGAACCTTTGCTCCTGGCTGGGCGTTTCCAACATCCATCTCCTTCGCAGCCCCTAGGGAAGGGTAAAGCCAGGCCACGGCTTTTGTGAGCAGTCAAGAGCTCCTTTCTAGCTCTCATCGCCCAGACTGCCCCTTTTACAAAAAGGTGTAAAAGCCTAATTATCTTCCAATTCTGGGCCTTCCTTCCAGGTCTGCCACCCATTCACTCGCTGTTAGTTGGCAAAGAGGCAGGAAAGGGGAGAGCAGGGCTGAGGGGGTGCCTGGGGGCAGGAGGGTCCTGGGCCCAAGCAGCAGCCCACCAGAAGCACGGGTGAAGCTGCAGGGGCTGGAAGACCTGGAGGCTGAGGGGACCGTGTTCTCCTTCCCTCTTCTGCTGACTTTTGCATTTTCAGCCCAAAATTATTTTAATAGATTGTGAGTTCAGTTCAAAAGAAAATTGAAGGAAAAAATTTTGGATTAGAGAATCCCTACCACTCCCCAGAGGCGATCAGTAGAAATTTGCAATGCAAAAACATGCACAACAGCAAATCCGCATTAACCCATGGTCCTGAGCCGCCCGCCTTCCCGGGCCCTGCTCTCAGCCCTGGCCTGGGTTATCCTTTGGCTTTGCAATCCCACTCCAACTCTTCCAAACACCGTTAAGCGCAGACACCGATACTGCTACAGCATCACCGACTGCACCGAGGGGGGTGCGCGGCCGTTTAGGATGCTATCAAGTAAATAGAGTCCAAGCAGGCAGTCATAACCAGGTAATAAAATAAGCATCAAATTATTTTTTTATAGTTATAGAGCTACCAGAAACTTCCTGTTCATCCCAGTGTAAGTACTGTTCCCTGATGGTGAAAAGTTTGTTTGGAGAGGAGGGACAGCTGCTGTCTTTCACAGTTAATTATGAAGATGGGTCAAGAATTAATCAGGTGGAGGGAGGCATGTGAAAACAATCAGGGTAAGAAACTACTAAGTTTGTCCCTTAAAAATAAGTTAGCTAGCTATTGAAACTTGTCAGAGACCAAACACATACAGACCCCGCCCCCCCCCAAATCCACAGCTCCCAAAAATGTTAATTTACAGCCCAGTTTCTAACCCTAGGCATGTAAGCTTGCAGGACATTAAACTGAAGTTAGGCTGCACGCCCAGGGAGGGTTCGCAGGGAGAGCTGTGAGGCAGGAGGAGGTTGCTGTGCCACCCCTGGCCTTCACCCTAAGGTGCCACAGATACAGGAGGAATGCCAGTGAGAAGGGATGCCCACCACCTGCAAAGGCTGTTGAGGGGGCTGGGCTGGGGTCTCTACACCCACCACCTCCTTCCAGGAGCAGCATCCTGTACCCGAGGGGACCCGATGCTCCTTGCTCAGCCATGATGTCACATGAGCATGGGGTCCTCTCCCATCACCCCACACGGGGAGGTGATGCCAGCAGATCCCCTCCACCCCTGTGTATTCGCTGCAGGCATCACCAGCTGCGGTGTGAAAACTGCTCTTCCCCAGCCAAAGTGCCAGAAAAGCCAAACAAAATCTCAATCATCAGCAGCAAGGAATCAAAACCCATCTAACTGGCAGCCGTGCTCAGGAGCTGCTGGTCTCCAAGATGGGATTGATAAGATCCCTGCGAGGCACTGAAAAAAGGGGAAGCCTGCATGCCAAACACAGGCAATTAATGTCAGCCCTTTCCCATGCCAACCAATTAAGCTGTGTATACTTGTCACCAGCAATTGGGAAGGGGGTGGAGGGTAGAGAGGACATGATTCCAGAGAAGCCTTGAAGATATAAAACCTGTTTAATTTATGGGGGGAAGGGTGAGGGCACAGACACCCTGCACTAATCCAAATGGGACCTGATTAATGTCTTAGCTAATTTAGAAGCCACTTGGCTCTCATGACCTGGTGAGGCTCCATTTAACAGAAACCAGGCTGGCATGGGAAGCAGAGAGTGGCTTAATGTAAGAAGCAACAGATGGGGTCTCTGGTTGCCTTGCCAAGCACCAAAACAGTTTTGAGTGCTTTCTCTTAAACCTCCTCCAAAAGGGAAGGAGCAATAATCACAACCATAAAAATGTATGGCTTACCCCCTAAGTGGGCAGGCAGTACAGGTCCTCTGCCCCAGCAGCAGCTGAGGGCTCCCTGGGCCAGGCAAAGGGTCTCCAGGCAGTAGGAGGGGTGCTGAGCCACCTCCAGCCCCGCTCCTCCCCACCTACTGCAACTCCAGAGACAGCAGCAGGAGGAAAGGCAGCTTTCCACCAACCTATGCCACTACAAAAATATCAGTCTGCTGCGAGGCAGAGGAGGGAGAGAGGTGGTGAAACACTTGAATAGCTTGGGGGGGATCATGCAGCATCAGAAGGGGCTGTCTTGGACCTGAAGAAGCACCGACCAAGCACTCGGTGTCTGGCCTGACATAAGCAGCGCTTCAAGCTGCAGGAGGTGACTTTGGAACCGCTCGCAGGAGAAAACTTCTGACTGTTGTGGGGATTTTCCCAGAATCCAGCAAACCCCCTTCCCGGGCGCAGGTCCTCTCCAGCTGCCTCCCCAGACATGCTGCCGGGGGTTGGCTTAATTGCGCTGTCTTTAGGGCCAGGTTGGCAGGAGGCAGTCAGCGTGTGGTTGCAAGTTACCTGGCTGACTGCGAGATAGATGGAAAGATTAAACCCATGGAGCTGTCGGTTACTTGGAGGAGGAGGGCAAGCAGCAAGCTGGGTGCAGATCCAGGCGGGATCACTTGGAAGTGCACGGGAGAGGGGAAGTCAGGAGCACTTGATTTAAATATTAGACAATCCATTTATCAGACAGGCACCAGTAAAGCACCGAACAAAGACAGCCTGTCTGTATCTGGAGATTTTTAATAAAGAAACAGCAAAAAACACATAGCAGAGCAGCCCTGCTAACCCTTGCCAAGGGGGTTTAGGGATCACACCTGGCAGGGGAAAGCGGCTCAGACACAGCTGAGTCTCCTCAGAGCCAATGCTTTAAGGAGAAAACAGCATCATTCTGTCATACACCCCATATGTCAGAGCATAGATGCAAAAAAAACCTAATGTAGGTTTGAGATTTCTTTTTCTGAAGTAGCTAAAACTGCCTGCTTGTTCACCCAGGAAATATCTGTCTCCATAGAGCCTGTTGTGTTGTGTCACTGGGATCCTTAGCTGGCATCCAAATAAAACCAAGGTACAACCACTGACCATCTCCTCCCTTTTCTGTTCACATTCATGAAGAAATGCACATGAGAACCAGAGGATTATATGCACTGCAATTC
>Ga0065711_1037788_pt1 | contig 19467 bp, 4 predicted proteins | sample Hoacrofraction12_FD_59098 | JGI IMG/M metagenome (GOLD analysis project Ga0065711, IMG submission 59098) | Hoatzin crop microbial communities from Cojedes, Venezuela - Epithelial fraction 12 v2 (version 2) | ecosystem: Host-associated > Birds > Digestive system > Esophagus > Crop | place...
CCGGCGGGTTGCGGGGTGGCTGCGGGGAGCCGGGCCCCCCCGCTCGCGTTCGCCGCGCTGCGGAGCTGACGGTGAGGGGACGGACCGCGGTATTGAACCCGGCGTGCGTATGTCCCCAGGCCTGGCTGCGCCTCGGCACGCTTAAAAAATGTTTTGAGGAGAAGATGCTGTGTTTTGTCTTTCATTTCGAACCCTGCTTCATGTGTTCAAACGCATTTAGGAAAGAAAAATAACGCCGCGTGCTCACTGAAATGCGGCCCGCTGAGAGATTTTTCGAAAGCAGGCGGCCGGTTCTGAGGCTCGGGTGTCGCGGAGGGGCGAAGGCGTGTCGGGCGCGATGGGTGCTGCGGTGGGGTTGGCCCCGCTCCCGGAGCCCGCGTCCCGCTCAGCAGCCAAGCCCGGGAGCCGCACCGGGGGAGCGAGAGGTGGCGGGAGCTGAACCCGTCGGTTTAGTCTGCAGCCCAAGCAAGGCTTTCAGTTCTGTTCCTGTTAGCGTAAGAAATCCAGTGAAACTGTTGAGGTGTCAGGGCAGGAGCCTGCTTTCTGAAAAAGGAAATGCTCCGTATTTTTCATAATGACTTCAGTAAGTGACAGATTTCACAGGACTGGATAAATTTAGCCAGACAAATTGAAGAAAGTCATATCTTGCCGTATAAAAATACATCAATAAAAATTACAGAGCATGCTGACTTCGGCCTTCAAAGGAATGCTTTAAATTACGTTAGCAGTAGACGTAGTATTTTCCTTTTTAAACTTGCGTTTTCAGGAGTTCAGCTGAATACAGGTGGTGCTGGTGCCAAATCCGGGTGCTAATTGTCCAGGATTTCAGCATGCACGTGTTTGCAGGAGAGGGACCTCTACAAATACAGCTTCCGAGAGTGGGAAAACCGATGTCAGTGTGATCTTCTGATCATGAAGGGCTGTAAGATCAGGCCTTCAGCATTTTGGATCTTCTGTAGATTGTTTAGGAACAAAATGTGATTTTTAACTGCATTTGTGGCGTTCCTTGAAAGGGTTAAGTGTCACAAACGGCTGGAGTAATGCTGAGTTCTCATAGAACCTTTTGACTTTGGTGGGAATTGGGAGTACTTTTGTCTCCTGACAGTCTGGTTCAGTCAGAACAATTAAACTTATAAATTGGGGGCGGGGGGGGCAGTTCTGGAAACTTTATGGGAAAAGAGTATTTAATTTAATTTCTCTAGGTCTGTTTCTGATCTTAATAGAAATAATAGCAAGGCTACTTTCTGTAGTACTGGTAACTTGGTTTTAATTTCCCAGTCAGTTTTCTAATCCCTGTGTTTTTAATAGAATATAAAAGAAATGTGCTGTCAACATCGACGGAGTAGTTCACATTTTAGAATCTTAAGGCCTTGATCTTGTCATAAAGGAATCCTGTACATGGGTAGTACACATTTATAAAGCTAGAACTGCAGAACTAGGATCTTAAAATCGTCGTGATTGAAGCATATTAAGTGATGTATTTGATAGAGAAAGTCCAAGTGTCTTTAGAGCCTTAATACGGGAGAGAAGAAAAAGGACTTGTCTCCATCTGAAAGCACTTTGAAATCTGGTGGAAATACAGCCAAATGTCTTTTTGTTTATGTGCTAGAGCTTCCCGAAACATTTTTTGCTTGGCCTTTTTTACCCAAATAGTGAACGAACTGTTAGGTAGTTTGATAAAAATGCTTGGAGGAAAAAAAAAAGCTTCTATGCATTTAAGAGTAACTGATGCTGTAACTTTGCTTATATAGATTTAACAAGATTTCCTGTTTAGTGTTTGAATGGCTTTAGAAACACGACAGTGCTAAAACCATTTTTAACAGTGAATGGCTCTGATTCTAGAGCTTCAAAATTATTTCCCAGTGAGTGGCAGTTTTTGTTGTCGTTTGATTTATGCAGCATCTGCAGGTCTCCAATCATTTAAAAATCTCTTCATAGCAATCATGGCTTAAATTCTTTAAATGTGGAATACCTGGATGGATGTACATGCATCAAGTACTCTAGCAAGTTGTTGTATTACCCTTTTTTTTTATCATGCATAGGTGAAGTTACTGTTGCTCTCAATTTCGTGAGCAGAATTGGGCTATGGCTGTATAATACTGGTCAGATATTATTGTCCTTTAATTTAGGGCCCCCTTTGTCAAACACAAATCTGAATATTAAACCTTTTGAAGGTGTGGCATCCCAGATGAACGTTTTACAAAACAGAGTCTCCTGAGCTTTCAAGCAGTTAAGCCTGTTCTCAACACTAAATTTTGTGAGTAACTTTATGGGCTTGAACTTGATCAGACATTATCGATGATATATGGGCAAGTCCAGTAAAAGACATGGTCTGCTTGAAGTGTTTGTAAACACCTACTTTTTAAGGCCTGGAAAGGTCAGGTTGCACCCAGTCAGCTCTGACTAGAGAATGCTGTTGATGAAGTCTGTGGCAAAAGTTTGAGGTGTTCTCATAGAAATTTATCAGTGCTGTATGCCAAAGCTGCACTACTTTGATTACACGTTTTTGCTTCTATCACATTAATTTATTTCCAAGCAAGATTTATTCAGATTTCCAAAAACAAGTTCAGTTGCAATGACCATGAGTATTTTTTCCGCTGGCAGTGTTCATGTAGAGTTTCCAGTCCTTTAGCTTTCAGTCTGATGCTATCTGTGTGTGGCTTGCTAGAAGCATTGTGATAAATGCAGGTGAAACAAAAATCACAGATAACAATTACATGATATTTACATAAATGATGACTTTGAGGAGAAAAACCTGTGTTGAAGAGGATAATTTTGAGGTTGGCGGGACATCAATCATTTTAATGGTAGCGGGAGCAAGGCAACTTTTTAAAATCACATTTCTAAAGAATATAGTTCCACAAAATGAACTTTCACAGGCAAAGTAAAATACTTGAAAATTTTCAAGGCAACCTTCTTCTAGAAAAAATGGTCAGCTCTTTTTATTTTTATTTGCATGAACAGAGCCCATGCCACCTTCCTTTCCAAGTGATACTACAATGGTTTAGGCGAGGCAATAATCCTTAGGTCGTTTGCTTCACTTTTAAGTGAATTATTCATTGCTTATGTCTCTGCAGATGTAAAAATGTGTCTGTTGTTTATTATGCAAAGTTGTAGCTTTATGAAATGTGCCATGTTATGTGCAATATAATGGTACTCTGTACAGTGAGTCAACTCGTACTGTATGTCTGATATACGTTGATGTTTGCTGCTTCACACTTACAGTGGTAGATTTTCTGCATGTGATTCTATGGCTTTCATGGCAATGTTTTTGAAATCTACCCTAAATATTAGAAATCCTAAAAGGAATCAGAACCATTAAGTGACTGTAAATGGAATTTCAGCTAGCTAAATGTATTACTGTTTTATTAGCATAAAATCAGCAGCTGAAGCTGTCGTACTCATTTCCATAAATGTACATCATTTCAGGTGAATTAGTATTTTTTTTTTTTACCTTTTACCATTTGCAAGTAACTTTTTGATGTGGATGTGTGTGCCTCAGTATCTCAGTAAACAACAGAATAAGTGCACACTCTTTGTTTCAGCGTATGTGAGGGGAAAATGTATCACTTGAATGAACAAATGTCTGCTCATGCATAAGCATGGTCTTTATACAGATACATGAAATGTTTTCCATAGCGCCAGCAGGCAAACATCTGCTAATTCTATATTTTAATGTAAAGGAACCTACAGAAATATTCAGAAGCTGCTTTTTAACGTATTATTAAATATATATTGAAATTTTTATGTGCCTTTCAACATTTCCTAGGAAGAAATCCCCTGTGTTCCTTAGCTCTCTCACAAAAAGTCCAGTAATGGCTTTGTCTAATTCCTGATACATTTTCAGCTGTGCCAGAAGTCCTACATCTGTAGCAGCCAGAAGAATTTGATATTTTTCCGTATTACAGTGAAAGAAATTACAGTCAGAAGTATGTCTTCCTGGTGCACCTCTACAATTAAGTTAAAAAACCCAACTGTGACTATAGTTACTATAACAAAATATATTTATTGTACATATTTACCTGTACACAGATATTCTAAATATATATTCTGTCTGAAACCAGAAGTTCTAGTTTTTTATGAAATCTGTTTGTGGAGACATGGTCTTTTCAGCTTTTACTGTTCTTTATCTGATGCTGCATAATGCATATTGTTAAAACTTTTGGATGTATTCAGTCTGTCTGCACAGTCTGTATCATGAGAGAAAAGTACTCACTGTAAGGAGTATCTGAAGAAAATGACTTTCACCTTCCAATTATACTGCACGGCTTTTTGGCAAATCACCAGTAACTCCGTTTCCTGTGTGCACTTCATGTGTGCATGTTCTGAACATATGGAAGGATTACTTGCTGAAATTAAAATATTTTTGAGCACTGAAATTAAGGTTTTTCAAACATAAATAAGATAGGAAGTAAATATAGTCAATTTTGCTGTAAAAACCCCTAGCCTTATGTAGAGCTGATCAGTACTTTTTAAAATGGAAGATGGTGACATTTTTCAAAATGAAACATTTTCAGGGAAATATGCATGTTTCAGTAAGAAGGCTTTCTCAGGTTCAGCTTATGTGAGAGAATTGCCCCAAAACAGTGAAGTGGGTAAGAGTACTGCCTTCAATCGGTGTATGGACGCGCATGTGGGTCTTCCGTGATCAATGTGAATGCTGAGCTATAAAACCACTGGCTATTGGTTGGACTCTATCCAACTTACAAATACAACTTTTAAATTATTTTACAGAGCGGATTTTTGACCCTGGATTTCCCCATCTTGTATGAATATCCTCCTCATTCAGCTATTCTGGCTTTTGTTTGAACTTTCTGTTGTTGAGAAAGGTCTTATTTTATTTTTGTGCAACAAAGGAAGATTATTATACATTATATTTTTGGAGAGGAAGGCAGGAAAACTGTTTTCCTTTCAATTTTAGTTTTTTAATATTAAACGATAGCATGCAGAATAAAAATATGCTTGAAATAACACATGCACTAGCAATTCCAAAGAATATAGCCTAGAAAAATGTCAAATGTGAGATATGCTTTTTTTAAAACATATGTGCTTTGGTTTAGTAAGGCAGGGAGAAGGTCCTAGTCTCCAGTGCAAGTGTATTAATACCAGGGATTTATTTCTATGCAATATTATGGTGCACCTGTTTTTTTTTAGGGGTTAACTTCATTGGTATAGTTGATGTATTGATGTGTTGTGTATAGAATATTCTGTTAAAAGTGTCACTAAGGAAACAGTATGTCTTAAATAGTGTTACATTTTTAGGCTATATTTTGTCCAGTCTGACTTCACTAAATCATAATCATATTCCTTGGAATAACAGTAACAAGACAATATATCGTAACATTGCGTAATGAAGTCTCACACATGGTACTTTATCACCTTCTAGGACAACAAGTTGTGTTACTGTTGTGAGTTTTAAAATTTTTATATTTCTGTATCTTAAAAATAAGCCAAATTGTATTATACTTTTAAACTCAAAGAGCTAATATATATGTTTTTAAAGCTGATCAAAAGTGGTAAAACTAAATTTGGTTGGGATTACTCTTAAGTCCAATTTCTAAACTGTGGTGTAACAAATGTTTGTGTGCATCCTGTGGCTGGCTTCATGGGGTGCACCCTGACATTTCAAGGTAGATATCAAAATGAGCTCTGCTGGGGTGCAAAACCTGCCTACGTCTGGACATAAATCCATGTTGTAATGCAGAAAAATTGACTGTTGGGACAGAAAATTACTGTTCTTGGAACGGTTTAAACAAACCTGACTCCTCCCTTAGAGTGTTACGCAAATTATTTCTCTCTGTAATGGAGATGCTGTCTGTGGAAGACAGTGTTCTTTAACGTTGAAGTTTTTATTACTGTTTCTTTGATTCACCTTGACTTTGTTTAAAAAAAAAAAAAAAAGTTGTTTCTTAACTATGTACTTAACTAATAAATTACTTTTGGTTGTAGTTTCTTCTGCAATGTTTGTATTTCACCAAGTAATGTTTGTTTCTAATGTTTGTAAAAGTAATGTAGTATCACCAGAAGTTCAAAATCAATGTTTTCTAATAATGCCTTGTAATTTGCCTAGCCTTACAGTACTTCAGACAATTTTCCACTAAAACTGCATTTAGTCACTGGTTGTCACAACTATGAAAAATATATATTTATAAACGTGTAGCTTCAGGCTGTCATTAAAGAATAACGATACAAATTGTGAGTGCGTGGTGAATATACACCTCTTTTTTCAACTGACAAATGATGAGTTCTTTTTTGTTGACGATCTGAAACAACTGTGTTCCGATTCATCCATCGTGCATGTAGGAAGACATGTTGTGATGTGTACCTGCACATCTGAAGGCAAGTATCTAATATTTGGGCCAGGTTCTCCAGCGAACTTGTCTTCAGGCAGTCTCCGTTAAGAGTGTTCTCCATGGAAGCTGCAGTATACTGAGTTATGTCGGTAATCTGGTCTTCTGAAGTGTAACCATCTTTCAAGAAGATAAGATGAGATTATTGGTGGGCGTAAATGTTTGTAGCTGTCTGTTTAGTCTTGTATCGTTAACACCGCTTTGGACATAGCGTAGCAGTCTGTAGTTCAGAAGGGATGGCTGTACTTCAGCTGTTCGTGGCTTTACTCCTTCCTGACTTCGCATCATTGTGGTCACCAGTAACAGTTGTAATGATCTCCAGTGCAATTCAACGTTTAGCTGTCAAAAGCCTGTGCTAGGTGCTAGAAAGTACAGAAACACCAGTCTTTCAGGAGAGGAGGGAGTGGCTTTCATAGAAGGAAAATATGAGATATGTAGAAAAAAACCCCCTGTGATTGTTATTTTTTTAAAAAATAACAGTTTAGGTTTTTCAGTGCTGATTAGGAGAAAGCTTTCTAAGCCCCATGTGTAGTCAGCAGTAACGGCTGTCAAGCTGTGTCTTTAACAAGCACGTGCCTTTTCCTCGGGTGGTGATGCAGAAGGGAGGCTATCTAGGTATTAGCTAAATGAATCGTAAGGACTCTTCCAAATATTCTTTCTCGGTTAATTGCCGAGTTCAGAATATTTGTTTCTTGAATTGTTATAATGCACTAGTTTTCAGTCTTTTGCTGTAGACAGCATCTTCTCTTACAATGCCAAGAGCAGTCTTGAGCTTTTCTTTAGTCAATGCTTTTTAAGTCTTCATTATGATACAGATAAAGGCCATATAGCCATAAGGAGAAAAAATTTTACCTTTGTTCTCATGTAATTAGTACAACTTACTTTTCTGTACTCTTTCAGAAACATCTGCTTAGCTGTCTCATTAATTACTAGTAATAATATTTTCATGTGTTTCTTGGCAAGGGCAAAGTAATTAAAATGTAGCCCCAGATTTCATTCTTTTTTTTCTAGAGGCAATGTTTTCTGATTTAACATCTAATTTTTTTGTTCAAGTAAAAAATGAACTCTTAGCTCATATAAATCACAGAATCCAGAACCGTTTTCTTAAGATACCATTATATAAATATTAGACTGTAATAATTAGAATAATAAAGTGCAATTTCCCTTTTCTTTTTGGTAAGGCATATGGTTTGAATTTAAAACTGCTGTTATGCTTGAGTGAACCTGAAGTCATGAGATGACAGTTCTGGGTGAAGATTACGATGAAGTCATGGTGCTGTAAAATGAAAAAAAAAAAAGGCATAGATTTACATTGTTCTTTAGTCTTGGATTAGTTTTTTTTTCTCTTATATGGGACAAAATATGACTACAGTAATTAATTGGAATTACGGTTGGGACAAAATATGACTACAGTAATTAATTGGAATTACGGTAGATAGAAAAAGTCTTATTAATAACAAGTGTTAAAATGTATGAAGTATTCGTACAGTAGTGCTACTAATAATGGTAATAATCCCTGTTTCTTAACGTCCCTCTGTGGGTGCTTCTTGGCATCTACCAACAATTTTTGGTCTGACTGACGAGCTGAACTGGCTCAGGGGACGTGCTGAATGCCGTGGCGGTCTCCAATGGGGCAGCCTCTCTCAGTGGCCGAGGTGGCAAGGGCAAGGCGGATCAGATACGGAGAGAAGGGGAGGCCGAAGAGGAGGGGGAGAGAGCAAGAGCCTGCAGCAGGGAGCTGCGAGATCAGCTCAGGTTCTCATGCAACCTCATCCCAAGAGTCCGTGCTGTTGTCACGATCTAGAGCCATGGTTCCCAACCCTCAGGATGTCTGCCTCTTCTTGCAGCTCTCCATGTATACAGGGGCAGGTAGAAAGGAGAAATAGGGGTTGTATGTGCTGCCCCTAAAGAGCAGCCCTTTGCAAGACTGTTAGAGTCCCTGTTAGAAGCACTGCTTTAGATCATATAGAAGCAGGGGCATGCATTAAAGGACCGTGCTGTCCTTCAGTTACTGCTTACACCTGCGGAAGATAGGGGAAGCAGACAAAAAAATTCCTATCAAGATCTTGAATGGCTGAATTTTCTTCTGTGTTGCCTGACATGTTTACCAGGTCAACCTGATGTAAGAAATGGCACTTAGTCTAATAGAATGCCGCAGAAATGTTTCAGTTGTAGATGAGGATGATACATTGCAGAAAAAAGAGCCGTGCAATGGTGATAGTACACCAGTTGTATCCCTGGCTTTGCCTTACCAGTTGTGGCACAAATGAGGGGTTGTCAGAACAGGCAAGAGTTGCCAAGAATACTTAATTCTATGTCATTTTCTCTTGATCCAGACCCATGCAGCGAAGAAGGGAGGGGGTGGTGGCTGAAAAACAGAAGTATTCTTCTTAGAGTCCTAAGAAGTGCAGACTCATCTTCCTATCTTGGGGATTGATTTTCATGGTTAGAGAAAGGTACAAGTGCTGTACCTCCATTAAAATACATCTCTAAGCAAAACGCATTCAATAGCATAAATAATTAAACACCATAAACAAATGACAAATAAACCAGCCTAATAGCAGAGGATGTAGGACACTTGTACTACATTAAAATAGATCACATCTGAAGTGACCAAATTATGCTTTGTCAGGAAGAGAGGGATAGCAATATTGTGAGGCAAACTGACCAATCCAGATACCACAGACTACATTCTCCTGCCAAGGACTGTTCCTCTTAAGACTGTGTCTTAAGTAGTCTGGGGAAGGTAGAGAAAATTACATTGAGGATGCTCCTAAGCTGCTCTCAAAATTTGTCTGTGCCATCTGCAGCTTATCTTGCTGGTAATTTACACTGATGGATGTTGCTCAAGAGTCTTTTAATATCGTCTTATCTCCATGAGGTCGTATTCCCTGGAAACAGCTTGCCGAAGGATGTTCAGTTTTGCCTCAGTCCAGTCGCATTTCACCACATTAAAACATGTTTGTCTGTAGAAACGGCACTGTGTTATGCAGATGGCTTTTCTGGTCTCTAAGACTGATGCAGCTTTGTTAATGTAAAAGCATTTTTACCCATGACTTTGGTGGAAGAATGTTTTTCCCAAAGCTCCCAGTCCATCTCTGCTCTGTTATTGAAAGGCTCCTATTGACTTAAGGGCTGGCACCGTGTTTGGAACGTGGTAAAATTCTGGACTGTTTACGCACACCCCTTGCCCCCAGGCCCGATTTCAGGTGTGCTGCAAGAAGAAGGGAGAGGAGGCTGGGGGAGAAGAAAGGCGCTAAGATGATGGGTACGATAAAATGAGGCTTACGTTAGTTCCGTTGCTACATACAGCGCTGTGAGGAGTGTTCTTTAACCCCTTCCAAAGAGGCAAGATGTGCTCAGTATTGTTGCTGGTCTTGCCGTTGGCCTTGGGCGTTGGTGACGCCAGAGCCAAGGTGTCACTGCAGTGCCGGTGCTGACTCGGGCACTGCGCTGGGGACCGGGGTGGCCGCGCTCCTTCCCCTGCCCCCGGTGCCGGCATACTGTGAGGAGTGCCACCGCGCGGGGAAATTACGCGGGGATTTCTTGAACTTGCAGTTATTTAAATCGGCGTGTCGCCATCTGAAAACCTGGAGCATCCAACCCACTGGAGAACTCGTGTTATTAATCAGTTATGTGCTATTCTTAGGTTTTCTTTCTCTGCTCCAAACTGTGCGGCACAGGTGGTGCAGTTCCCTTTGCCTCTTGCTGTGGAATGCCTCCCAGCATCACAACAGAAAAGCCTCACGTGCTCATTGAGAAGCTGAGGATCATTCCTGACTGATTTACTGGTGCAGTTCTGGGCATCCACATGACTAGGCTGACGTGAAGATAGATGTGATGCCCTTTATGTGTCAGTTGGGCGTATTAAAACCCTGCTATGGGAGCAGTTACTACAGGAAGATTGTAAATTCCCAGTCTGTCAGCGTGAAGAAAGAGAGAGGATCCTTGGCCGCAGGACATCAGCTGTCTGGTGACACCAGTTCAGGGGAGCATTAGAAACTGAGATCATCTGCTGCACTTCTAACCTAACCATCAGAGCTGCTTAGGTAATTGGCTTACTGCTAATTTAATGACAGTGACGTTGACATTGCCTGTATTTTACGCTCATCAAGACACCACCAAGTGTTATTATTTACGTAGTTCTGTTCTTTCAGTTTTATACCAGTCATTTTTCCCCTCTGGTGAGAAGTAACAATTACATGATTTGTATTTATATACGTGATGGGTCACGATTCACAGGGAGAGGCAGCACTTCATTGGTTGAAAACCAGACATTTTAGGTATGCAATCTTTTCAGGACCAATAAAAATTAGAAAACTAAGTATGGACTGAAAAAATTAGTTCCAAGTTCATCTTATATTATTCAGTTAGATAATTTGAGTGATAAGGGGGTTGGTACTTGTGGAACAGAAAGGAAGTGTTGTCAAGAAGAAAGGTGATAATTAACCTCTAGAAGATACAGAGACATAATTATTGGCTGGGGGAAAAGTATGGAAATCATAATTTACCGTAAAACCAACCTCTCTGCTGAGTCTATAATATTTAGTATCCAGTAATTATGAGTCTTACATTCTTAAGCTCAGGATCAAGACTTAGGAGGTCACAGATGAAGTGGTTATTTTGTAAAAAATAACTCCTTTATTCATTTTCTGTAGGAGCACATACCAGTGAACAAGTTTGATGTTTCCCACTATGATTTATACAAAAGTATTTAAAATTGTGTCATAGACCAAAGCAAATACACCTTTATTTCATCTCTTTATTTGAGGAAAGGCATTCATTACGGGTTCATGCTGGCAAGCTTTGCATTCATGTTCTCACAGTCTGGCTCCAGCCACTGCAGGGTGGTCTGCCTGAGGTTTCCCGCTGCTGCTGAATGTAGTGAAATTATGGGATTACTGGAAAGCTACAAGCTCTGCTTGGGTAACGTACATCAAAAAGGAAGCATACATTCTTCTGGCAGCATAATTCAGGTAGTTGAGTGGATTGTAGAAAGATACAAAAATACTTGCTCCAATAGACATCCTTTGGCCTAAATCACTGCAGAACACCAGAGCTCTTGGCATAAACCAAACAAGAAAAGCACCTAAGCATCATTGTTCCCATTTTAGGAGGAACTGGGAAATTTAATAAATCACTTTAAGGTCATATGGAACCCTAAAATAAGACAGGTTCCTGGTCTTCCTCTTGAAGCAAAAAAACATCCATTCTCCAACTGTACAGCATGAAAGAAAGGTTGAACTTGCTTTCAGATGGTTTCTCCAGAAAGTTGTCATTTATCCATACTCATGTGCAACCTTATAAACACTGCTACTACACAGATGAGAGCGAAGCTTGAGGAAGAGAGCAGATTTGTCAGTTTTTACTACTCCCCACGTTCCTTAGGGGTTTACAGAAATTATTGTTTTGCATTTCATTGATCAAAAGGAAAGAATAAACACTGTAAAGGAAAAAATGTATAAAAATCCATTACAATGCTCTGGACTAACCTTTAAAGGGAGATCCACAAGGGTCACGTATTACATGGCAATGAATAAAGGGCCTATTACTCTCTAGTAAAGCTGGAAAAAATACAGTGGAAGAAACAGTATAAAACTGAAACATTTTTTTCATGCATTCCTATCTCATTTCACCTGCGCTCCTTCTAATGTGAAACAAACTTTCCCTTTGGAAAGTGCACAGGGAGGTCAAAGATCCAAGCTGACCCAGGGGGTCTGTAAGAGGCCAGGACCAAGCTCCCAGCTCTCTGGGCCCTGAACATTGTCACAATAAATACTGCATGATAGTGTGAATAATGGGTAAGTACTAACAGTTTTAAAGCATTTACACTAGGTTTACTGGAGCCTTTTGTTTATCAACCACTGCCAAGTTACAACTCTGGTGGAACAGTCAAACCCACTCTTTCCTCTTCATCACTTTGTAGTTTAATTCCTACAGAGAAGATAAAACTATCTTAAATACACAGTGGAGTCTCTCTTGGCAGGGCTTTTATCTGTGACTTGTATAGAAAAAAATTAGCTCCTAGGATTTCAAAAAAACACCCATTATTTTGACATGCCTTCAGCCCGTAAAAGAAAAGCCTACATTTTTATACATTAGAAAGGTTTCTGTATAACCTGCAGTGCGTTTCTGGCCTTTAAAAGGGCTGTGCTTTGGGAAGGAACTTCCAAAGGAATATGAATTTTGCCTTTGCTGTCTTCTATGGATTAAGCATTCCCCTGCTTCCTCTTAGATCAACTTACAGATATTCGGTTTTCATTCCTGTTGGGTGCTTCGCTTCTAATCACTCTTTGAAAACTGTGGGAAAAAGTTTCAAACCAAATCTCTGCTGTACTATTACATTTCCCTGAAGCGCATGTCTGTACAACTCAACCTTACCCTTGGATGTCACATCAACTTTGAGTGCACAGTTGTGGATTCATTAAATATTAAGTCTAATGAAACCATCTAATTTAATTTACTGGTTTGCAAAGTGAAAGTTTTAGTTTCATTCCAGTGATGTCATTACAGCAGCGTGCCTACTTGATCTCAGGGACTGACATATAATGTATCCATGTGTGTCTATTACTGATCACACAGTTTTCACAAGTATCTACTCTTCTGGTATCACCACAACTGCTAGGCCATTGTATGTAGAATTCCTTAATTGCTTGTGACATAGGAAGTGTTTACTAGATGAAAAACACAGCCATAACAAGCCACTCTAGAACCTTGATAAACTATCACTGCATGAGTTTCGCACACTGAGAAAGCATATAAATCAGAAGACAAGGACAATACCTTCTGGCTCAAAGGTAGAACTATTTGATTACACAGTAGAATGAAGAAGGAAAACAAGGATTGATAAATTCTGTGAAGAAGTAAAAATCATGCAGATAGGTAGTTGATACAGCTTCTCCTTTTTTGGTATCATCTTTGCAACTATAATTAGGAAAAATATTAGGAGATTAGAGAGACGCTGCTTTTCAATATCTTGGGAGCAACAGAAAAGTATTTCAGGGAAAGCTGTAGTCCAGGTTATGAGAACAGTTATGTACCTACTACAGAATTATCGTATTAAGGCAGCTGTTAGTAAATTTAAATGTCAAATCAATCTCAGGAAGTGCATATGTTAGCAAATAAATTTTGCTTCCGAAAATATTATAGATAATGATCTGAAGTTACATAAATCACACAATAGAATAAAAAACCCTCACAGGTATGCAGATGTTAAACATTTTTATCACTGCAATTATTTATGGCCTTGCATATGTGATCGTAAGTCGTATTTTTCAGGTTGCCAGAACTGGATGTTCTGTACTTCACTGATTGATGACAAGCTACACTGAAGTATTTTATATGGATTTATTTCATTATTCCAGCTCAGTCCTCAATGGATTTTATGTATTTCTCATAAGCATCTTCATTCATCAGTTCATCAAGTTCAGCAGGGTTTTCCACAGTCATCTTGATAAGCCAACCTGTAGTTCGGAAATTAAAAAGAAAACCAGTTGCCAGTATCTTACAAGAAAGATTCACTCAGGTGAGGAAGTACTCCCAGTAGGCATACAAGCCCTGCAACACTGGTAGAATCAACAGGATTTCTTGTGCAGACAAAACAATGTTGCAGTACTTTACTTTAACAAAAACCAACGAACAAATAACTGATTATAAGAAACAGCCTTTTTAGCCAGACCAGTTATCTAATGTAGTACTGTCTCTGACAGTGGCATTAAGGAGATGCTGTCTAGAAAGAGTAAAAGAGCCTGAGACCTCTCAGTATTGTGAGCTGCTACAAGATCAAAAAAGAGAAATGTGATCAAGGGAAGTGAATTTAAAGTCAACCACAGTCTATGTCTGAAAAGAACACCTTGTAAAACAGCTGTCAGCAAAGACAAGACTACAATGATACTTTCATGTTAAATTTTATTGAGTTGAACTATATTCAAAATATTCCATTTAAGACTTGACACCATTAAACTGGAAGAACTAGGAACTGCAGAGCCATGTGTGATAGCAAGAGTCCAGGTGGCATTCATTATTGAAAGATAAAAATGGTATCTTACCATCTTGATAACAAGATTTATTGACGAGCCCTGGATTATCCGCAAGGGCAGTATTAATCTCAGTCACTTCTCCCGAGAGAGGAGAGTAGAGTTCACTAGCAGCTTTCACACTTTCCAAAGCTCCAAACTCATCTGCAACACAGAATACGATCGAACGCTTTTAAGAGAAAAATACAAAGCGCTTTAGTTTTTTCAGTCAGACATTCTGGTGATGACCTAGCCATTGCATTGAAGAAATGTCTTCATCTTGAGCAAGGAAAACTGTCAACGACATTGAAGTCACCAACTTGATCACTTGATGTTTATGCTCCTGAATTATTCTGGAGAACTTGCATAATGCTAGTTGGCTACTACAGAAGAGACAGAAGTTTATTACATTTGGCTAATCCTTCAGTGAAAGCCCTATAACATACGATATCATATCGGGTTAGAAGGAACCACATCCAGCTCTTGCTGCAAGAGACATAAATATGCCTTTTATCTACAATTTAAACCTTTTTATACATAATTTGGTTACAAAATAGACACAGTCACAATTTCAGGAATCCCAGTTTGTCTTCAGAAACACTATCAAGTGTTATATTTGCACTCACTGGAAAACACATATTAGTTTTCAGAAGCACCGCACTGGAATCACCCAGCTGCTCTCCCCTGGTTTCTGTTTTGTAGGCAGTTATGGAAATGGTGCCTGGAGCAACGTTAGTCCAAAGTAACTCTAAGCTACAAGTACAGAAGACAGAGGCTGGGGGAATGTGGAGCTGTCAGAGAGTAGACAGGCATCAGCACAAGGAATCAGAGAACAACATGTTCTGGGAAAGCCTGGAATTAGACTAAGGCCAGAATGGGTACAAAAGAGAACAACTAAATAGAAGTGAAATTCCTTCAGATGCAACAAAACTACAAGTTGGTTAATTAAAACCCTAAACAGAAAGAACCTTTTGTCTAACATTCACCATTCGATGCAATGTAACAGATTTGGCCAAAACAGTTCGATACGGACCTGTTCCGCAAGGAGGATGGCAAAGGAAAGGCCTGCTACTTTACCTCAGTAAATCTACATTCTTGTTCTGCAATGTCTGAAGCTAATGGCGATCTTTTCTTCATCTACTAGCGAGACAGCTCTCCATGTAAACACAGGAATAGGCTTTTCCTTTCTACCTGTTAATGCTCACTCTAATGTGGAAAATTACAAATTGTTACATTCTTAATCATTCATTATATATGTCACCAGTGAGCAAAAACCTATGATTACAGCTGATACCCCAAAATTACTGGGTCTGTATATTAATAGAAAAATTAGAGCTTGATATCAATTAGATGTTTCACATCATGCAACTCATGAAATCCGTAACTTGCAGAATTACCAATAAGCCAGCCTAAACACTAGCAAGTCCAAATCAAAGCATAAATATTTTTAAAACAGAGTATAGATAACATTATTACAAAAATATATTTCAAATGTTTGATTTTTAAATAAATGTCTTCACAGTTTAACAAGCAGGTACTTCCTGCTACTATGCATGGTCTGACAGCGAGAATTTGAAATTAAAGCTGTCGCTTGTAGAAATACCTGAATTTATTTTGCATCCAGAAGATCTATAATGGCATTAATGAAGAAAAAGATTACTTCGTAAAGTACATCTTTGCAAAGGAAGAGTGGCATGAGTAGAATAATTACTTCATTAGAAATCAGATCTGAAACTTACCATGTTTACTCAATTTTGTCCCAATTTCTGGAAGACTACAGTAAACAACATCTCCTAATGCTTCCTTAAAGAAAAACAAAAGCATGAAAGCATACATTAAAGAAACTATAAAGAGAGATCTGATACAGTAACTCTGGGATCACTATATATAAGTAATGTCTGTCTCTAAATTTAGTTCTCATTCTTTAAGGACTGCATATTTTTCACTTTTTCTGTTTAAATGTTTAACTTGAAAAAAGTGTTTTGTTATCATGCCCCAAATGCCAAATTATTGTTTATCTATTAGTGCTAATAACCCTCAGGCTGAGTTACAAAGTTTACATACAGATTTCTCCAGGCAGCATGAGAAATAACACCTGCTGATCATCTTAGCATCAGCCGGAGTAACAACTGTTTTAAAGGATAAAGTTCCCAATGATTTGAGGCAATTCTCTTTTTGTTAGAAAGCACAGAGGATTTACTGCCAGTGCAATCTGAAACGAAACACAATGATTCCTCTGCAGAGACATGGATAACTGGAGAGCTGTGAGCATACAGTTTGTCCTTACGGACTTAATGAGGAGCCTTATCACCGTAAGAATCGGCTCGACCAGAACAGGCTTCTGCCTCTTCGGTGACAAATGTACCCCATCTCACAAAAGACTAGGGATCTTATAGAGCAGTATTTATTTACAGCAAACTGAGATTACAGGAAATGCTGCTTGTCCTAAGAAACACACTTCCACTTCACTGACAGCTTCGCACATTCAATTTTCTGAAGTTTCACACATGGTGAATCTCCATCCTGAATTTGCCTGTGACTGTTCCAAATCAAGTACTTGCACAAGAAAAAAAAAGCAAAACGGAAAAGCCAAGGGAATTCCTGTCCTCGAGCAAGTAAAAAAATGCCATGTTGTGCTTCTCTTCACAATTGTTCTTTAGCCAGAGGGATTGCATTGTATTCACACTCAAGGGAAATTTGGCCTAAAGTGCACTATACCCTCTTCACGTAGCCACAAGCTCCTCAGGCCTGTAAGAACTGAAGTAATAAAGGAGGTTTTAAATTCTGCTGAACCATTTTCTCAGCTCTCCATAGGCTCAATCTGAAGTGATCAAGAATTTATCAGAATGCTGAAGCAGGATTCACTTCACAAATAATATGACAGATCCAAGTCTCAAAATCGCGCTCAGGGTATAGCACATGCAAGTAGAACAATAAAAAAACAGTAACTGTCCAAAGAGCAAGGACTAGAGCACGTACGCGAAAATAAATATTGCAGACTCAGGTCAGGGCGGAGGGATCAATACCTGTGCAAAATTGCTGATTCCTACTGTTCCAATGCCATTTTCAACGGATACCCATTCATGCTTGTCTGTGAATTTGCGGGCTAAAATGAAAAAAAACTTGATATTTCAGAAATAAATTTGCGGGCTAAAATGAAAAAAAACTTGATATTTCAGAAATAAGTGACATGTTGCTCGCTTAAATACAGTAACGCATTTGCAGGCTTAAACTGTGGGGGTTTTTAACTGAGGTTAGTTCTGTTTGGTTTTCTTGGAAAATATTTTAAGCAGCACATACAATTTAGAGAAGCATTTTGTTCTGCTGATGACCTGCTTAGTGGCACGGTAGAAGCTCACTGGTGTTCTGCTGAGGGTATTACTATTTCCTGTGCAATCACCTAGAGACTGACAAAGTACTACAAAGTATAACAAAATTAAACTAAAACTGTAACAAAATCGGACTAAATGTCAATTTCCCACATCAGTACGGGAGCAGAAGGAGTAGTTCTACTTCAAACAAAAGTATAAATCTAAAGCATGTATGTGTACTTTACTCATAGTTATGCATTTCTATGACAGCTTAGTGGCTTTTCATTCATATTTAGAGATTGTTTCCGACAACCCCTTTAAGATTCCTGGGAAGGCCAGTATTAATGACCCATTAGAAACAGTTTCAGCATTACAGCATCTCATTCAAAGTACTTGAGCCATCAGTTGAAATAAAAAGGTTGCAACCTAGCTAACACAAAGTACCCGACTGCCTTCCCTCCCCCTAACATTTCCTATAGAGTCTAGTACTCCCTGCTTAATGTTGTCACGGATCTATATAAAATTAAGGCAAATAAATACAGGGCAAATTAATAAGGCGACTCACACAGGCAACTGTTACTGAAGAGAAACTGTTCTCCGTTAATATTGTTACTGTGAGAACAACACAGTAGTTATTCTGCAAAATAAGCACCTTCAAGACCCTGTTAAGTCTTTTCACAGCAATCTTCCAATTCTACATATATTTTAGATCTGTAAGATTCAGGGCAGCTTGTACTTGCTTTTAATAGAAGGAATTCTTTTTATAAAATGATATGGAAAAACTTTTCTTGCTAATGTTTTACCTGAAGAACTTTTCTTACTCTGAGCATTTTCAGCCTGCTTTGTCTCTTTTCTCATTTCCATAGTTTCCCCACAGATACTTTCTCCCCCCACCTTTTTTTAAAAATTTATTTATTTTTAGATTTCACTCGTAGCACCTATCCAATCAGACAAGGGACGTTCCAGAAGCTGGAGCAGGTAACTTCTTAGACTGAGCTCCCCGTGTGATTAGTGCCAGAGTGGTGCAGCTGGACCTTCCTTTTGAGTTCAAATTCTCCTCTCAGGCTGGACTCCTTATACCCACTAGCGAAACTACACTTCTGCAAATCCTTGTATATTTTCTAAACTTGTACATGAAGGAAAACAGAATTTCTCACTGTAGACCTGCAAAAATCTTTCCACTGTACGTCAGTCATATTTTAAGCTGTTTCAATTGTAGCAATCCTCTTATTTATGTCTGAACATGTGTAAGAGAAGCAAGTCTCAGATAAAACGGTTTGTCTGTGAAGATGGCCCAAGTTCTATAGACCTCAGCAGAGCAATACATGTTTTTGCAAGTATGGTACACAAAAAATTTTGAGTAAAATACAAGTAGGAAGTATTTTTTCAGGAATTACCACTCAAAAACCCCAGAGAATTTCAGCTAGCACTATTTATGACTACAAAAATCTCTTCAGACATGTTCTAATGAACAGAAGAAATCGAATGTCTTAAATCATTTCAGGTCAAGGCACTAAACCCATAGAAATTTCATTGGAAATGAGCAGCGAACCATAAGCACGGAGAATGACACAAAGTCTCAAGCCCAAGCTGAACATTTGTGACACTACACATAACAGCCAGCCAGTATCTTCTTATGTAGGATAATATTGTATGAGATCTGTTTATAAAGCAAGGTTAAAAAAAAGCCCAGAAGACTTCTATGATCAGTTTGGAACACAGCAGTAAGATGTTTTCAACAGTCAGAAGAGCGCATAAGCTACTTGTAGACAAAAAAAAAAAAAAAAAAAA
>Ga0065711_1006524_pt1 | contig 19466 bp, 15 predicted proteins | sample Hoacrofraction12_FD_59098 | JGI IMG/M metagenome (GOLD analysis project Ga0065711, IMG submission 59098) | Hoatzin crop microbial communities from Cojedes, Venezuela - Epithelial fraction 12 v2 (version 2) | ecosystem: Host-associated > Birds > Digestive system > Esophagus > Crop | place...
TACTGTTCCCTCTGTTTGCTGTTCTGTTAAACTGCCCTTATCCCGCCCCACCAGTTTCTGCCTCTTTCTTTCCATTCTCCTCTGCACCGCGGCGGGGGGAGGGGCGGCCGCGTGGCGCTTTTTGTTGCCGGCGGCAGCCGAAACCAGAACAGGTCACTCTGCCAAAATAATCACTGTCCTGCACCAACTACCACTCCCTATAAGAGAGTCTAAAATAGAGAATACAGATTTGTACCCAGCCTTCCCTGTAACTCAAAAGTGTTCACAACAGATTATTTTGCTTCTGGTTGAGTGCCAGTCCTTGCCGAGTCCTCAGAATTTCTGCTGAAAATCACTGGCTTGCCGCAGCTTATGACACACAAACCTCACTGCTTTGGCTGTTTAAAACCATCCACCCCAAGCAAAGGAACAGGCTGTAGTTACAAACTCTGAACAGCGAAAAAGGTACTATGTAAGACAAAAGGGAGAAAATTGTTTTTAAAGAGTAGAACAATTCAGACAGTCAGTATTTGCAAAGACCTTCTGGTACGTACCTCTATGCTTCTGCATTTCCAAACAGCCCTTCCATAGTGCAGTGAGTTTTGTGTAATTACCAGCTAGGTACAGAGAAACTTAATTGCACAATTAAGGTTTTGACTTCCTATGCGAGGGCTCTACTCCTTTTAATTAAAATTGCACATTGTAATGTTGTTAAGACTATGCACATCCATACCATGAAGTCAGCTCTAATAAATGCACAGGTTATCTTTAAGCCTCCATACAAGGTGCTGATACAGAGTCAAAAATGAGCTTTGCTAGTACAGAAGAAAACTGACAAATACACGAGGGTCCAGGAAAGGGTTTCGAAGACTAACTTCGCATAATCCATCCCCAGTGTCTTTTCAAAGCGCCATTAGTTGTCTCCTCAACTCCTTGTGTTCTTAGAGCGCTTCACAATGTTTTCTATCGGATTTGCAGCAGACTGAGGATTGCGGTTGGGATTTCCCATCTGGCAACCGTGCAAACCAAAGCCAAAGAGAAGCAAGACCCAACGGTGCTGGTCAAGGAAGTGAGAGCGTGCTGAACAAGCTCAACAGGAGAGTCTGCTAACCCAGCCTACCACCGAGTCTGAACATAAAGGAGCCGGTTTTGATTCAAAGGGCATTTTTTACAGGGTTACAGCACTGACTTAATTGAGCACCACCTAAACATCCATTTCCTTGAGCCAAAGCTGGTTTAGCCCCAGAGAGCCATGTTCTGATGCTCATACTTGCACATCATGAAAGCAGTTTTCTGAGTCCTTTCATGTCAGACACAGATCCTTTATAGTCGGAGTCATGAAGATGCAGTCTAGGAACAAACCCCAGGTAGAACAATTCAGACGTACATGTACCCACAAATTCCAGAGCTGGAGCTGTTTGCTCCCTCAAGCAGCTGCAGTTAGCCCTGGGATGGTCCAAACGGGCAGGGTGGGGTGGGAAAGGGGGGCCGTGCCAGTGGGAAGAGCGAAAGAAGAGAGAACGGCCCCACGGCCACCTGAAAGCCAACCCAAGGAGGTCATCTCTAACCTGGGCTGGAGGGAGAGGCTCTCCCTGTCGCACAGTCGTCCCATGCACCGGCCTGTCCAGCTGGGGAGGGAGAAGGGCTGCACGGCAGGCAGGCACAGCTAGAAAGATTGCTCTGGGACAGACGGGGCAGCAGGCAGGTCTGCCACAACCCCTCAACAGTCATCCCTCCGGCTCTGCTCTGTCTAAATTCAATGGGACTGATCATCCGGGCCAGTGCCTATGCCAACGCAAACCTAATGCGTCATTACCCCATGCGGCATTACCGCTGCACAGGCTGGGAACTGATCTGGACAAAGTGTGGGGCTTTCTGGAAAGCAGAGCCAGGAAAACGACAAATAAAGGCCCATACAATTTGTCTCGCTGGTCCTTCCAGTAACCATTTCATTACATCACTATTTTCCTAACTAATAAAGGTCAAACTATAATTTTTGTTATTTCAGATTTATAGTTTCTCTCTAATGAAAGGTATTCTTACGCCAGGAAGAAGCAAAGAGGAGATTTACTTGCCCTACAGATACTGTAGCAAACTCAGTTCAGAAAGACAAAAAAGAAACCATTGTTTCCCCGGTCTTTTTAAAAAGGGAGAAAACAGTGAACAAGAAGCCAAGATTATTAGCAGACAGAAGAAAAAAAAAAATGAAAGAAAAAGAGCAACAACCGCCTTTATTCCCAAGAGGTCCTTCTAAATAATTCCAGAGACTCCAAATGATGCAGCTGTACTCCCTGTGACCTGCAGTGTTCGGTTTGGGAACAGGGCGAAGGCCACCGCCCTGCAACAGCTTGGTACACTCACACTGCGCCCGCAGAGCGCCCGACTCCGAAATGCATCACCCTGGGTCAGAGGGGTGAGCTGAAAGGCACTGTGAGCGCAGGAGGGCAGGACTGCCGGTCTTCGGAGCAGTCCTGCAAGCGCACCTGCTCATGCTCGTATGCGGCAGCAGGCTTCTCTCAGGACGCCTTCGGAGCAGAGTCTGCAGCAGCAACGGGAGGCAGAAAAGCTCTTTAACCACACACAGTTAAGAGAACACCAACCAGATAACACACACTGCTGTCCTTGCTCCTAGCTCCAGGTGAGCTGGGTATTTGTAACAGTGATATTACCAAGTAGTAAATTCAGCTCATGATGAATCACAGTATATGAGCACGCTTCTTGCTACCAAAAGCATTTGGGAGCGATACAAGCAGCTTTCCACACAATACTTTCCACAATGCACACGCAGCCTGAGGAACATCCTTGATGTATTATTGACAGGCAGCCACTTCTGAGGCGAGATGGACTTTGAACAGCATTGCAGCAGGAGGGTAGGGTACAGGAAAGAAAACAACAGAACAAGAATGCTAAACTACTGCAGGACTTAGATAAACGGACTGATTAGCAGAGACTTTGTCTACATTAAAAAACTAACTCAAGCGTTGCCCCTAACTTGACCTCCCATCTTCATCTTTAATTGGAGCACAGCACTTTTAACTTGAGTTGGCGGGAGACATAGGCAAAATGTTCTATAAAGCACATTTAAGCAACACCTGAACACCAGTGCAAGCAGGCAACTCAGGAGTCCCTAAGCCCTCCAAGTTTTCCCCACTATCTTCCCTCTGCCATGCACACAGGTGCACAGGAACAACACCCTAGTACCCTGTGGACAAATTCAGAAAGCAACTGAACTTTCTTTAGACACATATTTTATATATAAATACTTCAATAGATTATACATATATTTATTTTTAAAGCTTAGTGCTATATATAAATACAGCAGAGCACGCGGACCCCTTGACACTCTGTAAGCACAGGTACTGCTACCCAGAGCAGTATCCTTCTTTCAAAGGATGCCCAAGATCGCTTGAGCTCAACTCATTTGAGAGGGGTCAGCTCCATGAGGATACACAGCTGCGACCGCCTCTCCCCACAAGCTCTTCTCTTCAGGGGAGGGGTGGCGAGAGCCTCATTCCGTATTGCAGGCACAAGCCCTTCCATCGCTAGCGGGCGCCGGTATCAAGCTTAATATTTATGGGCAAGACCGCTATGGGCTTAACTCTGTTCTGAAGGACGTCAGCAGGCAGAAGGGAGGTGAAGCTGCTGGTGCTGTGGAAGAGCAGGGGGAGGTAACAGTTATGCTTTCCTAGAGCAAGCAGGCATTGCACCCCGACTGGGGACCCTTGCACTGGAAACCAGTCAGAGCCCAAATAGTAGCCTTTATGCTCACAGAAAGACCGATGAATCTTGACTGTTCACAAGCTGTATGCAATACAGTTTTAAACTCATTTCCCCATTGTATTTTAAAAATTCTTCCCTCTCCTGTCACCCTGAGAAGATATTAAATGAATGCCTTCTCCATTCTTGCTTTGACTGTTTTTGATTACTCAGCTCCCCACCAACTGAATGCTTCCTTCAAAATTGACAAATTTTAATGTATTGGTTTACTTATGCATATTTTTAATACCTCCTCCCTGCACATCACGCCACTGGAAACCTTTAAGTATTGCATATGCACAGATATGTAAATTTTTCTTTTATGTGGATTAAGTGTCTGCATCCAGCTTGTCTCTTCTACAGGAAATTAAATTAACATAAAGTATCTTTTAATAATCATAAGAGCTCTCCAACAATTCAATTTGCAAAAAGACAGACCAGCATTCTGCATTACAGTAGGTGCTTTATCCAGGGTTTTGATGGAAGATCTTGTTCAAAGCCCTGTCCAGAAATTTAACACCTCCCTGCACTATTCCAGCAACGCAGTCAATGAACAGAAAACAATGACAAGAGTACAGTGAAGCAATCGCTCGCCCCATTTGTAAGCTAAGTTGCTTCACAGTCTTCAAATCTGGAAGTCTCTGGGTATCAACTAACGTAATCCAGCTGAGCTGCAGCCAGCATCAACTCCATGAAGGCAAGTTAATACTGATCTGCTTTCTTCTGTTTTCCTAAAACGAAGCCAGCTCTGCGGAGCCAGAGGCCTTAGCCCTGCAAAGGAGTCTGGTGGTTCCACTCCCAAAACCTGCACGAGGTCTTGGCAGAGACTCCCCAGTGCGGGTCACCTCAGAGGATAACACACAAGAGGGATGAGGAGAAGAGACGCAGAGGAAGACAGACAGCATCCAGGTAGGGAGAGGACTCCAAACAACAAAGCAGCTCAGGGACGAAGGCTGCCACACGCATGTGAGGAGTTGCCCATACCAAATACACAAAACACAGCCAGAAGCGGCAGCCCAAACCACAGCAAAGCCCTCGCGTCGACACGCTGACCTCTCCACGCGCTGCTTGATTGCCCATGTCTGCCCAGAAAGCATCGCTCCAGCTCAGCCATACAGGCTGCAAGGGCTCTGCACACCATGCAGCTGGGCAGCCAAGCTCAGAGGAGCTCGGGATCCAACAGCAGGAAGACAGACAAAAGGCCTGATGGCAGGAAAGCAGTGAAAACAAGGGAGGCAACACAACCCAGCCTCAGAGCGAAGGAGTGGTGGAGGCAGAAACAGAGCTCCGTCCGGCCCCGTCCACCCAGCAGCAGCTCCAGCATGAGCCCAACTAGCTTTTGTGCAAATGCTGAGACATGGAGCATATTCCAAAAAACTGTTCCTGACGGGAGAAAAAGATTAAAAAAAAAGATGCATCAAGTAAGACTTTTGGGACAGCTACTTTCGCTCCCATTTTCATGGGCTTTAGCCTATTTTTAGTAAGCCGTATTTGCAGATGCCGAAGTAACATCTCTCCCCCTCTGCACATACACAGCCAGACACGAATCTTCGCAGCCTGACAGGTGGCATCTGCATTCAGCTTCACAGATGTGAATTACAACAGGAAGGCCGAGAGGAAGCCTCTTCTCTAGAAATCCAAACACAAGTAGTTAATATGCTCCAAGTGTCCAGTATGCAGCCCATGGGAAGGAAGGACCCACAAGCACAGCATTAGGAAGTTCCTTCCTCACCACCAGCAGTATTTCCTCCATCTTTCATTCCTAAGCAGTATGCCTGAAAAAAAAAACCAAACCACATGTGCAATTCAAACACTGTAATACAGAATTGCTCCTTTTCTCCAATACAGGTGGTATTAGCGCACAGGATCACAGCTAAGAGTCAGCGTTTTACTGCCTCTCCTTGGCCACCACAGCTCTGCAGAAAGGCTGCAAGCGTCCACCAGATCAACATGACCTCTGTGCAGGTAGGAGAGGCAGCCGGACCGTGCGGGCGCTGCTTTGCGACGGAGGAATGCTGCTGTGCTCCCGCGCTGACCTGTGGTTTGGAATGCCTACGTGGCATCCGTCCCTTCCCACTCCCAGCCCTGCGAGTAGCAAGTGGCGTTGCAAACCTTCCAGAGCATCACAGTGCTCTGACTGTCCAAGCCCAGCATCAACCAGACCGTAAAATTACACCGGTCCATCTCCTGCCTCCACTGCTCTGACACTGGCACACCTTCCAGAGCACGCACATTTTGGCATGCTTTTTGTTCCTCACAAGGCCCAGAACCCTCACTGGGAGAAATCTGCTTACTCCGAGGATACAAACCAGCAAAACCCCCTGCCCCCAGGGGCCGACTCCAACTCCATCCAGGGAAAAACACCCCGGTCCCCAAGGCTATCCTTAATGCCATCACTGCTGAGCTGGCACCATACCCTCACCCCAGTGCTGGGAAGAGGGGACGAGGGCCAGAGCCAGCGCTAGAAGCAGATTCTTCTGCTCTCGTGGAAAGTGCCAAGCTCCCCACCGACAGTTTGGCCACCAACCAACTTCCAGCATTCCCCGACCCCCGCGAGAGGCTCTGCAGCAAGAACATGGCTGATGCCCATCCACTCGAAGGCTGCCCCAACCACTGTTTTCCCCTGGTTTCCAGATCCCTGCCACACGCTCCATTGCTGCGGGGCACGAGGAGGAAGCAGGTACACCAGAACAGCATGCAAAATCCTATCACGTGGCAAACCAGCTTCAGTTTGGCCCATGTTAGCAGGGTGCACAAACTGACCTCTCCCTCCTCCCTAGGAAGGAGCGCACTGGGTCCACAACCACAGATTCACCCTCAGCAGGCCCATGTTTAGCTACTTTACTTGATCTCCAGCACCCCTCTGCCTCCCTACATCCACAGTCCTCTCATAAATCTGCCTCATTTCTTGCAAACGCCTACACAGCGAACTTGGTGTACTGGCTTGTCTCAAAACTTCGTCAAGCCTCATACAGGCACAGCCAACTTTTTGAGGAGGATTCACTTTTCATTCTTCATAGTCTCAAAGCTGTAGAACACGTTGAGTCTGAGCTGTAACCTCCTGTTTATCACAGAACGCGTAACATAGTTTAATTTGGATTAATTTCACGTATGGTTTCTATCAGACCCCAGAGAACCTCTGGCTGCCCTCGCACTTCTGTATAAACATCGACCAGATCCAGGCATGAGGCTCTAGATATGGGAAGCAAAGTCTCTGCCTCAAAGCTTTACAGGGCAAGCTAGACAAGAAGGATTAAAGAAAGGACCCCACATCAATCATGTCCCTCTCAATGTCCCGCAAGCCTGTGGGACACTGCGCGCTGCGGCGCAGAGGACAGGGATGTGTGCTTAGACGACGGACCCCGCTGCAGGCTGTGCAAGGAGCATGTCCTCCGGCAGGGCCCATGGAGGTCCTTGAGGGTCACACATGCTTTGGCCGCCAAGGCCACTCTTCCTCTCCACCGCCCTCACAGTGGCCAACGGGACTGGGGATGCTGGGCCCAGCCAGGCAGTGGCACGGTGATGCAGGCCTGCGAAACAGACAGCTGCCATGCCAGGGATTGCAGCCAGCTAGCTGAGTGCACCCAACCCAAAGCTTCACAGGCTAGAAGGGTCATCTTTTGTTACATTCATGGCAAGTGACAGTATTTTGGAGTGTGTTGTTGTTGTTGTATCCTTGACCCTGTGATTTCTACCTCATGGAGCCCACAGGGACGCCTGTTCCGCCCCAGTTGGCTCTGGAGGAGCTCCCACCACCCCACAAGCCCACCTTCACCTCCAGCAGCCCAGCCCAGCCCGCCCCAGGCCCTCTCTGGAGCCGGTTTCCTTGCCTAACATCTCACCCAGACAAAGGGGACAGCAGCGAAGGCATCTTCACTGGGGCCATCACTGGGTCTCCATCCCTGCTAATCTCTCTCCTTCCAGAAAAACATGCCAAGTCGGACAACACAAAGCTGAGGTCTCACTAAAAGCAAAAGCAGGACTTTCATTGCCTCTAGCAGCTATTTCATCCACCACATTGTGCTTTCTCACTCTGCTTACAGCAATTAACATCTTGCCCACAAACGGCCCAATGTCTTCATGCAAAAGGGACAGCAAATGCAGTGCAGCTTGGAGGAAAGGCGGTGGGGTCCCATTTCTTCCTTTTAACACAGAAAAACAGAGACAGCCCCCCTGTTTTGCTCCTAAATGTACACTCTGTGAGAGCTGCACGAACACAGCTGGATCTAAGGACGGGAAATGTTGTTCCTCACCACATGCAACAGTAGAGCCAGACCCTAATTGCCGCAGCCATAGAAAGGTGATACAGCACATTCAGTAAGAAGAGGAATTAACTGTAATAAATCACAGCCAAATTCCAGCTTAGCATCCGCAGTCTGGCTGGATACACTGTCCTAAACGACCAGGCAGCCAGTCCTAAGTTATGGCCACACGCATGCAGTTTCCCTGCCCCTTCAGTCCCTCCCCTCCGAGAGCGGTGCTGCCATACATCAGTGTATCTAGGCAAGCTCCTACAGAAACATCACCCTGTTTCAACTACTTCTGCGCTTACAGATGCCTGACAGTAAGCTTGGCCTTGCCTGCCCACACCAGACCTAACTCTGCAGCCTGTTATTTGTGTGTCATGCCCCAAAGTGAACGGAGCAGCGTCAGGCAGAGACGCACGCCACGTACAATCTTACCTATGTTTTGACAACTGCATTTCCATACCAGTGCTGGGTTTCACAGGACAGCACGTCAAACAGTTTCTCGTCACGGAAACACAACAGGGCAAGACATTTGTTGCAAGAAACTCAAACACGGACCAACTACAAATTTTGTTCATCCTATCTCTGTGATGTTTTTACCGATGAACGAATAAATTACCGTTTACATCAAAGGCAATATTTCCAGTTGGAGGTTATTTTCTTTCCCCTCAACCCCAGCAGCTCTGGCAGGCTAACTCAAGACACAGACGATGTACAAACCTTTCCGTCGGAAAGCAGCAAGCGCTCACATGCTGGGCGCTGTTCAAACAGGAACAATTCAATCTTTTTGTAGTCTCACCCTGGCTAATTTGCCACAAGCTGTCTCTTTTCAGATGTTACATGAAACACAAGGAAAAAACAAAAACAAACAAGCAGGATTAAGCTGGTACATGTACAATCAGTTAATCTACCAAGAGTTCAGGTCAGTTAAGTCTTCTACGTAAAACAAATTCATTTTTTTCAGCTTCACAGGGTCAAAGGAACAAAAATTTATTGCAGTAATCAAACATCTCTCACCGGACAAGCGTGCAGCGATTACTTAACTAATGCAAATGATTTTCAGTCTGCATGCGAGGAATGTATGGGATAATTGTAGGACACTCTCTTCCACCAGCATTTTACAAGTAACTTTTTAGGTAGCTATGGAGACGTTACAGCCTTTTTCATTTTGCTGTCATAACTAGACAGCTATTCATTTCTTCGTAAAATTCCTTGGAAGAGTGAGGAAGGAACGGGGGAGTTCTAAGTACCACAAGGTCTGAGAGCAAGAAGCTGAAGAAGACGAAAACAGATTTCAGATGGAGACAGCAGCATGGTGGCTCCTTGCAAGAGGCAGCCTTGAACTCCAGGTCCTGCTTCAGTACTTGTGAAAGTAAGGAGACAAACACTGCTATACGGCATGCAGGCAAGAGAGGGATAGCTTCCTAACCAGGTCCACACGGAAGAACATTTCTGGCTACCACTGCCATCACCCTGCACAAAAGCAGGCACTCTCCAACACAAAGCCCTCTGGAGATGTGGTGGGACCCCCTGCTTGCAATCATCATGCTGGGCGACATCTCTCCCTCCAAGCAGTTTATGTGGAAGCCTCATCCCTGGCAGGCCTTGCAGGTAATCAGGTAACCTCTCCACCTTCCCCAGGCATTACAACCTTGCGACAGACAACTGATCAAACAATCCTGCACCTCACCCTCCTTCCAACAGCAGCTGAAGAGCTGGCCATAAGCCAAGCAAACACTGGGCCTCGGGCCAATTCCACCACGATATCTGCAACGATCCCGAGAGAAATGCCATTCACCATATTGACATCTCTATGATCAAACGCTTCTGCATATGCGGATCTAAGACAGCACATCATGACAAGCAAGTCTGAAACTTGAGATATCGACCTGGAAAACACTGCATTGCACAGAGAGGGACGTGCGAATAATTACATCTTTAGGTCCCATTCAGAAACTCCCCCAGTAATGAGAACAACAGATGAGGCTCATGCCAGATTTTTCCCTTTGGATAAAACAGAAGGGGAAGCCTGTTCGACCAAAATATTTTTGTTAAATTCACCTTAGACCCAGTCACAACAATGGAGCCAGAACCTGCAGTTATCTCTGCCACCAAGCTGCAGGAAGTTTACCAGCACCACCCTGAAAACAAACCTCAGTCTTCCCATCTCCACGCTGCATCCGAAGCCTCGCGGCTATCCACCAAAAGCACGCTCTCACGCCGTACCGCAGAGGCAGAGCGAGCAGGACGCTGCTGCTGCCGAAGCGTTTGCACCTACGACAGACCTGTTACCGCTCCTTTCACGTAACGCCCATCCGTCTATGCAACCGCATCACCAACACCGCTTCACTAATTCATGTGAAGGCTTGAAAGCAGGCAAGGATTAATCATCCTTTAAGCTGCCCAGGAAGCTGGCTGAGGAGCGTCATTACTGCCCTTGGGGCACACGGGTGCCACCAGCCACTGTGGGTGGAAGTGCTTGGTCTCGACGGCCCATGGGCACTTTCACCGCTCCCAGGGACAGCCGGATCGGCCCGCACTCACAATGCCCCGGCCAAAGCTCTGCCACGCGCCAGGGTTGGAGGGGGCATCTCCGCACCCCTAGCCCAGCAGCAGGCCTCCCGCCCCCTCGAGGTGCACACGCCTCCCCGGGTCCCCCACCGAAACGGGCCCAGCCCTCCCCAGCAAGGGCGGCAGGAAGAGACCCACACTCCCCCACCGCGTCCAAATTCCTGGGAATGCTGCACGTACAGGAAGCCCCCAAAAACGCATTTCTGTGCCAGCACCATCCGAGGTTGCAGTGGTCCCACCCGGCACTATACAGAGGGTCCAACACCAGCTCCAGGATGGGTGAGGAAACCTCCAAGAGGATACTTATGGTCAGGACCTGCTAATTACACATTTCACACCCAAGGGAAGGTGTAGACCAGAGTAAGCTACTATATGCTCTTTTTGGAAGAGGGGGAAAAAAACCACCAAAACCAAAAATCAAACAAAACCCAAGAAAAATACAAAAAAATCCCACCCTAAGACAAAAAATTCTTCTTTACTGAAATAAGAAAAACAGGTTCTTAAAGCCAAATTAAGCTTAGCCAAGAAACATAAATATGCATTTCTGAACCTTCCCCTGATGTCTCCTTTATAAATATAACAAATTAAAAGTGCTCTCACAAGTTAGACGAACTTCAGTTAAGTGGAGAAAAAAATGCTAATGGCTCTTAAGATCCAACTGACGAGCCTTTTCAGGTCTGCTCTGAACCAAAACCAGCTTCCCAGAGATTTAAGTCAAGTGTAAAGAAATAGTCTCCTTTGCTTAATCCTGTTTTGGAAGCAGGACAGAGGATGCTACAACAAAGCTAGCACCTGAACCCACCAGGAAGCATTCAGCTGCCATCTGCCTTTCCTGGAGATTAGTTGCTCAACACACCCACCTCTTCTTGAAGACCTTTGCTCCACTGTGTGTACAGCTGTGGGCAGGAATTTGGAACACTCCGTGCACCTTGGCTGCTCCAACATGTCCCCTCCCTCTGTGTAAGCCACTAACCCACTGAAATTGTCTATGATACACACCTTGTTTCAGAACAGCCACTTGCACTCGGATCTTGAGAGAAGCCACCCAGGATGGCTACTCCAGCCTCCAGCTGCAATATGAAGGTGCCGCTGCACAGCACAGAGAGGTCCCCAGGAGGTAGCACTCATCAGCTACGATGTGGAGCACCTTCCATTTTCAGTGTACCAGCATTTTGGGAAAGATGAAATTTTTCTCTGGTCCTTAAAAAAGGAGCTTGATGTGCCATCCCTCCCTTCCCATTTAACAGAAGGCTATCAGAGATGCTTCCAGTGCAGAAGAGAGACCAGCAAGGCCCCAGCTGAGCAGCGCGGGGAGCACAGCCATCAGACCACCATCTCCCACTGTAAAGTATGTTTCCCAGCTTGGACACCTAGACAGGGAACCCAACGCAGGTCACAGCACCAGCTCCCACCCAGCCACAGCACTGCGTACGACGCAGCCTTTGCCTCCCCTCACACCCTGCACACAGCAGCCTAGGAGGCAGCACGCTCCCCGCCAGGCTCTCTCCCAGAGCTGCTCTGAGACGGACAAAGATGAACCCACGCTACATTCAAGCACAGGTTTATAAACCTAAACCAGGGTGGTACAGGAAATGCTTCAATTCCACAAGAAAAGCTTCCAAAATGAGGCAAAGCAACACAACCACACAGCTGACACCTACAAATACCGTTGCATGCTTAAGCTGAGGGGACCCCATTAGGCCACACGCTCCCTCTCCTTGCCAACACCTTGCCTCCACATGACTTCTCCCACATGAGTAGACTACCTGATCCAAGCCTCAGGGAAAACAGATTCTGGCAGTTTCCACATGGCAAGAGCGATTTTTACAGATCCATGCTGGCTGTGTCCTTGCTAAGCTGACCAGAACCCAAGACCACACATCCTACAGCCTAATGGGATAATAACTACATTCAGAAACACAGAAACAGCTCAGCCCTTTTCTTTTCTTAACAATGAAGAGACTTTTCTTCACCTGCTCTTCAAGGCAGACTTATCAGCATATCTGAATTATCAGCATTACACTCTGCAGAACCTTGAGTTGATCCCACAGACACCTTCACGTGCCAATCTCATGACATCCAAAAGCACGGAAGTCAGCCTCCAAAGGGCCTGCGTGTTCTTTTCCCCATCCCTTACAACCCCTGTGACCCAGGCTAGTCTAAATAGCCAATCTCCTTCAACAGTGCTTACACGTTTCCTTTGTTTTGTGAAGGCTGTATTTCTATCTAAACTTGATACGTGGCTCTAGCTAGTAAGTACATATAGAGAGAAAATGTCAAGACTTGAGTAAAACACCTACCTAGACGTCCTGGATTATTCTGGATCTTTTGAATGGACCTGAAGTTCCCTGAACTCCAGAGCTAATAAAAAAAATTAAGTTTTGCTCAGATCAAGACCCATGCCATGTAAAGACACTCAGCAGCACAGAACAGTCTAAGCATGCTCAGCAAAGCCTCAAAGCATCTGCCGTAGTGTAAGAACCTCAGAGGAAGCTCTGTGCACGTAGCAACCACGCTCCTCCTGCCCTCTACCTGCCGTGTCCCTGGCACAGCAGCTAGCCAGCAGTAAATCACAGGCCACAAAAATTACGGTGAACAGCTCACACTCTGCGAGCCAGGGCTTGATAACTTGCTTAAGCGTAAGTGTGATCACAAACCTTAACCGCACCTTTCCTCTGCAGACAGAGAAACCAGCTCCGACATTTTTGCCAAATTCTGACAACAACACAGCCTCTAAGTCACTGACTGAAACACTCTTCTTTGCAGCAAGGAAAGATGCCATTGTTATCAAGGGCCTTCCTTCTGAATGTCAGAACTCAATCTGAAATCCTCTGGACTCGCACTGCGCTAGGCTGAACCCCTCAGCCCGTGAACGCCCAGCCGCAAAGCTGGGGGAGAACCAGTCTCCCATGACCATGTCCGCTGACAGAGCACGTGGACAGCTGTGTGCACAGCTGCGACAGCATCAGCTGCCCTTCCTCACCCCCAAACCAGATCCTGGGGCTGGTTTGGCAAACACATGTGTGTTCTTGTTTCTGTCATTCATAAAAGAGCATTACAGGGGAAGGATGTGAAAATGAGGAGGTGGGGGGGTTGGTTGTTTTTACAGTATTCACGCTATTTTTCTATTACCAACTAAAAACTGCGTACATTGTATGTCCCTTCACAACCACTGCAGTGTCCATTAACTATTCGGGGTTACATTCTACATTCACATATAAAATATACCCTATACTTCTTCCCTAGATTTTTGTTTCACAGTTGGTCAGTCTGAGAAAAGGCATGCAAGACCAAATCATTATCGTTTCCTCTTATTTTGACATATCTGTTACAGAGCAAGAAGACAAATTTGTTCTCCCAAATCTGTCACATTTGGAGCCACGAGAACTCTGTGATTTAAAATGTGCTTATTCACGCTAGTGGTTATCAGACCTTTCCGATCTGAGCCATCATTAGACAGCTGTCTTTGACAGCACAAAGATTCTCCAGTTTAGAGTTCAGATGCTGCACCAGCCGGCTCAAGTCTCAGCTGTAAGTCTTCCACTGATATTTAGGAAAAAGCCTATAAAGAAAGATGCAAGTACAAATCAACTTTTGAATCGATGTACTTGATCTTGGAGCCTGTTGTTCACAGGTGGCATTTGATGGGATTTTACACATGGAAGAGGAGTTACATGGAAGAGTTACAACACTGTGCCTACTGGTAGTGTGACTGCCATCAAGATGTATGCAAACAGCTGCTTCAAGTCACACTTTTTGTTATTTTTACCTTACCCCAAACACCACGACCCAGAGCCTGCTGAAATGGCCTTTGGTCCTGATTCTTTGACACAACCTGCAGTGCTCCACCATGCAGAGCGGCAGAAGGGAAAGTGAGCGTCCTTACCTGAACACAGCTGGGGACACCGGTTTCCAGTCTGGTGCTGGACAGGAGATCTGATCTCCCTGCCTCAGTATTCTCATGCGATTTGGTGGACCCGGGCTTTTGCATCTCCCAGTGGTTTTAGCACGATTCAGACTTGCACCATGCTTTCGAAGCAAGAGAACGATCCTCGTCTTCACCAGGGGTCATTCCTCGTGGTCCCGAGACCACATACAGGAGAAGATCCAACACACAAGACATAAGGGTGAGATTTAACAGCTTTCCCCCTAGACAGCACCTCTAATGAAGGGCACTCTGATGAAGCATTAGCTCTGTCAGCCCGGAGGGACCAAGCACAAAACAGCAAGAGAGCACAGGACTACCGCCCAGGGGATATGCTGGGTTTGCAAGGCCATACGGCACAGCCTAAGCCCTTCCCAAGTTCTCCACCCACCTCCCCCATTAATGGTGAAGATGGCCCAGGCAGGGGCAAGGAGAATCACAGAATCCCAGAATGGTCGGGGTTGGAAGGGACCTCTGGGGATCATCCAGTCCAATCCCCTGGCCGAAGCAGGGTCACCTACAGCAGGCTGCACAGGACCTTGTCCAGGCGGGTCTGGAATATCTCCACAACCTCCCTGGGCAGCCTGTTCCAGGGCTCCGTCACCCTCAGAGGGAAGAAGTTCTTCCTCATGTTCAGCTGGAACTTCCTGTGCTTCAGTTTGCACCCGTTAAAGAAGAAAGAGAAAAAAGGCTATAGCTACGACTGCTTGCAAGACCGGTATCTAAATATATTTCCACTGGGGAAAGAAATCAACTCTTCACATGATTGGTTTATCTTGGCCTTTTGACAGAAACAGAAGCGCATTGGAAAAAGGATAAAGCTGTAACCCACCACCCTTTTCTCCTGTACAGAAGGAGTGACAAAGGAACAAAGTGCTCTGGAAGCTAAAGGATATCAGGAAATCGTATATGCCCATAGCAAAGGCAATACACATCACAGGCAAGCAACTGTGAATTCAGCATGATGACTGAATTATTAATGGAAACTTCCAATCTTTAAGCAGAAATAAAGCACTATCTTGGCAGCAAACACTATTAGAAAAATAACAGACAGCCACCACCCTCAGCCTGTGCTGAACCAACACAGAAGTCGATTTGGAGAGAGGTGGAAAATATAGGAGGGAAAAAATGGATGCATCATTCCCTGCATCTCGAGGCATGCTCACATCTGAGCACCCTCGCTAGGGCACCCAGAACAAGAAGAGATCCAAGGATCCCACCAGAAACCCACTTAGATAGATGTTACAACTCGGTGTGATCATCTGCTAAAGTTGCCTGAAGCTGGAGACACAGAACAACTGCAGGTAACAACCCCACAGCAAGAGAAACACTGTGCTCCAACAGAAGGACCAAGCTTTAGTTCTGGACTGGATGCTGATTCTTCCAAACATTCGGCAAGAGATGTAATCTTTCAGGAATAACACAAAGCCTTTGCTCTGTCATGCAAAGATTAATGCTTGTAAACTTGCCATTTTCAAACAGCTACTTGAACAGTAAACTTCACTGATTTCTGAAGCTGTCACTAAACAGACACCCTTTTCCACACACAGATCACCTGTTTCGCAGTCAGCTCTGCAGCACTGTCGCTTCCCTACCAAGACACAGGGAAGGCTGATGCCCTATGCTGACTCCAGCTAAAGCAGTCAGTGCAAATGCCGACTGACAAAGGAAGAGACCCAGGCACAGTACATCTGCCAAGGAGACACTGGAACACACAAGTTCAGCTCTGGGCACACAAATAAATTTATAGCAGGGCAAGACAGAGTGGGAAGATGCCAAATACTAGATGCTAAATAAGATGGTACTAGACACTACAGGATGCTACAGGATGCTACATAAACACTAAATCAATGTCTGGGTATAAACACCAGCAGTAAGCACCAGGCGAAGCAACGTAGTTTACCTCTCCTGGGCTGGATCCACGCGCAAAGTCGCTAATGGGCTGACTAATGGGATCTCACAATTACGTGTGGGGGAGGGGGGCCACAAGCTCCATACAAGAAGAGTGAACACAACAAAACCCACCTGAACCTTCCAACAAACCTGCTCCCTGCATTTACAAATTTACAGATGTGGCTTGGCCAGACAGAAACAGGTCAGATTATAATTGTGCAGCTTTAAAGAAGCAACATAACTCGAGTTTCGCTTTGAAGCCCGAAAATAACACAGGGAAGTGCGAGAAGAAGCTGTCTTGGGTACACCAATCTAACCTGCGTATCACCATTTACAAGCCGAGGCAGAGGTTACCAGCACCTTCTTAAGCAAGAGCACGCAAATTCAGCAGTGGGACGGGGGCTTTCCTGACCACCCCCACCACTACAGTAATTTCCAGGATGCTCCATTACTTCCCTAAATCCTGCCTAATATTTGGGCTCCATCTTTCTTTGCTGAAAACTACTGCAAACTAGTAGATTCAGCAGTCACAGGCATTTAATTTTTTGTGCTCCTCTTGCCCCACCCCAGGAGTCAGAGACACATTTTTGGACCATCTGTACCAGATTTGTGATCCAGCCACATCTCCACACTCCCCCCAGCTTCACAGAAAACACACAATGCAATGCACAGGAAAGGAAATTAGTCAGTTATTCGAATGAGTTTACAGCAACACTATCTCATCCTGAGTGAGCCAAAGGTGTATTTTGATGCAATCACAACCACTGTCAAGAATGTGACTAAACCTTCTATGGTTTTAAACCTCTTCAGGGAAAGGATTTTCACTTCATCGAAGCTGCTCCTCAAAGCGGTGAAAGACATAAACGTCACAGAAACCCCATTTGGATGGATTCAAGAGACACAAAACCTCCCGAAGGACACTGTATTGTGCACCTCATAGCATGCAGCGCTGCCTGTCCTCTGGCCACCCAGACCTGACCAGTGAGCAGGGACCAGACTCCGTCCTCCTCATCACCAGCAAGCGATTGGACCAGACAGGCTGGCAGCACCACCTGGGAACCTCAGTCTCCTGGGAAGGGCTGCAATTTCAGGCACATTAATGCCATCCTCACATTGACACAGGCCACAAGCAAAGTCTCCTCACACACCTCTGCAGACATTCTCACCAGGACACCATTCCTTCCTGCAACATGTTTTACACTGCACAGGCAGCGCGGCACAAAACGGAAACAGGACTTGCATCTAAGTAGGAAAAGAAAGAGATTACACGGACCGCAGCTTTCTGCCCCATGTGACATCCCTGACTCCAAGGCACTCCAACCCGTGTTTCAGGGACAAGCAGAAATGTTACTCACCAGTCTTTCCAGTGCAGCAATCTGCTGCAGAGCACAGATATGCTGCAGACACGCGTGCACAGGACACATCAACTTAAATACAGAACTCTACAACTTAGAACCGATCCAGGAAACGGATGAAAACCCAGGGCAAAACTCACCAAAGCCGAGGAAGCACTTGAATCGGGATGCACGTGTTTTGACTCAGGCTCTTGCCATCACCTCACTTAAGAGGATTACAGTAGCTGCGGAACACCTAACGGCACCTTGTTCAAACGCAGCAGGCCTCAAGGCAGAGCAACGCTGCTGAAAAGGGAACCTGCTCCTAAGGGCCCCGCTCCACAGCCCAGCAAACACATGGAGCTCCCACTGCCTTCGCAGAGGAAGGAAACATCAACTTCATACTGCCAGCACGGGAACACCGACCTTAACTCATGAGCAACGCGGCACGCCAATGACAGTCCTTCTCACCGGCCAGCGGCACAACTCCCTCTGCTTCTAGGAGCTGATCTATTCAACAGAGCTTTTCCAGAAACTGTGCTAAAACCCGTTGTCAAAACTCCCCCGGAAGGGGTACGAGGCCAAATTAGGGAGCACTTTGTCTCTTATCTTCTTACTGATGTGAAGAAGTTAAGAGGTCGAAGTGCTTGCTGCATTTGGAACTGAGAGTTTAATCAGCTTTCAGTTTTCCTGGTTCCTGGGATGCCTTTCAAACCGATCTGCCATGCCCCCCCACTGAGTGCACCGGTTTTACTGAAACCTGTACTTGCGGTTTTTATTGTAATTGCAAGTCACTTTTGTCCTTCACAAAGTTAAATCCTCAAGCTACAGCTGCTTCCTTTAATGGAAGCAATAAATCTGGAGCCGGCACATCGAAACATCTTCCTCTCAGATAACTGATCGTGTAAGCATGGAGAACATCCTCACTCTGTGACCCATTTTTGCTGTTTACTTTTTGGAATGCAGAGACACTCGTATTGCTCAATCGCACTGCCGCCGCGATGCATACCAAGGGCTTACGCACCGTGCTGCCGGTAGTATCTGCGCCTGGACCAGAGCACGGAGAGCCAGCAGAGCCTCTGAAGGCTCAGACACAGCCCAGCCCGAGTCCTAAACATCTCACCTGCGTTTTTGCAGAAGCTTGGCAGCGCCGCGCTTCCACAGCTTGCTGCTGTACCACGGCGAAGCGTTTGACACCGCAGCTTACTTCCCCCCACCCCAGAAATAACTGCACAGGCACAAAGCACCTTTTCACTGCTGCCCCTCAGCCAGGGTGTGAGCTACCACGGCTCTTCCCGCTCCCGGGAGCCACAGACCTAAGAGAAACAGACCTGGCAGAAGTAACGGCAGGATGTCAGAACCCTGGGCCTCAAAACAAAACACGTTTGTTAGCTGAAGAGGAAAGGCGCAACTTAAGTTTCGCAGCACTGGCGCTGAAGCGTCCTCCGGAAGCCCGGAGAGGCTGAAGCGGAGCCTGCCTCTGCCTAGAACTCCTCCAGCAGCCATGCCGGCTTCCAGCGCGCAGGGGGTCAGGAGCTACCCCCGCCAGCCAGGGCGCGCCCCGCGCCGCCCAAACGCAGGCAGAGGGACGGACGGGGATCGGATGGGGGGGGGGGTGTCTGCCCCTCGCCGCCCCTCCGAGCGCTGCCCGCTCCCCACACGGCCCTCCGGGGGACGCCGGACTCATGGCGGGGCAGGCGGCCCGGGCCCACGGCGGCGGGGAGGAGCGCGGCCCGCACGGCGAGGCGGGAGCCGTCGGGG
>Ga0065711_1037789_pt1 | contig 19464 bp, 24 predicted proteins | sample Hoacrofraction12_FD_59098 | JGI IMG/M metagenome (GOLD analysis project Ga0065711, IMG submission 59098) | Hoatzin crop microbial communities from Cojedes, Venezuela - Epithelial fraction 12 v2 (version 2) | ecosystem: Host-associated > Birds > Digestive system > Esophagus > Crop | place...
AAGGAGACTCCACAGCCTCCCTGGGCAGCCTGGGCCAGGGCTCCGTCACCCTCAGAGGGAAGAAGTTCTTCCTCGTGTTCAGCTGGAGCTTCCTCTGCTTCAGTTTGTGCCCATTGCCCCTTGTCCTGACCTTGCGGGTCCCAGGCAAACGCACCTGCACGTGCTCTGGCTGCGGCCCCGGTACCAGAGGTCGGGACTGGGGGAGGTCAGGCTGTGCCCTCCACAGCACGGGTGTGTTTTCAAACCTGCCAGAGCTGCCTCTGCAGCCGTTATGTTATGTTCTGTAACCCCGTTCCTGAATTTATCAAGCCCTGTGTGGGCACCAGGCTGATGCGGTGTTTCATCCATGACTTGGAGACATTCTTCTGGTGGAAGGTGCCCGTGGAGCCTGTCCCAGAGTCTTTCAGCTTTGCTGGTTAGGAAACCTGCTTCCTTGCCAGCATGGTCCTTTCACCCCAATATGTTCTTTTGCTTCTTTTTTTTTTTCTTTCCAGCGTAAATACTGCATTCACTGCTGAGAGGTGCTTGTTTGCTAGAGGTACACAAACAGTGGTTGGGAGACATCAATTTTGGTACTCTTGACTTGTAACTGGGAGCTACGGAGCCACTGTGCGCTGGGGGAGAGCACCCAGGGACTCCTTGCCCGCAGTTCTCTGACTTTCGGTCCTTGCCTGCCTTGTTCTCCAGCGCTGGTGTCGCAGGTGGAAGCCCTGAAGGAAGAAAACGACAGTCTGCGCTGGCAGCTGGATGCCTACCGGAACGAGGTGGAGCTGCTGAAGCAGGAGCAAGGCAAAGCAAGCAGGGATGAAGACACAACCAAGGAGCAGCAGATGAAGCTGCTCCAGCAGGCTCTGCAGGGGATGCAGAAGGTGGGCCCGGACTTTTAACCGGACACTTAACCTTTTAATTGTTCTGAATGTGATCTGTGTGGCCTTCGTGGAGAAGCCCCTGTTCATTTCGTATTCTGTAAAGAGTAGGAGGTGAAAGGCGCGTTAAGAACTCCATTGGTCTGTTCTCTTCCAGCACCTTTTGAAAGTACAAGATGAATACAAAAAGAGAGAAGCTGAGCTAGAAAAAGTGAGAGAAGACAAGCTGAAAATAGAAACGTTATTAGAAAACCTGAAGGAGCAGGTATGTGTCATCCCAGTGCTTCCTTATTCTCAGTAGTGGGTGCAGTCCTTGGATTTCGGGGTCCATCGTGAGCACAGTGAAGGACAGAGCGTAGGAAGTGCCTTGTCCTGGGTTAGGAGCAAGTGTCTTTGGGCAGCTGGAAGAAATTGCCTGCCAAGGAGGAGGTGTATCAGTAGTGAACTTGCTGATCGCTTGATGTACTGGTGAGACAGTCTTCATAAGCAACTGTATAAATAAAAGATTAACTTTCATTTTATGATACATAGTGGTATTGCAGCTGAAATGTATTTTTCTGCAACATGAGCTTTAAAAGATAAGAAAAAAGGGTCTCAGTTATCAAACATTGATTTTTAGATTTGCGTTTTGGGGACGTGTTTGGATCTGACCTCCGTAAAGCACTACTGAATTGAAAGTTTTTGTCAGGGCTATAATATTGTTGTGCGTGCTGGATTTACTCTAAGGATAAATACGTGCTGCTTCTTCCCGGCTGTGGTCCACTCTGTCTTTTGGTTGTGGACCCATGCACGGACCTAAACTGGCTCGGTCCTCTCCTCTGTAGCACAGACACAGCTACACAGGAGAGACGAGAAGCCTTGCGCAGCCGTTCATGCTGAGGCCACAGAGCCCAGTGTTGGGGTCTGGTCTCAGATTTTTCAGTCTTTAGCCCTGCCTTTCTGTGCCGTGAGCTGGATAGGTGATAAATGTCTCTCTAGTAACCAGAAGTGGCTTAATATCCCAGTAATCTTCAGTGCAGGAGCTTCAGTGCCCGAGTCAAAGCGCAGAAATAACAGACCGTCTCTCATTTCTTTCCCCGTCTGTAGCAAAGCATGGCTGATGAGGAGGACAAGGAGAGGGATGTGACTGAGTGTCAAGGGAGTGTAAGTCTGAGTTTCTTTTCTGCTGCTTTAGTCGGGATATCTTACTCAGGGAAGTAATGACACCTCCAATACCTGTTGGATCTCCAAGAGAAAGCGCTCGGCGCGTTTCCAGGACGGCACCGCTGGCTGAACCGCAGTCCTGTGCCAGCCCGCAGCTCGCTCCGTGTCCGCGGTGCAGACCTGGGCTTTCTCCCGCAGAAGCCAACTGTAGCCTGCGTAGGCCAGGGCTGCGCAGTTCCGTCCCGTGTAGCTGGGGCTTGCGCTGGCCTAAGAAGCTGAGCAAACCCAAGGGAGCTTTTATTTCTATCTTTGTTGCTGGCCCAAGTCCAGTCCCTTTCACTAGTGACTGGAGGCTGTTCCCAATTATAGCTGTCTGCAGCTCTCAGACCACTGGAATTCCGCATAAAACTTCGGAATGAGAGAAAGTCCTGCTCTTAGTGCACCCACCAAGTCCTCACATCACAGGCAGTCCTGTGTTTGTTTGGGGGATAAACCAGAGTTTTGCAGAACTTACTAATTCGGCACCACAAACTCAAGTCAGGGACAGTCTGATCCCAAGCCCTTAGTCTGCACTGCAAGGCTTGCTTTCTAGTCTGTCTTTTCTTTGATTATTTAAAATCATAAGGTCCTAAAATAAGAGCACACATTGTACCAGTGAACAGGGCCAATAAAGTGTGTGTTGTGGCATCTTGCTTCGCTTCACGGGCTTTTAATCTAACGTGGTGGTTCAGGCACAGCAGCAGGGAGGTAGCTGCGCTCTGTTGGAAGCGTTTTGCAAAAATCAACAGTGGACAGAGCAATGCGCTGAGCGCGGTGGCTCGGAAAGAGGGAAACAAAACCGCCGGCCCTGGGTCTTTTGCAGGAGAGCAGCGCGTCCCGAGCGTGTGCCTGCAGCCAGGAGAAGGAATGTCCGGCTGAGAAGACGTTGAGCAATAGTCCTGTGAAATCGGAACGGGAAGTTCTCCTGGTTGGTAAGTTCTTTCGGCGGGTCGGCTCTCCTGGCGGTAGCAGCTGCGGCCAGAGATGAAGGAAGGGTGGGGAAGGGCGGCAGGGAGAGAAGGCCGGGCTCGATGGGGTGAGGGGTGTTGCTAGCGTGGTCAAGTGATGCTTCCAGAGGGACTGCTGACCTCTGATTTACAGCGCAGGGGGATCTGCTACCCTTTTTATCTCCTCTCCCCTTGCCTTTTCCTAGTGATACAGAAAATAACCTAACGTGGCCTGCTCTGACTTCTCAGCCCAAAGCACTGGGTAGCTGGGGATTTGCTGGAGCTTAGAAAAGGAAGAACAGAAGTCTTTCTCTTGATGGGACAAGGCATTTTCTCCAGTTCACTGTCACTCAGCCGGGTTCTCCTTAGCCATCCCTCTACATCCGATTTGAGAATAACGAAAAATCACTTATTGTTGTCCAGGTGGATCTGTTTGTGCCAGGTCATGGGCTGGTTTCTGCAGTGAGAGGGGGACTCTGGGGACAACCGAAGGCATAGCCTTTTTCTGCAGATGATGCCCAGAAACGCAAGGCAGTCTTTTTGCTGTTTGCTGCGGTTCCTTTGCAGTCTGTGGCCAGGCCTTGCCGTACTTAACCCCCAAAGTGCCCGTTCGGATCCCTCTCCGCTGTGCCAGCGGTAACGGAGAGCCGGTGCTCTCGGCTGGCCCTCGTCTCGCGAGAGTGACGCTTGTGGTGTTCCTTTCCCCAGGAATAATATCGACGTTTCTTCACGTGCACCCGTTCGGAGCAAGCATAGAGTACATCTGTTCCTACCTGCAGCGTCTGGACAGCAAAGTAGGTGTGCCAGCACGCCCGGGGTCTGGGGTCTGCGCGGCTGGGAAGGAGCCACGCTCCCTCCCGAGGAAGGGGGACGGGCGGGACAGGAGGATCCGGCGTGTATTGACCGGGATGACCTCCTGGGAGAGGGAAAGGGTGAGCTGCCTTAGAACCGCAGAGCGGTCTGGACTGGGAGGGGCCTCTGAAGGTCACCTAGTCCGCCCCGCTGCGCTGCGCAGGGGCACGGTTCCCTAGACCAGGTTGCCCAAAGCAGCCCAGCTCCTGGCTCAGCCCTTACGCAGCGTAACGCTGACCTCCACACGGAGCTGAAGGTGATGTTCTTGCTGCAGATGTTCCTGTGTAACCCTGCTCCCTAATTCAGGAATACCCTTGGATGGTGGCTGTATTTTGCAGCAGTGGATTCCACCTTTAAAATCTCCATCTAAAATGTGTTTCTCTTTGTTCTGTTGAAGTTTGCTGCCGTTGTTTCCCTTATCCTTAGGACCTCTAAGGAGAAGAGCAAACAACCCTCCTACTGCATACTGTTTATTATCTTACAACATCTGCCATGTCACTGTTTGTGTATATTCTCTCTAAACTGAGCAGTCAGATTATTTTTGTGTCTCGGAGCAATGTTTTTCTGTTTTTATGATCTTGTAGCCCTTCACTGAGCCTTTTCTGTCGCTGTGTTGATACTGTCAGTGAAGTCGTTTTTCAGAGGGTGCTGTGCAAGGGCCTCATGCTGCAGCAACACAGGCAGGGAGTCACAGTCCCTGCTTGCAGGGTTCCGTGCTACGTGGAGGGATCGAGCCCTGGGTGCAGGGATCACGAAGGGCAATAACCAGGGCAGCGCTCGTGCGTTTTCCATAGGGCAACGAGACGCTGCTGGTTCCTGCGGTGTTTCTGCGTGTTGCTGGCTTCAGACTGCTTTTCAGAGCCAGTGGGGAAGGGACTGTGCAAGGCTTTTGAAGGTTCAAGGCAATTATATCTCGCTCCTCTATTAATCTGTTCTTCGTCAGTCTTCTTCGAAGTGCCCCAGGAGCAGGAGACTTACCAGCATGGGAGACTGGAACTTTCTCAGCTGCTTTTGTTTATAACTCACTGTTTAATTCTCCCCGTTCTCTGAAAGCCCGCCAGCCCTTTAAAGACCTATCTGCTAATTTATCTTCTCATTCTAGCTCTGAATTTGTCTGAGGCAAACAGCTGCCTTTATTTTTTCTTTGGAGCTTCCAAAGAAATGCTGTGATATCACTCGTCTGACTTCTGGCACTTCCTCTTTGGCGTCTGCAGTGTAGAGAAGGGCTGCTGGAGGCTTCTCCAATAAGCTTGGGACAAAAGCCCTGTGAAAAGCGCGTCCTTTAACCTCTGCAGTGGCATCGGTCGTCTCTGTTGTTCACTGACACTCGGGCAGACACATCAGCCTGCTGACTTGCACAGGTCTGCCGTGCCGGGCCCCTTGACAGGAGCCCTTCCCGTTTGTCCTCCAGGTCACACCTTGGCTCTGTTGTCTCCTCCTCGATTATTGCAGGAGCCAGGTCTCGCTGGGGGTGTCGCTTGTAACGTCTGGCAGGTCTTTGGGCTGGAGGCCGGGTAGGAGTTGGGGGAGCTCCTGAGAGCAGAACCTGGTTTCCTGAAGCTGCCAGGAGGAAGGGAAGAAGAATATCTCTCCCCTGTTCCCTGCCCGTCAGCCTCACCAGGAGGGCCGGCAGGTCAGCAGAGCGTGCCGAGGGGCAGCTGCGGGGTGGTCTGCAGCCCCGGAGCAGTCCTTACGGAAAGTCAGTGTAGCCCTGTGGGCATCGCAGGAGCTGGGCGGTGTAGGCGGTGCTCCTCCCGGGGTGCTTGGTTCCACGGCTGGGGTTGGACCTCTGCTGTTCCCTCAGCTCTCTGGAACTCAGGACGTTGTTTCTGCCTGACCGCAGAACAGCGGGATGACAACAGCGCATCCGCCACAGGCAGCTCCATCTGGCAAAGTGGGTGCTCTTCATCTTCATCATGTTGGGCGCGTTTGGAAAGCTGTGGGCCCTGCAAAGGGGTCTGAGGAATGCACTGGCGCACTAAGGAAGGCGGAAAAGCGAACCTACCTTCTGTGTATGTTCCCTTCCCAGTGGCGAGCGGTCCCCTCCGCTCTTGGAAGTAAAAACCTTTTCTCTCCAGCTAAGTGCTGGCTGAGAACTGCAGTTTGTGCTGGCGTACACAGAAAGAGCAAGGTAATGCCTCCTTGGGAAGGGCAGTGCCAAACCTGAGTTTGGAAGGATGCTGGGGAATTGACTCGGGATTACCTCCTGGAAAATCCAGTTACGCGTTGTATTGGGGACCATGAAGTGGGATCGGGCTTGACGTTACAGAGCGGTCGAACCGAGTTCACCATGGCAGGTGGAAAGGAACCATCGGCAGGAGGAAGCACGGCTGAGGCGCGTGGGTGACAGGCACACAGCTGAAAGCAGAGCCCCTGGAAGCTCGGAGAGCTGCGGACTCTGCACCTCTGAAGGGAGTTCAGAACGGAGACGGTGACGGGGGTGGATCAGCAGAACGTGTACAAAGGATGTCCCGCTGCGCTGGTGGAAACCATCCATGTGCTTGTCCAGAAACACACCCTGGTGCTCTGTCTAACTGGCAAGTGGGTGAGGTTGTTGTGCAGAGAGAGCTCGGAACGTGTCTCGGAGCAGACCCAGACGGACAGCAGAACCAATCTTCAATTCTTGTGACTATAAGAAATGAGGTTTCAGTTTTTCCGCTGCCGTAAGAAAAGCATTGCAGGCAATTCAGTGTGAGGTGGGCACGGCCTTTGCACCCTTTGTAGGTCCTGAAACTGTTAACTTGCAGCATCTTAAAAGTTTTTTCACGTGCTGAACTTCAGCTGTATCTGGTAAATGCCCGAGCACTCGGATTACCGGGCCTGCCTGCCTAGGTGTGGTGCAGCCACGGGGGTCACGCTCCGCGTCGGTCGCTGCCTGAAACGAGGGGCTGGCTTGACGAGCCTTTGGGCTGACCTGCTCTGGCAAACCTCTCCACCTCGTATATTGAGGTTTCTGTCCTGCAGCGGCGTGACCTCCACGTCTTGTGTCCTGGCTCTGTTTGAGCAGCTCCTGTGCTGTGAGGGACGCGGTAGCTGCGCTGTCGGTCAATCCTTGCGACTGCTGAGAATGTGAATAGAAATTCCCCGCGTCCCTGACTTCTGTGCCCAGTCACCGAGAGCTCTGTTCTTGCAGCAGCAGTAAGGCACTTGCTGTTCAGTTGCTTAAATGCTTGGGAGGTTTTAGTCTATTGTCTTGCATTTCGCAGGGGAAAAATTTACGCAGTCCTGTTACCCTTGTTTCTCGTGTTCGTTATATCCGCAACCGTCCCGCGCCGACGTGTGGCAGTAGCCCAGCTCGTGCTGTCCCGGGATTATTACCAGGAGTGTGCAGGGAAAGCCTGGTGCGCTTCAGCGAGGAGACCTGGCGGAGCTTGGTTATTGCCAGTCGTTGCAGGGCTTCCCCAACCAAAGCGTCATCGTTGCTAGCGACGTTTTCCTTCTGTTTCTGCAGATTTGCACCGCCGAAGTGGAAGTTCTCATGACTCGGCTCCAGAACACGTTCAGGCAGGAGCTGAGTGGGGTTGGGGCCAGCCTAGAGAAAAGGTGGAAGTTTTGTGGCTTTGATGGACTGAAAATGACTTGAGCTTCGACTTCACGCTGAAACCAGCGGCAGGCTGTGTGCGCCAAGAGAGCCCGGGATGCCTCCTGCCTCTGTTCGTGATGATTATCTTGCACGCGTCGCAGACTTGGGTGGGAGGAGGCGTAAGTGAAGCTGTGAGTCCGGAGCAGCACTGGAAGAAACCTCAAGTTCTGTAGCTTCTTTGATCAGTTATTTGTTAATGGGCAAGTGCTGTTCAATATATTTTGTGAAAAAAGTTCATGTCTGATGTTTTTAAGCGCAGCGTGTTGACTGTACGCTTTGCCAGTGTAGTGTGTGTTTTGTGTGCCCGAGTCTCCTGCCCTGTAACCTTCTTTTTGCTGGTGGGAGCCATAGACTGTCCTCCGAAGCCACAAGAACGGCATTTTCTGGTGTCTAAACCACCAAAAGGGGGGGAAAAAGCTTTTTTAGGCATTTCTATAATTAAAAACGGAGGTGTGTTTAAACAGAAGGCGACTGAGATGGCTCAGAGCTTTCTGAGCTGAACAGTTGGTTCTTTTTCGTGCTGTTTTCCCTACGGATGGTTTCAAGCTAAGGCAAGGTGAAGGCAGTGTCACTAGGAGCCGAGTGCGGCTCTGGCAGAGGTCAGTCTGTAAATCATTGCAGGGTCAGTCTGTAAATCATTTTTTACATGGGAAGGGTATTTAATTTTCTGTTGATCTGGGTGGAGCAGGGAGGCTGCGTCGTCAGACCTCTATTTTAGAAATGGCTTACCACCAAATTTCTCCACCCACTCCGCTTTGGAACTTCTGGAAGTGCTCAAGCAGCACAGACTTTTCTCCTCCTGAACCTTCCCAAAGGCTCTTCCTCGTGCTCCCGGTAAGTGCCGGGCTCCTCCCCAACCCTCTGCAGAAGAGTGGGGAGATGTGGGGTAAAACGCCTCGGCCCATCGACCGGACGATGATCCCAACCCCTCTGCAGAGCCTTCCTGCAGACCACTGCTCCCACCCTGCTCGCTGTCGCCTGCACACTGACCGAGGACGCGCTCGATGCCCTTGCCCAGGCCACCGATGGAGACGCGGAGCAGAGCCGGCCCCAGCGCCCAGCCCCGCGGAACGCCGCTCCCGACCGGCTACATCGCCAAGCTCCAGGCAGTCGGCGCAGTCCCTGACCCCCATCCTGCCTGTCCCTGCCGATGGGGTCGCAGCCCCCCGTTGTGACCCTCCGGTTGTGCCAGCCAGCCCACCGTGTTTCCGTCACGCCAGCTGGATCGTAGTTCTCCAGCTGCACTACGGCTTCCAGCTCCTCCCGTGTGTTGCCCTCGCTGCCGGCATCAGTGTAGATGCGCTTCAGTTGGAGGTTGTTCCCACCACCTTTTTGGGGGGAGAAGCCCTAACTCCTGCATTCTCAGGTGCTTCCCTGGTTTCCAGCTCACCAGCAACCCTTGGGTCTTCGCCGCTGCTTGGACTCCATCCCCTGCCCACGCCGAGGGGGCTGAGGGGCTGCGGGTGTTGGCAAAGGGACATTTCAAATGTGCTCCCGTGCCTGCAGTATGCTGTCCCTCAAACCCTGGCGTGCTGCCCCCGGGTTTTATCCCTTTCCCCCTTCAAATCTAGGCTAAAGCTCTTTCGGTGAGCCCTGCTGACTGCTGCACAAAGCCCCTTTCCCTCTGTGGGCCAGGTGTAGCTGGGGCTGTGTGGACCGTGTTTGTGCTCGAGACCCCAGACTCTGCCGCTGAGGCCGGGCTCGGAGCCGGGTGTTGCTCTGCTGGCTCTGCCCCTCTCTCCCCTTGTCTTGCCCTGCAACTGGAGGGGCAGAGGAGAACGCGACCCAAGCTCCCTATCCCCAGGCCCTGGAGTCTCTCTTGGTGGTCCTCAGACTTCTCGTTGGAACTTGATCGCTGCCTGCCTGAAGAATCAGCAGTGGCTGATAATCTGGGGCTGTCTGCGCGGTTCGTGGTGGGCCAGGCAGAGGGGTCTGTGTGGCTGGGACCCCCGGGGCGACAGCTCTCTGCTGTCAGGGCCAGGTGAGTCCTGGGTCCTGCTCCTGAGGTTTCCGGGAGAGCTCCGTCCTGCGCCGGGCTCCCCGGGCAGCGCGGAGGCGAGCGGGGTGCCGCTGCGGGTCCCCTCGCTCCTGGCGCTGGAGGCTTCCGGCGTGGGGAGTGGGGGAAAACCTTGCTAAAGAAACGTTCTGAGAAGCTGTCTCACTGCAGGTGAATGCTGTATTTTTAAAGAATAAACATTTTTTTTTTTTTTTTATGGGCAAATCTTGGCCCTGCTGCTTTCTTTTTCTCCCCCAGCTTACGCTGCCGGCTGCGGAGGAGGAGGTGCTCTGTCCCGAGCCCACTGCTGCCGTGGGGCCTCGCTGTCCTCGGAGTGAAATTCCGGAGCATCCACAAATATGGAGCCAGCAAGGCAGCAGCAGCAAACGGCGACAGCACGCTCCCTGCTTCCTCTGCAGCCTCTTCGGACCTTCTCCTCAACAGGCAGCGCACTCGAGGTCCGTGATCTCCTCCTCCCTGCTCCAAAGCCGATCCCTGCGGGATCAGGAGGTGCAGGGATCCGTCGGGCAGTGGCAGAGCCCGTCCCCAAGGAGCAGGAGCTATCTCCTTTGGAAGGGAGCCTGTGGAGACGGGAGAGCCGGGGTGGGATGTGTCCTGAGGCGGGCATCCGCGCGCTGGCACCGCATGGCGAGGGACGGCGGTGCCCGGGAGAGCTGGCGCTGGGAATTGCTCACGCTCGTCGGCGAGCACGGCTGAGCATCCTGGGGTTTGAGGCGCTGCGTGGGAGCTGGGGTTAGCCATCCCCCCCAGGGTGGGGGTGAGCGGGCAGCACCCTGCCTGGCACCAGGGCAGCGGCCTCGGGGGCAAGGGGGACCCTTGGCTGGGAGCGAAGCGGCAGGGAGACGCGTACCAGCAGAGGCCTGACCCCCCAGCCATGGCCGAGGCTGCGGGACAGCACGGCTCGGAGCTGGGAACGCGCCGCTGCACCCCGCCATCGCCCTGTCACCCAGCTGCGCTCCCCGAGCTGCTCGCGGGTGTGCTGGTGTGCGAGGAGGTGCCGGTGTTGGGTGTTCCCCCGTGGGCTGCTGCGGGTGTGTAAGGCTTTCTGGGGTCTGTAACCCCCCGTGCACAGCACATCGCACCCGACACCGGCGGTACGTCAGGCCCGTCGGGGCTGGGAACTGTGCGGGGAACCCGGAGGGCGGCCGTTTGGCTGGGGACCGCGCTGGAGACCTGGCCAGCGTGAGGGTGCCGGGATGGAGCAGGCGAGAGGTCTGCGTGGGGACCCGAGGTGAGAACCACCCAGGCGGCAAATCTCCCCTTCGGGTTTCATCCGCCGCAGCAGCGGGTGCTGCGGTCGGTGCCCGAGTCACCGACGGAGAGGCGCGGGGGAAAGCGTGGGGACGGAGGGGGTTGAGCAGCCGTTGATCCCCCGCCAAGGCCCAAGCGCCGTCAGGCGTGGGAAGCGCTGCCCCTTCCCGTCCAACCCTGCCCTCTCCGTCCGCACGACGACGTTTCTGGCTCTCGTTTCTTTTGGCAGAAAATTCGCGTTCTCATCACCCCTCTCCTCCCCTCGGCCGCCTCCGGCTGCAGCGTCTCCGCTCCGTCACTGCTCCGGCGGGCAGTGAAGGGTCCTCCGGCCGCTCCTCGGGGGACGCTGCGCTGGGAGCCATCGCCCCGAAGGAAGAGCGGGGAGCCCGGGCTGCCTCTCGTCGGGCTGCGGGAGGGCGACAAGGAAGGTAAGCGTCAGCCCTTCGTCCCGGCCGGGAAGAGGGTAACCTTGCTGCTGAGACGGGGATGCAGCTGCAGCTCCTCGGGAGCAGAACGGGCAGCGGAGCTGAGCTTTTCCCCTGAGATTTCCCTAAATAAGCCCCAGTCCTAAAAATAAGCAGGGAAAGCCGTTGCGGAGAGGAAGAGCCGTGCTAACGCTCCCAGTGAAAGGTGTTTTATTGCTGTTTTAGACGAAGTGAGGTTTCTCCTCCGGCATCCCCCTCCAGAGGAGCATTGGCCGTGCTCGGGCTCTCGCCACACTGCCGATGCCGGCCTGACCCGCTGCTGCGCAGGGCTCTGCCAGCTACGTCCGGCTCGGGCAGGGACCCCCACCTGCTGCCCAGGGGGCTTCGGTGGTGGTCCCCATCTAGCTCGCTCCCCGGAGCAGAACTTCATGCTTGGGGGAAGAAGTAAGGCCAGGTTTCCAAGGGCTAACCGCGGAAGCAGGAGTTTATCGGGCAGCCGGCAATGGTGGCGGTTCGCAGGGCTGTTCTCGTGGCGCTGGTGGGAGGGTGATAAGCAGCAGCCTGCCCGGCGCCTCCTTCCTGCTCTCCCTCTCCTCGTTGGGTTTCCTTCGCCTCGCCCCAGGCGGCCGCGTCCTCCGTGATGCCGCGCAGGCAGGGGCTGCGAGCCTGGGCTCTTACCTCCAGAAAGGTAACTTCCCTCCGTGTGTCTGTCCCTGGGGCTGTCCATCCGTCCGTCTGCGGCGTCCCGCTCCGCCTCGTCCCTCGTTCCTGGCGCGCGGAGGCACGTGGCAGTCGCTGGCAAGGGGAGCCGTTCGTGCCCGTCAGAGCCAACTCTGTACCCATGCCCCCGTCTCCCACCCGGGCTGTCCCAGCCCATCTCCGTGCCCCGGCGGCTGCAGAGCTGCGTGCGACCGGGCAGTTCTCTGAGCTGAAGTCCGACCCCTCACACGCAGCCGCGTTGAGACGGTAAATAAAATACGCTGCGAAAGGGCTGCGTCCTCCTTCCACGGGTGCTTTTTCCCTGTGGATGGAGGATGGAAGCTATGGAAAGCTGCGCGTTGCGTCCCAGGCTGGTTGCTGAGCCTGCCTTGGGAGGGAGCGCGGCGGGGCAGGACGCTGAGGGGCAGCCGAAGCGAGCTGCAGAGCCGAAAGAGCAGCTCCTGGTGGTGTTTCCCAATTTAACAATGAAAAAGCCACTTTTCAAGCAGGACGCGGGTGCCTCCGTGCGCTGTGCCTCGCCTAAAGCTCCGCTGGGTGCTGGGATGCTCTGCTGACGCGTCCCGCGAGCTCCAGCTCCCTGCGGAGCCAGCACCGGCCCCTCCCGGCTGCCAACCCTGCGGCCCCGGTGCTGGGCAGCCGTGGGCACCCCGTACCCCGGCTCCGACCGCCCCAAGGCGCCGAGCTGGGGCGGGCGCCGCGGCTCCGCTGCATCGCGCGTTCGCCCGCGCCGAGGCGCGTCGCTTCTCTGACGAACGCCAGACGTCTCGGGAATCTCTGCCTGTGGCTGGGTTCCCTTTGCACTGTGCCCTTCTGGGGAGTGCGTAATAGCTGTTTCATATTTTTATTTTTTTGAAATTCAGGTAACTTTCTCCTCTCGGAGCCTGTACTCTGACCGCGTCTCCTCTGCGCGCCGGCCGGGAACCTGGGTCCTTTCTCCCGCTGGCTGCTGCGTTTTGCTCTTTGGACCGCGGCTGGGCTCGCCGGGGGCCGGGGCATTGGGCGTCCGGCCGTGACGTGCGCGGGGCTGGGAGCTTCAGCCCAGCCTGTGCCGGGGAACCGCCTCGGCGAGGCTTCCGCAGCGCTGGCCCGTGCTGGAAGCGTCCAATTTACCCCAGATGGAATATTAAATTAAGAAATAAACCAATTTAAAACGAGGGGACAAAGGCAGCGAAGAGGAGCGTGTGAGTACGAGGGGGCTGTAATTCTTTAGTGGGACATGCGCTGCTTTTCAGGGTTTAGAAGGTTTAATGACTAAAAAAACCCCAAACCCTGACCCTGTCTTGCCTTTGCCCGCCCCGGAGGGACGCTGCTTCGCCCACCTTTCTGCGGCGTGGGAAGCATCGGCTCGGCCTCTGGCCGCCCGATGGAGCCCGCGGTGAGAGGGGCACAGGGAGCGGCAGCGTGCGCAGCCCCCGCGTCCCCACCCTGGGCAGCCCCCATCGCCTGGCCCCAGCTGGACCCTCCCCGGGCTCTCTCGGGAGGTCCCAGCTCCTCCGTTACTCCCCGTTCCTCAGCACCCAGTGCGCGGTGGAGGGTGAGGGGAGGAGAGGAGTGGTGTCCATCTGCACAGCACCCTCTGAAGACTGGCTTGAGGCCGGTGTCTCACCCCAAGCCCTTTCCACCCAAGCCCATGGTTTTGGTTGCGTTGAGCTCTGGGTGGACCCGGAGCCGCTCCCAGCACAGCCTCGATGCCTGGTCCATGGGCGCAGCGTGAGGACGTGCTGGGATGGAGCCCCTGGCTCCGTGTGCGTGGTGTTTGCAGGGGAGAAGCCTGTTAGATACAGGGTCAGAGCAAGCAGGGCGAAGCGCTGCGGGTTCCCTCGCACAGGTTCATAGAATCACAGAATCGTTAAGGTTGGAAAAGACCTCTCAGGTCATCAGGTCCAACTGCCAACCCAACACCCCCATGCCTGCTAAACTGTGTCCTGAAGTGCCACATCTACAGGGTTTCTGAACCCCACCAGGGATGGGGACTCCAACCCTGCCCTGGGCAGCCAAAAACCCTGAGTTTTTTTGGAACGCGTTCTGCCTTCTGGGCTTGGTAAGGAGATGGTGGGACTTGCCTCCATCCTGACTCTGCTCCCACAGAGCGTGATCTCGAGGCTGATGCCAACCAGGAGCTGTATTCCCGTGGTGACAAATGGCGAAGTCCCAGGACTGGGACCACAGTCCCTGCTCTGGCTGCCCAGGATGTGCCCCCTCTTGTGTACCTGAGCCTGGTGGCGCTGGGCTTCGTGTAAGAACAGATTGCAGCCAGAATTGGCCCTGGAGCTCTGCACCGAGCACCGAGGTGCCTCAGGGAGCTGGTGGGGTCTTGGGAGCCAGGGCTGAGGTGCCCCACATACTCCCTGATGCCTCCAAGGCCTTTGCTTTGAAGGTTGAAGTGGGACGGGGTGGCTGGGGTGCCGACAGATCAGCTCTTTGAGGGGGGTGGAAGAAGGCCAAGTGTCCCCTGCTCTTCCAGAGACACCCGAGGCACTTTCAGCAGCTCCTCTCCTAAAGCAGGCGTCTCTGCGATGAGCTCCTGACTCTTTTGTTTTTATATACGTGTTTTTCAGGGGACCTTTGTCTCAGCTCTTCTGCCAGGACGAAGCAGCGAGATGCAGCCTGTGCCCCTGCACAGCCTTTCGGAGCTGGAAAGAGCCAGTCTGCGAGAGATCGCGCTCTGCCAGCTGCAGGAGAAGCTGCTTGTTGGAGACCTCAGCCTGGCCAGAGGTAGAGGGTGGGAGAGGACGGCGGGAGGGCTGAGGGCTGAGCCGTTATTGCCGCTCCTCCCCACTTTGTAACACGGGAGGATGTTTATGGAAAGATGTTTGTGACACATTGTGGTGCATTTCATCTTCTCTTGAGCCCCCAAGGCCTAATCAGCCTTCTGAGGAGGGATTGCGTGTCCGTAGGAGTGTGAGAAGATGACCTTGCCTGTTGTCCACCTCTGGTCCCCCTAATCCAAACCAGACGCAATAGGACTTGGCAAGGTCTTCCAGTGGGATTATCTTAATGTCACTGGGATGGGACAGGCTTTGCTTTGGATTAACGTCCAGCACGAAGTCCTGATGCTGGGAAGGGGCTTGTGCGAGGCTGGGAGATGTGCTGCCGAGATCAATGGGCAGATAAACATAGCAGCTCCACGGGGACTGAGGTCTGCTGTCCTGGCCTGCGCAGACGTACACCATCATCTGAGTTCCCATAGCTGCCAGCGTCCCCAGGCGTCTGCACCTCTGACTGAGCCAGCACAGCGTGTCGGGGAGCAGCTCGCTCCTTCCCAAGCTTACTCGGGAGTGGAGAGCCCACCTGGAGATGCCCCCTCCTCCCTGGGACGTGTTGTGGCATCCCGGCCGGGCAGGAGACGCCCGCAGCTCGCCAGCGCGGTGCCGGCGGTGGGGTGCGAAGGGAGCTGGGGGTCCCCAGCCCCACCTCCTACTCGCAGCCGGGGCTGGGACCCCCACAGACGGAGCCCCCCGCACCTCTGGGAACCCGTCCCAGGGAAGGGGCTGCTCTGAACGCCCGACCTCATACGGGACAGCAAGCACTCACTGGGGCGACGTCCAAGTTGGGTTTCCTGTCTCCATCCTTGGAAGGTTTCCTGCAATGAAATGGCTTCAAGAAAAGCAAGAAAGCTCCCCTCTCGTTCCCAGAACTCCCAGTTGCCCCAGGGCTGCAGCAGCGGCTGCCACAGACCGCTTTCCTGTCCCCTGGGGACTCTGCCCACAAACATCCTGGTTCCTTTTATTATTATTTATTTTTTACTTTGAGCTGTTGCGGTCCCGTTTGCGGTGACAGCCCGCAGCAGGGGCTTCTCTAGGGAACAGTGCGGTGCCCAAAACCCCGGGCGTTCCCCGCCTCGCGGTTAGGGGGGCTGCGTTCTGTCGCTGGGCTCCTCTCCCGCTGCGGGACGGGTGCGGGGGGCTGCGAAGCCCTGAGCTCATCCTTGCGCGTGGTTTGGACTCCGCTCTGGTGCACGCCTGGTTTTCGGAGCAAGCGGTTGCTGCCGGGGGAGTCCCTCCTTCCCTTCGCCCCTCTTTGCACCCTTGAGGTTCCTGCCTGCGAGCTGCTTGTTTCGCAGTCGGTTGGCAGGGGGTCGGCGTAGGCTGCCGAGGACTGGCTGTGGAGCTGTGCCTCCCGCCGCATCCCCTTCCCATCCCAGCGTTTCGGGGGTGGTTCCTCATGCTTGGAAGCGCCCGAATTTGGGCTGCGTGATCTCCACTTGGGCCCATCCGCCTGTCTGTGCTTGCTCCCCAGCATCTACCCACGTGAGATTCCCGACTCCTGCCCTCTTTGGTAAAGAGCCATGGCACAGCTGTCATCATTTTCCTCAAGGAAGAGGTGTTGAGCCCCTCTTTTAATCCTCGTGTCCCCAGATACCTAGGCGATGAGGAACGCGGGGTGTGCATCCCCTGGTGACTCCCTTTTGGGGCAGCCTTCAGCCTCGGTGCGCACTGGGCTGCTCTTTCCTTCCAACAGTCCTTACCTCACGCAACCCCAACAAGCTTCCGCAGCTTCTCAGACCTTCTAGCAAATGGCCTCTGTCGGGACTACCTCTCCTCTTGGCCAAACCTGCAGGACTGCGCCTGTGGTTTGAGCAGGAGATGGCCGAGGAAGATGGAAATCTTGGAAGGACGGGCAGCGTCGAGCTTGCTGTAACGCAGCTCAGTGAAAAGAAGTTGTCCTCCTCTCCGAGGTTCATGGTGGATCGTGTGCGTGACCCTGTCGTGGAGCTGCCAGCTCAGGCTCTCTGCGCAGGGGGGTCCTGGTGGGTTTTGTACCATCTGCTGCCTCCTGCTTTGTTCCCCTGAGGAGCATCTGCACGGCTTCAGGAGCGGAGCGTTGTGCCGGTGCTGGGCCCCAGCGCGTTGTGGCCCCCTCCCAAGCCCGTGCTGGCCCACTGGGGTTTTGCTGGCCTGTGCCTCCTCAGCTGGGTGGGTCCTGTCTCCAGGCTGTTCCTCCTCTTCCAGCTGCCCGGTCGCTTGAATGAAGCGACACGCGTGGCGTGGCGGAAGAATTGACGTGGGCTACTCCTGTACACGTGTTGCTCATTCCAGCTTTCCTGGCTTTCTGCTAAATCTTACAGAATAACCCAAACAATTGCATGAGCTGTGTCTAGGAAGAGAATTCCTGCGGAATAGAGAGCGCGAGCCAGAGCAGGGCGATCTGTCCTGGACTTGGGGCGGGCGGTCAGTGACTTCGCAGTCCCGTGATGCGACAAAATGTGGTGGCTGGTGTTCCTGGGTGTACAATGTGGGGGCTTGGCCCTCTAGGACCGGTTAGGGATTTCTGGTGGCACGTGTCTTGTCCAGCTTCATTTGCCTGTGTTCTGTAAGACGTTCACAGAAGTGTTTCTGGGCTGTGTTCCTTCTGCCAGTGCTGAGAGCGGAGCTCGGAGGACGCGTGAAGGTAGCTTTCCGACTCACTAAGGAACTGCCAGGACATCGCCATCCCTGCAGAGCCACGCGCAGCACGGGCACAGAGCGTGAGGGGGCCAGGACAGTGGCTGTGGCTCGGTTTGGCTCTGGTTTGTGCGGCCGGTCCGTTTGCTGGGTGCCTGAGGGCTCACACGCCCTGCCCTCAGACGAGCTGCTGGCTCGCACCTCTGCATCGCCAGGCGTCAGCCAGCCCCGACGGGGAGGGGTTTGTGGCCGCAGCTGGGGTGTCTTTAGCCCACGGCTACGGCTGGTGCCGTGGGGTCCCGTGGTGGCCGTGGCCGTGCGCTCCTTGCGACGGTGCAGAAAGGGAAATGTCTCTGTGGGGAGACCGCACCAAAGCGGCCCAATGACGCAGAACCTTTCCCTGCTTTTCTCCTCGTAGTTGGACCCAAAGGCAGTAAATCTATCCGCCAGAAGCTGGAGAGCCTTTCCAAGGAGAAGAAAGGTGAGCAGCCTCCCTTGTACCCGGGTTTTGGTCGCTGCTCCCCAGCGGAGCGGGTGAGTTGTGGTGGGGCTGAGCTGGGAGATGCCGGCACGCCGTCTCCCTGGCCGTGCCCTCCCCGCTCGGCTCGCTGCCTGCCCGGCGCTTCCCAGGGGCAGCAGCTCCCGTCGGGGTCTGCCTGGGGGGATGCTCTGCCCACCCACCCCGGCACCCCTGGCTCTGGGGGGCTGGAGGGGACAGGGCAGGCAAGGGCACGGGTGGCTACAGGACGGCCATCCTGGATTCGAGCTGTAGATCTCCTTGTCACGCATTGAGTCGGTTTTATACGTTGTCCTCTTCTGTCTCGTGCTGGCGGTTACCTTTCCCGTCCCCGGTATTCCCTGCTGTCCGTTAGTTATCTCATCCCGGTGTAACGCTGGCAGCTGGGCTGCACTAGCGCAGCTCCCTCTCGTTTTTTCCTGCTAGCAATGCTCTTCCATTTCTCCCACCTTTTTCCCTAGACTGCTCTCCTCAGACCTTCGGGATCCCGCTCTTCCAAGTCCTCGCCAACGACCGTGCCTACAGGCAGCTGCAGGAAGCAGTGAAGAAGAGCCGCCGGCTCTGCCTGGAGGTGGAAGCGACGGTGACGAGATTCCGGGCTCAGAGGCAGAAGAGGTCCCCGATGGGCGGGAGCTGTGGCCTGGGACCCGGCGGGGTCTTCCCGGAGGAGCCGCTTTCTCCGACTTTTCTCCACCACAGCTCCCGGAGCCAGCGAAGGGTAGGATTGCAAAGACGGGCGCGCTGTGGTGGTGCTGCAGGCTGGGGGAGGCTCTGACCGCAGCGATAAATACCACTGCCCAGGGTCTTTTCGTAAGGGACGTGAGCTATTGGTGCTGCGTGCTGGGTCGGTCCCGGTCCGCCCTCGGGGAAGCGTGCTGCCCCTGGTCCCCCAAGAGGTGGGCTGTGAGGGGTGGGACAGGCTTTGCTGGCTCAGCTCTGATGGAGCCAAGGTCACCAGCAGGACATGGCCGGGCAGCCGAATTGGACAGGGATAGGATGGGATTTTTCTCCTCCTCCATCACATCACATCTTGAAGCCCCGGCCTCGCGGTTGTCAGCCCCCGCCCCCGACGTGGCAGCCATCGGTGGTGGGCCGTGCTGGCATGCAGCAGACCAGAGCTCTTGCGCTGGGAGCCGCTCTGCTCGCGGTGCTGACCACCCCTGCGCCGACAGGCAAGGAGGGTGGTGTGGCTGGTGGCCTTGGCCACCTCCAGCTTGGCTTCGGTGCTGTCTCCGGCGAGGGGAGGTGGGTTACAGGCTGGGTTTGGTTTGTCTCGTCTCTCTGGAGCAGAGACCCGTGCCTGTAACCCCTGGTGTAGAGCAGCTCCAGTGCAGGCAGCTAAATCCAGTGTGTGGAGCAGTCAGAGGTGAAAGGCTTGGGGACGCTTGCTCTTCCTCCACGTCTGCGTGCAGCGTAGGGTCTGTCCTGGTGGGAAGGCTGTGTTTAGCAACGCCTCGCGCTGGGAGAGTGCACGCAACGAATGCAGGGGAGATGACAGGACTCTGTGGTTCTCCTGCAACCCCAGACAGGCTCTGTAGACCTCTGTGTTTGTTTGGAGGTGATGCCTCACAGAATCACAGAATGTTGGGGGTTGGCAGGGACCTCTGGGGGTCACCCAGCCCAACCCCCAGCCCAAGCAGGGTCACCCAGAGCAGGCTGCACAGCACCGCAGCCAGGCGGGGCTGGAATATCTCCAGAGAAGGAGACTCCACAGCCTCCC
>Ga0065711_1037790_pt1 | contig 19463 bp, 7 predicted proteins | sample Hoacrofraction12_FD_59098 | JGI IMG/M metagenome (GOLD analysis project Ga0065711, IMG submission 59098) | Hoatzin crop microbial communities from Cojedes, Venezuela - Epithelial fraction 12 v2 (version 2) | ecosystem: Host-associated > Birds > Digestive system > Esophagus > Crop | place...
AAAAAAAAAAAAAAAAAAAAAAAAAACACAACCAAAAACCCACCCTCCTCCAGTTAAAGAACAGGTATTTACCAAAATCCTAAGCATCACCGATAACTGAAATAGAACATTCTTTGATTTGTGATGAATATATGGAATTTTGGAAATTTTGAATGACTTCTGATGTTAAAGCCTGTTAAAGTAACCTCTGAGCGGAGGTCGTACAGGGTTTCTGATATACATTTATCCTTGACAGATATAAACTCCAGGTCTTATTATCTTCTTGGAGTTCCTTAAAGTTCTTGAAAAAAAGTCAGAAAGGTAAGCTTTCATGAAGGGACGAAATCCATTTGGGGAGATTTTGACTCTGAATCTGCTAAAATCAAAGTTTCTTCCATTCATTTTTCATTCCTAGTCAGCCACAGTGCTTAGAAAGAAAGATGACACACCATTGAATTAATATGTCTATTCATGAGCATAACTGAAATCATGTCATGTAAACTTTTAATGTATATTAAATAGGGACATAACTGAAGATTATGATCTAAAGCATATCAGATTTGAAATAAAAATTTTTATTCTACTACACTTGAAATCTATATGCAACAAAAGGACTACTTTTATATTATTTGTAGCTCAAAATTCTGTATTGGTCTGTGTTTCTTTGGCTTTGCCCACCCCATCCGGAACATACACAGCCCTGGCAGGATCACAAAAACACAAAAGCGTAAGACTGCATGCTTTCTTACAGTGTCTTGCTGATGTGCAGACTTCTCAAAAGTCAAAATAACCACCTCTAACTTTCCACCCTCAAGCCAGACAGAGATTTATTAATGATCCATCCTATTTTTACAACATTTAACATAGCATTCAGGTCCTTACAACCTTACTTCATAATAGCATTTTTACATAATATGATCTTTGCTTCATCTCAAGAAAGAAAATATTTGAAAAATATGAAGAGATTAAAAAATAAGTTACTGTCATTTTTTCTATAAAAGTCAAATGAAATTAAGTATACTGATAGGTTTCACATGCTATGACAGACACTAAAGGAAACCTTTAACCAGGGACATAATCCTTTGGTCCACGGTGGTCTTAATACATAGGAAAAACTATACATAAACACCAACGATGCATATTTATGCTTGGGAAAGAGACAAGACATCACTTCAGTTGAGGTTTCCCATGTAGAATAGCTCTCAAGCCTGGTCTCTGCCAACTCCTTCTCCAAGAAGCACCACCAATGACTATAGCCAGCAAGACAGCATCACACTTTTGTGGTGTTATAAATCTAATGCTCAGTTACTATGTTTGATTAATGCTTGAGTCTTAATGGTTAACGGGTGGACTGCCTGAAATTTGAGCATAAAGGGTCATTTGAAGGTTTGAGATTTGCCTGACGTCTCAGTCTCTCAAAATATCTCCATCATAGTGGTACCAACTTTCCTGCAAACCAGTGTTTGCCCTGCCCTACCATTTCTTCTACTTTATTTTTTTCTTGTTTTGAAAGTACTACCTTGTTCATTCAATAGCAGCATTATGTACTGTGGGGTTGCAGATATAGATTGCAGGACATAAACCTACCATTCAATCCATTGAAAAGCAAAAGATCAAATAGAGAAGACAGAAGTTCTGAAGTCTAAACAGAGGCACTTAGATTTTAATCCTGTTGCATCCTGAGTAGATATTATAGACTCTACAGAGCAACGATACCTTTCATAGGATTATTTTCAATGCTGCAGTAGCACCCAAGTTCAGGTCAAGATTAGTGTCGCAAGACATCAGACGATACACAGGCACATAATCAGATACTACTTATGCCATAATCTAAGCAAAATCACAATTTAACTCCTAGAAAGTTAATTTGACCTCAACATATTCTGAAACAATAATTGTATTTTACCTGTTAATAATGAGATATGCAAATTTATTAAATCTTTGTAGAAGGATGTCAGCTTTTTACTAGGTTCTATAAGGAAACTGTTTAAGTTTTCCACTTATCACTAACTATTAATATTTTATTCAGGACGAAGAGCAAGCATTCCTTCAAAGCTTTGCGGCTAGCAAGTGCGGCTAGCAGTTGGAACACTTTATGCACTTTGGGCATGTTCACATCAGTCCTGAGACACACAGCAAAGCAACGTTACTACATCTGTTTCACTGATGAGAACACATTTTTCTCTTCATCTTTGCCATCTACTGCATTACTCTTAAGTGAAATAAGCAATAGAAGAGATCTGTCAAAAGCTAGTTACCTCAATTTTTGAATGAGGTTGAATTTACACGTGTAAAAGGACATCAGTAATTTTCTCACATTTTCCTAATCTTCCCTGATGGATTCAGGCCATGCTTTTCATTTACTCCAGATGCGATAACCAAACTGTCAGCTATGTTTCAGCTTTTCCTTTAATCTTTCCCTGGAGCCAATAATAAAAGATTAGTAATTGACAGTGGTTGCTAGGCTAAGGGTAATGCTTATTTTAAACATGGGAAGCAAGAGCTGTATTCTTTGAAGGGATAATTTGTGGGAGGCCAGAAAATTGGATTACTTTGTTATCTGTTGTGTAAATGACAAAGATATTCAGTGTCCTTAAAATGTCAAGGCGAGTTTAATTAAAAATTTACTACCTAATCTGAAGGTGGGAGAAGAGAAGGAAAGAGAGGGAATGGAATAATGTTTACAGGTAATTTAGAAACTTTACCAAGAAGCATATAATGTTAATAAAAGTTATAAAAAAGATAAAAAGGATACTGATGTTTTGATCTATAAACATACAGTCAATTTTTGAACCCTACAGACTATTTTGAAAAGGAAAAAGTATCTATTGTCATCAGAAGTAGGACATACAAAACAAACCATCAACTAGATATTAATGACATTATTACCGTATTTTAAAAGTCCAGAGCTAGGATTGAGAGGTCTCAAGAAAACATTTCAAAAAATGAGCTTGCTTAGAAAGAAGTTCTCCAACCTCATCCATATTTCACTAAAGTTGTCTGCACAGAGATGAATTTCACTTTAACTGTGAAGTCAATTAATTACACAGCATATTAGTACCCCAAGTAACATAACACTTTTTCTAGATTATATGCAGAGCACATTTTTGTTTCCCTGTTAAAGTGAGGGAAATTGCTTGGAGAACATTAATACTTTGGGACAGATAGTGTTTTAGGCAGCACAGCTGAGCTCAACTCCACTACTGCATGTAGACATTCATTAACTAATCAAATGCAATATAGGAAATTTGAATTGAAATATTAGTGCAAAACTTCATTGGTGTGACTAACTGAGAAAAGCTGTGGCTGAAATGTCATTGAGAGCAGACAACATAACACAGATTTTACTGAAATAAGGTACACGGTTTGAGTAAGGTCAACAAATTTTAGGCAGTGAAATCAAATTATAATTTTATCTTTTAAATAAATGTTGACATGTCTCACTAAATTATCTTTAAGCTGACATTATGCATATCACCTTTTTTTTCTGCTTATTAATCTGACTTCTTTAAATTTTGTAAACTTTCCTATAAATCAGATAGATGTACAGATAACTGTGTAGACATGTAAGGCACAAGCTACCCTGACAGCGGATGCTTCTGCTTACTGACAGTGGGAGCAGAAATCACCCTGTAACCTTCATGCGCCCGCCAGGTGGGTGCGACAGCAGTGTGGCTTGGGTGTAATCCCGCATCTCACCTGGAGCAGCCCAGTAATCAGAGCACTTCCCTTGTCACTATCCCTTGCCTAACAGCGTCTAACACCTTATCTCAGTCACATACTGGTTTTCTTATAACTAAGGAAATTTTTACTGCAAAATATGTAAAGAAAGCACGTAAAGAAAGCAGAATATAATCCAATACTGAGATCTTTCATAGATAGGACAGATGACAAGCACCATGGTAAAAATCAAAATGAACAAGAAAACTGGAAAAGCAAAACAGATAAAGATGGCTTTGAATTTTCCAATCCATTTAATTCATAAATATGATAGCTTTCATGGAAATGTACTGCAGTGCCATTAAGCTGATTCAGTATCAAGGAACTGTAAGAACTGGAAACCCAGTTCTCCACACAATAAATCACTAGTCAACAAGGAACTCGAGTACCATTTGAAATAGTCACTCTCAATATGGAAGTAGCACTTGTAGAAACATGTATTTGAGTTAGATGGATATTTATATTCTGTGACTCTTTCACAAAGGTCACGTTCACTATTAATAGGCAGAACTGTGGCTTCACTAAAAACGCGTGAAGGAAAATGGACTGTTAGAATTTGGGGAAAAAAGAGAAAGATGGAAAACATTACAGTTCAGCATATATCTATCTTTAAGCACGCTCTCAATTTCAAAACCATATTTGACATTTGCAATTATAAAAGTTCCCATAGTTTTGTATCTAATTTGGAATAACATTTTCTGCAATCAACTGTCCAGAAAATTGGATAGAAAATGGGATGTATCTTCCTATAAACATTTTACTTATGCAGTTAAGTACAGACTCTTTCTGAAAATTTACAGTGTTAAATCAATAACAGCACCAGGTTCAATCAGCATTAAGGCTGGAGTTCAAGAATACATGCAGACTGACAAGCTAGATTTGATTAAAAGCCTCAATTAAACTACTACCTGCTTCACTATTTGTGAAAGAATCTAAAGGTCACGTAACTCAATACCGGGATAAATTTTCCCAGGTCAAGTAACTGAAACAATAAAAAGCTTTTTATGGTTACAAATTACCAGATAATTTGAATATTTGAACCTTTAAAAGTGGATAAAGTGGCACAGCAGGATGATTTATAAGATAGATTTTTAAAAATAGCAAAGGAAACACAAGAACAGTTTCATAGTGACTGAGAGTCTATGAATCGATGATTTCTATTCATAATCAATATCATACATCAGAAAAAATAAACAGCTAGAATCCTTGTAACGAGATATATTAATCCCTAAATTGAATGGAAAATATTGACAATAGAAGTCTCTAAAGAACTGCATTTGCCTGTTGGAATTTAGCTATTTGTTCACTCAAGTTTTTATTAAGTATTATCTAAAGAATCTGGGACATTTTCTGACTTCATCAATGATTGGGAAGAAAAAGGCATAATAAGTTAGAATAGAATTTTTATAGATTTAAGAAACATCTATTAAATAAGTGAAGTGGGGGTTTTTGCCTCTATTTCATTCTTTTTGTATAAAGAGAAATTACTAATATTTCACAAAAATTATTTTTAGTTTCCTAAAAAAGATATCTGAACTTAAGCGAGAGATGATCAATCTTTTATGCTGCTTTTTCTGAAAAAGAAGAGACTATGGAGAGTTCCTGAATCACAGATGCCTCCATAATATAGTGATTTATATTTATTTATGCATCTTAGATGTGATACATTTGTGGGAAAGGAGTTGACCACAGTGAGATGTTGCATAAAATTTTTGTTTTATGATGACTTTTTCAGAAGTGGCACCGAAAACACTTTACTTTTGTACATCAAAATGGTAAAGGATGTGGAAGACTTCTGGCAGATGGCAGAAGACATCTGCAAAAGATGCAGAAAAAGGGATCCTCAGTAAGGTACACTTGGGAAAGGCTGTTCTTTATTTGAGGTTTTCTTGAGAAAGTTACCTTTCTAAAATACGAGAAAGGCCGCAGCCTATTTTTACTGCACAGCGTTGGCAACAAGATAAACCTTTTAAAGCAAAATATTACTTTCTCTGTTATGACAAAATGTCACAGCTGGGATTTCTTTATGAGATAAATATCATTTAGGAGCATTGAAAGGGAATTCCCAAACTCATTTTCCTTGTCCATAACTTCATATATTTCTCACTATTCATATGAGACTATGTCTGGACAGCCCTTGCAGCGCTGCTGCTGCTGCGCACCTGCCCCCAGCCCCTCCGCTGTCCCCACAGGCACGAGCAGCAAGGCTGGGAAAGAGTCCAAAAGTAACCAGCCAAAATATTTTAAGGAACAGAGGATGATACTGGTCACAGAAATGGTTTCAGTGACTGACGTGGTGATTGACAAAGAATTCGTGTGTTTCACAGCAAAATCTCAGATGTGGCAGGGTCACAGGACACGAAGGAGGTTTCCCTACAGTGTGAAATCGCATCAAAAGGAAGAGGATCCTCCCAAGGCGACCAGAGACACACAGAAGACAAAGCGAGAGACCCTCTTTCTACTGTAAGCTCCCTTCTCCCTGAAAGAACTAAAAGGTGAAACCTCAGCAGCCCTGACAAACCCGTGGGCCCACAGGAACGGACAAAGCAGAGCTCATTAAATTTATACTTCAGAATGACAGAAAAAAAGAAGCAACATCCAAATTAAATGTTACAAAGTAATGTGAATACTCTGTTTTCATTGAAATTTATAACTAGAACTTATTTCTAAATACTCAGCAGAAGTCTGTTAAAACTACATCCATATATTAGCTGACTGAAATTCACATCTCTAATGAAAGCAAAGTACTTCTGGACTGCAGAAAGTACAATTCCACTCAGCCATAACAAGGAGAAAAGCAGCCTATGTGCTAAGATACATTAAATACCAGAGTAATTTTAACTGTCCAGCAAATGACTCCCTGAAAAAGGTAGTGAATGATAAAATTAATTCTTGCTGGATTGAATTAATTCACATCCTTTTCCTTTCCCAAACATCTATGGAAAACACTATTTTCCTTCTCTAAAAAACAAAGAACTGCAACAGTTATCAACAGGTAAAACAGTGCATAGAACAGCTCTTGACAGACTTTTTTTTTTTTTTAAGGATACTTCAGAAAATTTACTGTTTAGACACTAATCTGAAGAACTACCAAAACAGGAAAAAAAATTTAGCAATAGGGGTTATAATTACATAAGTACACTTACAAAAATGCTTGGCTTTTAATTTTCCGAGTTCCCTTTCAGAGAAGAAACACAATATCAGCTGAAAACTATCCAATCGACACAGGAATCTTTATCAAAACCAGCTTGTACCTTATCATTGTAGAATAGGTTAGCAACAGACAACAGAATTTTTGCAACAAGATGTGAGAGAACAATTTGAGCCTCACAGCACTTAGAAGTAAATGGCAGCAGTGTTGTACAAAAAAGGTACATGTGTATTTACTTCAACAGGCTCCTCGTGGTACAAAGACGTTTTGAACTGACCTCTGATGTCATTCCATAGACCTGTAAAACCTATTCAAATGCATTTAGCAACCTTTTTTCCAAGAGAAAATATCTGTTACCGTGGCACACTCAGACAGGATTTTACTGATTTCACTGCTGTGTAACAAACTTGGGAGGCAAGGTTTGCTCTCAAATACGGTTTATCAGTTACAGTGCAGAGTTCACCCCATGATGTTGAACTGAAAATTTAAAATCAACCTAACGGGCACTAGTGGGAGAGTAGTTGTCTCGCAGAATAACTTGGCCAAGCATACACAGTTCTTCTTAATGATCCATCTGTAATTTTAGCCTGTAAAGCTGGAGAGTATGGAATTCCCTGCCATTCAGAACTTTGCCACTAAACCAAAAAAATATGGTGCAGGCAGAGTAATTTATTCTTAATGAAATACACATGTATATTGGTTAATAAAAATTGTGATTATACTATAAAGATTATTTTATTATAAAGCAGCAGAAATTGTAATTTTTCTGTAATGGTGTTGATGGATCTTTTCTATAGTCAGCTGCTAAGGAAAATGGAATAGAAAGGATTTGAGCAGCTAGCAAACAATCTTCAAATGGTTTCCATTCTTTCCCTGGATGTAATACTGTAGCTCTAGTTTTGCATGACATCTTCAAGCTAAAATCTAATGGGTTTGCATGTTACTCCATTCACACCTGAAAGCAGTTTACACCATCCATGGGAGCTTCACACGCAAATAAACTAACGGTGAAGCCATACAGAGAGTACATGCCAGTCCTTCTAGGTCTGTGGTCATGTCAGTAAAGAATGTATCTGCTAAGACTCAAGTTGTTTAATTGTTGACTTGTCTATTTTTTCAAAACGTTAACATTTCCTTGATTTTGTGAGGGTAGGAACGAAAGTTAAATATTCACTTCTGGTATTGAGGAGAGGCCGCTGCAACTACAATTTGTTTGTTCTAGAAAGCACATGGAACAAAGTACAGTATTTTGTAAATTATACTGAAAATACCATTAGAGTTCAGATTTAGACTGACATATGCTGAGCATTTAGACTGACATATGCTGAGCATTCATGCATGAAAATTCAAATAAGTAATGAGGAACATCTAAGTGAGTTTCACAGTGATTTTTTTTTTAGTTTATAGGTGAGAAAACTGAGCTGATCAATTCTGCTGAAATTGATGATGACACTCATAGGCCAACATTTGGTAGGCATCTACAGCACTGAGCCTTCTAGACAAGTGAAGAAAATATACCTGTTTCATTAGGTTTATACAAACAGTGAAATTGAAAGATTATCTCTTCTTCCCAATGAATGTTGCTATATGCTTGTAAACACAAGAGGCAGAGAAGAGGAATGGAAAAAACAGAAGAATATTTATGCTGAGATAAGAAATCCTTCACAGCTCATATACTGGATTTCACGTGCTTTGCAGGCATTGGTATATTACCATAAAAGACCTAACAGTAAGTGGTTCTTGAAAATCTTAGTTGTTCAGGTTTTGCATAACAATAGTAATCCAGTAACAAAGTCATTGGTCCTCTAAAGAATCAAGTTTCCAGATTTTCTATCTTAAAGGTATATTAACCTAGACAAAGGCATCAGATTCAGTTTTATTAAATATTTTTCCATGTGTACTGATGTATCTGTAATTTATGTAAGGAAAAATTAAGAATACGGAGTTTTGTATTTTTCAGCTTCCACAAACAAGAAACATGGGCATGCACATTTGTCTATTACACCTGTTCTTACAGCCGAAAAATTCTGATTTCGATGAAACTGAAAGAGTGGAAAATCACAGATTTTCCTCTGAGATACTAAACACTGACTTTTCCGATAAAGCTCATCTTACTGCAATACCAGTTAAAATGGTAACAGAATCTGCAGAACTGGATTTTGCCCAAACAACCATAGCACGGTATAATATTACATCTATTCTAAAATAATGTATTATTATAGGGTGTAATTTATAAACAAAGAAAGATACAATTGAAAAATGTCAATGGTTTGATATGAAGCAATTCAGTTTTGCAACCTGCACTTCTACTGTCTTTTCCCTCCCCCCTTCAAGTCTAAATATCACATATAGAGGAGCATAAAAAGCTGTTTGATTTTCATGCTAGCTCAGGGGTAGCTCTTTAGGAAAGAAGTAAAAGGCTAAATTATAAGAAATCGTTGGTTTGAATCAAATGCAAATATTCAACAAAGAAAATTACTTTCAAGGACCAAGATCAGTGAGATATTCAATGTTTTAAAAGACTGTTCATGACACACTGCGTAACTACAGAATGCATAGACCTTCAAATCACATCTAAATGTTTTGTGCCATATGTCAAACTGTGTTACTGTAGTTTGTTCAATTCCATGCATATAAAGATCACTAGTAATAGCAATGTATATGATCAGTACATATGCCGCTGCATTTGTTTTTTCTTCACTGGCTATGTATAGTATTTACAAGTACAGAACTAATATTCAAAGCAGTAATATTCAATACGAAGATTTGTAATAATACTAATCCACCTGCTAGGTTTAACAGCTTCTGCTGTCTCTCACCTTTAAAATTCCTTTTGTAAAAAATTATCCATGATCACACTCTTCCAAAACATCATCTTAAAGCTGATGGCTACTTATTTAAGTTATTAAAGTAATGACTACTTTCAATCGGCAGTGTTCTTCAGAAGATGCTTTTGTTTACAGCAGCAATTCTCTTTGCACGTAGCAAAGGCAGAGGAAACAGACTAAAAGGAGTGGAGTAGATCATAGCTCTCTCCAGCTGAAGAGATAATATGGTAGTGTTGACCCTTTCCACTTCCATCCACTGCTCCTTAAGGACATACTGAATTTGGGGGTGTTGGTAGGGGATCTTTTAAAAGTACTTTTTAAGGTTGCATCATAACACAAGCCAATAATACAGGGCATAAGAATATGAAGTGAAAGAAAGAGAAATTATTACTTTAGAGACTACTCAAACAGTATTCGATTTTTTTTTATGGAGAACAAGATATTATTTTTGTTTTATATTTCAGAATGTGCAGATGAAAATATCCACAGTCTCAGATTGATTACAAACACATAAAACCAAGTTGCTTCTTTCTTGAAAAGATTCTTACTGTGAGAGTTTATGCAGAATTTGCATCTTCACTGTAATTAAGATGAGCATTAAAAAAGGTGTCTTTCAAGAGGACATGATGACAAGACAGTCAAGAGGATAGTGACAACAAATGTTGGCAGCTTTTGCTTTGGTAGAAGGCATATCATTCCTGTTCAAAGACAGTACCTTCATAGTCATGATGATAAAATGCAGGTAAATCACAGATTAACTTAACAACGGTCAAAAGTCTCACAAAATCGCCTTTGGGAGACTAAGGAATAAATAGATGGTAACTGCATTTATGTCATTGACCCTATCACTATTCCCCAGTAAAGCTGATTTTTAGTATCTGTTACTGTACTTCTTTCATCTTGAAGCTTATTTTTCTTTTGCCAAAGTAATCTTCTCTTCAATCAATTATTTCTTTCCACTGGAGTCTTATCAAACTTCTGCAACAACTTTAAACATGAATATGCATGTGTGTTATTTATCTACTTCAAATGTTTTAACATGCTTTCATCAGAAATTCTTGCAAGTTTTTCAAGGTTCTTTGTCAGAATGGTAACTCTTTTATATAGCAAACACTTTACAAAGTTGATGTCCTTAGAGTAATGAAGTTTTGAGGATGACAGACAATTCCCTGAAGATTTGCAATCTTGAAAGTATTTTTCACAGAAATATTCCTCTTTTCTTCACTGCAATTATTAGGACTATGTACCAGTTAAGAAAAATGCTCTGCTAAACTTTTTAACCTGACATAATATTCATCTGGTTTCACAACATATTCCAATCCTACTATTTAAGAGTTTTGTTCTGTTCTACACACTAAAGAGAAGAGTTGAAATCACTTCTTTCATGTTGCACCCAAATGTGCATTTAACCTTGAATGAATTACTGTATGGCCTATAAATTGCTTATGAGATACAAAATTGATATTTAAAAGGTACAAACTAGAAAGGAAAAGAGAGTTCCTGGTTAAACAAAGGAAATACAGCTCAGCTGAATGAGATAGATGAGTAAAGTGTATATTGATTAACATTACTAATTTATGGAAATTTTCAGTGCGTGACCCGTGAGGAGAAGAGGGAATATTCTAAAATGCATTGATAGACCCAAAACTTACTGCTGTGCTGGGATTTGACTATGATTACAAAGCTGTAAGAGGACAAACCAAACATTTCTTTCCCCACCCATGCAGAAACTTCAATGGGGGGATTGCAGGGGCCAAGTGGAAACCCTTCCCAATGACTTAAATCAACAAAAGTTTATATGGAAATCTGGTGGCTTCACTTTTACTTTTTTGCTTTAGAGCTTTTTCTATCATGCTCATCATTAATGCATGCTATGTAAAGTGAGATAAGCTTCAGCTAATTTCACTGTTATAAACTATCCATGTTTTCTAGTGGTAACTTTTCCACTGTATCCTGGGGAAGTTACTGAATCTCACAAACACAGTCCTAAGAATTATCCCAGTGACACAGAAAAATACTAATCCCGTTTTAACAAAAAAAAAATGGTCAAACCTTACAGTTGTGGCCACTAATCACCAAAATAAAGTCATTTTTAATCACCGCAGAGAACTGCATGTATTTTGTATCTTAGACTACATTTTTAAGGAAGTGATCTTCCCTAGTGAAAGGCTGGAAACTGAGTATGTTGACTTTTCAACTAAATGAAAAAAGAAAGACCCGCATACAAAATCTGGCTGTTTGTTAGTGGAAATTGGTAAAAGTTTCCAAGCAGTAAGGATTTTAAGAATGTTAACAGCTTCATAACAAAAGTAGCACTGGTAAAAACAACAGCCAAAAAACTTGAAAACAAGCCCAATTTATGAATGTATTTCTATGCTCTGGTTGCCTCCAGTTGCAGGGAACTGAGCTCTATGACCCAGCAAGTCCCATTGCACTCTCTGTCCTTTATTAACTTGCATTTATTTGGATACACACTTTTAAAAGAAGCTGAGCATCAACAAACTGGAAGTGGAGTAGTACAAAAGGCCCAAAGGAAGGTTAAAAAAAAGTAATGAAGGACTGTGTAGTTTATGGGTGTCTAGGGAAATCACAGCTCTAGCTCTCTATGAGTTAAAATACAACAACTGCATTGTAAATAGATTTTGTGTAATTCCAGACAGCTTTGGGTGGTACCAAAAAAGTAAATTTTTCATTTTTCTATGACTCAGCCTAAAAATTTATACCTCCTGATGCAATACGGACAGGATAATTATATAGAACATACATGTGCAAAAGGTACTTTTGAGATACTTAATAAGTAGCTAACCTTTCCAGAGGAATTAGCAAACTAAGTGTGCACTGGATCCTTACTGGAAAGGCTACAGATAAACCTAAAGGAGCATATACCTAACATATTGATGCACAGGCTCATTTTATATGGTGATGAAGTCTACACCATGATGAGTTTAAGGTCTCTACATAAATTTCTGATGTATTTCAATCCAATCAGCTCCTCTCACAGATGAGATGTATCTGAAGTACTGTCCTGGGACAGAATTTTACTGCAGAATCTCAGCACACAACACTATCTTTCCCCTTTATGTAGGAGTGTGTTAAAGCTGTCGTGATTCTGCTACATGTTTTAGCAATAGCCAACTACCATGCAACCTTGTCAGCTAGCCCACATACTGATTACTAGGAAAGTATGTGTATAAAGATATATATATATACACACACACACACACATATAGTAGGTTAGTATACTAATCTACAGTACAAATTAGGGATTGCTAACCGTACCCTCACTCAGCCACCACAAACATTGACAATGTATCATGGGCATCAAGCCTGTGGTCATAGGCATTGTGTAGGTATTAACCCAAATCCCTTTTCAGCTTCTTGCTTGTCCAGTCAGTATTGTGTAAACCCACCTTCCCAAAGTCTCCATTATTGTCTGCACTGTCCCATTCAGATTTGTCTCAAGAAATAAATGAACAACATAGAAAGTATGGAAAGAATATGAACAGATTAACGGTAACAAACAGTTAATGAACCATATCATAACTTCGAGCTTGAAAAGGTCCTCAAAGCCCCAGCCAAACAAAACCAATCCCCTTCCCTTCCCTCGCACACTCTGCAGTGCCTTGAGGTTGTCTGACCAATAAACAGATCCATGCTTGAGAGAAGCAATAGTGACTAACAATGAATTTTAGTTCTATTGTCAGAGTTGTCACTGAGTATATTCTCTTCAACTCATTATATTTTAGTTTGTTTAGCTTGGCATTACGGAATTTCTACTTCACTGTATTTTCATTGCAGTTTACTTTAAAAACTTGAAATCCATGTCAGGAAGCTATCCTCTGTACCAGTCAGCTTATTCTTGAGATACTTCGTTCTTAAACAAAAATTTTTTGGATTAATGAAAAATCTTCTAGTTTTATTCACAGCAGATTTAAAATTGAGATTCTATAGTTGTGGAATATCACAAGTCCCACAAGCCACAGAGACTTTAACTAAACTCATTACAATTGAGGGGGCAAAATTAAAAAAAAAGATAAAACCTTTGACCTAAAAAAAAAGCTCTGCAGGAGCAAATTACATCCAGGAGACAAATGTACCTGAGATAGCATCACAAGTTCACAATCACTCCCTCAATAACATTACCTGGTATAATATGGCATTCTTTTGATGGAGATGGGAACAGACAGACTTGACCTGAATGTCCTAACGTTCACCTGTGCCCTGTGAAACATAATTTATCCACTCAGGAGATGTTCCCTTCACCCATGTATGCTCTTTTCACGGTCCTGAAGACATTAATAACTTTTGCAAAGCCATTCCTTTTCATTTTTTTTTTTATCACCACACTCAACAGCACCAGTGAACACCATACTGCGTTTCATAAACATAAGAAACAGAGAAACAGGAACAAGATTTTGACCAGATGACAGCTAAACACAGGGAGAAAGTGCCGGAGACAGCTCCAGCTGTTCATATCTAAAGCGCCACTTATTTCTGAAACGATTGTCAATTCACAATGAAAAAAATGTGGAAGTGAAGTCATTCTACAGCTATACCATTAACTAAAATTTTGACTTTGGCATTTTACATTACTGGATTTAGCCCACTTGAGAAAGTAGAGATAATTACACTGTTTCAGCTTTTTGTTAATGCTTTTGCACCGTGACTTTATTTTCTCTCCTCTCTTAATTTTCCTGTCCTCTAGATTAAAAATTAAAGATAGTCAATAACATAATAACAACTAAATATCCTTTTTCTGTAGTAACAAGTATTTTAAATAAGAAAATGTACCTCTCAATTTTTTAAGTTTCTTCAGTATATGACTAAAATTCTGAAGGCCCTGGGTTTTCAGGCTTCTCTCTTTGGACTTTAAAGGAGCGTCCAAAAGCTAACTCAAGTGCCTCTCCTCTGCACACTACTAAGACGACCCATCCATGGTCATTTTTCTTAATTTAGATGTTCTGTTGCAATCTGTTTTCTACAGTTTCCAACCCATGAATCCCTCTCACTGTACTGCCTCACAAGTTAGCTCGGAAGTTAACCCACATCTTCACCTTCTTGCAAGGTACAGTGACTTTCTCTTAATCAGATCCAAATATTTAATATGTTGAGACTGTACTTCCAGAAAGTACAGTCTGTCACCAAACCGTAGCCTTAAAGACAGACAGAATAATTCATGTTTACAGACTTTACAGACTAACAAGCTAACTAGTCTTAAATACCACTGTTCTCTACATTCTTTGCCTTTTGACACTGTAGTCTGGATCCCTGCCCAACTGGTCAAAAATTTTGCTTCTCTAAATTTCTTATGTTGTGTATTTTTCAGTGAACTACACCTAATTCGGCTATATCAGGAAAGTGTTACCTTTTATTTCATATTCATTCTTAATTTTATGCTGAGAATCTGATGAGATATAGATCTGTATTCAGAATTTCTACAATATGACCTTTCATGAATTTGATTTACTAAAGCCTCAGATGTGATAGTTCCCATTTGCACGCTTTGTTTTATATGGATGACATTTTCCCTCAAATATTAACCTGCCATTTTATTGTCTCCCAGCTACCTTCAATATGTTTCATAAATAGAACAATTTTCACTTGTCACAAAATCAAAATTGGCCCACAAAAATTTAGCTTTGGTAGAGAACACATTTTTATTCTTTTTTGCCCTTGTGAGAGCAGAATTTTACATTGAGCTTCCCGTCATTTTTTCATAGAACACAGATTGCTTTTCTCCTAGGCCATGTATTTTACATGGGTATAAAAGGCGTTTCAGATGATACTGCATGTCATCTGTGGCCATTAAGGTATGATTTATAGAACTGTATCTAAAAAACCCTGTGAAAATTCTTTTACTCTATTTCATTGACTAAAAACCATGAACCAGTTAAGAACTGACATGTTTTCCTTTGTAGATGTCCAATATCGTTCTTGCTGTATACTTCAGGTTTTTATCTGATCTACATGAGCCACACAAAGAATTAAGGATATACTAAGACAAAACATATGAAATTATTGCAGGGAGGGGGAATTGTTTCATATTCCTTCTTACAGCATGAAGTTTTTACTTGTCCAGGAGAATCACTGCAAAACCAAAGGCTATATCAGAGACAATAATTTCTTCCTTATCATCACTAAACCAGAATTCTGAGCCGCTGCAGAAGAGGAATGACGGTCAGCAGGTCATCCAACAGTTCTTAGTACAATTCTTATGTCTCAGCAGACAAAGTGCAGCAAAACTGTACCCAGCCACTGTCTGTCATCAGTGCACAGGATGTATAAAATCAACGGGCAACTCTCTGACAGTAGCACTAAGGCATTTGTCAGTGGGAATAAGCCTGTTTTCTATCAGCATGAACTTCTGATTTCTAGCCTTTTGATTCTATTCATATAAGAAAGATAGGTGTAAACATCTTTTACAGTATTTGATTCCTCCAGTGAATCAGTAATATCTGCTGTGGGTTGTGCTGCTTTATCATTCCACAGAACGTAGACACAATTACATAATTATTTTTCTCCAAAATTTAAAATACTCTGAATGTTAGTGAAAGATGTGTTAGTAGCATCTATTAAGAAACACGAGTTATTATTTTGGTTTAGTAGTTGTCTTTAAAATAAGGGTGCACAAGATGTTACACAAACATGAGAAAAATTACTTTGATGATAGAACTCCTTTCTCTATAATTAAAATGCTTCTGTAAAATACATAGTGTGAATTTTTAATAAGCTATTGTTAGTGCACTACCAACCTTGAAAACTAAAATATTGAGCATTTTAAAATGTCTTTACTCCTCTGCTCAGAAAATCAGTAGAAAACACACGTTTCCCTGCACAAGAAGTTTCTAGCTGAATGAATCCCTACAGCTAAGCATTCTGTTAACTCGGTTGCCAAAAGTTTATAAAAAGTTATTATGAAAAGACCAGAGGAAAAAAGTCCCAAACTATGGCTTATCCATATTCCATACTATCACATAATTCTTATTCTAATAATACTGGAGTTTCAAAGAAAGAACCAGGTTAATGAGAAGATATAACATCCTTACAATAAAAGAAAATCAGTTCTTTAAAAAGACAAATCATACCTATATAGTCTAAAGAATCCAGATCTTGCAAGCTATACCCTTATTTTCCATTAAAAGAGTGAAGTATAGATGAGAAAAAGTAATTTCAAAGTTCTCCTGAAATATCTCCAGACTACTACTTTGGGGAATGGGACAGAAAACTATTTCATTTGGAGGCAGAAGAAGGGATCTTCCCCAGAATGTTCTGGTCTCCGATTGCTGTACTGACCAGGTGAACTGCAAGTTGTCCTGAGCCTTTCCCCATGAGTCTGAAGTTCTCGCTGTTGATTCACCAAAACCACGCTTCTCAGAGAAGTCCTTTTGTCATATTTCTTAAAAACAGTAACTATATCACCTCAGAAAGCTCTATAATGCAGTTTTATTTCTTAGGGACTCTGAGGTTGTAGATATCTGCATAATAATGAAATACATGAAGAAATATTTTTATACATGGAGTATAGAGGGCTCCACTACAATAGTTTATTTTTTTTTAAAGATCGGTTTTGAGGTCCTAGAAGTACAATATACTAAGATAAGAAAAGGCAATCTTACCCAGCCACCTGCATGGAGAAATAAATTTTGTCAGAGGAAGCCCCTTCCCCTCCCTGACCCTACCATTCACCAACCACAAAAGACCTCTAACAAAAAAAATGGGAGCTGACCTAGACATGTCCAGTTGAATTAATTGCCTGAACAACAGAAGAGGATTCTACACTTTTTTTTCTTATTGTATTTTAAAGGTTTGTCCTTTTATGTGGGTGACAGTGGAAATAATTATCTCCTTTCCTGCTGAACATATATCTTGGTGTCCTCATGGGCTGATCATCGGTTCTCAAAAGCAAGTGAGAAATTTTCATCCATGTGAAAGACCTGGCTGTTGTACAAAGGAAATTGCTTTTCAAATCCACAGAGAAACAGATGCTGAGCTCAAGATCATAAAGGTAGGAAACAAAAGGACTATAAACAAATAAATAACAAATGAGATAAACCCCTCTTACTTGCCTGCTCAAAATAATACAGTATCAATGCTGGTAACTGCTGAATAGAAAAATATTTACGCTATGCTCTTCTCCCTAAACATTCATCATGCCACCCGCCACAATGATGAGGAGGGGGTGCCAGGCCTATCAACACTACTGCTTGCCACCATCTGCCAGTACAAAACTAGATTTTCGATACATATTTGCTTAGCATTGATGCTGATAGCATCATGAATTTGCATTCAGCTCCACAGAAATGTCAGCCTAGAGAAGCGGGTGGACACAGGAGTGTCAGGGTGTCTAATCAAAACAAGGCAGCGTGACAGCTGTGTTGGAAAAATGTAGCTACGTAAAAAACCCCAAACAAACAAACAACCCATCACAATATTCGGATTATAAATGACAAGATTAAATAAGAAGAGAGTGTGTTCAGATCAGCTGGCTTAAGCAGAGAGATACCGGAAAGAACAAGAAGGAAATGACTTAGAAAATTTAATGAATTCTGTCTGCTTCTTCATAAATGAGCATCAAATGTTTTCTACCTGGAAAATATATATATCTATAAGGTTGGAAAAGGCCTTATATACATAAATATGAAAGTGGAACACTGCAAAACATGTAAAATGACTGATACGGACATTTGCAGTTATAGCAGCATTCTCTAAACATTATGGTTCAAAAACATAACTTTGCTTTTTCTAGGTATTTTTGGAGGGAGAGGAGTTAGGTTTGGGTGTTTGTTTGGGGTTTTCTTGGGGGGGTTGTTTTGGTTTTGTTTTTTAATTAATGTATGCTTTATAGAATTTCTTCCTGACAAAGGGAGATCTAGCTCACAACAAGGAGTTGTAACATTACCCAGGAAAAGTTCTGGCAGGGCTGAGCAGCGCTACGTGATTTTAGAGTATTTCACCCAGCTAATAAAGAGTTTCCAGTGAGTAACAGCAAACCTCACCTAACATCAGCCTCGGCGAAGTTCAGCACTCCTGACCTTGAACTGAACGTGACCTAGGGACGAGCCACCTCAGCGTCATGCCTTTACGTGCAGACGGCTGCAGCCAGTGCTCAGCTGCTCCTCAGCGCCCGCTGCTCCACCCCAGCGCGTGGGGACCTCTGACAGCAGAGTATCCAGCTGCGTTTCTGGGCTCTTCAGCTTCAATAAATCCCTCTTGTCAATACCAATCATTGTAAAGCCACCCCTCCATGTCTTCGGGAATATGAAAGCCACATGGGACTGTAAGTAGAAATCTTTGCCATCAGGGCTGTTTTCAAACCAGAAAGTATTTCTGGTTTCCCTCTCTGCTTTCTGCTCCAGTGCCTTTGATCAGGGAGACCACTTGCTGGTATTGGAGTCTTTCTTATATCCCAGATGGCACAGCACTGCTTTGCAGAATTACAGTATACACGATTTTGCTCCCCCAAAGTTCCAGAAACAGACTTGTAAAACACAAAGATCAGATTTTCTGAGGATGAATTTTCACTGCTTGAACTCCTGTCATCTTCAGACACACTATCCATGAACCTGTCCCTCTGCCAGCCTCTGATCCCTCAGCCTTCCCCATGCCATCCCACCGCTTACGGTCCTCAGGACCAGCAGCAGTACCGCTGCCGTCCTCTGTGATCATTAGATAGTTTCAGACTGTCCTTTAGTGCTTAGTGTTGAAACATGACAGTGAAAGTGCCAGTTGTTCAAAAGGTTATGCAAGTAATGCAAAGACATTTAGAAGATTTTATAGTCGGGGGG
>Ga0065711_1009121_pt1 | contig 19462 bp, 21 predicted proteins | sample Hoacrofraction12_FD_59098 | JGI IMG/M metagenome (GOLD analysis project Ga0065711, IMG submission 59098) | Hoatzin crop microbial communities from Cojedes, Venezuela - Epithelial fraction 12 v2 (version 2) | ecosystem: Host-associated > Birds > Digestive system > Esophagus > Crop | place...
CAGCCTCTCCTCGTAGGGGAGATGTTCCAGTCCCCTCATCATCCTCGTAGCCCTCCGCTGGACTCTCTCCAGTAGCTCTTCATCTTTCTTGAACTGGGGAGCCCAGCACTGGACACAGCACTGCAGATGAGGCCTCACCAGGGCAGTGTAGAGGGGAAGGAGAACCTCCCTCCTCCTGCTAGCCACACTCTTCTTGATGCAGTTGTCAGAAGGAAATGGTGACAATGCCCTGCAAAATTTATTGCGAGGCACCTGGAGCCCTTCCTGATGTAAAACAATAATAAATTATGCAAAGGGCCGTGCCAGGTACTTTTTTCATTATGAAACAGCACAGCAAGAGTTATAAAACATACTGAAGGGAGGATGACTGGGTTTGGTTGATTTTTTTTCTTTCTTTCTTTTTAATTTTAAGAGCCTGTACTTAGACTAGAAGAAAGGAAAAAAATCTGCCCTTGAGGGCTTTGCTTAAGGTCAATGGAAAGCATTTAGTTTATTTGAATAAAGCAACAAGTATGTTTCCATCACCCCTCTAGCTACCTTATGCCAGAAAAGTGACAACATCAGTCACAGCCTGCATCCCGCCGGCTCTGGTAAACACCTCGACCCAGCCACCAAGAGCCCTACAGTCGCATATCGGGAAGAGCAGCAGGAACCAGGGGACTGGGGGGCTTTTTCCATTTTAGGGCACACTTATTTTGGAGGGAGTAACCACTTCTGTCCACCTTAGCATTATTATATCAGTTTTTTTAATTCTGAAAACAAGAGAGACAAGCGGATCTTGCTGAAAGCAAGAAACAGCATTGGGAGTTAGGAATCACTGCCCTGATGTCTGTAGTGACGGACAAGGAAAGCCGTCAGCCACCAAGCCAGGAGACATCTCCTGACACAGCATTTCTGGATTTCCTAAGTGTAATTGCTGGTAAGTCTCTACCAGAAAAGAGGTCCGTGGGGTGATGACTCACTGATGTCTCAGGTGGGATCAGCGGAGCAAATCTGGACTCATTTAAGCAAAACATTCCCCAAGAGGCCAACAGAAACAAGGGAAGCGTCTGACGACTCCTCCTGCACACGTCTCCCTCTCTTGCCTCTTGCTTTTTTCCCCAAGGGCTGTCGCATGGGAGGTTTCCAGCCCCTTGCTCATCAGGTTGTCTTTCGCTAACTTTCAGGAAGAAGCAAGCCGTGAAAAGGACTTCAGTGTCCCTGTCCCTGCCTTCCCCCTCCCCAGCTCCCTCCCTGTCCCGGTGATGCTCTCACTCACCACAGAATGTTTCGCTCCACATCCCTGTGGCACAGGAGGCTTCATTTTTGTCTCTCTCGGTTAAGCCTGTTAAATCAAGCAGGTATTTTTTGAGCCTCATATCAACTAAGTGGGGGACACTGCCTGACAAAGCGCTGCTTTTCTACGAGTGGTTTTGGCACATGGTCAGTCAGGCCACACCGAGCCTGAAAGATGCTGCTCCTACTGCTCCCAGTGCAACTCTCACCATCACTTCTCCCCTTAAAATGAGCCCTTGGCAGCCTCTGTGCGACGTGTGCAGGTACCACAGTGCTACCAGGGGACAGACACAGGCCATCTGCTCGGCTGGGAGCTCGGACAGCACGGCAGGCGACCAAGCAGACATCAGGACAGGACACAACCTCCTTCAAAAAGAGAGATTCGGGTAAGCCGAGACGCAGCTCGACAGCATAGGACGAGCCAACAAGGCAGGCAGCAAAGAAGCGGGCAGCGTCGGCACCACACACCCAGCCGGACCTGGACCACCTGAGGATGCCACCACCGCAACGCTGTCGCCATGAGAGGTACACGGAGCACACACACATAGCGCATATTTCAGAAAATGGATTAAGTTGTTATGAAACAACAACCGGTCAAACAGGGCAAGGGAAGGCTGAGAGAAACATCTCAGGAACCCTTCAGAGATGAGGGAAAAAGAATAATTACCAGCAGTGTTACCTGCCAGTCACTGGCTGAATGACTAAGAAGGTAAAGCAGAGAGAGTGTGTGTGAGTGCAAATGTTCAAGCTGCACTAACACACGCAAATAAAACACAGGAAACAACTTGTGCTAGGGTGAAGAGACTCGCACCGGAGCAAGCTTTTAACACGCTCCAGACTCCACTGGGCAGGGGTAATGCTTTGACCCCAGCACTGGGGTGCTTCTCCACTTGATCACTATTTCCACAAGAAATCATCTTTTGCAATGCAAAGGCAGCAAATCTCCCATGGCTGCATCCAAAGCTTTGCAACATATGCTTATTTTTCCAAACACTATCACCTGATATCTCTGCATAGCTAGAAAAACACCAAGCAAAATTTTCAAGTTAAGATCTGCTTCACGTAAGCTGGTTTCCTTGTTTGTGAGCTCCCAGGTGCTCTGTTCTTTCAAACTTCTCATTGCTTTTACAGACTCACAGAGGAGCTGAGACTTTCTGAAAGCCTGGTCTCAGCTGCAAGGTTCTTTAACATAAATTTATATATCTGCACTGTTGCATTGTGAAAGATGTTGGTGTGGATCTTAAAAACGTCTACGAACACATGGTCCCAAAAAGCATTTTTGCTTAGTTCTGATGAATTATAATGGAGGTGTGTACAACCGCTAAGCAAGAAATCAAAACACAAGTCTACAGAACACAAAAGCTTTCAATTGTCTTTGAAAGTACTTTTTGTTTTTTAGCTCCTTCTTCAGAGAACTTTTACACACTAAATCCAAGGCAATTCTACGCTAAGCCTCAAAAACGGTACCTGTATATAGGCAATGATCTATTTTCGTGCTTCTCCAATTTGGAATTTCAGAAAAAGGTGTTTTAATTTAAGAAGTATGGGCTAGAGCCAAAAACACAGAGCATAAGAAGATGCCAGTGAAAAGAGCAATAACCAACCCCGTGACATCCTTCCTTCAGATATTCTCTCAGCTTCCAACCACTTTCAGCTCAAGGACCGCCTCAGCCAACCATGGTATCTCTGTATTTAATAACCATCGCTGGGTTCCACTACCCTGCTCGTATCCCATCCTCTTGTCTCCTTGTGAGTTTTCAGACCCCATCACACCAGGCCGGCAGGAGTTCACATAACTCAGCCCAACGCTTGGCTCTCCAGCCCCCAGACACCCAGGCAGTTTGCACAACACGAGCCCAATCCAGCAGCTCAGCTACAGGCATGCATGATTACTTTGCTTTTCAAGGAATATGGAGAGGGAAAAACAAAGGAATATTCACACCGCAAGGTATTAAAAAAAAGCAAAAAACCTAAAAACCTGAACAAATGTTGGTTTACTTTCTATTACTCTGTTCAAAGTCTCCTTCCTGTAGACATCCAGCAGAAACAAACACATCTCTAAGCCCAGGTATTTCTCAGCACCAAAATAACGCACTCTTATCAAGCAGAGGCCTTACTAAACACACCACCACTGCACTGCAAACACTCACTCAATACGAATGAGTATCATGCTGTAGGAAGAGGAGGACAGGCAGAAGCGCCCTTTTCACACTGCTGAGACATGCTGGGCAATGTCCAACGATCGGTGTTTCCAACAGAATTTGCACCTTTAATAGCCTGACAGCATAAAAAAATCTTCAGAAAGACACATGGTGATGACACTCTTGCCCGACGTTCTCCTTCGACTGCCAAAACACCTCAAATGCCAGGAGCGATCCTCGCTGCTCTGCGGGGAGGACAGAAGGCAGCGGGTACCAAACCTCCTCCCACCCCAGCTGAAGGCTGGGGCAGCGAGGGGCTCGGTCACAGCGCTGCCGCCCTCATCAGCCCAGCAGATTGCCAAAACCGCCTCTAACAGGCCAACAGCCAGCTGCTCTCCTGACTGTTGTGGATATTTACCTCTGTGACAGAAATATTCATTTTTGTTAGCAAAGATAATACAGACTGAAGTGTTACAACACTGAAGTTTCTTCCGAAAGGAAGAACTGGATAGGTGCATGCAACCATCCAACTCCAAACCAACAGCCCAGGTATCTGCAGCAACAAACAGCTGCAGCAGTCAACCGCAGACTAATGCTTCGGTGCGTCAGTTGGTGCAACTCCAAACAAAGAACCTGCATCTGGTTAGCGTAGACAGGATAGATCCAAGAGGATATAAAAAAAAGTATAACTCCTAATCATAATATAGCCATTTCCAGTGAGAGCAAACACTGTGCAGAAAGTAAGAGCACAAAGCAATGCAGAGCTGCATCACGTTAACCTGCAAAGCAGGAAGCTGATGGTTTCGTGGTTTTCCTTTTCTGTGTGGTTCCAGATGAGTGAAATCCCAATGTTTCTTGCTAGGACAAAACCGAGCCTCTGCAGAGCTTGGCTCTAAAACACAAATCAGTCAGGAGATGTAACTTCTGTCGACAGCTCCCATCTCCTTCTACCACCCAGTCAAAGTGTTCTGCTCCTTGACACACACTCGCCTGAAGAAGGACACACAAACCCATTCCTTCCCCAGTGCAGGAACTCCAATAACGACAAGTCACCTTTCTATTACTGTAACAATGTGCTTTTAAACACTCTGTATTTATCCTGCAGCATTATCTGCAGGGCCCAACCCTAGGACTTGGGTCTCACTGTGCCTGGCACCGTAACATCACACCAAAGGAAGAGCTGCCATCGTGAAGAACCAGCACAGCGGGATCTCCAGTTACTTCACATCTGGGTTACCCCCGGAAGCAGCAGCCCTGCCTTCTCCCACAAGTGCTCAACCCTGACCTTTTCCCCACCCCGGGTTAGTTCTACCTGGACTGCTACTCCGACCGCCCTCCCTGCCAGCTGCTCGCACCACGAGCTGGCACAGGAGAGGGGGACAAAAGCAGTGCTGCCTCCTTCAGCAACGCCGCTATTTTTCAGTTACTCTGGAACCAGAGCACTAGATCGGATGCACAAAAGAGATGGCTGCAACCAAACAAACCTCTGCAAGAAATTTCACTTTGCCATCCCTCCAAGACCACTGTTTCTTAGCTTTTTTTCCTTTGCATTTTCTAGTGCTGGACTGCCCTGGGCACAGGAGCACGCGGGGATCCCACAGTTCACAGCCTTGAAAGCTCATCGCTACACGAAGAGCTCAGTGGGAACATGTAAACATACCGTGTCCCTCATCAAAACCCAACTGATGTAGCCACCAGTTCTCAGGCTGTCTTGAAATAGGCAGGACATCACCTTGACCCTCGAGACCTGTGAGAACACGCAGGGCAGCAGGTACTGCACGGGCAGCTGGGGTTGCTGCTCAGTACCCCTGATGCCCACGTGCTTCGGAGATGCAAGGGCTCAGCATCCCTGGAGAAACAGAACGGTTCTGGAGCACTTGGCCCACAAACTACAGCTCCCTGCAACTGGTAATTTATGAATACTCCCTGTGGCTTCCCTCTACCATAGAGAAACACTTTCCAGGCATTTCATAAATCCAGCCCAGTGAGTGCAAGCCCAGGCCACACACTGTTAGGTAAATACAGATTCCAAAAAGTCCCATGTCTGTGAACGACGCCAGGCAAGATCAAACCGCCATTCGCCTCTTCCTAGCACAATTAGGTTTTTGCACTCCTGGGAGGGGCAGGGGACTGTCTGGAGATGCATCTCCACTCTGATTTTCATTGCTTTCTTCTGAACGCCCTCACAAGAAGCAGCCACTGCCTGTGAGAAACAACATTTACTCACGCAAGTCATGGCTACCTCTGGCCATCCCTCTCTCTACTGAAACTTTCTTCTTCCAAGGCTTGAGGACAAGGAAACAGAAGCTGAGCAAGCACAGCTATAAATCACAGCAAATAATTCAAATTCCTAATTCACAGAAAAAAGCTGGTAAGAATCACAGCAGCTTTACTCTGCTGCTACTTGAGAAACCCCAAGACACTCGTACAATGAACTGTTTCTAACTTTCAAGTGGTCCTCTCGCCATGAGACATCCAGCAGATATTTTCCATAGTTCCCCTCTAACTTCCAGCTTCAGTCCCCGTCACATCTATAAATGAGCCATATTGCAAACTGTTGTTTTCCCTCCAAAATATATATATTCTTAGTTACTGTTGACACTTATGAACGGTAAGTGAAAGAAGTTATTCAACTAAAAGATCTCAACACAGCCTCATATATGAATCACAATAAATAGTAAATTTAATCTCACTGAGGAATATAACAATTGCACCAGAGCTCCCTATTGAACTAAAATCAGACACTCCACCATTTACGTTTAGGTTGAAAATATTAAAAACTATTAAGAACTGAAATGAAAGTTTATGTTCACTAACAGAAAGCAGAATTTAGTATGTCATCCAGCACTCAAGCTTTTCAGTGTCATCATTTTACTATGACAGCCATTAGGAACTGCCTAAAANNATTTAGTAACGACTGAAGGACTTTGTACCTCCACAAGCAGCATCCCAGCAGTGTTCAAGCCAGGCACACACTAATCAACACCAGGATTTTATCCCACCCCATCCCACCAGAAGGTGGGATCATATTTGCGGCGTGGCTTTTTGCTTGGCTCGATGCCGAGGGGCAGGCAGCTTACACCCATTTGTGCATGGATGTCTATCCCTTCCCTTCCCAAAATGGTGTGCTGTAGTCACTCATCACAGGAGCAACTGCACCTCGTCAGAGCAAACGTCCCACCTCACCACTGAGTCTCCACGCAGCCAACGCGCGGCTTTGGGCCACGCGTGCACCCCGCTTCTCAGCACCCTCCTGGTCGTGTTCGCCGACCTCCTTGCCCAGAGGTGCTCCCCGTATGCAGCAGGACCAGACCATCCCTTCCAAGAACTTCCTCCTCACCTCGACATTTTTAACACCACCCCACTGTGTACCCAGTGCACAAAGGACCACCTCCCTTCGGGTTGGTTTGGGTTTTTTTAACTTCTCTCCTTGGTAGATTAACCTGATGAGTATCAATTCTCTCATCAGTAGATACAGTGAACAACATCAAAGTGTACCATGTATTCAAATATTTGCATACTCTTATATCCAAATGTTCCATATATTCTTATATTCAAATGTCCAAGGCACTTCACCAGGTCTGAATTTGTCTGTTTTGTTCTTTTTCCTGGGCTACTGCGGACAGCACTGTAACGCAAATTCCTTAAATAAAAACACCACATCAACCCCACTTTTTCCTTTCTAAATACATTCAGTTTCAAAAAATGTGTCATTCTGTTTTTAAACACAGTCTCAAATTTTTATAAGGTCAGTTTAGCAAATTTAGCAAAACCAGTCTTGCTACATCAGGCAACTTTCCCTTAAAGTATAAAATACACATCTGAAATTGAAAGGATATTGGATGCAAATACATCAGTTCTAACACTGTGTATGAAGCTCATTAAGTAAGACTCTCCTTTGTGTGGTTCTTAATTTTTTTTTTTTTTTTTACTTCCTCCTGTCTGATAGTTGGACTGCTCCCATTTCTTATTTTGCCCAAACTGATTCAATCAGAAAGCTACAATACAGTAATTTCACCAGTAATTAAAAGCATAAAGCAGACGTTTTTGGGAACATCACAGCATTAAGCTTTACATATTGGTTACAAAGGAAGAAAAATCACATGCACACTAATTTCTGGTGTCCTATATGTTAAGATTCATAGTATAAGAGAAAATTATTGATATAAAAAAACCAAGGCAAGTATCCTGAAAAGTCTGTTCTGATACATACTAGTAAAGAAAATACGCATCAGGAATATCTTCTGACAAGTCTCTGTTAAAGCTGTATCTTTCTTCATTTACAGGTCATTAAAAAATTGCCACTGAGATGATTAAATCCGAGTTCTGATTTCTCATCAGCAACACGGCCAGCGATGCAAGCCTAACCCTGCTCTGGACTCGCCTGCAGTCCCGGGTCCGGAGCACTTTCCACCCGCCCTTTGGAAAAAGCGACCTTCCTGACCTGCTTACTGGTGCTGCACCACGGTCCTCTCCTTTATCCTTCTCCCTTTGCCTGGGAGCACACTACCTTCCTCTTCAATTTAGAGCACTCTTGAATAACACATATAGGACCCATTAAACCCCCTACATATGACCTGTCAAGTGGAGGACAGGCAATAAACTGTATAACATGCATCTTTTGTTGCTTTCACCCAACATGATGTTTTATTCCACGTTTAAGCCTCACGTGTCCCTTGAAGGGCACTTTGTACCCAACACATGCTGTGGTAAATACCGGTTCAGAAAGAGAAGCAAGCTGGTGCTCAAGAGCATGAGAAGTTCCATGAAGTTGATTCAGTACCAAAACAAAACCAGAGCGAGTAGCTGAGGTGAGGCCTAATAAAAGCACAGCTCTTGCTGTCATGGAAACCCAACTGCTGTCACTCCAAAAAGTGTCACTGCACACGTGCACAGTATTTTTAGAGAAAAGAAATCTGGCACAGTAGCCAGAGCACCAAAACAGCTAGCCTACAAAAATATATTTGTTCACGGCATTCCTTTAACGTTACACAGTTTCTTAGAAGGAGAAATAAAATTACACTGGGAAGCAATCTTCATATCAAAGACTGGCAAATGCCCTTCAAACAGTTTTGACATTTGCAACCCCGAAAGAAACAGAAAACAAATACAAAAGACAGAATGGGCCCCAGCCCTTTCGTTTTTGCTGCAGGGACTTGTCAGCAAAGACGCAATGGGAAAGCAGCACCCCTGGGAACAGCACTGCCCCGGGAGCGGGCGCAGGCAGGGACCCTGCTACACTGGCACCGAGAAATGCTGGGGCTGCTGCCTGGCAAAAAAAGCCACGGCAAAGGGACGTTGGCCCGAGCCACGGGAGGCTCAGCGTTGTGTCCAGCTGCTTCGCGGAGCTGCACCCCAACGCGCACAGCAGAAGCTGCTAGCAAAAAGCTGCTCTTTCTAGGACAGCGGGAGGTTGGTCGCACCACAACCTTTCCCTCTCATTTCATAGTTTATTAATAAACGGACCTACTGCTGTGGTCTCTCAAATACAGCTCAACAGGCAATCAACAGACCCCACGCCTCTCCTGACAGCACGCAGTTTTGTCAAATTACTCAATAAGGCAAAGCTGCCACCCTGAACTGAGATACACAGAGCTATACAGAGCTGGGGAACAAATCCTGCCACTTCGACAGCTTACAAGAGAAATGCAGACATCTCTGTTACATTCCTTTCATTTACAAAATGCAGAGGATCTGCTAAGCATCCTCCTCCGCCGCACACCTTTGATCTTCCTGCACAGAGAACAGAACAGCCTTTTCCCTTCCCAGCACAAAAAACCCACCTTCAGATTAAAGGCTAGATGGTGGCAAAATAGTAGATCCACAGCAGAAACCATCACTTCCCGGGAGAGGGCAACAGGTACAGGCTGTCCAGTGCCAGGTCCAGCGAGACCCTTCCTGCCCACTGCAACTGGCACCAGTTTCGTTACCAACAGTTACCAAGCACTGAGCGTGGACTTGAAAATGTAAATCAAGAAAACCAATAGCTCCTGCCATTCTTATTAATAACTGGCAAACACAACCTACCAAATTTGCCCATGAAATAGAAAGTCTTTAAGTAGGTAAGAGAATTCACAAAAACATTATATTTCCAGCATCCTTCAAAATAAATGCAACATTTGCATGTAACAAGCACAAAGTCAGCTAATACACTCCTAACACTCTAAAACGTGGTTTAAAGAGAAAACCATAGTTACAATATACCCTAGGGGGTAACTCCAGCAAACACACCGTCACTACATAACAGTCAGCAGTATTTTCAGTTGGAAAACACTCAACATTAAAATCTCTCTTTGCTGTGAACAATTTTTGCTAGGAAGAAATCAGGTATTTTCTCTGTCAAAAGAATCTTCTCGAGTACTTTCCTAATAGTTCAGTTCTCAACTCAACTGCTTACGATCTGCAGGGAGCAAAGCCACCATCGCCTCTCCAGCAGCTCTCCGGGCTGACACCCACTGCCCACGCCATAGCGCGGGCGGCTGCTCCGGCCATGGCTGTGCCAGTGGGAAGGTCCCCGGGTCCAGCCCCCACTGCTCGTCCCAAGCTCCCCCAATCCCACCCAGGACCACGCGCGCTCTCCCAGCACCTTACCGGGTTAGGTTCAACTCCCTGCTGACAAAATTTAGATCCTCCATCTATACCTTCCGTGGTTTTAAACTGAAAGAGGGTGGGTTTAGACTGGGTATAAGGAAGAAATCTTGTACAATGAGGGTGGTGAGGCCCTGGCCCAGGCTGCCCAGAGAAGCTGTGGCTGTCCCTTCCCTGGCAGTGATCAAAGTCAGGCTGAACGGGGCTTTGAGCAACCTGGTCTGTTGGAAAGTGTCCCTGCCCCTGGCCTGGGGGTTGGAGTCGATGACCTGTGAAGGTCCCTTCCAACCCAAACCATTCTGCAATTCAAGGAGTAACTCTGGAGAACAGCCGACTGATGATGTTTTACACAGATTTCCAAAGCAGCGAGTAAATCAGGCTAACAACCTCGCAGCGTGCAAGGAAGCAGTTGCTGCTCGCCCTTAGCAGCACGTGAAACCTACCCTAGAGTAAAACTCAGGCCACGTACAACTTCGGGTGTCCAAACCAAGACAACCTACCCTCGGGCACACAACAGCAGCTGCTCCTATAGAAACCTGCGTCATTTCTGTCACAACACCTCTTCAGGATGCAGATCTCCAGTACACAACACTTCAGGAGCTTCCTAGCAGCAAAAGCACCCTGTGCACAATTCCATTTTTTCAACTGCTCCTACATATTTTCCCCATTTTTAAGGTAAACTGTAGTGTTCTGGCTGGCCAGAGCTAAAAAATTGGTTTCGGGTTTTTTTAATGGTTTCAGCCTCGTGGGTCTGAGCCACCTGCATTCCTTCCTCCAGGCACAGGAGTCAGCCAAGCAATTTTAATGGGAATATTTTACAGCCTTACTTGCCATGAGCCCCTGCGCAGGGTCTGCGACTGAGCACGCTGCCACGGGGAGCTCACAGCACGTACCCACCTCCACGCAGTCACCGCAAAGCCACGGGTGAGAAACCACCCACCCCGTCCCCTCAGGCAGCAGCACACCGCTGCTCGTAGGACAAACTGCACTACAGACTGAGAAGCTGGAAACACTAATAGATTTTCACTTCAAAATCACCAATGCTGGAAATCCATGGTGATGCTGTAGGGGTTTTTGTTGCCTGTTCTCTTGAAGTCCTCGTGGTAGCAGCCCTGGCACCGTGCTGCTAGCAGGCGTGCTGCACAGCCTTCTCTCGCTACCAAGCAAAGCGGCCGACACATTTTTCCTGTGTTTTCGGATAACCAACACAGTCATCTGAGCTGTTTAGGAAGAAATCACTGCTTATTTGGTGCTTGCCTTACAGTAGCGTGAGCCCATCCTCTGCTGCAATGGGAGAACAACAAACCCCCTTCTCTAAGACCCCGCTCGTTGCCAGCGTGCTTCAGGGGCTACCTACCATCGGACCCAGCTGCCGAGGTCTGGAAAACCTGATTATTTTGCAAAACCCTCTGATGACAAAGCCTTTTTTTTTTTCCCCCGAGATATATCTCTTGAAGATTTTTTGTTTTGTAGCAGATTTCAACCCCTCCAATGCGCACAGACTGTCTACACTTGACAGAAGATCCCAGCTTCAGATAAAAAACACTGCTGGGGAAGTAACTACAACCTTGCAGAACCATTTACAGTCATCTTAACATGCCAGACAACTGGGAAATGGCAAAAAGACTGGCACAAAAGCAAGACATTGTCCTCAATAAATATTAACAAGCCTTTTTACACTGCCGTGGTTGGTACGAAACACCACACGCCAGTTGTTCCAGCAGTAAATCCTGTCTCTAACCCACTCTCACCTGCAGAGCCATTAACACAGCTCCACCATCCAGATTACAGCAGACCACTGCTCCGCCTGGGCGGCCGCTTTTCTGCCATCTCTTTTCATGCTTCAGCCTCTCATCTCAGCAATTTACCAGAAAGCTCTCCAAATCTAACTCCAATCCCACCACACAGCTCTAGCTTGCAAAAGAGATTTGAAATTCCTGCTTCAAACAAAATTTCCTAAAGATTTGTATATCCTGTGCTAACAGAAAACTATTAAAGAAGAAATACACTTTTTCCCCACCCTGTCCTAGGAGGGCAATCCTGACACCCAGGCTTGCTCTGTGCTGTAACACTGAAGCATTCGTCCCTCTCAGCTCTTCCAAGACAGAAAAGCATCAGTCTGAAAAGCTACGACTAACAAAGGATTTTCTATATACAGTATCTCAGAAAAAAATGTATCTGAACAGTGGTCAGAAAGTATACCAAGATAAAACCCAAAGACACCAATTGTTTAAAAAACATTAACAATTATCTCTCTAGATATTAGAATTGCTGTAACAAATACGCACATTGAGTTCAAACAAAAAAAACCACTAAATGCAAACAGAAAGAAATGCAGAGTCACAAGACTTCTACAACTCAGATTGAAAAAAAAAAAGCAGAGACTTGGTTTCTAATAAAGCTCCCACCTTACTGCAGAGGGTACTTTGAACAGATGTCTGAGCCATGCACAGCCTAAGAAGAAAGATGAATCCTACAGAGCTCCCCGAGTGCCCGGGGCTGCTCGCAGTGCTGGGCACCCTCAGCGCTGCCTGCGGAACAGCTCAGACCTCTCTGCCCACTCTCACCTCTCACGAAGAAGCGGGACCAAAAGCAGTCCACGAGAGGATCCCATGCCCATGCTGCCTGCTCTTAAGATAGCAATCTGAGGTATTCACCTGCAAGCTGATGATCCCATTCACTGCCACCTAAAAGGGCACAAGAAGTCGAGTCTGAAATTACCCACAGAAGGCTACTAATATAAATTTCAAGGCTCTGGAATCATATTAATAACACTGATCAGTGAAAATAAGAAATGCATCAGGTAACCACCTGACTGGTAGGAAAATATGAAAATTTAAAAGAAAGGAAAAAAACCCCTTATGTCATTCTGCAATGAAAGTTCCTTTTTCCCTAACAAAAGCAACTCGGCTTTCTTCATGAGCTTGCAAGTTCACTGTTTTACCTTAAAACTCCTTCCCATTCCTTTGCCCCAGCTCTGCATCTGCCACCTCTGCTCTCCCCTTGAAGTATTCCTTTCTTAGCTCCAGGTTGAGGGACACGTGCACGCTGCTGTGCCGCTCAGCTGCGCCACGGTTCTTAAAACAGGCTTTGAATTCCAAACAGATACTATGAACACATTTAGATTTTCAGAGAGGGTGAATGCCATTTGTACACACTCTTGGTTTTCTTTCTGATCACCTCCTTACTTTCCTTTTCAGTCATGTTATTATAAGCTACTACACTAGACATGATTCTTTTGGGGGTTATACAAGTTTTTTCATTCTTTCAAAGTCCCAGAACTAGGGGCAAACACAAAGTTTTGCTGCTAAAGAAATAAGCACCACAGAGTCTCTCAACAACAAGTCCCAAGTCCGCTGGATTTTGAAAGTCCTTGGAAAAGAGCTCTACTGCTGTGCAGAGGACAGGCCGGTCTTCAGTGCGGAAGGAGCCTGTGAGTCTGGCCGGCTAATCCCCACGGTCTCACACTGGGTAAAAGAAGCTGTTGCAAAAATATCAGCCAGTAGCCCCAACACAGATCCAGCTATCTTCTTCCCTTGCCCTCATCCCAATTAACTCCTTCTCCCTCGGAGCTCCCAGAAACAGGAACTCATGCCCTAGGTCTGCATTCAGAATCTGACTGGTCCAAACACCACCAAAGGGTCCTCCTGGCTGCTGCAAGCTGTCAAGAGCACCACGAACAAAAGTTTTCCACCCTCGCAGCTGTCTGTGTGCAGCCTGTGGCCAGAACCAATGCTGCTCCCTGTCTGCCTTAAGTCTCACCCCAGAGAAAACTGACCTGCAATGCCTTGGTTAAGATGCTGCAATTTCTTCACTACAGCAGGACTCGGGATTTTTTGGTTGAGAAGGCAGGAGCTGCTTAACACCAGTCTTGTATCCACGATGCAACGCTCGTCTCTGTTCACGGCTGATCAAACGCTGCACGAGCACAGCTTGGGTCTGCTTCTGGTGCTGCTGCCCTGCGAGGCTCCCCAGAGAAGGGGAAGCTGGAGGTATTGGCCTGGTCCTGCTGCCCGCGTTTTCTGACCCCTGCGAGGCCGTCAGCAAACTCAAGAGACAAAGGGAACTCTGGTCACTGCAAATAACCTCCCACCAGTGGGAACAGAGCATCCGTTTCCCGGAAAGGGTAGCAGAGGCTGGTTCCTTGCCTAGCCCAAGGCACGCCAGGGCAGGAATACCATCATGCTCTGGAACACCTCCAAGAAACAGGCATTAAGGAGGGAGTAGCAGCGCACACGTTGAAGATAACCGATCAATAGCTACACAGTTATCATGAAATCATCATGGTGTGGCAACTGAAAAGAACACCTCCAGCTAGTGCCCGAAATTTTCTTCTGGAAAGCAGAGTCCAAATTGTTTTTAAAAAGGAGCTTGATATGCTAATATATGAGGTAGAGAGGGGTAACTACTGGAGACAAAATATTAAACTTGTGGTAGGACTTCTTGGGCATCCAGCTTGCCCGTATCTCTAAGGGAGGAGTGAAGGGCTTACGGCATTAGCTGAGCTCTGGCTGATCCTGGCAGAGCGAGTGTGAGCGTGTGTGCACACGCATGGCGGAGTGCCAGACAGAAACCTCTCGTTGTGCTTCCACCCTGTGATTATTTTTATTTTATTTTGAAAGAGATTTCCAAGGGTCTTTGTCTTTCTCTGAGTCCTAACCTGGACCAGAGCACGTATAACTCAGTCATCTAAAACAACTGCCATATTTGGGACTGAGGAAACTTTTCTTCTAGCATATACTGGTGACCTTGTTCCTCTGAAGCACTAGGCAAAATTACTTCACAGGATCGCTTGCAGGTTCTGTTCACAATTACCATTTCTGCAATATCCAGAGTACCAGGAACAGCCTCTTCCTCCAGTACATCACAGTGGTAGCTTCTGGACTTTAACTATGGGTAGAAACTTGGAAGAAGCTATTGCTGTGAGACTGCTGCGAATGCAGAGAATGCTGTAATTCATGCTGAACACGGACTCTAGGCTTAGCCAACCCATGGACCTCTCTGGATGTAACACTGACGGAGCAGTCGGTTGTTCTCCGGCACGAGTCAATGTTCCTGCTGGGCAGCAAGGCAGCAACAGCTCCTGCCAGCTTGGAAGAAGACAACCCAACCTTCACCAGCGCAGCTGCCACAGAGCAACCAATATCGGTTGGTCAACCCACACTTCTTGAACAAGATGCCCAAACGGATTGCAAGATTTTGACCCCAGTATTACTACATCTGCAATTCGGCGCATCACTCCACAGTGCAGACAATCAACTAGTAGAAGAACGTTGCCACAGAGTGTTCGCTGTGTTGGGTTTGGGTGTCAAAAACTGAGGACACACCAGCACAGGATTACTCTGAGGACATCAACGCTCAGCAGTCAGAGCTTCACTGCCAAAGAAGTCAGAGTATTAATCAGATTTGAGTGGGAAACCCAACACAAACCATCTCAGAAAGCTTCTATTTACTAAATGGAAATAGCACCGTGGACAAGCAGCTCCCAGACTCTGTCCCGGTGCTGCGAGAGCAGCACAGTGCCCTGGCACGAGGCAGGGTGCAGCTCAGATCTTTGGCAGCTCAGTGATGAAGCAGGTTCCCTCCTGCCAGTCCAGTTACGGGCTCCCGTTCAAGTCAGTCGTGACTAAGACCCATCTATATTAAAGCAAATGACCAGCCTCGGAAACATTTCGTGTCTTCACTGAAATAAACCCTGCATTCACACATTCTTCATTTACAGTTTATTTTTGCAGGGCAGGAAAAAAAGCAGCCATACTGACAAATCAGACTTGGAATTTCCACTTCAAGTCACAGAAGATCCCAAATCACATCCCTGATGGGGAAACCAGCCGAGTCCTCTGGCACAAGCATACAGGCAGACACACGTCGGTCACAGGCACCAGCTCCCACCACTCCTGTCTCAACCTTTGCCACTTCCACACTTGCTGAAGAGATCCTTCTCTGTTTGCTCAGCTGCAGTCCTTGTTGGCAGGATCAGCAGGGATCAGGCCACGGGAATAGGCCAGAGAGTAAATTCTTGTTCTCAGCCCTGAGGAAGTCTAACACTGATGCACAGTGGCGAAGCTTAACCTGTAGGAAGTGAATTTGGCCACGACTCAGGCATAATCAGCCAGGCAGACAAGCTCCAGGATGCTACTCCAACTCTTCTCAAAAATAATTAATTAGAAATATATTTTAAAATAGATATTGCATTTCCCAGAGAACACTGGCAAGCTTGTTCAGATATCCAACCCGTGCCTCCAGCGCAGCAGGAACTCAACTGCCAAGCTACTGCCGAAAGCAGCACACCTTCAAACTTTCACATCCAATCCTTTCTTCCAGTAGCAGTCCCAGCTCATTCACAACTCCTTCGCATAAACTTGCATACATACTTACACCATACAGTCACACTTTCTAGTTACAACAGTTGGGCTACATCAGATCAGAAAGGCAAGAGCTGACCTCTACTTTTCCCCAAATCAGTAAGGAAATCAGCTTTAAAAGCAAACATCCAAACACCCCAGTTTCCACACGCTGACTGTTCCCTCTACCCCAAGGCAAAAAGTACCTTGAAGCAAGCACAAAACTCCGTGTTTATCCTCGGCTCTGGGCCGCCACTCCTGGCCAGCCCTACGTGAAGCATTTCTCATCATCCTCCCCCTTCCCACCCTCTGCCCATCCATGTTCCTGAGTGGGACAGGAGGAAAGAAGAGGACATCAAAGGTAGGGTGAGGTTTCCAGTGTTTGGCATGAGACCAGGCCCTGAACTGACACTGTTCAGGAGGAAAACTGGTCTTTACAGGAAAACTCGGACATGGTCCCATCACTCCCCAGAAGGGATTTCCAAATGCAATGCTTTTATCTTAGTCCATAACCCCTCCCAGGTCAAAGCAACACAGCCGTATGTTTTTGAAGGAAACCGTTTTATCTCTGTCCACAATCCTCTTCAAAGTACAAACACTTTGCTCTCTGGTCCAAAAGCAAAGCAACGGCTAACTCAGTTCAGAGAACCGCTTCCAGAGAATCAGGTCCAAAGCAAACCGCAAAACCTTTCTGGCCCACAGAAAAAAAATAAGCCTAGACAAAAAAAAATTATAAAAGGACCGACTCCCTTTTGGCTCAGCTCTGTGTGCTCCCAACAGCTGTCCTCCTTACGCCACACGGCATCTCCTGAAGCACCTCAGAAAGATCAGATCAATTATTCAAAACACAGACTAATTCCTGGCGCTTGGACTCTTTGTTCGCTCCAGGATCAGCGCAAGCTGTCTGCTTCCTGGAGGGGTTGCTCTGCCTCCAGTAAAGGGCAAACACAAAGGCTTCGATTTGCAGAAGAGGAAACCAATTTAGCAGCTAATAAATACGCAATTTGTGCAATATACATACTCTCCGTCTCCCTTGATGCTCATACAAAAGTTAATGGGCCATACCCTGCTAAAGACAAAGTTATTGCACGTGTTCCCGTGAGCAGCAGTTTAGCTCGTTTGCAAGCAGAACTGGGAGGGAGACGGGGAGTGGAGGCCTGGCAACACCACGTTGTATTTCCTCACAAACAGCAATAGCAGAGATCCCTCCACGGAGGGCTACAGCCTGAGGAGTCAAGGTCACACATTTTGGAAGATGCTCTGCAGCACCACGTGACAGTCCTGACGCAAATCCAGGCCAACGGGATCTCACCCGCCCTGCGCAGGGTCTGTGCAGGCATCCAACAGGCAGGGCAGAGATCTCCACAGGGACCTCTGCTCACCAACAGCCCAATCTCCTTCAAAAATTCACAGACCCCGCGCCCAGGAACGTAAATAAACCTACTCTGACGGGCAATACACTGCCATAATAATAGCACTGCCATTGCAACTGAAGGCAGCATCGTCAGGGTTAGATCCTGCTGTAGTACCACCGCAGCCGTGACACAGCTCTGCTCCGCTCCCTGCCCCACCGTGCTCCTGCCTGCCTCAGGGCTCTTACTCTTGGAGTTTTGAAGCAAAGTTGCCCTGGGACAGATTTGGATCAGAGGCAATGTGGCTTCAACCAAAGCTATAATTTATTTGTATTTCAAAAGTCGTACCTGCGCCTTCCAGCTAACCATGGGGAGGCACAAACACGCTGCAGCTGCACGAACTGCAGAACTTACCTCAAAGCAACAGGCACCTAAGTAGACCAAGAAATGCACATCAAGGGTATCTTTAATATCTAAAGCCTCCCCTCAAACAAAAGGAGTCCCAACAAGATTGCAGACGCCCACAACAGAGAGCTTCACCTAACTTCAAATAAAGCAGAGTGAAAAGTTTAAAACTGAAGTCAGGAACGCAGCCTGCCCAGAATGCCGTCTCCTGAACTCAGATGCTCAGGCCGACAAGAAGCTTCCATGCCACGGCCAAGGCACGCTCAAACACTGAAAGAGAGCAAGTTTTCAATTCTCCCCTTCCCTCCTTATTGACGTTTCCAAACGTATCTGGCTGCCAAAGTTCATCAGTCTTCTCTTACATCCTTTGGTTTAAAATGTATCCCTCCTGTCCTCTGGGTGCGCTGAGTTCACCATGTTAAATCAGACAAATTAGTTCAAGTCTGCCCCACTGCAAATCTCCCTGCAGCCTACCCTTTCCTTCAACTTCAAGAAGCATCTCGGAAAAAAGACCAATCCAGTCAGGCACAGTTCTAAGAGGTAAAAACACCGGGACTAAAGGCAGGCAGGAAGCTAATTAGCTCCAACACGGTGCTCTTCCAACTCGTACACCATCGTACACCACAGCGCCGATTTCGTACGCTTGCTGCTTGCCAGCGCAATGCAGCTGTGGAAATTTGCTTGATCCCTGACAAGGAAAAACACACACACACACACAAAAAAAACAAACAGAAAAATACCAGTCAGATGAACTAATCAAGCCCACCGTCCACACGAACGAGGCACCCAGGAAAGACAGAGCTGGGGAGGCTGCACAAATGCTTTTGGCAGCGAGGCAGCCTGGCAGCAGAGCGGCTCCTGGGTGAGCCAGGAGCATCAGGCTGTCCCGCGCACGGCGCGCACCTCTGCCCTGCCAGCAACGCCAGCTATGAGGGCTGTCTGGGTGAGACGCTGACACGGTGTCACCACCCGCCGGGAGCCTGCGAGGGGACCTGCTTCCAGACGCGAGCAACTGACTTCAGCTGAGATCAGTTCAGTGGGCACAGGATTTCGGATAAGCGTACGCCCAGCGCACGGTACAGGCACGGTTTGACAAGTGATGGAGCCTGCCTCTGGAAGGTGGGCTTCCTCCCTCCTGCCACCCCCGGCAGCATCGCCCTGCCCCGCGCTGGCACTGCAGCTCGGGGAGCTCTGCCCGCTGAGGAGAAGGCCAGCTCCTGAGCCGGGCTGGTCACAGGGCAAAGGGACCCACACGGCCTCAACAAGGGAGACACCAACAAGGTGAGCAGACAGAGGGGCTGTGTATGCTAAAGGCGTACATATATATGCTAAAGGCGTACATATATATGCTAAAGGT
>Ga0065711_1037791_pt1 | contig 19462 bp, 4 predicted proteins | sample Hoacrofraction12_FD_59098 | JGI IMG/M metagenome (GOLD analysis project Ga0065711, IMG submission 59098) | Hoatzin crop microbial communities from Cojedes, Venezuela - Epithelial fraction 12 v2 (version 2) | ecosystem: Host-associated > Birds > Digestive system > Esophagus > Crop | place...
TCTCTTCTCTTCTCTTCTCTTCTCTTCTCCTCTCCTCTCCTCTCCTCTCCTCTCCTCTCCTCTCCTCTCCTCTCTTCTCCTCTCTTCTCCTCTCTTCTCTCCTCTTCCTCTCCTCTTCCTCTTCTCTTCCTCTCCTCTTCCTCTTCTCTTCCTCTTCCTCTCCTCTTCCTCTCCTCTTCCTCTCCTCTTCCTCTTCTCTTCCTCTTCTCCTCTCCCCTGGTCTCCCCCGCCGGGGCGGGGCTGGGTGGGCAGAGGACCCACCTTTCTGCCCATCCCCACTCTGTCACCACCACGTCCCTGTGAGCCCGTGTGTGCGCTCGGGGTGTTCGGGGGGTGTGTGTCCGTCTGTGTGCCCGTGTCCGTCTGTCTTCGTGTGTGCCCCTGCCCCTGCCCACCCATCGCCACAGCACGTCCCTGCCCGGGCTGCCGCCCCTGCAGAGCGCACCTCGGCTGCGTGCGGAGTGCGGCACAGGAGCCATCACCAGTTACCGCTTTGGGTGGTGCTGTGTTTGTGCAGGTAAGAGGACATTTTTGGGTTTACAAGCCTGGCACCAGGGGCACTGTGACTCTGGGCACAACTTTGGTTTTGTTCGTTTCTTTTCCTTTTTCCCTTGTGCAAGGAGGCAGCTCAAGTTTTTTTTAAAGGACGCAGACATGCAGGAACAAGATCTGTTTTTTAAAAAGAAAATCCAGAAGGAACTGTTTTACATTGTTCTTAAGCTGGATTTGTTAACTTTTTCTATAGTCAGCAAAGTTTTCAGACCTCAGTCTGCTAGGTGAGTCTCTCTTCTGGACTTAGGTCTGGTACAGCCCTGGAGTTGTGATTAGCGGATGCAGAGTGCCTTCCTCGCAGATGATAAAGCGGAGACTGAGGGATGCGTAATGCCTTCACTGAGGAAAGCCATTGAAAAAATTCAGAGCTGACAGGAGCTTTAGAGATGTCATGATTACATTGTAAATACTGTTTTTAGGTTTGGTTCTCCTAATCATATATACCTTGGGATTTTGATGACCTGACACCTTCTTGTGTTCTGTCTGACACTTCAGTTTCTATCAGTATGTGGGAGTACCATGCCGTGGTAACAGGTTAATGTTTTCTTCAGTTTGTATTTATTACAAACATGTTATGCATCACTTTCTAGCTGTAGCCTCCAAACCTTCCTCTAAGCTGCTTAATTCAGCAGTTCCTTCACTTCTGTATTTTTACATAGCTAGTGTTCTTAAAAAAGTGTACTGACTGCTCCGCAGCTGACACTTCACGGGCATTAGTATGCACGTGGTGCTGTGCCTGTTTGCACGTATTTTGATTAAGACCTTAAAATAACACAGCCCATCTGCGCAGTGTGGACACTAATGGAATCATTCTCAGGAAGATGCACCTGCAAAATCTGTGTAACTCTGTGCTTAATTCCCACCCAGGACTGCTCTAGGTGCATGCCTGAATCTCCTCTTTTTCTTTTACAAATTCTTGTTTAGACATCTCATTTGGGAGAGTTTATATAAATACCGAAAAATAAATACTAATTGAAAATATAGTAGAGGCAGTTTCTCAAATAGGTCCGGCGGGCAATTGCAAGGTTTATTCCACTTCAAAAGTTCTTTGACTTCTTTCTGTTTTTTTTAAGAGTAAACATTTAGTAGCTTTTAATGAAGTTTCAGTCTTTCTACCAACTGTCGTGCATATTTCCCAGCGCAATGCTGCTGTTCTGAATATACAAAGACCATGCTCTTTGTCTGTGGTTGGGAAGGTGCTCTGAAGTAACATCCAGTAAGACATATTAAGTACATGAAGATAGACTTTACATCAGTGAAATGTTTATGGAATATTATTCAAAAGAAGGTTCTGTGTATGTATTGCAGATTCACTGTGGGTCTTCAATAAGTGTGTTGTGCTTCTGTGGTTTCTAGTAAAAGGTGATCTACTGTTTTGGGATCCTTTCTGGTAAAATTGAGGCTCGGAGAAGTGAAGAGCGTTATTCTAAACTTAGTAATGGGCAGCCTGCCAACTGATGAACATAGTCTGATTTTGGGTGGAATTATTCCAGGTAACTTGCAGAAGGGCGGTCCTCAACACATTGCAAAGTGAAGGGAAGAAGCAAGGTCTTCTGACTTCCAGAACAGCAGGTAATGGCGCCACTGTCTCCTGGGATCAGTATGGGGCCAAATCTTTCTTTTTGTACCAGTGCAAATGTATTCTCTCTAGTTTGAGTGATTATGTCTCAAATTCCAGTGAGACCAAAGCCATGAATGAGAAGATGCTTTGGGCTGGAACAGTACATATGGTGGAAGACTTATTGTGGGGGAAGTATCGGTATGACTCACAAGAATGACTTCTATGGTGGAAGAACAAAGTCCCCAGTGGGGACAGAACAGAGGAAGAATTAAGTGGAAGAATTAGTTTCTGTGGTCTGTGGGAAGTTATTCTGAGCTCAGAGACCCAGACAATGTGTGGGTGAGCAAGTCTGTAACACCTATACATACACAGAAGTCTTTTCTTACTTCTGCTGACATTTCATACAGTTTTAGTGCAAACCTCTTTGCTACATGCTGGAGCCAGCTTTTGATTCTGGAGATTATGATACTGAAAATAATAGGAATAAAAGTAGGCTTTTGTGTCCAGCATGTGATAACTTTCTTTCTAAAATACTTTTCTGAGATTTCCTCGGTAATTCTGTTGGCTTCAAAGGATATTTCAATTTGTCATACTGTAACACTTTCTTCTAAAAATTTTCAAATCTGTTTTGATTAATCACTGCTGAGTGATTGCAATTCTTCCTTTTTAAAAACCATTCTTAAGCTCTTCCCCTTTCTCATAATGAGGATCAAAACCTTTAAGAAGAAACTTGCATCATATCAACGTCTTTGGTGTAGCACCACGCCTCAATAATATGGGTGATACTGGGATATTTCCGCTATTCAGGTAATGCCAAATTCCCCAGTCTTTCTTAGATAAATTTTAATGTCTCCCATGATGCTAAAATATCCCCTTCCAGCCTTTCCAACTCTGTTTTCCCTAGCGAGGAAGATGGGGCAGTGCTCTGCACTAGCTCATTAGAGAGGAGCCGTTCCTGCAGGTCTTTCTGTGGCCAAATGAGTCCAAAAACAGGAATGTTTGGTCCTTATGGGATATTGCTCACTTCGTATTAGGCACTGCCAGCGGTTACAAGGATGTTTTGGAACTTCAGAGCTCAAATTTTGGGAATGAGGAAACAGGGAGATGGCATCTACAGAAATCACTAAACTGTAACTGAGAAACTGGCAACATAGTTTGAAATTCTTGTAGAGAATATATGTAGAACAGGAAAAAAGCAGGAAAATGAACATATCAGAAACTGTCTAGTTGTATTTCGCCACAAGCTCACTCTGCTAATTTCCTCCATCATATGCTTCATTTTAGTTGGTGTTTTCCTAATGGCTTGTTCCACTTGCTGCTCAAGGTTTTGTGATCCCCTCCAACAGAAGTCACATCAGACTTCTGAAGCTAGCACGAGAAAAGCTCAGCTGAGATGACTCTGTCCCAGCTCAGTTAGCAGAGCCAAGAACAGACATATATTTTTCAGAGAGAGAAGCTTCTGCAAATGTCTCCCATTGTGCTTTTGGGGGACTTTCGTGTCTTAAGACTTTAAGTGGTCTGCTCAAGCTGCACTCTGACTTACTTTCTCCTTGGCAAGCGAGTATGAGATCTTGTCAGGTAGTAAATCATAACATTTATTTTACATTTTTTGGTTTAAAATTTTGTTTAAAAAGCACTGCTAGGTTTTGGGGTGTTTTACAGGGGAGAGAAGGTGTTAGTCTTAATGTTCTTGGTTTATGAATTGCACAAGGGTCATTAAATTACAGGTGAAGGTAAGGAGTTTTGCCTTAACATTACAGAGAAAAAGCCTGCTGGACTGAAGTCAGGGGCCACGGACAGAGGATGCTCTGGCAGATGAGCTGCACAACCTTTAGCGAATCACTGAATCTGTGCAAGTCAGTTCTTCCACCTATCAATGACAGGGTGGATTAAATTACTCAGTTTTATTAATGGAATAATGTATTCTCTAATGACAGGCAACATTTCCAGAATTCGAGTTGCCAGGAGAGACTAGCAGAATCCAATTTTGGCGATGTATGGAATGACTTGTCCTCTAACATCTTTCTCCCCTTCTGTCCTGGAGCATGTCACTCGTGAAAAAATCTGTACACAGCTGTTTTATGTGTGGGAATGAGGCCCTGAGAACCTAGATTTAACCCCGGCATGACTCTGAAGCCACGTAGAGTAAGGAAACTGCAGGATGGGGCAGTCAGGCACTTCTTTTTTGTGTCCAAGACATTCATGAAGCTACCTTAATGAGCTTCCAGCCCACTTCCATGACTCTTACAGTGTGTCTGTACTCCATTTATTGAGAAATGTGAACAAAAATGACATGATCTTCTATTCAGAGCTAGTAACGCAACACTGAGAACGCCACAACCCTTGTTTTCCATCTCGGGACTTTTCCTTTCCTTCATATGATCTCCTCTGCACTTGCTGGTGCTGGCTGCCATGAAGGCTGTGACCAGCAATTACAAACCCCAAGCTGGCATACCCAGTGGCCGTGGGCGTGGGGGAGAGTGTGCACAGATTTCTTCTCCCTGCGCTACTCCTGATGTCCAGCTCCACTGGCTAGGCTGAAAGATTTTATCGTGTGAATATGATTTGCATAACAGGACTGACAGTTCTGGTTGAGGGAAAAGTTGCCTGTTCATTTCTGGTCTGAGTATGAGGGTGAGAGGAGTCGGACAGTATTTGTTCTTCAGCACCACTAAAAGGTCTATGAAGATTAAATAGCTGATACTCCACCTAGCAAGGAAAACATATGCACGCATTATTATTGCCTAGAGAAAACTGTTGCAGAATTGGCAGTATGTGGGTAGATGGTGGGCTTATCACCTGCCAGGGACTTGTGGTATAGAGTAGAGATTTAATTCGGAGTAGGGAAAAAAAGAAACAACCCACTTCTATAATAAACATTATCGATGTACAACAGATAAGTTACTTCCTACTGGTTAGCGGAAAATTGATTTCACATCACAAATGATGCAAATAGTGAGATAGCTTCTATTTCCTTGTGCTATTAAAAACAACCTAAAAAAGAGAGTTGCTTTTCTTGGGAGACTGAAGATAGGCTGGGCTGCCATTCTTTATTATATTGATGATTTCACGGCAAATACCTGGTATCTTTGTGTACAGTGACAAACTAGAGCTGGAGATTTCTGGAAGTATTTTGCCTTTGAAAGGTTTTTTGCTGTAAACCAGTATGAATACTCTTTAAAAATTTCCCATTTCTTCCCTAGTATGGAGGAAATTTAGAAATAAAGATAGGGCAGGTGCCCATGAGCCCTGATGCTTGCCTGCAAATTCTCGTGCTACAGAAATAGCGAAGCAGCCTGTCCTGAGAGCCCACCGAGGAGTCACAAATCCCATACCAGGGTGGATGTACCTGCAGAGCTGGGCAAAAAGTGCAAAACCTAGAGCTGATCTGGTTACATGCCACAAAACTTCTCCAAGCTGTGTTAGCCTTGACAATTCATTAGGAAGGAAAGAAATTGAGTTATGGGTCATATTTTGCAAGTGCTGTCAGTCCTGATTATGCAGTTCTCTGGATTTCCTTTGCTCAGGGAGTACCGCTATCGCAGAGCTTATCTACTATGCAGTAGACGTAAGCTATCTTTCCCCAGCTTATCAGAATCTATTTACTTTGCATTGATTCAGTTCCTTAGAAATTAATCTTTGATTCTTTGCAAAATAGAAGGATCCCTTGAGTTCGGTTTAAGCAACTTGATTTGATTATTGTTATGTCCTGAACATTGATTCTTAAGTGATTTTAATAAGGGTTTCCAAAACTGCCGTATTTCACATCATACTTGAGGAGAAGTTTAAACCGTTGACCATTTTAATATTTTTGGAGTCGTGCTCTTTGTTCTAAGCTTAGCCAATGTTTGGATGTGGTTTGACTGCTTATTACCCAAGTGCAATTTTTGCAGTGCTGTTTACTTAACCGCATTGAATTATGTGCCTATTGGCAGCATCCAGGTACTTCTTTCCAGAGAAACCAGGTTTATATTGATTGTCATAAGAAGAATTGTTCTGCATATCAATTGCAAATGTCTTATTTGAGCTGGAAAGTTTAGAGCTGGAGGTACCAAGGGGATTTCTGTTGGTTCCGCATTTAGTATAAAACTAATTACCACTTGTATGACAGAACCTCAGTAATTCTAATTTCATCAGCCAATAAATGCTACAAATAACCTGCATGGACTGTCTTGCTTCCTGCTGCAGTTCTTAGAAACTAAACAACAGCTGGTACCCATGTCAAAGCACTTCTTGTAGTGGGCATCCCTGCATCTCTTTATCCATTTCAGCGGTAGGACACAGCTTTTGCTCCACAGTAAGTGAAATACCCTAGTGATATGATAAGGTATGTGTGGTTTTCAGTCCATTGCAGTACTTGATAAGACAAAGGTGCTCAGTGCTGATCTCCACAAATTATACCAGAAAATCTTCAACAAACCCCATTGACTAGATCTAGACGGGGTGGTCAGGCGCAGTGGTTTTAACTCCTGGCTGGGAAATTAATTTGGTCCTTGCTAAGAGGCAGCAAGGCATAGCCCTTCTGTAGCACCTGAAATTCATCTGGTCCTGTGTGAGTACTGGCAAAGTTCAAATCTGCCTCGTTTATAAGATCCGCTGCATCACAGCCCAGGATGCTCTCTGTCTGAACATGGGACCTGACGATCTAGTTCTGCACAGCCAGTGACTTCACATTCCTGCAGCAGGAAGAAAAAAAAAATCATTCCTTTTGTAAAGGACCACACTTTAACACAGCTAATAAAACTGTTCAACTGCTCTGGGAGGCTGGGGCAGGAGTGAAATGCTCATTCCTAATTGATCGGTTGACAGCCTTTGTTCAAGTCCGACGTTTCATAAGCCATCTTGTCTTTGAGTTCATTCAAACTAATTTCCCCTCTCCTGCTTTTCTGTTTAATTATGATACTGCCTCTAGAGTATGTCTAAGAGTGGTTTTTATGTTTTCTGGAGGATTTTCTTAATTATATGTGTAAGTACTTTTATGATTGATACCTGAAATTAGAACAGTTTACAGTTGGGCTTATTTTAGCTTCTTTCTTTGCCATCCCTTGGGTTTATTAGTGAGGGCATTTTCTGTTCTTTTTTTATTCAAGTTATTTGGGCATTTCTGAGTACTTTCTTCTTTCTTTTTTATTCACTGTTCTGTCTTTTTTACTGCCTTCTTCAACTTTTTTGTTCTTTTTTAGGAGATATCTCTGTTGTCGTGTTTTCTTCCCTTAGCATCTTTTTCACTTCCCTTAGCAGCCATTCCCAGACTATGCGCCATGACCCCAGGAAGGCTGTGGCAGTTATGAGTGGGCTATAAAATTAAGTTGCTCATTTTAGATGTGATGATACAGGGAAGTTGGAGAAATGCTACTTTCCAGGATACCATCTGGTTGAGCTGTATATTAACACAAAGAGAGATCACTTTTCCTTTAGCAGTTTCTGAGGTAAGACTGGTAACAACACACAGCAAAACAGATAAAGCATGAAGTACCCTTACGCCAGATTTCACTGGTATGATAAACAACTTTAAACTATTTACTCTTCAATTTCTCCTCATTTCTGTGTCTGTTTTTGCTCCCTGTCTCTCTTCCAGAAAGTATTTTTGAATGTAATAACCCATAAGTCAGGTCCAAGCCAGCCGAGGAAGACACAGAGGGAGCTCACAGGTACAAAGAGTTTTGGGGAGTCTGTCCCCCTAGTTGAAGGAGTTGCTGGCAGCTTTGTAGGTCTTCAGGATTCATAAGGAAAAAAAAAAATAAAGCAAGGGAAAAACACACCAGAAATAATCAGGTACAATTCTGTGTTAATCAGTGTCACTTCTTCCCTTAGCTGTATGCCTTCATCTTTCTCTTCATTAATGACTTATAGATTCATTATATCATGGGCTGAATTCCCTTAAATAATTGCCGTGGCACTTGACATGGATGAACATAGCCCTGGAGCAATGGCTGTGCCACTCATTTGTGTGGCATTTAACCTTTCTTGGGTCTGTAGAGAGGTGCAGTATGTCTGGAGATGGGCCCTTTCTGCCCAAGATGTCATGATGGGTCACCTCACCTAGCTTTAGATGTCTGCTGGAGACTCTCCCGCTTAGCCAGACACCCCTCGCTGCCTTTAGATCTGGTGAAGAAAAATAGCAGGTTTTGCAGGATAATTCATCTGACCTGTTTGAAATGTATTACTCCCTCAAACTGTCTGTTCCTCTATACGGATTATGAAGGGCTGGTAGGTGGTTTACTCGGATATAGACAGTTACACTGTAAATCTCTGTATTTGGTCAGGTTAATCCATGTCATTTCAATAAGGCCTCAGTGCATTGCTCAGCAGAGTTAAGTAGCAGGACTGCATTTCCCACAGTCAGGCTGGGGGGAGCCGTGGCTGTTGACCGACATGCAGTGGCATCTCTCCCTCAATAAATTAGCACTGCAAGAAAAGTTTTGTATCGATTAAAACTAGTAGTTTAGGTGAGCAGGAGGGCTTGGAAGTGTTGTAGCAGGGTGATGTGGAAATTTTATCCCAGGTGTCAGATTTAGGTTCTTTCGGGAGATACGCGGTGCGACAGTGATGTCATGTAGCTAAGTGCTCCATCATGTATAGATGATATAGGAAGTATTAGGCTGTTGGACTGCACATTATCGTAAGAAAGCTCTTCTTTCTCTCCTCCAGGGCCCATGCAGGAGGAAGGATTACGCTGGCTTTGGGGAATACTAGCCTTTGAGTTGATTTAGTTGTCCCCCATAGCCAATTTAAGACAATACTGACATGAAGACAGTGTTTCTCTTGCACTGAAACCAGCCAGCAAAAATAATTTCTGGAGCATGGTGACAAATTTGTGTGAAATGGACACTTAAGTAAATGATCATTTTACTTATTCCTCTTATAAATGGGATAATGTTTATTAATTCTGATTTGTCATTACAAGGCTCCGCAGAGCATGGATTTTTCTGTTGTCATTTTACGCTGTCTGCAAAAATTGGCCTGTATCTATGAAGTCTCTCAATTAAAGAACAGTATTAAGAATACTCTTGATCCATGCTTAGGTGGGAGGATCCATGCCATTGTGCATACAGCTTTTCTGACTCATTACTACCTCTTCTTGTTTAACTAGCTTGTTTGTCTGATCAGATAAGTGTTAATCCCTTCTCTGTCTCTAACATGATGCTGTATCGGATGGCAGTGAAGCAAATAGAAGAGCTTTTCTCCTTAAATATCTTCTGTAAGAATGGGAAGAGTGAGGAGGCTACTAATCCCCTTTGAATCCTTTATGGCTGTGTGTTCACAGGATTTGTGAAATTCTATCTATTAGATTGCAAAGTCTTTTGGGACAGGGTTCATGTCTGGTAAACAAGGCACCCTTTGCTCCTGTCCCAGGAGAGGTAATATGGGACAGGAGGGCTTTCCATTTGGTGCAAGACTTGGGCTGCCTGACTGAGCTTAGTTCCTGCTCCGTCACATTAAGCTTATGGAGAACAAATCCTTCACTGTGCAAGCCCCCCGTACGAAAAACTGGCATTTTAAAGACCAGGTGACAGCTGAGGAACCTGGTTATAACCCTTTCTCATCACTATAGGAGCTATTTCTAATTGAGTTCATAACAGATACTTACTGGGAGATGTATCCTAATGGAAGACTTGAGGCATGGTGGCATCTCGAAGATGGGGTCAGGGGGCATTTTGTTTTAGGACTTTAAAAGGCTCTCTCAGGATAGAGAAACTCAGAGGCACTATTGTGGGAAAAGCATGGGTAACCCTTTCGGGCAGAGCCTGACTTTGAACCGTTCCCCTGCCAAAATCCCCCAAGGTGTTTTAAGAGGGACTGTCCGTTAACCACATCTGGGGTGAAGATACACATAGGTGTGCTTCAGGAGACTTAAGCAGGCTAAAAGAGGAGTTGGGGGATGTATTTGTCCAACATATCCCTATTTATCCCATCATCTGCCTGTGTTGTTTATTCATTGACTAAGTCTGCTTTCTTCCTGAAAACCTGTTTCAGTACCTTCCTAAGTTGCCTGGGAGCTGCAACCACCCCAAGAGCAGCACCCATACCTGAGCAGTAGACAAGTGACCAGGAAGGTCTGGTAGGTTTTGCAGTAGGTCTCATGACTCCCTGTTTTCTTACTGGGCTTTAAAGAGAGTCAGTTATACCAGTTCATGCTTCTGGCATTGCTGCTGTTGCAAGTGTGTTTCTTGCTGCCAAAGGCAGAGTCTTCCTCCTGGGCATAGGGATGATTATCAGGCTTATCCTTTTAAAAACCACCTCATGCACATTGAAGTAGCACTGTCCTTTGGTCCCTAGAGTTGTGGAATCTTGTGTTTTACTGGGGGTCATCGTTTTTAGCTCATGGTTTGTCCCAAAAGACAAGCTTTTGACCTTCTTGAACAAGTCAAACTGAATAACAAATTAGTCTTGAATTTTATCCCCTGGGGTATAAAATCACTTTGATATGTACCACAAAAAATGAAAAGAATGGGAATTTAAAGCTAAAATTTGCAAACGCAGGTTGTTGAGTATTACATTCTGGGGCAAATTTTCTAAAGATTGTGCTATTATTTCCTGGGAGAAAGAAGACATAGGGTATCCATATCTTGTTAAATAAAAAAATTAACGTGACACTTGAAGGAGGCACTTAAATATTCCTTTGGTGATTCCACTGAAGTGAAAGTTTTAAGATGCATTTGAAAATGCAAACTGAGTCCTTTGGTGACCAAGTATAAAAATGGTTGCATGCATCTCTCTTTCAGTACCTGTTTGTATTCCAGAGGCTGTGGGATCCGAAATCCCAAACTTGTAATGAGAACTGTTGATGAAGATAAGCAGATTTTAGAGATTTCAGAAGAAACCTGGATGGGTGGGAACTCAGGTATTGCTTTATCTCGATATTTAAGTTGCCGATGTCTCTTTCTCCAGGGTCTCTCATTGTATCACCCAAGTTTGGAGAAAGACCTCTCACCTTCTTCACACTGATGCTTTCTTCAACAGTAAAAATTGATTCTTTGGGATATGGTTTAAACGATGTCTGACAGAATGGGAAATAGCGATACAAAAATTAATGCAATCTTTGCCTTGGGTTTAATGCTTTCTGGGAATAAATCCATGAAGTCTAAGAAGGGCTCTGTCACTAGCAATAGCTATCTGTGATTTAAGATTTTAACAGTGTATTTGGTGTTATACAGACTTAAGTGGAAAATGACTCCCAATTTACTGAGTTTTCTATCGTGGTGTCTTGATTTAGGGGCAGATTCTATCACTTGAATAAAAAATTATGGAGTGCTTTAATCTGCTAAGAGGTATACTGAGATACCAGTGGGATTGTCTGAACATTGATCTTTTTGTAAGCTGTGTTACTAAATCAACAGAGCTAGCAAAGACTGTGGCCATTTCTGAATCAGATAATTCAGGGTGTGGTATTTAAAAACAAAATAATTGTGTTGGCTTCTACTGGTGTGATGAGTTCAGCAGGTACACTTGAAATACTAAAATCATATAACTTTTTAAATATATAACTTTTTTAATGCCTTCAATAATTGTCAAAATCTATGTGTTTAATATTATGACTTAAATATAGTTAAAATTTGTATATGACAAGTTACAAAAATATATTGCACTCAGACTGCTCTCTACAGCAAAAGCAGGTGAGCTAGAACATTTCTAGCAATAATATTTTTAGGCAATTTCATCAGCAAATGCTTGAAATCACAGACTAGAAGCTGCTGACCTCAGATTGCCAGGCAGCAATCTGAATTAAATGGGAATCTGCAAATACCAGTGCATTCCCCAGTACACTACCGCTGATAATGGGACCAACACAGAGACTGGGGCATCTGCTTGCAAATGAAAGGGGCATTAAGCAGTGCCCATGGGTTGTCCTGGGCCAGGCGGGAGGCGAGGGCAGACATTGCTCAAGCAGTAATCGTGGGAGGAACCACAGTGGGGATAGCCCTTCGTTACCATCCTTCTCTTCTGCATTTGTGGTGGCTGTGAGGCTACTTTGGTCCCTGGGAGGAGTAGAGCAGATCCCAAGGTCTGCCCACATCCTGCCCGTCCCTGCCTGTTTACTTACAGGGCTGTAGCCTGCGAGAAAGGCATTCCTCTGCTGCAGGACAGAGATCAGAAATAAGGTAGGTCTTAACATCGCTGAGAGCCATGTGGTAGGAAAACATATATTTCCCTCCTCTCATTCCTTTCTTAAGATGAGAAACATCCTAGATGAAATCTTTGCATTTCCCCTAGAAACATTCCCTTTGCTGTGAGTTTCACACTATGCAAAGGCAATGCTCCTATTTATAACTTGTGGTTGAAGAGAAGTCTCTCATTAAGTAGAATAGTTGCTGTTGAATGGATTTAAATGCTTTGGTAACATATTTATTTGAAGAGCTTGTCCTCTGCAGAAAGGTGGGTCAGCCTCAGCATCAGGGCCTGTGTGGCTTTATTCATATTTTGCGCTTGTGGCAATTCCACTGGGGCTTGGGGATTTTTGTGGTTGGTTTTGGTTTTTATGTTTGATTTACTCCAATACATAGAGTTGCAGCTGCACTTCAGGATGGACCCAGGCTCCGAGATACCAGAGATTTGCTGCTACAAAAAAATAATTGATTCCTGCTCTTTGGAATCTGATGAAACTGAAGTGTGTTAAGCTTGAATACTGAGCCTTCACTTGCACGATCTTTCCAATAACTCATGTTCCTTTGAAGTCATTTCATTGTCCTGACTTTCCTGTTCTTGAATTGTTGCCAGTGAAACAGAGTCCTCCTCGTGTAATTTATAGGCAGGAGTCATAAAGCTGACACTTTTGTACATTGGTATGTGGGGAAGAAATCTTTTTGCCTCTAAGATGTTATTAGGAACAAGATGACAACTTGTGAATATTTTCTAGGTATCATAATACTTTGATATATTGGAATGTTGAATGACATTGGTGATAACATCACAGCAACGTGTGACGGAAGAATTAGCGTTTCTGTTGCATTGAACTGCAGCTATCTCTGTTTTAGCTTAAGGCGGACATCAAAAGTCTTAATGCTGAAACCTTTATTCTATCTTTTAACATTGTTGTGGGTTTTTTTTCTAATGCTTTCAACCTTACAAAGCATGCAAAACCAGGGAAAACGCAGGTCTCATGGTTATCCAGTGGCATTTCTGTGGATATAACCGAATGCTTTATAGAAGTAATGGATTAACTTCTACAAAAAGTATCCCAAAGCAAAGCTTTTTAGAAGAAATCTAATAGTATGCTATGAAGAATGTTTTTTTGTGGTTTTTGTTTTGTTCTTCATGGTGAACTCTTCATAATTAGTGAAGTCATAGGCAAGTTAGACAAGCTGCTACACGTGAATAAAGAATCAATAGCTCAAACTAATGTAGTGATGTGGAAAAGCAAGAAGCATTCCAGTCAGTGAGAAGAGACTCGGGGGGTGTGAGAGCGGATATGCTTTGCAATTAGCTCTGAAAAGATTTTTTCCACAGACTTCAGAAGTACAAGGTCTGCATCAAGGCTGAAGACCTGCATTATGCTTTCAATATTTTCTCCTTCGTACACCTGACGGAGAAATAAAATTCTGCCTTCTCAAAGGGGAGACCAGAATTGAAGTGCTAGTGTGCTTTCTCAGACTTGAGAGTCAAAGCTATTGTTCATCCAGATGGGAGCACCAGAGAGAAGACTTAAGCCCACAGCATTCTTCTGCTCAGGTGGTTGATTCAAAGAACACAAAAAAGCAGCAGCACTCTTACCTGGTCTTACACAGCTATTTGAAGATGGGGGGGGAGTCCCTTTCAGCTGATAAATGCATACACGGCTATTGTACTGTATGATGCCAAGCACACAGAGAAGATCATGCCATGGAAAGGCACAATTTCTGTAAGATGAACTAAGTGTAATGGCTCTCCAAAGCTTTCATAGCCCTAGTAGTGTTGAAGTTTTGTTGCTTTACAGCACTTGCTAGCAAGTAAATGTGGCAAGACCAGAATTCTGATACAGCAAATATTTCTCCAGATCTAACGATTTAGGCCTCTTAAAGATTATGTCTTTTCCCATGCCCTCGATAATGCTTTGGGACTTACAGCAGTTATTGCTTTAAGTGTAATTCTCCTCGGATGTCCGATTTGCCTGAGAGATGTAAGTGTTTACGCCGGCACGGCGTTTCACTGGAAATGGAAGTCACAGTTCAGCAGTTTAGATTTAATCATGCTGAATTTTTCAGAGAAAATTCCTTTCCCGAATTTGGGAATCACCCCAGTAACTCACATGCCATGCATGCCAAGTAGAAGCTGAATGGAGAGCAGGATTGCATCAAAAGGCCTGAAAGTTAGAAACCTAAATAATGGCTGAAAAATGTACTTTCTTAGTGGCTTTAAAAAATGTTTTCTAGTAAAAATACAGTGAATGCAGTTGCTATAGCTACCAGCAGGGTTTTGTGGAGAACTTGTTGAGGTACTGACTGTTTAGTTGTACACAAATGCGTAGTTTTTCTTAGCCTGAGGATTCAGCATCACCTTGTGTTTAGATTATCTCCTAAAGTATTTAAGCAGCAGCAGTGTTTAGAGTTTCTGGAGGAAGTAGAAAAAGGCAAGGTGCTAAGCTGATCTTGTTAGTTCTTTTTTTTTATTGTGCAAGTGAAATGTTGCTAATGTAACTGAGCTGGTGTTTTACATAATTTCTTCATTGTCTGTTTGGGGTTCTCTTTAGGCTAGGGAATAGCTAACAGCATTGTGAGATTTTGTGTTTACCTTGGTAGGGAAAAAATTCAAATTCTCTATTTATTAACCACCAGCTTGACAACTAATTCTGGGCCCCAGAAGCCGGGGAAATATTTCAGATTAAAGCATGATGAAATGTAAGGACACTGCAAACAGAAGATGAATGCGTTGATTCTAGAGTTCAAGCACATCAGGTGATGGCAGCTGAGCACTTCAACAACTTTCTAGTTCTGGTGAAGGAATATGCGTCTCATAAATCAAGACTGATGACTCTCTAGAGCAGGAAACGTGCTGCAAATTTTGTACAATATATAGATGAGATACTGATATTATTAAGAATAATTTTGGACTCACATTTGCCAGGACGTCAAATTGTATGTAATTGTCCCTTTCATCTGTAAGAATCTATAGATAAGAGTTATTCCCTGAATACATCAACATGAATATGAAAAACTTTCATGCGTTAAACTAGGAGTTATATGTACCCATGGAAAACAAAGAATAACAAAGAATCTAACAAAGAATGGGCGGTCAGTCTTGCTAAAAGAGAGACAAAATAGCAAAATAAGCACAATCTCATAATCTATTTCTTTCTTTTTTAATTGACAACAGACAGATTAAACCAGTTACTCTTCATAGAACAACAGTGCTTGAACTATTTGCTTATCTGTATAGGGGGTAAATTCCTGTGCATCTCTGCCCATCGTGGAGGTGCATTAGTACTTTGGCATTTTCCTTCAGAAAGAAAGTAAAGAAAAGTACCTGTTTGCTGCTTAGTGGGGAAATGTAGTGACAAAAGGATGTAGAAAAGGCAATGGTACTCGGTGCCTTTTTGTAACCTTTATTTTACTGGTGAGGGACTATCTTCAGACCTACAGGCACCTGAGTCTGCTTGCAGAGTCGGTGTGAGCAAAACACTATCCACTGGTATTTAGGACAGTTGAACATCAGGGCTGACTTCATCCAATGCAGTTTATGGATACAGAAAACTTAGACTGAAGTTTAACCGTTTAGGCAATCCAGGATTGCATTAATGCCCCATAGTTTTAGTTCCCATATCCATTATAATTCACCCAGAAACTGGACTAAATCCTGCACAGGATGTTCTTAAGCTCTCTTTGTGTAAACCAGTGTAGAAATTAAAAAAGACATTGCCTTTCCTAGCTCCATTTTGGTCCTTCTACTCAAACCTGCTTTTCTAAGACAATTGCATCATTCAGGAAGGGGTATGTGTTTAGAAATCCGGATATGCTTTGTCTGTTCCCCATTAGACAAAGACTTTATACTCAAGTCTTTTCACTCTCTGTCTCTGAACTTACTAAAATTTCCTGTTATTACTACTACCATCTGTTAGGTGTTGCTGCTTTCGGCTGACTTTGTTAGACATCTGTTGAAATATTAGTATCTTTTGAAATATCAATATCTAAATCTTAGCTGTTTGTCTAGTCTCCCTTTACTGCATCTGGGGAAAATAAGCACTTCTTGTGTGTAGTTCATTTATTTTACTTATCCTTCTTAGAAAAAGATAAAATCAATCTGGTTATGGATTTTTTTTTCATCTCTGTGAAATTGAAGGGGGACCTGTACTTAGGAGCTCAAGTATAAAACCACGTACAGTGTTAACTGGACATCTACAGTCTAAACTTAAATGACATAAATCCCGGCCAAAGCTCTGCAATGTCTTAGGAAATAGCCTAGTGTGACACAGTATCTTAAATTCATCTTTAAAGTCTGGAAAGGCACAGAAGTAATTCGATTTAAGTTCTAGCGCTGTTGTCTAAGTGGGTATCTCTTTTTTCTATTTCTACAATTTTTCCATGACCTTTCTCATCCACTAAGGTTTCCAATTTTGCATTTGCTATTATTTTCCTGGTGACTATTGTATGTCCTGCCGTCTGATCCTGGCTCGCTCATTTTCAGTCATCTGTATTTTCAAGGAAATACTGCTTTCCTGATGTAATCACACAGCCCTTGGCCATCTACCTGGACAGAACACATGGACATGTGCATAGTATCATAAAAGACCTATACCTAAAGATCAATATTCTGTTCTTGAGATAAGAATTCAGTCTGCAACATTGCCACCAGTTTTGGAAGTAATGGGAACTTTGATATTTTTGAGTCCTTATCCATTTGAAAGTATCCTCCAACTGCCAGATAAAATCTTTGATATCTGCTATTGCCTACCCAACAGCTGTCTCTTCTTTTAAGGTACAAATTCAGGATATTACATACAAAGAGGTAAGGAAGGAGAATCAAGTAAGATTTTAAGTTTCAGGTCTTTCTGAGATAGCTTGATGTCACACTTCCGCCTACAGTTACGAGAAATTGAGATACGAATAAATGAGAATGTTAGGAAGACCTGAGTTTGATGCTGTTCCATGTTTCATCTATGTGATTCCTTATACTCATTTATTTCTTTCATGGCCTTCTCTCTTTCTGCTTTCTCTTTCCTGCAGAAGAATGACTGCTGATGTTTCTGAGATTTGTGAGAAGAACTAAAAGGAAGGAAGCTGAGTGGAGGGGATGGGATGGAGTGTGAGTTGAGATAGTTCAAAACCCTTCCAGCCAATGTCGTGATTATTGACCTGACACTGTCCCACCCCTTGCCTTAAGCACAGACAGGTAGACTCAGCTGTTGTGCGGGGGTGGCAGGTAGTAACCTTACTTATCAGCTAGTAAGTAGACGAGTAACTTCATCTGTTTGTTGCCTGGCATGAGAGCTGTGTATGGGCTTTAGAGCACAACTTTTGGTTTCTTATCCTTTCGACAGGAGTGTCAGTGGTGACGAGAACTCTTCCTGGTAGAAAACAGGGGTGGTTTGCGTGCTTTCTCTGGCTATAGTTTTTTTTCTGCATATTGCCTTCAGAAATTGAGAGGAATAAAGTGTGCTTTATCTCAGTTTAGGACTTACGATGACTATCTACTCTGCCTGGTGGCAGAGCTAAGAGAAGAGGTAGATAGGCTACGGAGCATCAGGGAGGCTGAGCAGGAGACCGACTGGTGGAGCCGTGCCCTGACAACCCAGGAGTCTACCCAGGAACAACCTGTAAAAAAGGCCCGGGACCAAAGGGCACTGGTAATCTCCCCCCATCAGGCTGAAGGAAGGGATGCAAAGGTAAACAGTGAGTGGAAGAGGGTCCGCAATCGGGGCAGGAGGCGAACCCTTCCCTTGCCCACCACATCTCCACAGGTGCCTCTGCATAATAGATATGAGGCTCTAGATGTGGAGGACAAGACGGTAGATGGTGCAGGGGTTGACCCATCCACATCGAAGGAGGCACAAAGATCAGAAGGCCCTCCCTCTCATATTACTACCAGCTCCACAAGGAGGAAGAGACAAGTCATAGCTGTAGGAGACTCCCAGCTGAGGGGAACAGAGGGTCCGATATGCCGGGAAGACCCTCCTCTCAGGGAAGTCTGTTGCCTCCCGGGAGCACGGGTCAAAGACATTGCTAGGAATCTTCCTAGACTGGTCCGACCCTCAGCATATTATCCTCTGCTGCTCTTCCACGTGGGTGTGGACGAAGTTGCAGTAAGTAGCCCGAGGGTAGTTAAAAAAGAATTCAAAGCCCTAGGACGATTAGTAAAGGAATCTGGAGCACAGGTTATCTTTTCATTGCTCCTTCCAGCGGTGGGCAGAGAGGTTGAGCGACATAGGCAGACTCAGTCTATTAACACATGGCTCCGTGACTGGTGTCACTGCCACAGCTTTGGGTTCTTTGACCATGGGATGGCACATACAGCACCAAGCTTGCTGGCATCAAATGGGAGCCAGCTTTCTCAAAGGGGGAAGAGGATCTTTGCCCAGGAACTGGCAGGGCTCATAGACAGGGCTTTAAACTAGAGGTGAAGGGGGAAGAAGAGCCTATCAGGCTTGCCAGAGACAGGCTAGGGGATGATACACAATGGTTAGAGGGATGGGGAGCTAGTAGGAGCCCTCAACCCGTTGCCCAGCAGCATGTGAGAGACACTGCAGCAATGTGGAAGTCTTGCGGAAGGGAGCTGGAGGCGCCTGAGGTATCAGGTGACAACAAGAAAATACCCATGAAGCACCTCAAGGGAAAAAAGGAGTGCTCTGCTGTGAAGGTAACAAGGCCGACAGCTCAGATGAAATGCCTCTATACAAACGCACGCAGCATGGGAAACCAACAGGAGGAGCTGGAAGCAGTCGTGCTGCTGGAAAGCTACGACCTGATTGCCATCACGGAAACGTGGTGGGATGAATCCCACGACTGGAATGTAGCTCTTGATGGCTACAGGCTGTTCAGAAGGGACAGGCTAGGAAGGAGGGGTGGGGGCGTTGCCCTTTACATCAAGAAAACACTACAGAGTGAAGAGCTATCCCTGAAGAATAACTACAAGCAGGTCGAAAGCTTATGGGTAAGAATCGGAGAGAGAGGCAACAAAGGGAACCTAGTGGTTGGTGTCTACTACAGGCCGCCAGATCAAGAGGACCTGACAGATGAAGCGTTCTTCCTCCAACTCCAGGAGGCTTTGCGCTTGCAAGCTCTCGTCCTACTGGGGGACTTCAACCATCCCGACATCTGCTGGAAAAGCAACACGGCAAGCTGTAGACAATCCAGCAGGTTCCTAGAATGCATTGAGGACAACTTCTTAAGCCAGGTAATAAGCACCCCTACACGAGGGGATGCGATACTAGACCTGGTG
>Ga0065711_1005677_pt1 | contig 19461 bp, 6 predicted proteins | sample Hoacrofraction12_FD_59098 | JGI IMG/M metagenome (GOLD analysis project Ga0065711, IMG submission 59098) | Hoatzin crop microbial communities from Cojedes, Venezuela - Epithelial fraction 12 v2 (version 2) | ecosystem: Host-associated > Birds > Digestive system > Esophagus > Crop | place...
TTTTTTTAAAAAAAAAAAAAAAAAAAAAAAAGAAGGTAGAGGTAAAGCAAAGGCAACATCAGCTGCTCTTCTTTTCCCAAGACAGGGACTCAATGCATATTGAATTAAATATTAGTATAGCTAGGAAAGCTGACAGCACTGCAGGGACAACTATTTCTAAACCTGTTTTCCCTTTTGGCAGGCAAGTGTCTGCTCCAATGCTTGTGTGCTCAACTGACACTGAAGAAGACAACGTGAATTCAAGTTTCAGGAAAGCATTAAAAAAGAAATCAGAGAGAAAACTGGATGGAAGCAGTTTTCTAATGTTATTCTATGAAATTGGTACCATATAAATGAACGGAGTCTTTTTCTTCACGCTGTATTTCGAGGTAGAAGGCAACATGCTTTCCCAAGTGGAACAGTGGCTGCAGATACAGCATGCCACACTCTGGCACTAGGGTCTTTGCTGTGGTTACCACCTTGATCTAATAATATACACCCTAAAGGAAAATTCAAGGTACAATTTCTTATTGGCAATGACATAAAACTGTGCTGAAACAAGGAAGGAAGACAAGAAACCAACCAACCGACACACGTTTACAGTCCTTTCTCCCCTGTCTCAGAGGGTGAGGACACCTCACAGGGAAGGCAGGATACATTGGGAACACAGCTGAGAGACTTCCAAGTAACTGCAAATATTCGTCACACACACACGGATGCCAGGTGGACCTGGCTAGACCAAGTCTGCCTCGAGCTAGCTTTTAACAACTGTATCAGCCATGCTGTTAATCCCCCACACACATAAATCGCCGCAAGTAATCCCATGCTGACAGCAGGTACGATATTTTAGCTTAAATTCAAAATCCCATTCATTCCTGCTCTTAACACTCCACCAGTTTACCCACACCTATACGTACAAATAGTCTATTAGCACTCCTCTGTTCACAAAAGCCACACAAAAATATTAAACAGAGATAAATCAAGTTTCCATAGTGAAAGACTCAAAAGCTCGAAAGTCCAGAATTAACAGGGTTTATCCAACCTTTTATTTGTTTGCCTAATGAATGTACATTATGATAACTTTCTAAATGTGTTATGTGATCACATACTGTTTTCCCCTCACAGGATTAGACATAGTCACTGAACAGAATAGGAGGGACTTGATTACAGAACAGCTGTGCTGGTTTTGTGGAGTATTTTTTCCATTCTCTTGCAGCTTGCAGTCTCTGGCTTATTTGCTACTTTGAAGGCAGAAATACTAATCTCATAGGCTTTCCTGCTCTGCTTATTGCTACGCTATCCACATGCTTCACAAATATAAAATAATTTCCTAGAAATCCAGGGGAGATGCAGCATTATTCCCTTTTATCCGGTAGGGAATTGAAGCAAAAAGAAAAATTCTTAAGTATCATTGATTTGGGGAACTCACTTTAAAGCAGTTAGGTTTTGACTTTTTTAGAGTATTTGGCACTATATCACCTTCTGTGTTTTCACTGACTTCAGGTACAGCTGTGAATGTATAGCATGTTCGCAACGGAGACTGGGAATCTCCTGCCTGAATAGCAGAAGTCTGTCATATCTGAATGGCGATCACAGCAATTTGCAACAACATTATAAAAATTATGGTGATGACAATGATTCCCAATGTAGAAGGGATGGAACCCAGTTCTCTACAGCATTATTACCTACCTTGCCTTGAAATGATACTTTGAAGGAGGCAGGAACTCCAGAAGGCACTGTAGTTCCCACATCCCCCCAAAATGAGAAAAGTTCAACAATGACCACATGCCTACACCAGCGAGTGCTCTGCAGAGCTGCACAACAGGCTCTTCCACAAGGATGGCAAAAGGAGACTGCATAGGCCATCTTTATCTTGGCATCTTCCAATTCTAAGAACGTGACTTTGCTACCTCACTAACACAAGAATGTTTTGTGCAAAAACTTTTCTGCTTTAAGTGAACAACTTGATCTTTCCTCCCACTGCTGCCTGCCCCAGAAGCAATTTCACTTGCTCTGGGGATGCAATCTACAGTATTTGAAGTTGTGGAAAACTAAAGCCAAGTCTTTGAGAGGAGATGAGGAATCTTCAAAGGAATAGTTCTTAAGTACAAACAACAGTTTTTCTGAAGCTTATCACTTGACTAAATTTGGGGCAATTTGCAAAATGATAGCTCCATGCCACCCACACCAAAAAGGCTACCCATTCTCCAAATTCCAAACCTGTGCTATAAGGCCTGGATATTTACAATAAGGGTCCCCCAACTACAGGTTTGAGATATCTTGGCCATTTTAGCTGAAATTTTTTTAAAAATATAGGCAACCTGAGGCAGACTTTGGTATCTTGTTTCTTCAAATAGCTGTAGTTTCCTGAATCGCACCAGAACATCATTGCTCCAGGGCTGGGACTTCTCTTCAGGGTTCCAGCACACACAGCTCCACATCCTTGAAAAGGCTCTGTCAAGGCTTTGCTCTACCTTCTCTCAGCAATTTAAAGTACAAACCCTTTCCTCAGTGCAAATCTCATGTAACTAGCCCTTGACCCTTCCTGGTGCGGATGGCACAAGTTCTGGTTAGACCAGAGACTGCACAACACCTCTTAGGACAAGGAGGAGAAAATTCATGCTCAGCTATACTAGTTCCACCATTCTCCTGTTTCCAAAGTCTATGCAGAAGCACATCAGAGAATGCCCAGATTTCACCCAAACTTCAAGGAATTTGGAATATTTTCCTCCCTATGATGGAGACCAGTATCACAACTCATAACGGTACCTGAAAATGAGGGACAGATTAAGTTACTTATCCAATACAACTGCTCAGAGTCTAAATAAAAATCAACAAAGTTGTACAAGGATTAAGAAAAATCAAGCCTGGGACAAGGAACAAGGGGAAAAAAAACACAGTACAAAGAAAAAAAAATAAAGAAGAAAAAAGGTAAAATGCATGCTTGCTCAGACTCTCTGTAATGTTTTTCACTCACTTCTCCCTCACACCATCAACTACCACGACAATACGACAAAAAGTTTCATTTACCTTATGACATACTGTCTCCAGGCTCACATGAAGAAATTAATTGGGGTTTTGTTTTAAACTTGTGGCAGTATTTAAGGGTATGAAAGTCACTTCTATTCATCAAGACTCTGGTTTATGTTAGTAGACCCATGCATGTTTATGTTTGTGAGCATACTATGTATAAGCATCTGCTGAAGGGAAAAGAATCCAGGCTGGTATTTATACAGCTGAAGCAAGTTTTATATACATCACATCCTACTTCTGGGAGAGAGGAGTACGCAAACAGGAAAAAAAAGCAGACAAACGCTGATAGTTCAGACTCCTCCCTTCTCCACTTGCAGAAGGAATTCGAATTGCAAAGAGATGAGTAAACCACAAGCTCTGAATGTCCTCAGATACACTCCATGCTTCGCTTTAACGTCAACTATTTTGCTCAACTATCTTGCACAGAAATCTCTGTTACCAAACACAAACGTGTTCAGACAAAGGGCAGGATGTCTCCTTTCAAAGGCACGGCCGGTGACATGAAATGAGGTCTACTTCGCCAGCCCTTTTCCATAATAATAACATGACTGTCATTCTCTTCTAATTAAATTAGTCACTTCTACTTCCCATGCAATACATTCTTTCCCCCCCCCCCTCCTCCGCCGTGATAAATCTCCATGTGACTTAGCTGTCCCATAATTCTGCCTAATTGGTTTCAGCTGTCATTTTTGAAGCTGAAATGCATGGAGAGCCTGGGGCTTGTGAACGGAACAGGAAGCATTTCCAACCGCATTCCCATCATGTAAAACCAGCAATGTGAAAGAACCCTTCCATTAAAACAAAAACGGGAGTATTTGGCTGCCGGCGATGCCATCACGCAGCAGACGGATTGTGCTGCTCCACTGAGGCAGCGAGGCTGTTGCGAGCCATTCTTCTCTCTTCAAAGGAGAGCACACATTATTTACGCCCTAGCAGTTTTACTGACTAAAATACTTTCCCTTTTGTCACCAACAAATTCTTAAACTGATAATATAATTTACCAATAAAAGCACAGGCAGTAGGAATATTTGAAGTGACAGGAGAACAAAGAAAAGTTAATTCTATTTAAATGGCATGTATCTTCCAACCTAAGCGTTCTGCAGGTTACTGCACCACAGTTTAAACTAATTTCATGTTGCTAGTACTTTCAAAAGTTGCCAGTACTTTCAACAGACTCTCATTTTCAAGTATTTCTGTGGCTTTCTATAATTCAATCTTTTCCCCCTATGAGGTGACGCAGTGTTAACCATGCTAACAAAAAGTATCCCACAAGCTATCTCTGGGTGACACTAAGCAACTTCCAGAAAAACAGCAAAAGGCAACAAGAGCAGCTGGGCTCAGCAGCAGGGAGAAGGTATATATTAGGGATTCAAGAAAGAAAAAAAACCCACCCCACAAGACACCTTTAATGAAAACAATTTTGCTAACAGATGTTTCTAATGCCTTAGATTTCTCTCACACTGTCGACAAAGACAAATACACTTCAAACCACACGAACAATACTACATAGAAAAGGAGGTGGGGAGGTGGGGGAGTACATAATATATATACCAACCTACCTGAAAATCCCAGAGAGAAAGGGCAATGCATTGTTGTCTGATTTTTGGTTGCGATTGGAAAATACATATTTATTTATTGATACAAAGTGTCTGCCTGTTCCAGAGAGAACAGTCCGGTCTGTGACTCTGGTGGGCGAGACACACACTGCTGCAGAAAGAATTGCTGAATGAACTAAAAGATCTCCAACAAAATCCCATTTTTCTAAACATGCCAGTTTATCCTCTTCCTTAATCTCTGGCCACCTTAATAATTGTATCAGCCTTGTTTTCTTAGTAAATCAGGTTAAAGGGACAGTAAACATTTTATTTAGTGAGATTATTTTAACAAAAGAATGACATCCCAAAAATCAGTAGGAATTTCTGTTTGGTATGATCAAAACTAGCAGCAGATCATCAGCTTGTGTAAACTGTGATGGACTTACAGTGCCCAAAGTCAGTGGGGTTGGGACAATTTTTACAAGCTGAGCAAGCTGTAATATGGGCACAAGTGTGCATATGCACTTTAACTTGTAAAGTCATTAGGCTTCCACAGTAGTGACCTATAGATATCCATTATATCCAGATATTAACAAATAAATTTGAAGATACAAAGAGTTTCTCATTAGAGCATGGCAGATACCCCTAAGCTTATGGTTGGAGAGCTCACTCCAGGACCACGTAACCAGAGCACACACACAGCAGGGAGGCTGACAGCCCACATACAGCCACAGTGCACCAGGTATCCACATGAATACTGGCACAGAACTGGCCGTGGACGGCATGGACATATCTACAAGAGCTGAGCTGGCACATACACCCTTGCTATGGTGGTGTGCTAGGCTACAAAGAAATTACCGTCTTCAGGGAAGGAAAAAAAGCAGCGCAAACACTTTCTCTACAAGCTTCGTCATCCTATGGTAGACCTCTCTTCACACTGGCTGAGTGACTATTTTCTGCCATGCCTCCTAATCCCAACTGTCCATGTATGATCATAAGATCAGTAAACATTTTTTATGGAAAATTGCAGTTCAGACTGCAAGGCACACAAAAGAAAAATTATGCTTCCGTGGATTATAACCTCTTTACTCAAAGTAGTAAAACAAGAAAAAATGAACAGGCTTTTATTACTTTCAAGTGTTGGCTCCGTTTATTACTCAAGCTTGATTCTTGATCCTCTTATACATCATCCCTTAACTATTTTTATGTATCACGAAACTATAAACATACTATGAAGAAAACTGCAATTACTACCTCTTCATTCTGACTCCAGGATTTTTTTATTATTATTTTGCCAAAACTGCTCACTCTAAGTTTCTGTTTTTAAAGATTTCATAGATATATTTTCTATCAATATGGTTATATCAGTGTGAAGTTGCATACTGTTAGTTCAGGAAGGAAAATCTACTTTTAAGATATAGAATTTTGGCAATCATCGTTCTCCAAACAGCCAGTTTTTGGGTTGGTGTTTTGTTTGTTTGTTTGTTTTCAATCTGTAGTGAATAAATAAAAGCTTCCCATTTAATGAGGAATTGAACAGCAGTTACAACTCACATTATTAAAGAAACTGAGAAAAGTTTAATTAGATTGGACAGTCTCTAGTGCAAGCTGAGATACTGCCAGGTTTCACCTCAGAGGGACTTGGACAATGCCAGTTTATTACTGAAAACAGAAGATACGGAATGTGTGGGATGCCACCAGAATATTACTGATGGTAGAGCTGTCCAGAAATCTGTACCTTAGAAAGAATCAATTATGAAAAAAATAAAATACTAAAACTAGAATGATTATTTAAAAAATTTTGTTTAAAGTAGTAAAATAAACTGACATTTTTTTTCAGTTCCTGATACAGGAGAGTAATAGTGTATTTACTTCACTGAAAGACTACAAGTATTCATATTTAACTGATAAGAATTGAGGTGCAGGAAGATACACATAGAAAGAATCTCAAAAAGCAAAAATAATCAACTTACCTATATCTACTATCAGTGACGTCATTCTGCTGATTATTTGTCTAAAATGTCCTTAAGGACTGCCAATATTAGAGAAACCATCACTCCACAGTAGCTGCTTCAGTGCTTAATTGTCCTTACCATTAGAGGCACTCCTATGGTTTAATCTTTCTCTTCCTTTACTGCAATTTCAGATTTTCTTTTTTATCCGCTTTACCACTGACATGGAAATAGGCTACTGTCTGACTCTCTGATATATTTAAAGTTTCATCCTTTTTTTTTTTCCCCAACTCTGTACAGCTCTCCTTTGTTTGACTTTTCCTCAGAAGTTTTCATTCTAGACGTTTGCTCATTCTTGGTTTTCTCCCCCTCAGGTCTCCAGTTGATTCAAGTTTTCCTTGTGTATACCAATTTATCATTTTGGGTGGTGGCCCTACCTGTATTGAGAAGAGTGTTATCACTGGCATATGCATCTTACTACATGTATGTGTTTTTGATGGACTACAATGACATTTGAAATTTTTATCTGTAATTTAGGAAAAAAAAAGTAATTGAGATCTGTCCGTAGATAGAATCTCTAACTTGATTTCCAGTATGCCATCTGTCAGCTCAACTCTGGATGTTTTTATGCTTTGATTTTGTTGAGGATTTTTTTAAATACTTACACTGAATATAGTTATTAATACTTAATAAAAAGAATAATAAATAATACATGCTAATTATTAAATGGTGAAAAGCACACTGCAAATCTAAACAATATTTGGTAAGGTTATAAAAAACAGAAGGAAACTATACAAACAATAGACATTCAGATATACACAGTCTCACAATCTGTTGGATTGTAAATCTTGGTTAATTTTATGCACTCTCCGTATGAAGTCTACACAACCTTTGCGAGATCCTGCAAAGTCAGGATGATGAGGCAAAGTGAGTAACATCTTTAATCCTCCCACTAGACCTGTGTAAACTTCTTAGCCTAGCAGGGAGTACTTTTATTTAAATTTAAATACAATTGTTCATTCCTTTTTTCCTGCTGACTCCCATGTCTGGCACAGTCTTCACCTCTCAGCAAAGCACCAAGCAATTTCTTTCTGAAATCCCTTCTGAATCCCCACCTCCAGAAGCTGACTTTGTTTGCATTTCCAACCTATACTTGGATATCAGCAGCTCCTGTCTCCGGTCTGCTCATTAAAATTTGAAAAACAAGGCTTTCCCAAGGGCAGTATTCCCTCACTGCCTCTTAGTCGTAGGGGATTTCCTTTCTCTCTGCTTCCTCTCAGCTTCCTTCTGTCATCTGTTTGACTGCAATTTAAATAGTGCAACTTGGGGCAAGCCTGGGGCGCAAGGCAGGGTTAAAACAAGAGGAGAATGGTTCCTTCTCTGGTCAAGGCAAATGGAAACTACTAAATTCCATCACTCCTGTGGTGGGAGCCCTCAACGGCTCCCCTCCTTCCCGGGACAGACGAAGCATGTTCACGGCAAGCAGAGGTGTCTGCCAGGAGGGTGGCAGGAGGCATCTGGCTCGTTGCAAAGCTTCGCTGGCTTTCAGTCCTTGCTTACCATGGCTGGACAAGCACCTTGACCTCATACGGGAAGAAAATTGCCTGTTGTTTCACTCTCATCAAAGTAAGGTAACGTAGCCTCCAAATAACTTTCACTCTCAGTCGAGGATTAGAAGAGCCCTGCTTCCTTCCTGGGCCCAGTTTCCCTAATTTCCTCTAGGTATTAAGCACCACTGAACGACTCCAGTGATCAGGGCTCAAAAGCAGCTCTGGGACTCTACTGATTTTTCCTGCTCTCTCATCCACTAAATAGTGCGGTTTTGTTTGTTTTCATATACCAGCAATGCCTTTAGTTTCAACACGTATTCCATAGTAAAATAAACAAAACCAGAAGGCCAATAATAGTATTGGATCCAAATTATGGAAAGTGATAAGAAATTCAACATTTCCAATGCAAAAAATTTTCATCCTTTTAGGCAATGAGTGTTGACCATGTCCTTGAATAATACTTTTCTAATATGCCCCATGTCTAACTCAAAATCTGAGGTTTTGAAATATCAGTTCCATGTCTCTCAATTCCAATAAACATCTCAATTTCCATTCAGCGTTAAAATGAGAAACTCAGACCTATTTTTTTTTCCGTACAAGAAATAGGAGGGAAATGCAATTAATGAACTTTATTAAGCCAACTCATTGTATAACAACCTATTTTAGCTGCTGTAATCAAGCAACGAGAATTAAACTTTCTTCTTTAATAGAAAGTAATTTTTAAGAAGGAAGTACATACACAAAGATCAAAATAGTCAGGGCAATTGAAAATGCTTGGGTTTAAATTACACTATTAGTTTAGTCTGGAGCTTTTTCACTGTTGAGGCAGAAATAATATTACTCATTACTCATACTTCCAATTATAAATGTATCTGTTCTTGTTTCAAATCTAGTTCATAAATATTGAAAGCACAATGTAAAGTATTGCCATACAAGCTCACTTGTATATGCCAGAAATAGGATAAGTTGCTGGTTCATTTATTGGTAATAATATACTTACATAATTATGCATAATACTAAAACCCTCATTATCATTCTACCAAGCCTGTAGCAATATGTATTGGTTAGGATTGCCTTTCAGCAATTAAGTGTTTTTAAATACTGTTGTCTTCGCTTTAAATAAACAAGTGAAGAAACAAATGTTAGTAGCTAATGATAATTTTAGAAGGAACAGATGTGAGCCTGTCTTCAAAGATCTCTCAATATGTCCGAGATCTCACTTGTAAAATTCATCATTTCCTTGGGCAAAGTTGTGCGTATCAGTGACACTTGCGCTACAGCTGGCAGACCCACAAGGTCGCATAAACTAACACCTGGATAGAGCTGGAGAGGAGGGGAACAAAACTGATGTGAACAGTCCTACTCCTCCACTGAACTGCAAGTCTGAACTGACCTTTTTTGCTTGGAAGTCACTGCAGTCTCAGATACCATATGCAAAGTGTGCCAAAATTTCACGTTTTGTTTTCAGGTCTTGTTTAGCACATCCCAGTTAACTATAACGAAACCATTTTGTCTACCATTCACACATGAAAGACTATCGGCCTTCGGGTTTTGTAGAGGTGATTCCAAGCAGCTCATTCTCAAAACTCCTCAGGTTATGAGCAAAGGCTCTCAGTCATGCAGTGACAAAACTGAGCTCTCACCTTCCTTTTCAGTACGCTTCAATGCCCAACAATAGTCATAAATAGCTGATTTAAGAGTTACCAAAGCATACAAAGAAATTATGCCCTACTAACAAGGCATCTATATATGAAACTATTTTTAATTAAGTTCTTTGATTCAGAAGGAGCAAGCACCCCTTCTCTTCCTCCACAGAAACATTGGAAGGACTTCACACACAACACCACAATGTTTATATGTTCAACTGTCAGGTAGAATTTTTAAAGACTGACTTTTCTTGCTTCTGGTGATCACCAAGGTTAAAGGTAAAAAGCTCTGTCATGTTTTCATCTGACAGACTTTCATATTAAAAAAAAATTCTAATTTGAGGTACCCAGAGAATTTAATCACTGCCACATTTCCTTTCAGAGGATATTCTGCTTTCAGCTTTTAACTTATTACTGCAATGCATTTTGCAATGAAAGGTGCTACATGAAATTAAATTTCATTCTACTCTTTCAGGGTCAATACTGAAACCAAACACCTCTGATAACCTCAGACGTTTCATCAGTCTTAATTTCCCAATGGAATCATCACCGACCTAGTGACCCAAAGTTTCCATTTTCTGAGAACTCTTGGATCACTAACTGTTCATCCCTAATTTAATCATGACATCTCACTCAAATAATTTTTACTACATTTGAAATGGCCAATACTGATTAATGGCAATAGTGTATCAGTTCCATGATGTCACTTCATGAAATAAATCAAATTCAACCCCTTTTAGGTTTGTCAGGCCTGTCATTCAAAAGTGTATGCCACAATGTAATTTTAATCACATGAATATTTCTCCTGATTTCAGTATAAATCACTTATATCATTGAGCTAATCCATATACAGGTGGGGAAAAAAACCCAAACAAAACAGACATTACACACACAGAGCTCAGTAACACCAATTACACAGATTGATTGCATAGTCAACCAGCCAACATATGCGGATTTAAATGGGCAACTGTAATTTTTGCCTCTGCATATTCATGTTATGCACTGAATGAGAGCTCTTTGACAAAAGGGACAAAAAAGGTCATTGCGGTCGTGCAGTTAAAACCTGTATCATGCACACCCACAAGAATTCAATTCAGGTTACACTGGCATTCTCAAGCAGTATGCATTATCAGAGAGCATTAGTTATTCGGTCAGACTATAACTTCACATCACCTAACAATGAAAACAGACTTCTGTTAAGCAATTCTGTCACCTCAAGGCACAGGAGCAAGTTACAACATCCCTGCAATACAGTCCTTAGGATGACTGGAGAGAACAAAGCATCCTTCCCCTTCTTCCTGAACACCACATTATTAAGAGACTCTGTCCACCAGCCAAAATACTAAACCAGTACTTGAATCAGTTGCTAGAAACCATTACTAAACAAGATCTTATCATAGAATCATGAAGGTTGGGAAAGACTTTTAAGATCATCAAGTCCAATCATCAACCCAACACCACCATGCCTGCTAAACCATTTCCCGAAGTGCCATATCTACACACTTTTTGAATACCTCCGGGGCTGGTGACTCAACCACCTCCCCGGGCAGCCTGTTCCAGTGCTTTACAACTCTTTTGGTAAAGAAATTTTTCCTAATACCTACCTACCAACCTCGTTTCAGGTAGCTGTAGAGAGCAAAAAGGTCTCTCCTCAGCCTCCTCTTCTACAGACAAAACAATCCCAGTTCCCTCAGCTGCTCCTCATAAGACTAGTTCTCTACACCCTTCACCAACTTAATCTTGAAACAGTTTTCAATAGCTACCAAGCACCATGGGAAGAAAAAGGTGCACCAGCAGGGTTGATCCCAACAGCACCCTGTTGAAAAACAAACAGCTAATTGAATCCAGAATCATAGAATGGTTTGGATTGGAAGGGACCTTAAAAATCATTTAGTTCCAACCCCCCTGCCATGGTCAGGGATACCTTCCGCTAGACCAGGTTGCTCAAAGCCCCATCCAACCTAGCCTTGAACACTTCCAAGAAGGGGACATCCACAACTTCTCTGGGCAACCTGTTCCAGTGCCTCACAAGCGTCAGAGTAAAGAATTACTTTCTTATATCTAATCTAAATCTACATTCTTTCAGTTTAAAACCATTACCTCTTACCACATCACTACATGCCCTCATAAAAAGTACCTCAGGTACTGGAAGGCTGTTATAAGGAGGTCTCCCCAAAGACTGCTCTTCTCCAGACTGAAGAACTCCAACTCTCTAGAAGAACTAGTCACTGTATGACGCTTAGTCTGTGTTTGTGCTTATCACAGACAGCAACATGATATAACACATGGCTGGGAGCTAGTCTGTAAACATTACTACTGGATGTAAAATCCAGAAATTTGACATTAATATGATAGGCAAAACTATCTATTTTAGGGAGAAACATATTCTATAGATCTCATTTCTCAATCACTTCTGATGAATTCAGCTAAATATAGCCACTGACAAAAGGGACTGTAAAATGTATTCATGTAAAGTTATGCAAATAAGTCTACACTGACCATTAGATAAAATTAAATATCAAGGCTTTTCCTATGCTAATTCAGTGTATATGTCAGGAGCAGAAAAATCACCAGTTTTAAGAAAATGAATCAACCCTACACTTGAGGTAAAAAAATATGTACTGCATGCAACTGCTCTGCAGGCTCCTGTAGCTGAATACCCACACTACTAAAATGTAGCATTTCTGTGTAAATTGACAAGGTGAATGGCTTCTCCAGATAAGATGCTGTGTACACTGTCAGATAAAAATTAATGCCCGCTCCCAAGAAACACACAAAACAATTCCATCTGTCTGAAGTAGGGATGTACTAAGAGTAAACAGTCAGAATATTTCCCATTTTAAAAACCAAACTAGTAATCACTGTCCTTCATAAACATAATGCCTTACTGACTACAACACAATAACGGATATTGCACTGAAAATCTAACCTTCTCTAAACTCATTTGCTTCTTTTAAATTACATGTTCTTGGACCCATCTGTGAAAACTGGGAGGTTAATTATGATAGTACATTGCATAATTCCACAGCTAAATGCTGAAGTAGTTCTACATAAATACCATATGTTTGTCTTAGAAAAACTAAAAAGATTAATTAGGAGGCCAAGCCCAAGACTTCGGAAAGTAATACTCTGAACACAATTAGATCATTACACTGTGTACTATGTAAACTGAAGTTTTAATTAGTAGCTAAAACATTAGTCATGGCAAAAAAATTTAATAATCCCAAATTCTGAATTGTGTGTCAGACTTCTTTTTACTGACATTGCTTATAAAGAGACGCTACACACAAGGCAGTCACAACAAAAGCCATTTAAACTTGTTGCATGCCTTTGATGAAAACTACCTGTTAAGCATTTCAATCCTGTTCTTCTTACCTACATTATGCTCACGTATTTTAAAATTACTTGATCACATCAGTGAATAAACAGCTCTAACAAGCAACCTGTAACTAGGAAGCAGAGTAATGAAGCAGTCTGAAAAGTCAGCTGAACAGCGTAAGGTCGCTCGAGAGCTCTTGTAGCCACTTCTCCAACTCTGACTGGCCTAGGCCAGCCAGCCTTCCACTTCGAGCCCACTCCACTATAAAGCATCCTCTCTTACAGCCTCTGCTCTCCTGAAGAAAGTAAAGGGTTGTTTTGGCCTGATCCGTAGACCACCAATGGTAAAGAGAGCTTTTCCACCAAATTCAATACACTCTGGACCATCTTCAGAACATTAATTACTTTACTCACCACATATTCAAACACAAGTGTCAAGGTCTCCTTGGTGTGAATGATGTCATGAAGCAGCACAATGTTAGCATGTTTCAGTCCTTTCAAAAGAGAAGCTGAAAAGCAAAACATACATGTTATTTTAAAAAGGATCCAAATATTTTACACTGAGTGGCTGGGGTTTTTTTAGTGACTTTGATGATTTTTCTGACATCTGAGTTTCCTGACAACCAGTAGTTGTACTTTGGTATTTTCTATATCCATGAGTTCTACACATTCAGTATGTTTCAAGATCACGCCTTCCCATTTAGTGCAATTTTCTCCATCTTGTTGGTCAAACTCAGCCTCATTTGAGGCAAAAATGAGCTGCAGCTAGAGATGCTTTCCTCAAGCAGCCTCCTACGTGAGCCAGTCACTAACTTCTGATTACCCAAACACCAAATTCGTTTCTCTATTCAAAGATCATGTCTTATGAGAAGTGGCTAAGGGAACTGGGGTTGTTTAATCTAGAGAAAAGAAGGCTGAGGGGAGACCTTATCTCTCTCTACAACTACCTGAAAGGAGGTTGTAGCGAGGTAGCGGTCAGTCTCTTCTCCCAAGTAACAAGTGATAGGACAATAGGAAATGGCCTCAAGTTGCGCCAGGGGAGATTTAGTTTGAATATTAGGAGAAATTTCTTCACTGAAAGGGTTATCAAGCATTGGAACAGGCTGCCCAGGGAAGTGGTTGAGTCGCCATCCCTGGAGGACTTTAAAGGACGTGTAGACATGGTGCTTAGGGACATGGTTTAGCAGCAGACCTGGCAGTGTTAGGTTTACGGTTGGACTTGATAATCTTAAAGGTCTTTTCCAAACTAAATGATTCTATGATTCTACGATCATTTTTGTCTTGGCTAAAAGTCAATCATGTTTTTTCAAAACATCATGTTTNCTAACACAGCAGAGCAGCTTTCTAATCCAAGTGCAATATCTATCCTACAAATAGTGTTTTAAGCAACAATTCCCCTTTCTCACAAGCATAACACAGGTGTGATGCAAGTATTTGTATTAGCTTGTGTGAATAACTAAATGGTATTTTCTCACCATATTTTTATATATTTTTTGATGGCACTAGGTTACGTTTTTGGACTACTGACAAATAAAGACTTTTCTAGTGAACTTCCAGGTGATCTCCTTCACTAAATTTCCTTTGCACCATAATACATACTTAATGTTCATACCACATGACATATTTAACATTCCACAAGACATGGCATATTTTAGCAACACATGCTGACAAACCATGTGTTGTTACCAATGTCATTCTGCTGTTGGTGCCTTGTCATCTCACGCACACATCTAAGCAGGACTACCAGTCACCACAGCGAAGTCAACAATAGATACAGAGATGTGCAAATGAGTGGCATATTTCTGTACTGAGCAACATGGAACTTTCCTCTGTCACTCTTTTTCTTCTGTTAAAGGAAATAACGAAATACCAAATGTGTGTCTCACTCCACTACTGTGCAAAACGGAAGCTAAGGAGCTTCCACAACACAATTACCCTTTGTTATCCTACTGAGTGTGCTCCATCGGGCTGAGGTAACTTCAGGGGTCATATGGCTTTCAATTAGGGTAAGTACATATCATCTCTCATATTGGTCTTTAAGAGATTGATCTGACAATCTGATGTCACTCTAGGAAGCAACACGGCATTTGGCTGAATCAGTGTCTCTCTACAAGCATCCTCAGCAGCAAAACTCCTTTGGAGTTAACGCTAAGCAGAAGGTAGATAGCAAAGGGGAAAAAAAACATACATCTTCAAAGTGAGTATATCATAGATATCCTGATGACATGATGGCAAACCTGCAAGCAAGTTCCATGACCAGGAATGAGACAACTCTTCAACCTGCTAAGAGGTGAGAAGAAATGTTTCAGAAGATCTTCCTTTGGACTGCACTCCACAACTCATGCTATTCAGAGGGTAAGCGCAGAGGAGTCTTTCCTGTGCTCTGAATATGTTGCCACTGAGCTATAAATCAGCTATTGCAATTACTATTATTGTTTCTAAACATTTGATCAGTGCATCTCCAGTAACTTTTAACATTGCACAAATGAAGTAGAAGCTTTTTCCTCAAAGGGAGAGCTTTGCACAATTTTCATAGGATCCTCTTCTTAGAATATGCAGAATTTCTTGAGTAAAAGCTCAGAGAGATTTGGGTATGTTGGCTTTTTTAAACGAAAACAACGAAAAATTGCTACTAAAAAAGGTACGGATACAAACAACAGATAATCAGAACACTTGTTCCAAAAGGTACCTTCTACCAGAAACCTGGGGGAACCCAAAGAGGATTTCATCTGCAGTAACTGAGCTTTCACTAGCTCTTCCCTCAAACCTTGTCAAATGACCAGACACGCAGAGAGACTGGGAACACAAAAACTGCCTCCTACCAGAGACTGTGTTGAACTGTAATAGTATTTATGACTTCTGTCAGCTTTTGCTGTTTAGACCATCACCTGAGGCCTTTAATTCCTCTAGTTGGCCATTACTTTGTTGCTAAAATCTGTATATGGGTCATTAAAGCTTAAACCGTACATTGAAAGCAGCTTACCCCGAGGTCTTCGCAAACACTCTTTCCTCTTCAGTCCCCTCCCCCACTCTTATTTATCTTCTCTAATATCCAATTCTCCCCTTTTACAGCCTCAATATTCAATATCTGCCATATATTACTAGAGCTACTAAACATCACCTGCAGGGTGAGATTTCTGTCTTCTCCATTAGTCCAAGTGAAATACAGTAAATAATACAGCACGGAGAGCAAAATCATCTTAATTACACTAATTTTACACTGCAGAAACAAGAAGCAATTCCACTATCAACTTGTACTGTGACAAACCAAGCATAGCTGGTGACCCCATGTGATCTTCTATCAGGACTCTTACTAGTAAGATTGCCTGCCTTTGTGAATACACTGCTTTGTTGCTTAAAAAAGGGGAAAAAATGAAATAAAAAAGAAAAAAGTTGTCTGAAACAGGAAAGCTGTTTCTTCCTCCGCAGAGTACTTTAAAAACAAAATGAAGTATGAACTGATGGTGCCCAGTGTTTTTTTTCCCCCAGAAACATCCCCTTTCAGAACAAACAGTGAATACACCTCCACTTCTGGGCAACTTTTTGCTCAAAGGGGATAGAATTTTGGATGAACTCCACTAATTCAAAGACAAAACCCAGAAATTCACATCCAAGAGAATGAAAAAGAGTCCAGGGAATCTATCAGCATCAGCCTGAGACAAGTCTGACTTCACCTTTGAAGCTGCCAATGCAGCTGCTGCTGGAGCTCAGTGAGAAGTCAGGTGCTGCTGTGCCTGGTGTTACTTCTAGAACAAAATAATTCTCCCAGAGAATGCATCTCCATCCAGTGATTATCACCTACAGATTTCACACAGAGTTAAGATAAAAAGACTAAACCTTGTCGAAAAATCATTACAAGAACTGACAGAAGTGGGAGCAACATACTAGTACTCACTGTATCCTCAGGATGTATTTTTAAAAACAAAATTATATAATGCTGCTTCAAAACTGCTGGCACTCTTTTTTGATCCTCGGTATTAAATCTAATATAAACAGATGGCGGCATTTTTAATTCATTTCCCCAAAGAGTTCTGAGAAGGCACAGCAGCAAATCATGCTAAAACGCTTTTTTTAAAACACTTTGGGCAAAATATTATATAGTTTTGCACAGGATGGTGCTTGCTCTGTCACATGTGTTTGCACATTCCATTGCAGCAAATTCTAGCAGTAAAAAACATGGCAGAGGAATTGGTGACATACTTCAATAATTAATGACATCCAAGACGATTGTTTCTGTGACTTGTACAGAAGTTCATGACCTGAGCCACTGAAAGTACCAACACTCAGCACTTCTCCATCAAGGGCTAATAAGCATATTTGCATACCTGAAGGGAACACATTGTATTTGCTTGAATAACCATCACAGATTTCTCTTCCAACAAGGGGATGCTCTCATCTGTTATGAACTGCTGGCAAGCTGCCTTGTTGCTTGTGCTGGTCAAGGAGTTTTTTGCTGTTCCCAGATGAGCTGGGTTCTAAAGTATGCTCACTCCATGAGCAAGCCAAGTCAGATGGACTGCAGCCAACTCTTACCCAAAACCTGAGTAGCATCAGTAAATCAGTGCTTTGCTCCCTGCAGGGTTTAGAGCATCAGCTCAAGACTGACACTCCATTAACAAAGCCTTCTGACTTTCAGATCAGCCCTGAATTTACCTCTGGAAGAGTTGTTGGAGAGTTCTCAAAAAGGTTATTCCACCATGCTCAAAAGTAACATTTCATAGCTGTATCTCAAAATCAACAGAAGTACTATCAACTCCCAGGCCACACGGAGGAAGAACTTTCCACTAGCAGCACTAGCAATGTTGGTACTTTTGGACATGTACAGTAAGCTTGAATACCAATTACAATGATCATTCTATCACAATTAATCCAGTCTTGCCATTCCTGTCTATCATCTTGTTCTCACTTTGTGAAAAACCACAAATTTCCACTGTGTTCCTGGATAGAAGAATCATTCACAATTTTCAAATTGTCTGATATTTCCGTGGCCTGGAAGCTTTTCTCAACAGCAGCAGCAGAACTCAACCTCATATTGCTCATATTCACCGCAATATACAACTGCTGCTGATACTCTCTCAGATCTCCTACTACATGCAGAGGCTGTGATATTCGCATAATTTTTCCAAAAAAGTACAGCTATGAAAATGCCTGCTTTGCTCAGTATATAGTAGTTGAGGTGTCCTCTGAGGCTACCATGCACCAGTGCTCCCCATCTCAGCCAATTCCCACGCTACATCCACTGGTCACCCTTTCTCACTGTCACTCTAGGAGGACATCTCGCACTGTGAGAGTTTTACTCTTGAAGACAGCACATCATGGCAGTCTGCATCTATCTACTATTGTTAATGCAACTGTGCATGTTTGCTGCCCTGTTTAATTTCTGAGACGCCAAAGCATGTATGTTCTAGCCAGTAACACAAATTCATGAAAGCAAGTAATTTGTTGTGCTTCAGAGCCAAACGAGGTATCTGTGGAATTCTGCGGCTTGCCACACTCTGCAGACACAATGGTGCTCTCTGACAGAGTGCCAGCTTCCTCTCACAAACAGTTGGGTTCTGTCTCTGAGCTCTCCTGGAAAGGCATCTTTAGTGAGAAAACATTCATGGGTTTTTTCCCTCATCATGTCTTCTGAACAAACATACTCAAATGTGTCTTATTGCCTGCACAAACTACAGAAGTTCTGCTTCCCTTCCTAGCAATTTATGTTTCCATCTACACTCCTTCTACAGCGATTTTTAAAATCTGGCATCAGAGCACAGTGTCCCTTATGCTTCTCATCCACATCCCACACAGCAGGACTTTCTGAGTGCAAAACGTTGCTTACAATTCCAGCACAGAGACAGGAATTCAGCAGTCTGCTGGTTTTGCAGTAATAAATGTGCAGAAATTTCCTCCTCAGAAATACACTCCCCAAATCTACACTTTACTATTTTCCTATTCACTCATCTGAAATAATTCACTACGAGCAAATAGCTTTGCTTTCCTACAACCCTAATATGACAAAATTCAATTCAGTGAAAACCATATATCCTAGGTAAGACCGCACTGACCACAGACTTCCCATCTTCTCACCACAGGATACATTCTGCAGAGTGAACATTATTTGTAATTCCAAGTAATTGATTCTAGAGCTGCACAACTATAAATGCACAGAATCAGTAAGACTCCACTCTGATCTTAGTGGGCACAACGCAATAAAGATATATAGATCACTGTTCAGCTTTGAAGGATTTCTAGGAGGAAGTTTCTTAAGAAATTTCAAAAGAATCCATGAGCTACAAGAAGAACAGAAAAAGAATCAAGTCCTTCCAGTGGGCTATTACATCGGCTTAACTGAATCACCTTCTTTACCGCCAATTCCAACCTCACGACAGTCTCTTCCAGTTTAACAAATGGTCCTTATTTTAGATTTCATTTAAGTAAAAAAAAAAAAAAAAAAAAAAAAAAA